>Ga0334722_10003736_pt1 | contig 16228 bp, 13 predicted proteins | sample C3_bottom_MG_FD_207210 | JGI IMG/M metagenome (GOLD analysis project Ga0334722, IMG submission 207210) | Sediment microbial communities from Yellowstone Lake, YNP, Wyoming, USA - C3_bottom | ecosystem: Environmental > Aquatic > Freshwater > Lake > Sediment | place: USA: Wyoming | collected...
GCAACGTCCCCCAGATCCCCATCGCGTCATTGCGTGCTCCCGCTGGCAACGCCGCCACCAAGAGGCCGCACGTCGAGCACATTACCGTACGCGCAGAAATGAGTCGCAACTGTAGTACTAGACTGAGGCGAAGAACGCCGGCAGGTCGATGTCGACCGTTGCGCCAGATACCGGGTCGGTCCACGCGATGCGGTTGCGTCGCACGTCGGGCGAATATGCCTCGGGCGTCCAGCGCTCGATGCAACGCGCGTCGAAATCCACGATCCAGTACTCGGGGACGCCCGAGCGCTGATAGAGGCGGCGCTTGCGACCGCGGTCGGCGAGGGCCGTCGAGGGCGAGAGCACTTCGATGATCACCAACGGGCGCGGCACCTCCGCCCATTGCGCACGGCCGACCAACGCGTGCTCGAGCACGAACACGTCGGGCTGCACGAGCGAGTCGGCCGTCAGGCGCAGGTCGGCGAGCGCGCGAAGCGCACGCCGGCGACCCACGCACTCGACGAACAGGGCGCAGAGCTCGGTGACGACCAGTTCGTGTGCTACGCGCGGAACCGGGCTCACGAGCAGCTCGCCGTCCACGCACTCATGGCGCGTGTGGTTTGACTCGGGGAACTCGGCCAATACCGCAGCCGGTGTCCAGTAGGTGTGGGCGCTTGCAGGCATAGCCATACGGTACGCTCGGCGGGTAGGAAAATGCAACTCGGCATGGCGCACGATGCGCGTGGCGTGCGTCTTCCACGTCATCGTTCGATTGCACCTGACGCCGTTTTGACGCCGAGCTCACAATGCAGACTCGAGCGCATGAGGCGCGATCGCCTGAATCTCCCGGCGGCACGCGGCGTCTTGTGCGAATACGTGGCGGGTGACTTCTTTGGAATGGAAGTGTGTCGCACTCGATGGTGCCGCTCACCCGCGCGAATTCGGGAGAACCATGCCCGCAGCAAGCTCATCGATGCGCCGCGCCTTCGTGGCACTAGCCCTCGCCGCGGCATCGCTCGGCGCGCAGCGCGCGACGGTGCGCTCCCTCAGCCTGTGCAGCGGGTGCGTGCTGCCTTCCGAAACGGCGAAACCCGCGTTGCAGCCGCTGCGCATGGCCGGCGCACTCGGGGCCAGTGCTGTCGGCTTCACGTTGGGCGCCGAGGGCGGGCTGCTCGTGGCGGCGGGGGTCGCGCATTTGGCGCGCGGCCACGGAGGCGACATCACGACGCCCGGGCTGAAGCGACTGACCACGGCGATCCTCGTGGCTGGCGGCGGACTTGGTGCGGGCACGAGCGCCTGGGTCGTGTCGCGCGCGGACGGGCAGTCGAGCAGTTGGGGGTGGGACGTCGGCGCCTCGACGCTCGTCGCCGCGTTCGCCTTCAAGTACGCCGGCTGGCCAATGACCCCCGAGTCGCGCCGCCGGCCGATGAGCAAGTGGCGTCGCCTGGCGCCGGTCTGGATGTCGGCCGTCGCCGCAACCGTAGCCGCCAGCGCCACACGCGAGCGGCGATGAGCAGGGGCGCGCGATAGTTTCCACGTAGCTGTTGCGGAGCGCGAGTTCGCACCGCCGTCTACTGTCTACCGTCTACCGTCTACCGTCCACCGTCCACCGTCTACCGTCCGTAGTCCTCCATGCCCACTCCCGTCATTGTCTCCGCGGCCCGCACGCCGATCGGCCGCTTTCTGAGCTCGCTTGCCGCACTCCAGGCGCCCGACCTCGGCGCCGTCGCCATCAAGGCCGCTCTCGAGCGTTCCAAGGCCAACCCCGCCGATATCGGCGAAGTCATCATGGGCAACGTGCTGCAGGCCGGCGTGGGACAGGCGCCGGCGCGACAGGCCATGATCAAGGCGGGCGTTCCCGCGGCCGTCCCGGCGTACACCGTGAACAAGGTCTGCGGCTCGGGCCTGCAAGCGGTCATGCTGGCCGCGCAGGCCATTCGCGCCGGCGACGAGCAACTGCTGGTCGCCGGCGGACAGGAATCGATGTCGAACGCGCCGCATCTCGTCACGGGCATGCGCACGGGCATCAAGTTCGGCGCGCAGACGATGCAGGACGCGCTCATCAAGGACGGGCTGTGGTGCGCGTTCTACAACCGGCACATGGGCGGCCACGCGGAGTACACGGCGAAGAAGGCCGGCATCACGCGGCAGCGCCAGGACGAACTCGCGTACCATTCGCACATGAAGGCGGTGGCGGCGATCGAAGGCGGCAAGTTCGCCGCCGAGATCGCGCGGGTGGAGATGGCCGGCAAGAAGGGGCCGACGATAGTCGACACCGACGAGAGTCCGCGCAAGGACACCACGCTGGAGGCGCTGGCCAAACTGCGGCCGGCCTTCCCGGGCGACGCGCCCAGGGACATGAAGCCCGAGGAGCTGACGGTCACGGCGGGCAACGCGCCGGGGCTCAGCGACGGTGCCGCCGCCCTCGTCGTGGCGTCCGAAGACTATGCCAAGGCGCATGGCCTGCCGATACTCGCGCGCATCACCGGCTATGCGTCGGGGGGTGGCGATCCGCAGGAGTTGTTCTTTGCGCCGATCCTCGCCGTGCAGAACCTGATGAAGAAGACCGGGATGACGATTGCGGACTACGATCTCATCGAGGCCAACGAAGCGTTCGCGGCGCAGGCGCTGGCCGACGGCGACGGGCTGGGCTGGGACTGGAATCGCGTCAACGTGAATGGCGGCGCCATTGCGCTCGGCCATCCGATCGGCAGCAGCGGTGCTCGCATCCTGACCACGCTGCTCTACGCGTTGCAGGACCGCGGCCTGCGCACCGGGCTGGCCACGCTGTGCCTCGGCGGCGGCAACGCCGTGGCGCTCTCGGTCGAGCGGGTCTGACGCGCGCATGACGACGCCGCGTCCCGTGAGCGCTGCGGACGGCGCGACGGGACGCGGTGTGGTACCGCGCGCGGCGCTGCCGACGTCGATGGTCCTCGCGCGCCTGATGGCGTTCATCGGCGTCTCGACGGTCGCCGCAATCCTCGCGCCGGCCTTCCTGCACCCGTTCCTTCACGGTACGACGGCGCTCGCCGGCGTACGGCTCATTGCCCATGGCGCGATGACGTGCGTGGGGTTGTTGGCCGCGACCGCGCTCACGCTGCGATGGTTTGGCGAGTCGTGGGGCGTTGCGACGGGGCTTGGCGCGGCGGGCTTCGATCAATGGAAGCTGTTCGGCGGCCTGGCCGCTGGGTGGTTTGCCATCGCCATGCCGACGGGCGTTCTCGTCTGGATCGGCGCGTTGCGCATCGTGCCCGCCGAAGCGGGGAGCTGGGGCCACGCAGCCTTGCTCGCCGCGGCCATGCTGGGTCCGGCGGCGCTGGCCGAGGAGCTCATGTTCCGCGGGTACGCGCTCACGCTGCTCCGCCGGGCGTGGGGGACAACGGCCGCCGTGGCGCTGTCGAGCGCGGGCTTCGGCGCGCTGCATCTCCTCAATGCCGGGGTGACGGCGCAGTCCGTGTTCATGGTCGCGCTGGCCGGCGTCTTTCTCGCGATCGTCCGTGTTGCGATGGAGTCGCTCTGGGCCGCGTGGCTGGCCCACTTCGCGTACAACTTCGTGCAATTGGCGGTATTCCATACGCCGATCAGCGGCATCGCGCTGCCGCAGCCGTTGTATCGCGCCGTGTCGGCGGGCCCCGACTGGCTGACCGGTGGCGCGTGGGGTCCCGAGGCGGGGATGGCGGCCGCGTTCGGAATGTTGGTCGTTAGCTTACTGCTGGCCATTCTCGCGGGGTGGGTGCGCGTCCACCGCCGCGGTTGGCGATTCGACATCGACGTGCGGCCGATCGGCCGCGGGGAGTCATAGACATGTCCGACAGGATCGCGGTGATCGGTGCGGGACAGATGGGCAACGGCATCGTGCACGTGAGCGTGGTGGCCGGGCACGACGTGACCATGATCGACATCAGCCAGGCGGCGCTCGACAAGGCCCGGGCGACGATCGACAAGAACCTCGACCGCCAGGTGAAGAAGGGGGCGCTCGACGAGGCGGCCAAGGCGGCGGCGATGGCGCGCATCGTGACAGCCACGTCGCTCGACGCCGTGGCGAATGCGACCTTTGTCATCGAAGCGGCCACGGAGAACGTCGGCCTCAAGCACCAGCTCTTCGCCGACCTCGACCGGCTTGCCCCCGCCGGCGCGATTCTCGCCACGAACACGAGTTCCATTTCCATCACCGAAATCGCCGGGCGCGTCAAGCGCCCCGAGGCGGTCATCGGCATGCACTTCATGAATCCGGTGCCCGTGATGCAGCTCGTCGAGGTGATCCGCGGCCTCGCGACGAGCGACGCGACCACCGCGCGCACCGTGGCGCTGGCCACGGGGTTGGGCAAGACGCCGGTGGAAGTGAACGACTACCCCGGCTTCGTCGCCAACCGCATCCTGATGCCGATGATCAACGAGGCGGTCTACTGCGTGATGGAGGGCGTCGGCACGCCCGAGGCGATCGACCAGGTGATGAAGCTGGGCATGAACCATCCCATGGGCCCGCTGACGCTCGCCGATTTCATCGGCCTCGACACCTGCCTCGCCATTCTCGAGGTGATGCACACGGGCCTCGGCGATCCCAAGTATCGTCCCTGCCCGCTGCTAAGGAAGTACGTGGCACAGGGGTGGGTGGGGAAGAAGGCGGGGCGGGGATTCTACAAGTACTGACGGCAGACGGCAGACGGCGGACAGCGGACGGAACGCGGTTCGCCGTCTTTCATTCGCCATCCCCTCCCTCCCGCCGTCTGCCGTCTGCCGTCTGCCGTCTGCCGTCTGCCATCTGCCATCTGCCATCTGCCATCACCATGAATCCGCTCCTGCACCTCACCGAAACACAGCGCGCCATCCTCGATGCCGCGCGCGAGTTTTGTGCCGCCGAGGTGACGCCGTTCGCCGCCCAATGGGACCGCGAGGCGCGCTTCGAACCGTCGCTCATCCGCAAGCTCGGCGAGTTGGGTTTTCTCGGCATGATGATGCCCGAGGCGTATGGCGGCCACGGGCTCGACGCCGTGACGTACCTGATGGCGCTGGAGGAGATCTCGGCGGCCGATGCGTCGGTCGGCGTGCTGATGAGCGTGCACAACTCGCTGCCATCGCAACTGCTGCTGAAGTTCGGCACCGACGCGCAGAAGACCGAGTTCCTGGGTCCGCTCGCGCGTGGCGAGCTGCTCGGCGCGTTTGCGCTTTCCGAACCCGACGCCGGCTCCGACGCGGCGTCGATGCGCACGCAAGCCGTGCGCGTCGGCGACGACTGGATACTCGACGGCACCAAGGCGTGGATTTCGGCGGGCGCGCACGCCGGCGTGATTCTCGCGATGGCGCGCACCGACACGCCCGACGCACGGAAGGGTGCCAAGGGCATCGGCGCGTTCATCCTCACTCCCGACCTCCCGGGGTTCAAGGTCGGCCGGAAGGAGAACAAGATGGGCTTGCGCGCGTCGGAAACGGTGCAGTTGGTCTTCGACAACCTGCGCGTCCCCGGCAGCCGGCTGCTCGGCGATCCCGCGAAGGGATTCAGTTACGCGCTGCAAACCCTGGAGCACGGGCGCCTCGGCATTGCCGCGCAGGCGCTTGGCATCGCGCGCGCGGCGTTCGAGCATGCCGCGGCATGGGCCGCCGAGCGCCAGCAGTTCGGGCGGGCCATTGGCGAGTTCCAGGGCATCCAGTTCAAGCTGGCCGACATGGCCACGCGCATCCACGCCGCGCGATCGCTCGTTCACGCGACTGCCGCCGCCAAGGACCGCGGCGAGGCGGTGGGCGAGTACGCGTCGATGGCCAAGCTGTTCGCCACCGAGACCGCCATGTGGGTCACCACGCAGGCCATCCAGGTGTTCGGCGGGTATGGCTACATCACGGACTACCCGGTGGAGAAACTCTTCCGCGACGCCAAAGTCACCGAGATCTACGAGGGAACGTCCGAAATCCAGCGCGTCGTGATTGGACGCGCGGCAATGAAGCCTCGGTGACGGAGCTTTGACTGCGCGTGCCAGGTCCTGCTGGCGCGCCGGCCAGACGTTGCCCGCCGGCCGATGCGGGAATGCCGGACAACACGCTTCCTCGTTCCCTCATCGTCCCGCGCCGTGCCGCGGCAAGTCCGGTTATAGATTGAATGCACGGCAGGGCCGGACGAAAAACGCGGCAGCGCCCATCTGTGCGTGGCTCAGTCGTCCGCCGTCCGCCGTCCGCCGTCCGCCGTCTGCCGTCTGCCGTCTACCGTCTACCGTCCACCGTCTCCCTCCATGAAGATCTTCGATACGATGACTGACATGGGCCACGAACAAGTCGCCCTGTGCCAGGACAAGTCGGCGGGATATCGCGGCATCATCGCGATCCACGACACCACGCTCGGCCCGGCGCTGGGCGGCACGCGGTTCTGGAACTACGCGTCCGAAGAGGAAGCCATCACCGACGCGCTGCGGCTCGCGCGCGGCATGACATACAAGAACGCCGTGGCCGGTCTCAATCTCGGCGGCGGCAAGTCGGTGATCATCGGCGACAACCGCACGGCCAACCGCGAACTGATCTTCCGCGCGCACGGACGCTTCGTCGAATCGCTGGGCGGCCGCTATGTGACCGCGGAGGATGTCGGGACCAGCACGGCCGACATGGACTTCGTGCACATGGAAACCGACTACGTGGCCGGCCTCGCCACCAAGTCGGGCGATCCGTCGCCGGTGACGGCGCGCGGCGTCTTTCGCGCCATCGAGGCATCGGCGCAGTTCCGCTGGGGCTCGCCCACGCTCGATGGCAAGACGGTCGTCGTGCAGGGGCTGGGCAACGTGGGCTATTTTCTGTGCCGCGAACTGCACGCCGTGGGCGCCAAGTTGGTGGTCGGCGACATCCGGCCGGAGAAAGTGGCAAAGGTCGTCAAGGAGTTCGGTGCCAAGGCGGTCGAGGGCGACGCGATCTATTCGGCCAAGGGCGACATCTTCGCCCCCTGCGCGCTCGGCGCGATTCTGAACGACGAGACCATTCCGAAGCTGCAGGTCGAAATCGTCTGCGGCGGCGCCAACAACCAGCTGCACGTACCGGCGACGCACGGCGAGGCCGTCGAAAAGCGCGGCATCCTCTATGGCCCCGACTTCGTGGCCAACGCCGGCGGCGTCATCAACGTGTACGGCGAAGTGGCGGGCTGGACGCACGAGCGCGCCCTGCGCAAGGCCGACGAGATCTTCGATACCACCCTGGGCGTCTACCAGATTGCCAAGGAGCAGGGGATACTCACCTACCTGGCCGCGGACAAGCTGGCCGAGCGCCGCATTGCGGCGATTCGCGGGCTCATGCGGACGTGGCCGCAGTGGCCGCGCAAGTCGTGACCGCCGAGCGCATCCCGATCGGGGCCGACCACGCGGGCTACGAGCTGAAGGAAACGCTCAAGGCCACGCTGGCGGGCCTCGGCTTCGACGTCGAAGACGTCGGGACGCACTCGACGGCCTCGGTGGATTATCCCGAGTACGCGCACGCCGTGGCGCGGCAGGTGGAGACGGGACAGGCCCGGCGCGGCGTGCTGCTCTGCGGCAGCGGGCTGGGCATGGCGTACGCCGCCAACCGGCACCCGCATGTGCGCGCCGCCGTGGCGTGGAACACCGAAATCGCCGCGCTCGCGCGGCTGCACAACGATGCCAACATCCTCGTCCTCCCCGCGCGATTCGTGAGCGTGGCGGAGGGCGTGGATATTCTCAAGACCTGGCTGGACACGCCCTTCGAGGGCGGCCGGCACGAGCGCCGCGTCGAGAAGATCGAGCGCGAGGAGGAGCAGTGAGCCAGTCGTGGATGTCGTGGGACCGGTGCCCGCCCGGAGATGCGCTACGCGCGCAAGATCCCGAAATCGCCGGCTACATCGAGGAGGAAATTGCGCGTCAGAGCGACGGCCTCGAACTCATCGCCAGCGAGAACTTCGTCTCGCCCGCCGTGCTCGAGGCGCTGGGCTCGCCGCTCACCAACAAGTACGCCGAGGGATTGCCGGGCAAGCGATACTACGGCGGCTGCGAAGTGGTCGACAAGGTGGAGCAGCTGGCCATCGACCGCGCCAAGAAGTTGTTCGGCGCCGACCACGCCAACGTCCAGCCGCACGCGGGCGCGCAGGCGAACGGCGCGGTGTACCTGGCGTTCCTGAAGCCGGGCGACACGGTGCTCGGGCTCGATCTGTCGATGGGCGGGCACCTGACGCATGGCTCGCCGGTCAACTTCTCCGGGCTGACGTACCGCATCGTGTCGTACGGCGTGAACGAGCAGGGGCTCATCGACATGAACGACGTCGAACGCCTCGCGCTCGAGCACCGGCCGAAGATGATCATCGCCGGCTACTCGGCCTACTCGCGCGTCCTCGACTTCGCGCGGTTCGCCGAGATCGCCAGAAATGTCGGCGCCATCCTGATGGTCGACATGGCGCACTTCGCCGGCCTGGTGGCGGCGGGGGTGTATCCGTCTCCCATCCCGCACGCCGACGTGGTGACGACGACTACGCACAAGACGCTGCGCGGCCCGCGCGGCGGCCTGATCCTGTGCAAGGCCCAGCACGCCAAGACCATCGACAAGGCCGTCTTTCCCGGGCTGCAAGGGGGCCCGCTGGAGCACTGCATCGCCGCCAAGGCGGTGGCGTTTGGCGAAGCGCTCGAGCCCGCGTTCACGGCCTACGCGCAGCGCGTGGTGGACAACGCCAGGGCGCTGGCCGCGGCGCTGGGCGAGCGCGGTTATCACATTGTCAGCGGCGGCACCGACAACCACCTGATGCTGGTGGACCTGCGCAACAAGAACCTCACCGGCAAGGTGGCCGAGCAGGCGCTCGACAAGGCCGGCATCACGGTGAACAAGAACACGGTGCCGCGCGAGACGCAGTCGCCGTTCGTGACCAGCGGCATCCGGCTGGGCACGCCCGCGCTCACGACGCGGGGCATGGGGACGGCGGAGATGGTGCGGGTGGCCGCGCTCATCGACGAAGTGCTGCGTGCGCCCGACGATGCCGCAACGCAGGGCCGGGTGCGCGACAAGGTGCGCGCGCTCACCGCGGAGTTCCCGCTGTACCCCGGGGCGCGCGTCGGGGTGTAGACGCCGCGCCTGCCCCGCGCCGCGTCGTGTTTACCAGGTCGCGGCGGGGGGCGGTGTGCTCGATGCGGCATGCCCGCCCGCGGCCGAAGAGCCGACGGGGAAGTACAGTTCGAAGCTGGTCCCCCGGCCCGGGGAACTGTCCACCGAGACCGCGCCGCCGTGGCTCCGCATGCAGCCGTACACCATGCTGAGCCCGAGCCCCGACCCCGTGCCGACGGGCTTGGTCGTGAAGAAGGCGTCGAAGATGCGGGCGATCGTCGGCTCGTCCATGCCGCATCCGCTGTCGGCGATGCGCACGCGCACGAAGTGGCTGCCCGTCAGGCTCAAACGCGCCGCCTGATCCGGCGAGAGGTCCACCGCGTCGACGTCGGAAGCGATGGTGCCGTCGGTCTCGCCGATGGCGTGCACGGCATTGGTCGCTAGGTTCACCACGCACTCCTGGACCAGCGCCGCGTCGGCCAGCACGCTGGGTACGTCCGAGCTGCTCCGCACGGGCATCGCGATTCCGTCGGGCACCGTCGGCCGCATCAGCGTGACGACCTCCTGCACCAGCTGCCGCAAGTCGACGTGCATCGGCGTGACCCGCAAGGGACGACCAAAGGCGGACAGGCGACGGACCAGCTCGCTGGCGCGCGACCCCGCGCGCTGGATTTCGGCGAGGCTTTCCGCCGCCGGGTGCCGGTGGCCGAGTTCCTCGGCCGCGAGTTCCGCGTTGCCGCGGATGGCCGACAGGATGTTGTTGAAGTCGTGCGCGATGCCGCCGGCGAGCGTGCCAAGCGACTGGAGTTTCTGCGCGCGCAGCCGAAGCGCCTCGAGGTCCTTGCGCTCCGAGACGTCGGTGAAGATCACCTGCAGCACGCGCGCGCCCTCAAACGTGATCGGCACCGCCTGGAACGAGACATCGAACGGCTCGCCGTCGAGCCGGACGAATCGCTGTTCGCTCGCCGATTCGGCGCTGCTGCCGGCTGCGGTGCGCTCGAAGCACTCGCGGACGCTGTCCCGGCTTTCCGGGTGCACGAGATCGAGCGTGGACACGCCGATGACGTTGCGGGCCGCGGGAGCCCCGAGCAAGGCGAGGGCCGCCGGGTTGGCATAGGCGACCTGGCCATCCCGGTGCACGAGCAGGCCGATCGGCGAGAGTTCCACCAGCGTCCGATAGCGCAGCTCGCTTTCCCGCAGGGCCGCTGTCGCCCGTACGTGGTCGGTGATGTCGGCGTGGGTGCCGGTCAGCCGCATGGGGCGACCGGCCGCATCGTACTGGACGACGCGGGCCATCGAGCGGACCCAGAGCCACTCGGCCGTTCGCGTGCGCATGCGGTAGTCGATCTGCCGTGTCACGCCGCTGCCGAGACACTCGCCATACGCCCGCAGTACCGTCGACCGGTCATCCGCGTGAATGCTGTCCATCCACGTCTGCAGGCTCATCGGCGGCTGGTCCGGGTTGTCGCCCACCAGGCTGGCGAACTGCTCGCTGGCCACCACCTCGCCCGTCTGCAGGTTGAGGTCGAACCAGCCCTGCCGACTGACCGCCATGCTCAGCCGCAGGCGCTCCTCCGAGCGATAGGCGGCCGCCTCGGCGCGCGCGCGTTCGTCGAGTTCGCGATCCTGACGCTCGAGCGCGTCGAGCGCGACGGTACGCGCGAAATGCACCGCGAGGCCGAACAACACGAGGGCGAGGCTGAAGATCAGCCAGTACAGCATCCCCGTGGGCCGGTTGATGGACCTCATCCATCCGGACGACTCGGCGTAGATGAGCGCCCCCACCACCGCCGAGGTGACGCCCGCGACCGCCAGCATCGCGCGTCGCCCCAGAAAGATCCCGGCGACCACCACTGCGCCAAGGAAGGTGACGTTGGTGGCTGATCGCATGGAGCCGTAGACGCCGACGGCGATGACGCCCGTGACGAGCAACGCGACGATCATGTGGTGGCTCGCCGCGGCCACCCGGCCGGTGCGCACCAGGTACGCCGACGCCGCCGTGGCGACGAGCAGGAGGAATGGCGCGACCGCCTCGACGAGTGGCGCCAGCACGAGGGACGCGACGAGCAGGATCGCGATCCCGACCGCCATGGCGCTCAGGATCGGAAGCAACGCCTCGCGGGCGTCGCGCCGTACGTGCGGCCGGGCGTGCTGGCGGTCGTGCTGCCGGGCATGCTGCCGGGCGTGCTGGTCGGTCATCGAACTGGTCCGTACACCTGTCGCGTGGGGTGGCCCAGTCGACTCGTGTGGTGACGCGTGGCGCGTGTGTTGACTCAGCTGCCTTCCCGGCACGATGCGGCTGTGCTCGTGGAATGAGCGAATCTGAGAATATACGGTTTCTGGGCCGCGCCGGAAGAGACCGGCGCCCCCGACGTCTCGGAGTGCCCCGGGCGAGCCCCGATCGCGAGCCCCGATCGCTTGCCGGACGATCCGCGCCGGGCCAGCTTTGGCGTCCAAGGGTCGCCCCCGACGGTTCATCCCCGTTCCCTCCCAACGATCGAGTTCCTTATGCGCTTCGCCACTGCCGTCCGTCGCCTCGTCCCCGCCGGGCTCGTCGGCGCCGCGTTCATCGGCGTGTCGCTCCTCGGCGCGGCACTCCCCCTCGGCGCCCAGGCGCCGTCGCGCGCCCGCGTCCTCCTCGATTCGCTCTTCGACGTGCGCGAGGAAATGATCGCCGCGCGCGACGGCGTCAAACTGCACACGCTCATCTTCGTGCCCAAGGCGCATGCCGAACAGCTCCCCATCCTGATGACCCGCACGCCGTACGGGATCGACGGCAACCGGGGGGGCGGCTTCCTGCTTGGCAGTCACCGCGAACTCGCCGAAGACGGCTACATCTTCGTCTTCCAGGATATCCGGGGCCGCTACGGCTCGCAGGGGAAGTTCGCGATGAACGCGCCGGGGCTCGTCGAAGCCAACGACACCTACGACACCGTCGATTGGCTGGTGAAGAACCTCGCCGGCAACAACGGCAAGGTGGGCGTCTTCGGCGTGTCGTACCCCGGCTGGCTTGCGGGCATGGCGGGGGTGAATCCGCATCCGGCGGTCCAGGCCATCTCGCCGCAGGCACCGATGACCGACACCTGGCTCGGCGACGACTTCTTTCATCAGGGTGCGTTCCGCCAGACGTTCGGCCTCGAGTATGCCTGGGGTATGGAATCGGGCATGGTGCAGGTCGGCGCGCTCAAGCAGGATCGTCTCGACAAGTTCGACTGGTACCTGCAGTACCTCAGCCTCGGCGATCTCGAGCGGGCGACCGGGGCGACCAGGATTCCGTCGTGGCAGGACTTCCGCGCGCACACCGCGTACGATGCGTACTGGAAGAGCAAGGCGATGACCACGTGGCTCACGGAACCCACCGTGCCGACGCTGATGGTCGGCGGCTTCTGGGACCAGGAAGATCTCTTCGGGCCGATTCGTGCGTATCAGGTCATCGAGCCGAAGGACGCGAAGAAGCAGAGCTTCTTCGTCGACGGGCCGTGGTATCACGGCGAGTGGTCGCGGCCGGGGGCCGATTCCATCGGCAACATCTCGTTCGGCATGAGCGCGGCCGACTGGTATCGCCAGAACGTGCAGCGCCCCTGGTTTGCCTTCTATCTCAAGGGGAAGGGCACGGGCGCCTTTCCCGAGGCGTGGGTCTTCGAGAGCGGCGCCAACGCGTGGCGGACGTTCGACGCGTGGCCGCCCAAGGGCGCGACGCCGCGGGCGCTCTACCTGCACGCCGGCGGGCTGTTGTCGTTCCATGCGCCGACGACGAACGAACCAGCCGACGAATATGTGTCGGACCCGCGCCATCCCGTGCCGTACATGCCGCGTCCCATCGACGGCTCCCGCTGGCGCCAGTGGATGACCGAAGACCAGCGGTTCGTGCACAACCGTCCCGACGTGCTGTCGTGGGAAACTCCCGCGCTCACCGAGGACGTGGTGATCGCCGGCAACATCGCGGCCAAGCTGCTCGCCTCGACGACGGGCACCGATGCCGACTGGGTGGTCAAGCTCATCGACGTCTATCCGGACGACATCCCGGCGGCGCCGCGCATGGGGGGCTACCAGTTGATGGTGGCCGGCGACATCCTGCGCGGGCGGTACTACAGGAGCTTCGAGAAGCCGCAGGCGATCCGCGCGAACGCCGTGACGCCGTTCACGGTGGACCTGCACCAGCAGCTGTACCGATTCAAGAAAGGGCACCGCATCATGGTGCAGGTGCAGAGCACCTGGTTCCCGCTGTACGACCGCAATCCGCAGACGTTCGTGCCGAGTCTGTTCGACGCGAAGGACGGCGATTTCAAGGCGCAGACGCATCGCATCTGGCATACACCTGCCTCGCCGTCGCGCATCGAGGTGACGACGCTGGCGCCGTAGCGCTAGCCCGTAGCGCGGGCGCCCGAGCATTGTCCCAGCCCCCGTGCGCGGTGCATCTTGTACGGGGCATGCACGGGGAGCGTGGCAGTGTCGGAACTGGCGTTTCGTGATGGCGTGATGGACCGGATTCGCGTGCGCGAATCGCGGTTCGACGAGCACGCCTACCTGTTCGTCCTCTCCGCGCTCGAGTACGCCCAGTCCCGGCAGACCGCGCGGCGCCACCTCTCGGGACGCGAACTGGCCGAGTCCTGTCGCGACCTGGCGCTCGAGCGCTACGGCGTGCTGGCGCGCCTCGTGCTCCAACACTGGGGCGTGACGTCCACCGCCAACTTCGGCGACATCGTCTTCGCCCTGGTGGACCTCGGCCTGCTGCTCGCGCAGCCCACCGACAGCCGCGACGACTTCGTCGACATCTTCGACTTCGCGGCCGTCTTCGATCGCTTCTATCCGTGGAACGCCTGCGCGGTCGGCTGACCGTGGCGCTCGCATGATCCCTGTGCGGGTGGTGACCGCGGCGCAGTCCGCCGCGCGCGATGCCGCGGCGATCGCGGCGGGGACTCCGGGGAGCGCGCTGCTGGTCGCGGCCGGCCGTGCCGCGGCGGCGGAAGTGATGCGCCACGCGGGGGCGGCAGTCCAGGCGGGCGTCGAGGTCTACGCCGGCGGCGGCAACAATGGCGGCGATGCGTGGGTCGTGGCGGCCACGCTCGCCGCGGCCGGCATCGCCGTGCGCGTGCACGAAGTCGAGCCGCCGCGCACAGACGACGCCCGAGCGCAGAAGGACCTTGCGGCGATGCCCCTGCAACGGGTGGCGCGGCCGCCCAGCCGTGCCGGCGTGGTGGTCGATGGCCTGCTCGGCACCGGCGCATCGGGCGCGCCGCGCGGGGCGATTGCGCAGGCCTGCGCCGAGATCGCCGCCGCGCGCGACGCGGGAGCGTACGTCGTGGCGCTCGACGTGCCCAGCGGCCTCGACGCAACCACCGGCGCGCACGACGGGGCCCCGTGCGCCGACCTCACGGTGACCTTCGGCACCATCAAGCGCGGCCACCTGCTGGCGCGCGACTGCTGCGGCGCCATCGTCGTGGTCGACATCGGGCTGGGAGTGCACGCCGATCTCGACGATGGCGCGCCGCGGCTGGCCGATGCCGCGTTCGCGCGGGCCGCGGTGCCGCGCATCGGCGCCGATGCGCACAAGGGGGCGCGCAAGAAAGTGGCGATCGTGGGTGGCGATTGCGGCATGGTGGGCGCCGTGCTGCTGGCTGCTCGCGCCGCGTTGCACAGCGGCGTGGGACTGGTGAAGCTCGTGGTCGCGCCCGCCAATCTGGAACTCGTGCAGCGCGCGCTCCCCGAAGCGCTGGCCAGCGCCTGGCCCGAGCATGACGCGGATGCCGCGGCGATGCACGACTGGGCCGATGCGGTGCTGGTGGGACCCGGCCTGGGGCGCGGACCGCACGTGCAACCGCTCGTTGCGCGATGCGTGCGCGGCGCCCGCGGTCCAGTGGTCATCGACGCCGACGGGTTGAATGCGTTCGAGGGCGAGCCGGCGGCGTTCGGCGCGCTCGTCGGCACGCATCGCGTGCTCATCACGCCGCACCCTCTCGAGTTCGCAAGGCTCGCCGGCGAGGAGGCCGCGACCGTCAACGCCCGGCGCTTCGAGGCGGCAGGTGCGCTGGCGCGCGTCACGGGGGCCGTGGTATTGCTCAAGGGCGTGCCGACGGTGGTGAGCGCCCCCGACGGTCGCACGATCGTGAGCGCCAGCGGCACGCCCGTGCTGGGGCAGGGAGGCAGCGGCGACCTGCTCGCGGGCATCGCGGTGACGCTGGCCGCGCAAAGTGGCGACGCGCTGGGCGCAGGCGCGGCGGCGGCCTGGGTGCACGGCCGCGCGGCCGAGTTGGCAGCGCCCGATGGCGCCATCCGCGGCGTGACGCTCGACGACGTGCTCGCGGCGCTGCGCGAGGCGTGGAAGTTCGACGAACCCGCGCGCCCCCCGTACGTGCTGGCCGAACTCGCAAAGGTCGGCGAGCGTTGATGGGGCGCATCACGTTGGCCGCGCTGCTCGCCGTGGCGCTCGCCGCCTGCGGACCGCCGCCGCCGGGCACGCCCGGGGCGATCGCGCCTCGGCGCGGCTTCGCCGGCGCGCTGCTCCGTGAAGATCGCGTGATCGTCGGACGCGGGTCGGTGATCCGCGCGGTGGGCGTCTCCCGGCGGTTCGTGTACGCCGTCACCACCGATGCGGTGCTCGTGCTCGATCGCGACCGCCGCGCGTGGCTCCCGCCGTTCACGCGCGACGGCGGATTCGATCCGTCGCTCGTGCGCGCGGTGGGCGTCGATCCAGACGACGACAGCGCTTGGCTGCTCACCGCCACCGGCGCGTGGACGCTGCAGCCGCTCACGGCGTTCGTCACGCGCGCACCGGCCGGCGCGCTCCCGGCGCGCGTGCGCGTCGGCTCGCTGGCCGCCGTCTATCGCGAGTTCCCGTCGCTCGAGGCATTTGCCCGGTTGCTCGCGCGCGACGACGCATCGCTGCAGTCGTACGCGGTGGTCGGCGGCGCGCGGGCCCCCGACCGCACCGACGTGTGGCTCGGCACGGCGGGGGGCGGGCTGTTCGAGGTCGATCCGCTCTTCAACCAGGCGACGTCGCAGCCGTACGGGCTCGCCGGGTCTGGCGCCGGCGCGCTGGCGCGGGCGGCCGACGGCATCTGGATTGCGCCGGCGTCGCGTCTCTTCGAACCACGCTTTGCCGTCACGTTCGCATCGCGCGACCTGCAGCGATTCCGCTGGCTCGACGACGACGCCCATCGCAACTTCGGCGGCGCGCGCGCCACCGCGCTCGACGTGCGCGACGGCACGATGTGGATGGGTACCACCCGCGGACTGTACC
>Ga0334722_10003737_pt1 | contig 16221 bp, 17 predicted proteins | sample C3_bottom_MG_FD_207210 | JGI IMG/M metagenome (GOLD analysis project Ga0334722, IMG submission 207210) | Sediment microbial communities from Yellowstone Lake, YNP, Wyoming, USA - C3_bottom | ecosystem: Environmental > Aquatic > Freshwater > Lake > Sediment | place: USA: Wyoming | collected...
GTGCAGTGGCAGAAGGGCATGAACATCTTCGATGCCCCCTCCGACGCCGGCGTGTCGACGAACCTGGGCGATATCAGTTGGCTCGGCGCCGTTGTCACCGGCAAGGTGAGCAACCTGAACCTCTTCGTATCTGCGGCGACCAGCAAGACCGACCCGAACAACAACCTAACAGGACCCGGAGGTGCCCCCATGGCCGGCCTGATGTACAACAACCCGGCCTTCGGCGGCGTTAAAGAAAGTCACAGCGGCAACGCCATTTATCTCGGCGGCAGGTACGACATAGCCTCGACGGGCACCAAGATCGGCGCGGAGTACAACCGCGGATCGAAAAACTGGATCAGCATGGTGCCGGCGGAGGACGACCTCTGGACCGGCAAGCTCGGCACACGCGGTGATGTGATCGAGCTCTACGTCATCCAGAGCCTTAACCGGAAGCCTATAGCAAAGAAGGGCGAGGCTTTCGTTCGGCTCGGCTACCAGTTGTACAACTTCGAGTACACGGGCAGCAACAACTGGGTCGGCGCACCGACGAAAATCAGCGACCTGACCACCAGTCCGGCATCGGGCCCGCAGATGCTCGCACCGGTCGAGAAGGCCCAGGACATCTACCTCACCTTCGACGTTCGTTTCTGATCGATCATCCATCCGGGAGGGGCTCCGCCCCTCCCGCTTCTTTTCGAGGTCACTCCATGAAAAGAATCCTGCTGAGCATGGTGCTGCTCATATCGGCCGGATGCTCCTCCACCTTCCTGGTCGGGAAGGACGGTCACGGATACTTCCTGGGGAGCGGCGCAGAGCCTCTGTACGCATGGCTCTGTTCCACCGGTGATGCAGCAAAGGTCCTTGCCGCTACGAACCTTCCCGAAGCAACGCGCAGTTCGCTCTATTCGGCCTTATGTTCGTCATCTCGCTCCGGTGATGCCGTGACCGGCATCTATCATTCCCTTCCGAACGACCAACGGTCCTCCCTGCAGCGCGCCTTCACCAGGCACGGCTACGACATCAACGTCGTACGCTGAGACAGGGGCAGATGACGCCGGTCAGGCGTCAATAAAAAACCCCGAAGAGGGGGTTTCTTCGGGGTTCCAATGATTCCTGAACTTGCTTGATCACGCGCCCGGCAGAACTGCCGTGGCCGTGATGTAATGCCGTTGCTCTTACATCAGGAGGCCTTTGTTACGTTGGCCGCCTGCGGGCCTTTCTCACCCTGCACAACGTCAAATGAGACCGGCTGACCCTCTGACAGCGTCTTGAAGCCTTCGCCCTGGATCGCCGAGTAATGCACGAACACGTCCCGTCCTCCGCCGTCGGGCTCGATGAATCCGAAGCCTTTGGCCTCATTGAACCACTTCACTTTCCCGTCCGACATAATGCTTGCTCCCTCCTTGCGTGTGGTTCCGCTCCCAGTCCCCTGTACTGTTACAGAGCGGAAATACAGTATCGAACAACAGGGATGAGCCTGTTACGTCCCCCGTGCTCATGTCCCCGACCAACAACAACCGTATGAATGATGGAATTTACTGCCATAGGAATGATGATCGTTGGGAAGGTCCCTGCGAAAACCTCATGATCGTTAGTTCAGATATTTTGCCGGATTGACCGGAAGACCGTTCAGGCGTACTTCATAATGGAGGTGAGGGCCGGTACTGGAGCCGGAATCGCCGGCATAGGCAATGATATCTCCCCGCCGGATGTGCTGGCCTGCCTTTACGTTTAACCGGGAGTTGTGAGCATAGAGCGTTTTGATGCCATATCCGTGGCTGATCTCTACCATGTTGCCGTAGCCCGTGCCGAAGCCCGCCTTGACCACCACACCGTCGGCAGAGGCGACGACGGGCGTCCCGGTCTGTGCCGCGATGTCGAGACCTTCATGGAACTTGAGGATGCCGCTGAACGGCGATGTGCGGGTACCATACCGTGAGGTGACCCAGCCGCGCACCGGCCAGACGGAAGGCGTTGAAGCAAACAGCGACCGTTTGTCCTCGAAAAATTCTATGAGCATCTGGAGGCTGGCCTCCTGGCGGGATGCCGCTCCCTTGAGCTGCGTCAGCTCTTTGCTCATTTCCTTGAGCGCCTCAGCCTGTTTCTTCTCTCCTAGGGCGGTCAGGTTCTGAAGACCGAGCTCGTCGGGACCGCCGATACCAAGAACCTGCTGAGCTTTGTCCCGGGGGCCAAGGCTCACGACCCGGCGGAGCTTGGTGTCGAGGTCCCTGAGCAGGAACATCTGGCGTTTATAGTCCAGGAGGTTCAGGGCGAAATTCTGCACCTGCGCCTTTTGCTGCATCAGCTCTTCACGCACGGTCTGTAGTTCCCAGACCTTATCCTTCACATCATTGTATTCATAGACCAAATAGAACGAAAGGATGACGACACCGAGAAATGACAACAGTGTCGATTTAATGGCGGATTTCGAGATATGGAGCGTGCGTACTCGGGAATTCGGCCCGGGGACGAACATGATCGTAAAATATTCTTTTTTCTTTGTATTTCTCGACTTCGCTGCCCGCATCAGCCCTCCAAGGCAAAAAGACGCACCAATGACCGCATAAACATTAGCATGGCGGCCTCTTCATTGTCAAGAGTTTCTTTGAAAAGCCCACCCTTCCGCCACCACATCTTGGGTAAGAGTGGGAACAGCATCAATATATAGATAGAGATCCTGTTCGACCCGCAGCGTTCTATCGTTGCTCTCAGGCCAGGAACGGCTCCAAGGGACAGCCTGAGCACCGAGGTACGCTCTTAGAACAGTGCATCTTGCCAACCTTGACCAACAGCGCATGATATTCATTAAACAGCCCGGCATCGGCGGGCAGGCTGCTTGTGAACAGCTGCTGAACATCATCGTATCGGGCGCCCCCGGATACCAGCCCATGCCTGCCGAATATCCGCTTCGTATAGGCGTCAACCACGAAAACCGGCCTACCCGCCCCATAGAGTATGATGGCGTCGGCCGTTTCCGGACCGATCCCGTTCACGGCCAGGAGCCCCTTGCGAAGTTCGGCCGGATCATCGCGCAGCATCCGGGCAACGCTCCCTCCATAGCGGTCCGCCAGAAAGGTCATGAGATGGGCAAGGCGATGCGCCTTGATATTGAAGTAGCCGCTCGGCCGGATGATCCGCGCGAGGCGGCGCGGGGCAACCGCATGGAGTCGGGCAGGGGAAAGCAGGCGTTCTCGCTTCAAGTTCGTGATGGCCTTTTCGACATTGACCCAGGCGGTATTCTGGGTCAGGACCGCCCCGACCATGACCTCAAAAGGAGTATCGCCGGGCCACCAGTGCTGAGGACCGTAGGCGCTGAACAGGGCACGGTACATGGACATGAGCTGTTTTCTGGTCTTGCTGACCGGCATGGTCGTTCCTTGGGAGTTGCTTCAGGCTTATGGTGGGAGCTACCGAACCATGGTCATCTTATCACTTCGTCGATTCGTTCACCCAGGCAAGATATTCGGGCAGGCCGGCCACGATCGGCAAAGCTAGGATCTCCGGGACCGTGTAGGAGTGGAGCGATCTGACCCGTTCGATGACCTTATCCATGAGGGCCATCCTGCTCTTGCAGACCAGCAGGACCTCTGTGGCATCCTGCGCCTTGCCTTCCCAGAAAAAGAACGAACGTACGCCGGGAACGCAGTTGACGCAGGCGACCAGATGCTCCGCGACGAGCGTCTGGGCGATGTTCGCCCCCTCTTCCATGGAACTCGCGGTGATCAGAATGACGATTGCTTCGGCCATCGCACCCTCCAGCGAATCGAGAGGACCGGCAGAGCTCCGGCCGCATCGACAGGTGTTCCCGGTCATCAGATCGTGGCCGGAATATCTCTGCTACTTGAACTTTGCCCCGCCCAGCCCCTTGAGGTCGAGCAGAACAAGGTACTGCGTCTCGCCCGGCTTGTTTATATAGGAAAGCCCCAGTCCCCAGCACTGGGAGGCATAGTGGGCCGTATATTCCTTCTGCGTGGTAAGGCGGTTCTCCACGTCCCTCCAGACCTGGCCCTTCAGGTCCCATTGTCCTACTTTGAACCCGAGCCCGCCGATGAGGAACTGCGTTTTCGGCTCGCGCAGGAACTGGTGGGTCAGATCGAACTGCACTCGCTCGCCTTTGACGGAAACGCTTTCGGAGGAAGAGGAAAGTCTTTCGGTGTAGGTATTGTAATTCGCGTTGGCAGCCACCGTGAGCAGCTTCGGTGTCTTGACGGCAAGCTCGGCCTTCACCTCGGAGCGGGGCTGGGCATTCACCAGGTCCCTGTTTCGCGCCTGGTTCAGGTCGTAGGACTCCGACAGGCGGAAGACCATGACGTCGAAGGTACGGACGGCAGCGCCCTCCTTGTACCGCGCGGTCAGGCGGTTGATGATGCCGAAGGTGACCGCGTTCACCTCCTGCACCTCGTCCACGGAATCCAGGTGGGGGATGTCGCCCTGCTCGATACGGGGAATATAGGAATAACCGAGCGTCGGCTCGATGGAATGCCGGACCCGTCCGATGCCCTCCTCTTCATCCTTGCCGTAGACCCGCGAAAAACGCGCGTTCAGGTCAGCGCCGGCATAAGTATATTTTCTTTCGGCCGGTTCAATGGTCGTCGCGCCCTGGTCATAGAACGTTGCCCGGGCCCCGATGCGGGGCGTCAGGCTCAGGGCATTCCCGCTGAGCACAGCGGTCAGCTCCGGCTTGAAATCCGCCCGCTGCACCGTTTTTCCCTGGTCCATGGAAAAGTTGGTCGCCGACCCTTCAAGGCGGAGGTGCATCAGAGGTCCAAGGGTCTCTCCGAAGATCGTGTACCGGAGCTCGGGCACCTTCTGGATGGTCTTGTCGTTCGGCTGCGTCAGGTCCGTCGAATACTGGCCAAGCAAATAAAGCGACGCCGTGTTCCAGCGTTCCACGTAGAAAGCGTTGGAGTCGATATAGGGCCGGGAGCGCAATTCCATCTTCTTCTCGAGGACGCGGTAGTAGTCCTGGTCGTTCACCAGATTGATGTCGGCTCGGAAGGAAAGGTCTTCGGCGAACTCCTCACGGTGCTGGAACTGGAATTCCCAGCGGTTCGTACCCTGATGGAAAGCGTCAAAATAATTGTAATAGACCTTACCCGCCGAGTCCCGGGAGTTCACATACCGGTACTCCGTCCCCAGCCCATGGCCGGCGCGCGAACGGTAATCGGACGTAAAGGTCATGTCCTGGTAATCGGAGATGGCCCAGAAGACCGAGTTCTTCATAAGGAAACCCTCGGTGTTGCTGAATCCGACCACCGGGATGAGGAGACCGCTCTGTCTGCGTACCGGGAACAGGAGGTAGGGGGTATACACCACGGGCATCCCCATCATGTTGAACGAGACGCCCTTGCCCGTGGCATAGCGGTCCATGTCCACATCGATCTCCCGCGCCTTGAGGTACCATTCCCCGTCATCGCAGGTGGTGAAGATCCCGTTCTCTATATGGTACACCGATTCTCCGCGGCGCTCGATCCGATCGCCCTTCAGGTGAATGTTCTCCTTGCTCTTGTAGATCTGGCCCTTCGTGATGACTCCGGACCGCGTGTTCATGTTCATCTCGATCCGGTCGGCCAGGACCGTATCGCCCTTGTCACGGAGATACACGTTGCCATCGGCAACTGCTTCACCGGTCTTGTTGTTCAGCATGATATTGTCAGCCTCGACCCTGATGTCCTGCTGCTCGATCCGGACATGTCCTTCGGCCGTATAGGTATCGTTCGTCCGGTCATGGTCAAGCTTGTCAGCGATCACGGTGACCGGGACCCTTTTCGGCGGTTCCTCCGCGACCGCGGAAGCTTTTAGTCCGATGAGGACCCCCCCGATGACGACCAGGAGGAGGCGGTATAGGATGGGCGTGGCCATATTACGCAGTTCGTATTCCCTTTCTCATATTGCCACCAGCGGTTTGCGGCATAACAACGTTGAATCTCCCTACTGCGAACGGCATAGAGCTTCGATCCTCAAGGTTGAACTAATTATTCTAATCACTCGCTATTCCCTATAAACCGAGGGAATGCGCTCGTTCCTGGATTATCCTTTCAAACCCTGCAGGGCGCCGGTCGCGCCGGGCCTCAGCACAGCCCGCGCATCGCCGACCGTATAAAGCGATCCGGTGATAAGGATAAGGTCGTTCTCCGCCGCTCCCTGACGGGCCAGTCCGACGGCCTCGGCAACGGTCCCGGCTGAATCCGCCGTGCGATGGAACGATACTATCTCCGCCGCCAGGGACCCGACGTCGAGCGCACGGGAATAGTTCGGCCTGGTCACGATGATCCGGTCTGCCAGTGGAGCCAGCTGGGTGAGGATCCCCCGGTAGTCCTTGTCCATCAGTACGCCGATGACCAGGACCAGGCGGCGATAACCCGCCTTCAGCTCGCGCACCGCATCGGCAAGCACCCGCGCCGAAGCGGGATTGTGGGCGCCGTCGAGATAGATGTCCGGCCGCTCAGCGACCTTCTCGAGACGACCCTCCCACGCGGCGTTCGCAAGACCGGTCCGCATCGCTGTGTCCGGGACCGCCATGCCCGCCTTGATGACGCACTCTGCCGCGGCCAGGGCCAGGCACGCGTTTCCCACCTGATGCTGTCCGACCATGGCAATACGAAGGTCAACGAGGCGCTTCCCGATGCCCCGGTAATCGAATATCTGTTCCGGTCCCGCGGACCGCGGCTCCGCGCCGAAGTCCTTCGGCATCCGGTAGACCGGAGCGCCGGACGCAGCGGCCGTCCGCTCGACAACCGCGATCGCCTCCGGCTGGACAACGCCGGTGACCACCGGCACGCCCGGCTTGATGATGCCCGCCTTCTCGCCGGTTATCTTCTCGATCGTATCGCCCAGGAACTCCGTGTGCTCCACGTCAATGTTCGTGATGATCGACACCAGGGGCGTGAGCACGTTGGTGGAGTCGAGCCGGCCGCCCATGCCCGCCTCGATCACGGCTATATCGACGCGCTCTTCCGCAAAACAGGTGAAGGCCATTGCCGTGGTGACCTCAAAGAACGTAGGCGTAAGCCTTCCGTCCTCTGTTGACGGCAGACCCTCGTAGCGTAACCGCACCCGTTCGGCGAGGTCGATCACGCGGTCCTCGGTGACCGGCACATTGTTGATCCTGATCCGCTCGGTAAAGCTCACTAGGTGTGGAGATGTATAGAGGCCCACGCGATACCCCGCGGCAACGAGCATCGAGGCCAGAAAGACCGCTGTTGAACCTTTGCCGTTGGTCCCGGCAACATGGACCGAGCGGAACCGCAGATGGGGATCGCCCATGAGCGCCATAAGCTGCCGGCTGTTGGACAGGCCGAACTTGATCCCGTACTTCTGAAGTCCGAAGAGATAGTCGATGGTTTCCTGATAGGGCATGGCGTGCCTGCTGTTACTGCGCCGGCGGGGACTGGAGAGGCGGCACCGGTCTGTCCTCCGGCTTGCTGACCGGTCTCTCCGCGGGGACCTCCGCAGGTTTCGCAGCCGGCCGGCCCTCCGGTTTGCTCACCGGTCTCTCCACAGGGGACTCAACCGGCTTGGCAGACGGTTTTGGCGCGGAGCTCTCCGCAGGCGCCTGCAGGGTCTTCAATTTCATGACAAAGGGCAGGAGCTCGCTGCCGGCCGCCGCGAGACGAGACCTCCGATAGGAGAGCTTTCCGGCGCTCTCGATGCGGTTAAAAAAGGTCACGAGCTCGTCGGAGGTCATACTTCCCGAGATCTCGCGCACCTTGTCGCTGAACCGCATGGTCTTGAGCAGCGCGTGCTCCTTCATGGCCTCGTTGATAGTCCTGATGCCCGCCTTTTCGTTCTGCTTCTCAATGGTGATCGTGACCACCAGGGGATCGGACTTCGGCGCGGCAGCAGCCGGGGCCGGCTCGCTCTTCTGCTGCGGCGCGGAGACTGCTGCTATCGTCGGCGTCGGCACCGTGCGCGGCGCCGGTTCGGCCGTTACGGCCGGCGGAGGAGGATTGCCCGCGTCAAGTTTCTCGATGTCAGGGTCGTGCAGAATGGGATCGATAACGTAAACGTAGGACGCCATGATCACCGCGGCGATCAGGATCAGCCAGAGCGGCCGGTAGAAAAGCTTTTTGAGCGCGTGAAGAGCGGATACCCGCTCCTTCATTCTGCCTGCAACGGTCTCCGGAGGCGTTACGTCCTTCAGGATCTGCCGGGTCACGCCGATCTGCCTCAGCGAATCGAACTCAGAACGACAGACAATGCATTCGGCAAGATGCCGCTCGATCCGCTTCTGCTGAGGCTTGAAGAGATGGCCCCGCAGATAGCGGGGAAGCAGGCTCCGGGTATGTTCGCATTCTTTTTTCATAATGATGATCCTTGCCTCAGTACTTCCGCGCTGAAAAAGCCCCCTCTCCCTTTTTCCCTCTCCGAAGATGATGCCCCCTCTCCTCTTATCCTCACCCTCAGAGGGGAGAGGAAGCAAAGGTGAGGGTGAGTCTTCATTAGGGCACAGGTGAGGGTCATGTCTACCCGCATTCCGCAATTGTCATTACGTTCCCCCGACCTTCACCTGTTCGGCCGTCAGCTCACTGTCCCCGAGAAAAAGCTTGCCGAGGTTCTCGAAGCGCGTGGGGGTGTCGGTCACAAAATATTTCCGCACCGCAGGGCCCCGGCCGGGGCGCTGCCATTTGAGCTTGTCGAGCACCGATGCCACTTCCTTTGCCGTCTCGGTTGCGGAGTCGATGAGCGTGATGCCGGGACCGACGGCCTTGCCGATCACCTTCTTGAGAAGCGGATAGTGAGTGCACCCCAGGACCAGCGTATCGATGCCGCTCGTCCGGAAGAACGCGAGATATCGCTCCGCGACCAGTTCGGCCACATCGTTCTCCGTCCAGCCCTCTTCAGCAAGCGGTACGAAGAGCGGACAGGCCTTGCTGAACACCTGGATCGCGGGGTCCAATTTCGTGATCGCCTTCTCGTAGGCGCCGCTCCTGATGGTGGCTTCAGTGCCGATGATCCCGATCTTCCGCGTCCGGGTGGATGCCGCCGCCGCACGCGCTCCCGGTTCGAGCACGCCGATGACGGGCAGCGGGAACTCCTTCTTCACCGCGTCGAGGCTGACAGCGGACGCCGTATTGCACGCCACCACCAGCATCTTGATCTCCTGGGACAGCAGGAACTGGGTGTTCTCGAAGCTGTACCGCGTCACCGTCTCTGCGGACCGGATGCCGTAGGGCACCCGCGCCGTGTCTCCCAGGTAGATGGTGTTCTCGAGCGGAAGCGCGGCCGCGAGCTCCTTGAGGACCGTGAGCCCGCCGATGCCTGAATCAAATATGCCGATGGCCTTTTGCATGGTATTATCTAATCAAAATATTTACCGCCGAGAAAAACAGACCCAAAAGGTTCTAAACTACGTCATGATTTTATTTACCGCGGAGATCGCTGAGAACGCGGAGAAGAGACACCTGCTAAGGCATGATCCAGGTTGTAACCTCTGCGAGCTCTGCGTCCAGGGATGATAACATTTTCTCATAGATGCCTTACGTTAGTATTTTCTTTTGCCTTCCTCTGCGATCTCTGCGCCCTCTGCGGTGAAAATTTTTCTGCTTTTACTTCCTCCGTGTCTCTGTGCCTCCGTGGCGAACTACTGCGTCTTCACCAGGTCCGTCCTCTTCACGAACGCCCGCGAGATATCGATATGCCCCGCCAGGGTCTGCGCCTCCCTGCCGTCCATAAGGAACCTGACCTGGCGGATCTCCGGGAAGTTGTGGGTCAGCGTGTTCACCACTGCGTAGACGGCGAGAAGCTCATCGTCCGCCGAAGCGCGGACCTCTTTCTGGTTCGGTGATGCGGCGGAAAGGTCTACCGTGGCGGTCCACGCCGCGTCAAGATAGAGCGCCCGCAGACGCAATTCCTTCAAGACCGCTGACCGCATTCCCGGGTTGGCGGCAAGCAGCGCCGAAACCGCCTCGCGCGCTTGAAGCTGGCCCTCGGGATGCCGCTTGACCGCGACGACCGCCGCCGCCAATGCGCCGTCGCCGGGAACGAACAGCGTAGCCATGAACGGCTCATCGGGCCGGACCATAGGCGTTACCGACGCATCGTGCTGCACCGTCGACGCGCCCTGAGGGGTCCTGGCCATGCGGAACCAGAGATACCCCCCGCCGCCCGCGGCGATCAGGACGATGGCCATCACGGTGACGACCAGCGGGACCCTGCCCGGTATGCTCCTATCGTTTCTCTCTGACATACTGTTCGATCCCCTGGGCAATGGCTTCGGCGACCTTCGCGCGGCTCATGGACGTGCCCGTTTCGACAAGCACGGCAGCCGTATCGACCGCCTTCAGCTGGGCCAGCGGCGCCTGCGCCGGCTCCGCGCCTTCGCGGCCGGCCAGGGCGCGCGCGATCTCCCTGCCGAGCTTGCCGCTCTCCTGGGAGTGCCCGGCCTGCTGGGTGCCCCAGAGCATCTGCTGCTGTTCGCTCACCGCGTCGTAGCCGAGAAAATCGGAAGGCCGGCCCGGGGACTGAGACGCCTGACCTTCGTCGGGATCAAGGATGAATACCCGGACCGCCGATCCCTGCGCTCCGTGGAGGCTCACGAAGAGGAACGCGCCCGAGGCATTGGCATGGGCGGCCCGCTCATCGAGCGTCGCGGCCTGGTCCTGCTCTCTCGTAAGGACCACGGTCATCCTGGTGCCGCTCTTCTTGAGGATCTTTCTGATGCTGTTCGCCAGTTCCAGCGTAAGGGTCTTCTCCACACCCTGGCCGGTTACGATGCCGGTTTCGGTGCCGCCATGGCCCGGGTCGAGGACGATGACCGGGGCCTTCGCGACCGACGCATCGGACGGGGCCGCGATCGCGGCGCCGCGGAGCACATCGACAACAATGCGGTCCGGGCCGCGGAGCACGAAATCCTTGGTGTCGCCGGCCGAGGGGCCGAGCGTGATCAGGAGCGACCGGTACTCCCCGTCCTGGCGCAACTCCATGCTTTTGACCAGGCCATCGTTGATGACCGGAAGCTGCGCTACCTTGACGGTGAATGGCCCGCCGTAGGAGCTGAAGTGGAGCGTCCGTCCGTCGCCCGGCCTCGTCATGACATAGGGCGCGGCCTCTTCGGCCTCGAACACGATCCGGGTGAACCCGGAATAGGAAAAGAACCTGACGCCTTTGATGGCGAGTCCCTTCTCCGCCGCGATGACGCCCGACGAAAAAATGACCAGGCAGACGCAAAGTGATCCTATCAGGGTACGCATACAGGCTCGCATAGTAACATAGCCTAAAAAATTGTGCAAGAAAAAGGCTTGAAATAACATCGGAGTAGAGCACTCTGCCTTGACAGGGCCGGGTCCCGGTGGTACGGTAGGAACAACACACGTTTGATCAGCAGATCCGGGATGGATCGATCGAAAGGGGCTACGTGGACCTTCGCACATATAGTATCATTGTAGCAGGTTGCGTCTGCGCCGTGGCGACAGCCTGCGCCGGAACGCCGCCCCCGAAGACGGGCCGGCCCCAGGTCAGCTATGCGCTTCCGGAGATAAAGAAGGACTGTACGACATGCCATCTTCCCGGCAGTGCCGCTAAGGTCGGAAAGCTCAAGAAGAAGCTTTCGGCCCTCTGTCTCGACTGCCATAGCGACCGAAAGGCTCCGGCAGAACACCGTGTCGATATCGTCCCTGCCATGAAGGTCACGGGGCTGCCTCTCACCGACGGCATGATAACCTGCTTCACCTGCCACGACCCGCACAAGAATGCGCACGGCAGCCTGCTCAGGATGAAGGCCACCGACCTCTGCCTCCAGTGCCATCCCCTGTAAGCGGTCATCAGTCCGCCAATGATATCCTGCTCATCACTGCCTCCCGGGTACTTCTCTTTATGATAAGTCTGCGCGGCGCATCGGTCAAGCACTGACGGCGCGCGGCGGGTTGATTTGACAGTTCAGGGTTTTTCTGCTACTTTTTATACAAACAAGAATGAATCAAGAGAGGATGGAGGGAACAACACCATGAAAATGACACCTCAGATCACGCTGAAAAATGTGCCTCATTCCGATGCCGTAGAAGCAAAGATCCGCGAAAAGATAGACAAATTGGACCAGTTCTCCGACAGGATCATGGGTTGCAGGGTCACGGTCGAGGAGTCCCAGCGAAAACAGCACCAGGGGAAGCTATTTTCCGTCCGCATCGACATCACCGTTCCGGGGAAGGAACTGGTGGTGAACCGAATCGAGAACGAAGACCTCTATGTCGCCATCCGCCATGCCTTCGACGCGGGCAAGCGCCAGCTCGAAGAGCACGCCCGCAAGCGGCGGGGCGATGTCAAAACGCATGTGGAATCGCCCCGCGGAACAGTCGCCAAGCTGTTCCCCTTCGACGGCTACGGGTTCATCATGACCAGCGACGGCAGGGAGATCTATTTCCACCGCAACAGCGTCGTTGAGCCGAACTTTGACCGGCTGGAAGAAGGAGCGGAGGTTGCGTTCCTTGAGGAGCAGGGGCAGGACGGGCCGCAGGCAATACGCGTCTCGGCAAGCAGTTAGGACCTACTGAGGATAATCAAGCAGTTTGCGGTGAACGAATGCCGCGATCGTCTGATCAATGTCCCGGCTCTTTTCCAAAAAAAGCCGGGATATTTTTTTCGCCGGGAACAACCCGTCGGGAACCAGGATCGGCGTGGACTTATACCTGCCCGGCCTGTTCTCGCCATCGTCGACCTTCTGATGAAGAAACCCCTCGTCCCGGTTCCATCGCACCGCCCGCTCGTTCGTCGCCTTATCGTAGCAGAGCTCGAAACCGAGGATCTCCTGCCGATCATCGAACCAAACCGTAAGATCGATGTCCTCGGAGAAGAACACCCTGCGGCGCGCATCGCCCTGGACCTGCCGCACATCACGAACTTCCTTCAGCATGGCAACAAACCTCCCACGGGACCATCTGCTCGGTGATGAGAGAATACCCTTCAGGAAGTGGTGAGTCAAGATGGTTGTTTACGATCAATGAGCCGGACAGGAACTATCTCTGGCGGGAACCGTTCTGCTTGCAGAAGGTTGACGTTCACTGCGTGCCGGGCCCCGGGCGCACATATCCCCGACGGCCCTGCGCAGGTCCTGCGTTACCATGGTCCCTTAGGCGGCGTGCTCGACGTGATGCTTTCTGCTCCAGGGAAACTTGATCGTGAAATCGTCGTGGGAGCTTTCCTGTTCGATGGTGTCGAACTGTTCCCGCAGTTCGCGGTAGGCCAGAAAGAGGCTCAACCGTTTGCCGTCGTCGCCTTCCCGATACTCTTCCAGCACTTTCTCGATGTTCATGGTACCCTCCTTAGATCCGACAGAACGAATGTATGCTATTTCCCGAGACCCGGACTCTCCTCGTAGTGAGGAAGAAGCGCCACAGTGAAGCTATATCGACACAACGTGATTACTGTGGAACTTCAAGAAAGCCCGTATTTTAAGCCAATTTGATCGCTATTCAGTTGCCTTTCATCCTATACGTTGCATATAGCGTGCCTACTGATATCAGCACAGTTTTTCCATTTTGTTTGGGCCATACGCTCCCTTCAGGACTCATCGCGCGGCAACTCGCATCAGTCTGTTACTTTCCGTCACTACCCTTAAAATACCCGGTCGTGATGATTGACTTACCCGTCGTCGTAAGTCAAACTGAATTACACCATGAACCATTAAGCGAGAATGAACTGGAGAAGGACCATGATACCTGCTCTGATATTGGTACTGCTCTCGATGCTGTTCCCCGGTGCCGCCATCGCGAGGGAAGCCTGGGCCGTGGTCGCCTATGTACAGGACAGCGGATCTGGTGCGGACAATCAGGTGTTCTACGATGTCTCTCAGAAGGGCAAGGACGACGCCCTCGCCAGGACGCGCGCCGCCTGCGAAGCCCATGCAAAAAGAATGGGTGCCGGCAAATACCGGTGCGAGATCGCCGGCACCTGCGCCGATGCCGGCTGGTCGGCGATCGCTTCCTATCTGAAATCCGGCGGACGGGTCGGGACAAGCTGCAGGCAGGAGACCCAGGAAGAGGCTGTTGCCGCGGCAAAACGGGCGTGCGGATCAGGGACCTGCGCGAAGATTTTCACTTATGAGATAAAGGATGAGAGCGGGCGGAAAATGACGAGCAGGTAGGAGGGCGTCTTCAGTGACATTCAACGTTCCCCCTTCACAATCCTGCTGATCAATGAGTAATGTAGTCCAAGGTGGTCAGCGATCTCTTTCTGCCGGTATCCATACCGCTCAATCGCCTCCATGATGATCTTCCGCGTTTCTGCCCGGTGTGGCTCTGTCCGGCACCAAACAATTTATCGAGGGCAGGTCGATCCGCATATCGTTGGCTCCGGGGGATCTCGGGGATCTCTTTGTGCTTTTTGAGATGATCTACGAACTGATCAACAAAACCCTCTTCACCCAGAACTGCCTGTCCTCTCACCTCGGTCCATATCGTCGCCTTGCCTGCCCCCCAGCTTACGAACTTCCGGTATTCCTGCTCAGCCTTGCCCCGCTTCCGGCTGAATTGGCCGAGCACCCAGTCAGGAGTAAGGCAGGGATGAGGCTTTGCTTTGCCCCCGGTCGCCAGATAGCTGGACCATTTCCAGCCCTCGGGCTTATCAACCATCTTCGCGCGAACAGGGTTCAAGACGACGTAGCGGCAAACTTCCAGAAGATGGCTGTCCTTTTGGATAAGGATGGCCTTGTACCGTCCCTGGAACAGGTGGCCGGGCCTGCCGTGACGCTTGTTGAATAACTGTGTATAGACGCTGTTCAACTGCCGCATGCCGAGGGAGAGGTTGCCATCAGGGGTCTCGATGAGCAGGTGGTAGTGGTTGGTCATGAGGCAGTAGGCGTGACAAAGCCAGTTGTAGCGTTTATTGACGTGCTGGACGATGTTCAGGAAGTTCTCGCGGTCGGTGTCGTCCTTGAAAACAGGCTTCTTTTCGTTTCCGCGTGACGTCACATGATAGACTGCACCGGGGTATTCGATACGGAGGGGGCGGGACATGACTAAAGATAGATTAGGAATAGAGCAATTGTCAAGTGTAAAGACTTGACCCTAAAGGTTCTTGAGGCCTTAATCCAGATGGGTGACTGGTGCAGTGAAGACTGACACCGAAAGTGAATGAAACTGCGGCATTGGTGAAGAAATCGATAACGGCATAAATCATCGACGAGAAAACTCCGTTTTCTCGTCATGGGTGGGCTTTTTTTGCTTGACGGGGAGCCTCCAAATGGGTGGCCCTAATTATCCTGATTTAGCACCTTTGTATAACAAGAGGGCATTGATCACCACACTCACAAATATCAGCAAATTAGTCACAACAGAATTTAGTTCATAATGAAATACTGGATAAATTATAAAATCTATAAACAATACTATCAATACGCTCCATGGAAGAGTCAATAAAGTAATAAATATGGCTGAAAATTTGTCTGCCGCCGGGCGCATTACGTGATACATAAACGCAAAAAAACAGAGTAAAATATACATAAAAAAAAATATTTTTGCTTTACTGAATCTTTGATTTGTCATACCGTTACCTCTCATGCCAAAATATGCACTATCTAGGACAACAGTTGCTTCTTGCAGCATCAAAAGCGCCTAATCCACCAACTCTTACTGCTGCATAATATGAAAACGCGACCGTCGCGCAATCGACACTGTAAATGCCAACATAAGATGAACATATTTGAATCATATTCCGCAGGAATGCAGCATCGCAATCAAATTTTGATTTACCAGCTCGCGCACCTGAACAACTATAACATGAATCGTGGGCGGCACATGCTCCCGTAAAATTATAACCTGCGGGAAAATCAGACACCCATGTGGCATTCGCATTGCCGCACGGTCCAGGATATAATCCCTTTTCATCCATCTTAATTAACGGTGAGTTACTTACATAGACATATATATGATTCTTACCCACAGTAATGCCTATCGGATCCGCTTCTAAATACCTTCCGATGATCGGATTATAGTCCCTAAAGTAATTATAGTTCAGCCCCGTCTCAGCATCATAGTACTGCCCTGGGAATCTGAGATTATTCGTGATCGTACTAACGGTGATTGCCGCTTCACCGAAAGGTTTGTAGTCTGCGGACCAGACAACGGTCCCGGAACTGTCCGTCATTTTCTGCGGGGTAGCTAAATGATCGTTGTGGTAATAGTACGTGTTCGCCCCCTCCATCTTCGCTAACGGCTGACTATTCAAGTATACATATTCGGCAGTGACAGTTCCAACGCTATTTGACTCTGCAATGATCTTTCCATTCAGGCTGTAATGAAATACCGT
>Ga0334722_10003738_pt1 | contig 16221 bp, 14 predicted proteins | sample C3_bottom_MG_FD_207210 | JGI IMG/M metagenome (GOLD analysis project Ga0334722, IMG submission 207210) | Sediment microbial communities from Yellowstone Lake, YNP, Wyoming, USA - C3_bottom | ecosystem: Environmental > Aquatic > Freshwater > Lake > Sediment | place: USA: Wyoming | collected...
AGTTCGTACGCTCCGGAGGGACGCATGACCCCCCGAGAGGCGTTGAACGAGGTTCTCAAAGATCTTACGCAGGCATTCGGAGACTCCCTTGCGGCCCGGATCGTGGACTCGGCGCAAAGCGGGTCGCAGGAGAAAGAGCTCGATGCTGCTTCCTACCTGAACGTGATCAAGGCGCTCAGCAAGGACGAACGCATCCAGGGCATGTTCGGCGAACTCGGGGTAAAGGACAAACAGAAGCGCTGGGAAACGCTCATATAGCGTGGCATAGCGACCGCCGCTGCTGTTCACGGGGCCTCGAAAGGAATGGCGATGAGTTTAGACGAATTGCGCGACAAGATCAAACCGGACATCGCTTCCATTTTCGGCGGTTCCATGGCAGACCTCATCCTGAATAAGGCAAAGATGAAGGCCACCGCCGACCCCCGGGGAGCGGACGATGCCGCCCGTTGCGGCATATTCATCGACTGTCTTCGCGCCGATGAAAAATTGATCGGCATGTGGGGCGATCTGGAGGTTGCCGAACGCGCTAACCGGTGGAAGGGTTTTTTGCGGTAAGCGCGAAGCCCGCACGATATGAACCTTGATGCTCATACGGATGCGTTGACCGCCAAGATCCGCGACCTGGAGCGCCGGTGCGCCATCCTGCAGGAAACCGTGCGGACGCAGGGCCGGTTCGCAGACATCGCTGGCATCCTTTCGACCGTTGTTGACCTTCCCAAACTCGCCTCTTCCCTTCTGAACGGAGTCTTCTCCGCAACCCAGCTCAAGGCAGGCATGTTCCTTCTGCCCGATGCATCGGAATCGATCCGGGTCATCGATTCGCTCGGCATGGACCTGGGGGCCGGAGGTTTCGGCCTCCTTCGATCGCTCAGCAGCCGGGCATCGCAATCACTGGACATCATCACGCAGGAATGCGCTTCCGGGGACGGCGTTGCGCTTCATGACGAACTCCCGGCGGGTGGCCCCGAGTCGCTCATGCTTGCAGCGGTCTCCTGCCGTTATGAAGGCGCCGTGAACAGCATCCTGGTGTTCGCTTCCCGCGGACCCATCAGCTTTGACGCGTTGTCGTTCATCAACGCCCTGTCAAAGAACGTCGGGCTCTCGGTGAACAACGCACTATCCTACGAGACCATCAAAAGAACGACGGAAGAGTTGAACTCCGAACGGAACAAGCTGAACGCGGTCATGTACAACATCGCGGACGGCCTCCTGGTGACGGACACGGAGGGCGTCATTGTGCGCGTCAACCGCGCCTGCCTCGAGCTGTTCGGCTACGGCAAAGAGGACATGGCGGGAAAAAGGGCAGACGAGGTGTTCGTTCCCGCCCTGCGTGAACTCGTCGAAAACGGGACCCGGACCGGCAAGCGCAACGCGATCAGCCTCGAGATCGACATCCCGGGCAACAAGATCGCGAAAGCCATGGCAACGCCCCTGGTGCAGGAGTCGGGATCGACCTGCATCGGCGTGGTGATCCTGATCAGGGATATCACCCGGGAAAAAGAGGTCGACCGGATGAAGACCCACTTTCTGACAACGGTGTCCCATGAACTGCGCACGCCTCTGACCTCGATCCTGGGATTCGCGCGCATCATCAGGAAAAAAATGCGCGACACCGTATCCCCCCGTATCGCGACGAAGGATGGAACGGTCCTGCGGGCCATCCAGCAGGTGAGCCACAACATCGAGATCATCGAGTCCGAAGGTGAGCGGTTGACGGCACTGATCAACGACGTGCTGGACCTGGCAAAAATGGAGGCCGGAAAGGTCCAATGGAAGTACCAGCGGATCCAGCTCGGGGAGATCATCGATACCGCCGTTTCCGTCACGTCGGCGCTGTACCAGCAAAAAGGCCTTGTGCTGGTCCGCGAGGTGCAGGAAGGCCTGCCCGACATCATCGGAGACCGGGACCGGCTCGTCCAGGTCGTCATCAATCTTCTCTCCAATGCCATCAAGTTTACGGATCAGGGACAGGTGATCGTTACCGCCGTCGCCACGCAAGACCCCGCCATCTTGCCTGGTTCCGGGGCACCGTCGGTCACGATCACCGTAAAGGACTCGGGCATCGGCATTGCCGTCGATGAGTTCCTGGTCATCTTCGAAAAATTCAGACAGGTGGGCAATACCCTGACGGACAAACCGAAAGGCACCGGCCTCGGTCTTCCCATTTGCAAGGAGATCGTGGAGCACCACGGGGGCAGGATCTGGGTGGACAGTACCTTGGGCGAGGGCAGCGCCTTCTCCTTCACGATTCCTGCTGCCGGACACGAGCGCAGTGCTGACGGGCGCGACGGACTCCTGCTGAGCAACCTCAGAGAGCATGTGCTGACCGGTGCCCGTTCCATCCTCGACAGCGTCTATGCAAGCGTGGAAAGAATCCACCTTGACATCGAATCGGAAAAGAGGTCCATTCTCGCCGGCCGCAAACGGGAACTGAAGAACCTGGTGCTGCTGACGGAATCGCATATCCGGAATGTCCGATCCCTGGTGGAACGGAACGAGGTGGGCGAAGAGGAAGCAAAACAGGGCATTCTGGAGGAGCTGCGGTCGTTCAAGTACGGCAACAACGACTACCTCTACGTCAGCGACCTCAACTCGGTGCTGCTGTCTCATCCCGACCCGGCCAGTCACCATGCCGATTACTCCCGCGTCGTCGATATCCACGGCACCCTGGTGGTCCCTCCCCTGGTGGATATCGTGAAAAGAGCAGGAGAAGGGTATCATTCGTATTACTGGCGAAGGCTCGAAGCCGAGGAACCCCTCGAAAAGCTCGTATACGGCAAATATATCCCTGAATGGAACTGGGTCGTTGCGACGGGCGTGTACATCAGCGACATCGAGCAGGAAGCGATGCGCAGAAAAAAGCATGAGATCGAGCAACTGCGCCGGATGCTCAGGAAGCTGAGGATCGCGAAAACCGGATATATCTATATTTTCGACTCCAGGGGCAGCATGATCATTCATCCCAATCCTGACCGGGAAGGAACGGGTTTCGGACAAATGATCAACCCAGAGACCGGCGAATTGTTGTTCCGCGAGCTTATCAAGGCCTCCCGGATGTCCGATCACCGGCATACCTACAAGTGGGACAAGCCCGAGGATCCGGGAAATTACCACTACGATAAAATGGCCTGGGTGCGGTACTTTAAGGGTTTCGACTGGTACATAGGCTCATCCGTGTATGTCGAGGAGCTCTACGAGGCATCGCAGGATCTGGCCAGGACTTCAGACAGCGGACGCAGAGTGAGTTAAGGCAAAGCCGGTTGCGCTTTGCGCATCAAGGGTGCAGAAGAGATTGGATGGCATGAACAATATGCATACGCAAACGACCCTGGTACTCGGCATCGGCAACGTGCTCAGGAAGGACGATGGCGCCGGTATTCGGGTGATCGAACTGCTGCGCGACCGGAACCTGCCGGACAGTGTCCGCCTTCTGGACGGCGGGACTGCAGGACTCGACCTGCTTCCCTATCTCGAAGGAGCAGATCGTATCATCATCGTGGATGCGCTCATCACCGACAGCCCCGCAGGCACGATTACCCTCCTGGCCGGGGACGAGGTCAGGGAGCATGACGTTTTCATGTCAGGACATTTCGGGAGGTTGTCGGAGCTGCTCGACCTTGCGGCCGAGATCTGGACGCGGCCCGAGGCGATCATCGTTGGTATCACGCCGAAAGACTGCGAGAGTTACGAAGCCGCCCTGTCGCCGGAAGTGGATGAAGCTGCTATTCGTGCCGCCGACCGCATCGTGGAGATCGTGTCCCGGTGAATCCAGCAGGGAGGCATCATTGTCAGATTTCAGGATTATCGCTTTTCCCTGCCAGCTGCGAACCCATAAAAAAAGGCGGGGCATAAGCCCCGCCTCAGATAACACGATTTCGTTAATGCGCTGCAGCCGAAGCTGATGTCCTGGCAGCAAGCGCGTCATTGATGATCTTGATGCCCTTCTGCGATTCATCGACGGAACGCGTGAGCGAGTCCCGGGCCATTTCGGGATTGTGGAACCCGTCCGAGTTCTCGGCTGTCCACCATTCCCAAAGAATATGGGCACGCAAATGCTGGTCCTGGGCCTGCTTGATCACCTCGGCGTCGAGTCCCGATTTCTTTGCCTCGACAATCTTATCGATCAGCGATGAAAGCCAGAACTCCGCCTTCCTCATCTTGCCGCGCGTATAGGCCTTGATGGAGTCCATCTCATACCGCGCCTGCTCCTCGGTCCAGGAGGGATGGCACTTGAGGCAGGTCTCTTTCAGCTGCACCCGGGGCGTGACCGCGAAATGAGACGTGAAGGTCTTGCCCGTTTTTTTGTTCTTCATCTTCGGCGTATGGCAGCTGTCGCAGCCGACGCCTGCCTTGGCATGCTTTGAGTTATAGAACGTCTCCGCCTCGGGATGCTGCGCTTTCCAGAGAAGACCGCCGGTCAGCGTATGCTTGAAGTCCAGGAACCCGACCTTGTTCACGTAGTGGTCGTAAAGGTCCGATACCTCCATATAGGGGAAATGGTTGGTCCTCGGGTCCGCCATGGTCACACTATACTTCGACAGGTCAGCGTTCTTGGGATCGTATCCGGGGTTGCAGTTGTATTCGACATGGCACTGGCCGCACTGCAGCCTCGTATCATACTTGTCGAGCAGCGCGATCTTCCGGGTAAAGCCCCTGAGGCCCATATCCATGACCGTGATTTTGGTCCTGTTGGGGTCCTTGCTCCAGAGCGTGTCAGCCTCCGGCCGGTTAAGTGCCTGTATCAGGCCGTCCCGCACGATGCGGGGTTTTGCCGCATGAGGGTCGTGGCAATAGAAACAATTGAGGCCATGCTCCAGTTCCCTGACAAGCTCCACCGGTTTGGACGTCCGGGACCACGTTGCTTCCTTGATCGGCTCCCCGAGATAGGACCACTTCAGGATATGGTCCTGGGATTTGCACTGGAGGCAGACGGGATTGGCCGCGGTCGCGCTCTGGGGGATAAAGGTTTTCTGGTCCGCTGTGGCAGGTTCGCGGTCAATGAGCAGGTCCCAGGCCTTGCCTTTTTCGAGGATATACTTCCACCCGTCCTTGGGCTGGAACCGGCCGCCGTAGGCACGGTCGACCACGAGATGGTCAGGCAGCATATTCACATGGCTGCGGGTAGTGTTGTGCTCCTTTGTGAAACCATGGCCGGCCATGAGTTTGTCCCAGAAAGGATTCGGCGCTCTGCCCGTGAGCTGCGATTTTTCATCGCGTGCAGGACGATGGAGGGTTTCCTGCATGAAACTATCGAACTCATCCTTGTGGCACTTCCCGCAGGCCTGCCAGGAGGTGTCGGTCCCGGGACGGTTGTCCGGGCCGGGGGCAGCTGCCGCAAGATGCCTGTCCAGTCCGGTGTGACAATTGGTACAGTTCACCTTTGCGTGTTTTCCCACTGTATGAAGCTGTTTGATCTGATCGTGACACGTGTAGCATTTCTGTACATCGACCTTTCCTGCTGACACGGCCTTTGCCGCCTGCACCGTGCCTACCCATACGCCGGAGACGGCAAGAGCAAGAAGAACCACAGCTAGTACAAATGACTTTTTCTCCATGGGGCAAACCCTCCTTTTAATAAAATCAATCTTTTATTCAGACGAGTGCATCACGTTGTTGCGAAAAAATTATTCCCGGTAAAAACGCCTGGCAGGCACGACTGGTCCGATACCATGCTTTTTAGTCTATCACAACGGATTTAACCGCGGACCCTTTTTAAGATACGTGGCCTATTAAACCAAATAAACGCGAAAAGGGATATGATTCAGGTCATATAATGCCGGAAAAATTAAAAAAAGGTTGCTGACGATTGTGGTGTCGGAGAATGACTGCGGCGGATTAAACGCTGATGAAGTTATCTGCGTACTGAACGGAAAGTCAAATTGTTCTTAGTGCCGGTTCACCAAACTGGACTTCTGTGGCAGGAGGCAGCCCTGTTTTTGTAAATCCGAAAAAAAAAGTGACAACGTTAAAGCTAATTTATTTCAGGTAATTTCGGCAACGAAGTCACCCACTTCTCCTGAATTCGTTGTTCTGATGCCGTCCCGATACTTGCACTATATTCCTTTGCTCTTCTCGAAAAGTATCCGTTCGGCTCAACTTTGAGATATTTTTCAAAATATTTTTTTTCCATAAAACTGTCTCCCCGTGCCCTATAGATCATTGCAAGAGCGTAATTAGCCATGGCATAATTCCGGTCGATCTCCAGGGCTTTTTTCTGGCATTCGAAGGCCTCATTGATCAGACCTCCGTTAAAGTAGACGATTCCCATATAATAATAGGCCGCAGGATTCTGAGGATTCACTTCCAGGGATGCATTGAACTCTTTCAAAGCAAGATCGGGATGTCCATCCGCTGCAGCCTTGAGGCCGGAAGCAAGATGCGTCTCGCCTTTCTTTATTTGCACTGCAATCGCGTAGTTTTTTTCAGCGTTTTTCGCGTCAGACTCTCTGTCTTCGCTGCGATAGAGCGTAATAAGCGCCGGATAGCTGTAAATAAAGTTAGCGTCTTTCTTTAAGGACTTTTCGAGATAGACGATCGCGTTGCTGATGTCCCCTTTTTTAAGATAGAGTTTGCCGACTTGATAGTAGAGCGCCGGGTCTTCCTGAAGCTTTAACGCCTGCAAATACAGCGTTTGGGCCATATCCGGTTTGTCGAGCCGGCTGTAGGCATATGCCATGCCGCTATATCGGTCGCGCAGATGATTCTGGACCGTCGGAAAATAACGTACCTGTGAGAACTCTTCGATCGCCTGCTCGTACGATCCGGCGTCATTGTATATCTGACCCAAATAGGCATGCGCTTTTGATGAACCCGTCTCCTCGACATTGCGCTTCAATTCATTGATAAGCTGCGTGCGGCCTGCTGCGCTGCCGCCTGCCGTCCTGGTGCTCAGTACCGTGTTGGCGGGTCGTACCAGGTGATATTCGTCCTTCTTGATTACCGGGTCATACTTCCCCCCCCTCTTTAGATAAAGGAGCGAAAGATCATCCCAGTAAACCAGCGCCCATTGCTGACTGGAGAGCGGCTGTGCTGTTTCCTCCTGCACCGGATAATCAACGAGAATTGACTCAAAACCATAGCTCTTGGAAAGCTCGTCCAGGACCTCCGGCCGCGACCGGGCCAGCATCATGTTTTCCAAAAGAGGTTCGGGCAGATTTGCCCTGCCATCAATGAAGACCGTTCTCGCGGGATAATCACGCCATATTATATACTGGCCCCACGGGAACGTGTTGAACACCCGGCCGGTGATATTCTGCTTGTCCATATAGCGTAAAGCGCCTTCGGGATAACGGTCGTAATTTATCCCGAAGCCGAAGTTCTTTGAATCGACGAGATGAGCATCCACAAAAGGTTCAACCCGGCCGAACACAAGGGCCGTATAGAGGACGATCCAGGACGCTGTGGCGATCGCGAGGACGATCGACGCGCCGGAAAACTTCGTCCACCATTTTTTTCCCTCTAAGAACGCCGAGATATTTCTTGCCACGATCGGACCCGCAACGATACTGAACAGGCTCGTGAACCGGTCCGCCGTGAACGAGAGCGCTATGAACGGGATGACCAGAAGCGCCTGCATGAGCGAAAATCGCCTCGTATTCATGAAGAACGAGATAATGACGATCGGGGTGATGATAAACGGCCATTTTTGCGTCGACCACGTAGGGGGCAACAGCTCCATGGTTTCCTGTTTATACCATGCAGTGGAGAGCACCTGTGTGCCGTAGAGGTATTGATCGATAAAATACGGACTGGCCAGGGATGCAACGAACGATGCGATGAACACCAGCGAGATCGTCTTCAACTGTGAAGTCGTCGGCACATTAATGAAGCGTTCGCTCTTCGGCAGGGAGCGCAGCAGCAATCCGCCCCCGATGAAAGCGAGAAACGGTATGAACATCAGGGGAACGCTGGAATGGATGTTCGCCCACAGCAGGTGGACGAAAGGAAGCGCATAGAGGTATTTCTTCTCCTCATAGATATACGCATTCAGACTGAATATCGAAAATGCGACAAATATCAGCATGAAGATCTCGGGTCGTTCCGTGAAACGATACCGGGCTATGACGACGACGAATGACAGTACAAGGATGGCGATGGCGGGGTTCTTCCCGGGCCTCACGCTATCCCGGAGAAGGATGTAGAAACAGGAGCAGACGAGAGCCGCTTTTAGAAGAATGACGCCGTAGATATCGAATGCGCTATACGCCGCAAAATAGATGAGGCCGAATAGCCAGGAGGTGTACGAAAAAGGCTGCCCTGAAAGAGGGTATTCGAAAGGCTCGGTGCCTGGCAACCCCTTGAGATGCCAGATCTCCCTTCCCAGCGAAAGGTGGAGCCATGTATCCACATCTTCGATCTTAATAAGCGCAAGCAGGAAAACCGATACCAGAAAGAGAATATTGAGATAGGGAGACGAATCTTGCGTTCTCTTTATCATCATGCTGTTTCATCCATTCACGACAGGATTTGAATGCTTGCGAGGAAGGCCTCTCGCTCGGATAAAGCACGCATAGCAAGAGCCGCTGCGTCTGAAGGAGGCGATCAACAGGAAGAAGTTTAACAGGATTTCGAGTCAGATTCTACAGATTTTTTCCCTATCAGGAGTTTACAAGGTGGCAGGAAACTAAGGGCGAATTATAACCTGCAAAAGGTAGTCAGGTCGCGATGACTACCAGGTATTATACGCGGTGCCATCGACCGCAATAAGCGGGCTGGCGCTGTGCACATCGAATACGCCGGACTCTCCTCCGCCTTCGGGCGATACGGTGATCCAATCCGAGGCCCCGGTGAATGGGTCTTTGGGTATTTCGCGCAAATAGCTCCGCGTTCGGTCCTGCTGGTTGATCAGATCGGTAAGCTGATCGGGATATTTATCATTGTCGGCATAATACTGATCGATGGCGTCGCGGATCTGGAACAGATCCTCCCTCAGCACCGCTTCACGCGCCCTCACAATGGATTGTCTGAAAGTCGGCTGGGCAATGGTGATAAGGATCCCCATGATCGACAGCACGATCATGAGTTCGATGAGCGTGAACCCGGCCTGTTTGAGGACCTGTCTCTTTTTGTTCATAGTATCCTATCCAACTGCCGGTTCCTGATCGGATAAACCGGAACCACTATCGCCACGAAGCAGCCACGGCACAAAGAATTCCTGCATTCACCACGTATTGTACTTGGTCCCGTCCAATGCGATCTCTTCGCTCTTGGAGTAGACGTCGAACACATTGTCTCCGCCCCACTGGGTCGAATCAGGCGCATCTCCATAGGCGCGGAGCCCCCAGTTTGCACCCGACCCGGGCGGGCTCATGGGGTCTTGCGGTATCCTGCGCAGATACTTCTTCGTCTTGTCCACAGCACCTGCCAGCTTCACCGGTTCTACCAGCAGTCCAAGCGACTCGGGGTAGTTATCGCGCTCGTTCTTACAGTAATCCGAAGCGATCTTTTTTTCGATGCAATCCTTCTTAAAGGCATCGATGGCATTGCGCAGGATCCTAAGGTCGCTCCGCAGTTCCATTTCACGGACCCTCTTTACGGTCATGCGCGAAAGGGGCATTGCCGCTGCCGCAAGGATCCCGAGGATCGCGATCACGACCAGCAGTTCTATGAGAGTAAGGCCTTTTTGCATGATCGGCTGCACCCGCTACTGGATGGTGATCTTCGCTCCCTTGAGCCCGGCCTTGATAGGCTCCCGGTTGAAATTCGTCAGCTTGACGCTCCGCAGGCTGATCTCGCCGGTACCGCCGGCCTTGCTCTGGAATACGAGCGTGCCCAGGCTTCCGCCGCCGCTCACTCCGCCTACATCGCCGATCCGCGTCATGTAGATGTCCACCGTCCCCGCCCTGACGTTGTTCGAGAACAGGAAGGTGGTCTGTTGGCCATCCTTCTTCAACAGTGTCCCCTCGCCGGCAGTCTTGAATTCTGCGATCTTTGGATCATAGCCGAGCGTAACAATGGCGCCATAGAGCTCGCTCACACTATCCAGGGAGAGCTCAAACCTGATATCCTGGCCTACGGCAGCGCTCACGTCAGCGGGCTTTATTTCCAGCAGTGATCCGCTGGCAAGCGGCGCAGCAACGGGAGCCGGGACCGTGGCAGGTTTTTGCGCCGTCGGCGCTTCGGCTGCACCCGCAGGTTCCCGCTTTGCAAGGGCGTCAAGTACTACTGCCTTATCAACGGGCTTTTCAGAAGCGCGGGTGCTCTTGCTTGCCGTGGTCACGAAAAGAGGTTTTATATCAAATGCCTCCTCCGTGCCTGACCAGAAACTTTGCATATCCTTGTCCGGGATCTCCATGCTCCGTACGATATTGGGGGTAATGGACATGAGGATATCAGTCTTGATCGTGCCGTCGTCGGACGAAGAGAAGAGCTTGCCCAGGATCGGAATATCGCCGAGCAGCGGTATCTTGACGTGCCCCCGGCGCTCCTCATCCTTGATCAGGCCGCCGATGATCACCGATTCTCCGTCCCGGAGGTTGATGATCGTGTCCGTGTTGCGCGTGCCGAACTTGTATTGTTTCTGGCCGTTGCCGAAGTCAAGGGCATCGCCAAGGGTGCTGATCTCGAGGCCCAACTTGAGCGTCACCGTACTGTTGAGGTGGATCGTCGGCTCGATGTTCAGCTTGATGCCCACGTCCTTGTACTCGAAGTTCGAGGTCGTCTGGCCTGCCACGGCGGCCTGCACAACCGAGGTTTGGATCGGTATCTTGTCTCCGATGTGGAACTTGGCCGGTTTGTTGTTCAGCACCCGGACGCGGGGGTTTGCCAGGACCTGGGCGTCGGAGTCCTGTTTGATCAGGTTCAACACCACGCCCGGCAGGTTCAGAAAAATGTTGTCTTTCGAAAGATTCCGCAGCTCCGACAAGGCGATCCCCGCGCTGTTCACATCATTAGTGTTAGTTCCGGTCGCATTCTTTTTTTGTACCGTCCCCGTAGCGGTAAGTCCGGGAGTGAAATTCCAGCCGTACTTCAGGGAGTTGCTTCGCGAGATCTCGAGGATCTCGACGTCGAGAATGACCTCGCCTTCCTTCAGATCGTTGGCAGCGATCATTTTTTCAACCAGCTTGATCTTCTCGGGCGTGTCGCGGATGGTTATGGAGTTCAGGATCTCGTTGACGTACACCTTTTTGACATCGAGCATGGACCGCAGCAGGTTCACGATCTCCTTGGACTTTGCGTAGTTGATGTAATAGGTCTTCACCATCAGGTCCTGATACTGGTCGGACTTGGCCTTGTTTTTGGGGATGATGATGATCGTGTCGGCGCTGATCTTCTTCATGAAGAGCTTGTTCGTAGAGAGCAGGAGCTGCAGTGCATATTGGAAAGAAACATCCTTGACAAAAACAGTGATGGGTTGGGTCTTGACCTCTTCGTCGAACATGATATTGATCCCCGAGAGTTTTGCAAGGAGCTCGAAGACCTCTTTGATGTTCGTATTTTTGAAATTCAGCGTTATTGGCTTGTCCGAAGCGAGGGTCAGCGCCTCATCAGGCTCCGTCTCGGTCTTTTTCTGTTGCAGCTTGTCCAGGGCGTCATGGTACTTGGTATTCTCCGGATCAAGGTCCACTGCCTGGTTCAGTTCCGTAATAGCGTCATTCAGCCTTGATAGCTCCATGAACGTAAGCGCCGCCCGGTAGTACTCTTCAGCCTGTTTGATGTCCAATGCCGATTTAAGCGCACTCTGGATAGCCGCGTTTGACGGATTCAGGAACAGCGCCTGTTGCAGCTCCACGATTGCCTGGTCAAGTTTGCGTTCCTTGATGAACGATCGGGCCTTCTGATAATGTTGGTTGGCGGCAGTCTCCTCGGCGCGCAGCAGCGATGATCGATACTCGATATCCTGGGGATCCTGCTTATTGGCATCGCGGTACTCTTTGACCGCCAGGTCCCATTCTCCCCGGTGGGCAAAGGTCTCGCCCCGTTGATAGGCACGTGAACCGGCGCAACCGGCAATGAGTGCCGGCACGATGCCGGCTAAGAGCAACAGCACGATCTTTTTCATCATCCATCTCCTCATTTGAATCGCTGCGGCTGCGGGTGAGCCGGGGTGGCCGTTTCCGGTGCGCTTCCCGAAAGTTCGATGCGAACCTCGACATGGGTGACCGTATCAAGCAGGATCACGTAATCCCTGCCTGCATCCTTGACCACATAGTTCTTAAGCACGCGGTCGCCGCTTTTTACGATGAAGGTTTCTCCGTCCTTTGCCAGGAACAGCGACCGATCGCCGTCGGTCAGGTATCCCAGAAAACGGAACAAGGAAAGGTCCGCCTTTGCCGCTTCGGCAGCGATCTCCTCGGGCGTTTTTTCCGGTACAGGCGGCAAGGCCGGCGCTGCAGGTACGACCGGCTCCGGCTCATGTTTCGGCTTCTTTTTGTTCGCGGGATTTTCCATCCTGAACAGGTCGCGACCGACACCGGGAAAGGGCTCCTGTTTGCGGGCAAAAAATACGGTAAGCGGGTCAGCAGATTCCGCAGGAGACAGCAATCCCCGCCGGATTGGCGAGGCTGCGACCGCTCCGCGTGCATAGGTGAGCGGTGCGGTTTTCGGTTTTTCGGCCGTAACGAAGCGGTAGATGTTCGCCAGAACCAGAACCGCGACGAGCACGCTCAGGACGATCTTTTGCTGCTGTCTGCCGAACGCCATCAGGGTTGAGCCTCTTCTTCGCTGCTTTTGATATAGGTCACGAGCTTCACGTTCAGCTTGACCCCGTCTTTTTCAGAATCCAGTACCACATTCTGAATGCCCACCAGCCGGGGTGAGGCCTCGGTCTCGTAAATGAACCGTTTGATATCGGGATACCTGCCCTCGGCAGGGAACGAGAAGGTGAGCATGGCAAGCCCGCCGCTGCCGGGTTTGGGAATATCGTAATTGATCGGCCCCACCCTGAGGTTCATCCGGCGCGCGGTCTGCACCAGGTCCTTGACGAGGAGCGGCATGTCCTTCTGGGTCTGGATCCCCGCCTTGATGCCGGCTATATCCTTTTTTTGTTTCTGGAACTGCATTGCCTCGGCATACCGTTTCCGCAGCTCGGCAGACCGGGACTCCAGTTCCTTGAGCCCTGTTGCCAACGGAGCGGCCGCGAGCAGATAGAACAGAACGTTCGCTATGATGCACGCGGCACAGATCAGGGCGATCGTTCTGAGCTTGCGGTCCTCAGCGAGCCCGAGAGGCAGCGCTATTTTCGAGATAGACGGAAGCGACATTGAATAAAATTATCCCCTTGTCAACAGATTGATGCTTCAGCAGCGGATCCTTGAAATCCGCCGATCGTTCCAGGCCGACCATCAGATTGCGAAGCGCCTCCGGTGACTGTGCCACGCCTTCGATCACCAGGGTCCGCTCTTTGGGATTAAATTCCAGTTTTGTCAGGGCAACGCCGACGGGAAATACCCTTTCCAGGCTGGTCAGGAGCCGGGTCCAGGAAAAGCGCCGCGCTTCCATGAGACCTGCCATGGCCGTCAGATCGCTCACGGACTGAGCCCGCTCGAGCAGGATCGGCCGGACCTGCTCCTCCCGCTCGGACTGCTGCTTCAGCCTCTGTTCCAGGGCAACACGGGCGGCACGAGAGTCCGTGAAATCCCTTATCTGGACGATTAAAACAGCCACAAGCAGAACGGTCACTGCAGCCAGTGCTGCTGACAGGCGCGCCGCGAGCCGGTAATTCCTGCTGGCGAAGTTGATCGTTATCACAGCGAACCTCCGGCCCCGAGCGCTGCCGCAAGGTCCCGGTCCGCCTGCCCCCGGGACATGACAACTGCCGGGGACAGCAGTTCAACGGTGACCGCCATCCTGGCATGCAGCCCCTCGGCAAGCCCGTCGCTCGCTGCCGCATCGCCGGTGAGAAAGAGATGCCCTATCTCCGCGGCCTGAGTACGGTCCATGTGCGAATAAAAATGGATAGAATCCTCGATCTCCCTGATGATCCGGGCGCGAATCTCATCGCCGCCCCCCCGTTTGACCTCCTTGTACCGGTAAAAGCGGACTCCGCCTTTTTCAATGATCACCGTTGCAAAGGCATCATCGGTGATATGCGCGAGCACGGCAACAGGAGACCTTTTTGTCAGGTAATCAGCGTAAAAGTTCAGCGTAGAGAGGGATGACAGGCCAATGGACCAGGGCTCGAGACCGAGTCGGGTGAGCACTGCCTCATACTGAGACAGCATGCTCTGCTTGGCAACGCAGGCCAGCACCGTAAGTCGGCGATCCTGTCCCCGGAGAACCTCGTATCGAAGCGACGTATCGGAAACGTCAAAGGCAGCCGTCTTTTCAAGACGCCAGCGGATCAGCCGCTCGCGGTCTGCGGTCTTTCCCGGAAGCGTATCGAAATCGAGGGTCTGCACGCGGAACACGCTGTCCGGTAAACAAAGAGCCACACGGCGGATATCGGGCCGTTCAAGACCGTCCAGGCAGTCTTTGAGCAGGCGGGCAAGATCGTCGGGGCCTTCAAGGTTGGACAGGCCATAGCTTTCGTTCACCATGCCGGGGGGAACATCAGCGCGTGCAGTCCCGATCACCGTAGCGCTGCCACCCTTCCCGGATACCGCCGCAACCCGTAATGCCGTTGATGTGATTTCAAGCCCGAGGGCAGGTCTTTTTGCAAGAAACCGTAACATTGTCGGTATATTAGCAAGGTGTTGCCGGGAAGTCAATCAAAACAGTATTTCTGCGTAAGAAGTGCTGCCAAAGAACTCAACCTGAGGAGGGGCATGCTGAAGAAAAAATGCATTCGGTAAGATCGTTTATCTTCCGAAGGAGCGGAGTTATACCGGTGAAACGGCCGGGATCGGCTCCCGGCCGTTCTGGAGCCCTAGGGTACTACCTCTATCGTGCCTTCCATACCGCGATCGCGATGACTTTTTGCAAAGGGCAGTTTTTTGCTGCAGTACATGGCATATTTTCCCACGGCTGTTGGCGTGAATTTAATGCTCTTGGGCTCGCTCCCCAGGGACTCGGAGAAATTAATACCCGCCTCCGGCGACTTGACCACGATGTCATGGGGAACATATCCGCTTGCCTTCCTGACCTTCAGTTCGACCGGCACGTTCACTTTCACCACGATGTAGTTAGGGTCAAAGTAATAGCCCCCGCCCACTACCTCGGCACGCTGCACTCCGTCAGCGCCCACGGCAGCCACAACCCGTTTCTCTTTCATCGCCTCGTGAGAGTGGCTTTCTCCTGCCGCTGCCGGCTGTTTTTCCTCACCATAGGCAAAAGAACCGAACGGCAGCAAGAGCACTAACACCAGTATCAATAAGCTCGTATATCTCATGGTATCCTCCTTGTATTGCCCTATCTGAAGAAAGTATACCAGATAAATGGAGCCCCCGCGCGCCGGAGCAGCGGTAACTGCCCAGGCGGAGGCGCGTGCTCCATTTCATTCTGCGTATGTTTATGGTATAGTTGCCGCGAAGCATTGCAGCAGCGCAAAGCCCGGAGACTCGGTACGATGATGCATGTCCTTGTTGTCGATGATGAACCCGACCTTCTTTCCCTGGTCTCCTACAACCTCATCAAGGAAGGATTTTCGGTCACCACCGCCTCCACCGGCGAAGAGGCGTTGGAAAAGATGCGTGCCGGCCAGTTCAACATCATCATCCTCGACCTCATGCTTCCCGGTATCCAGGGCACCGAGCTTTGCCGCATGATCAGAAGCGCTCCCCGGACCGAGAGGATTCCCATCATCATGCTGACGGCCAGGGGTGAAGTGGCGGACCGTATTCGCGGTCTCGAAACAGGCGCCGATGACTATATGGCGAAGCCCTTCAGCCCGCGCGAACTGATCGCGCGCGTCAAGGCACTGCTGAGACGGAGCGGCGAAGGTCTGCCTGGCGACCGCGTGCTCAGCCTGGGCGACTTGCGGATCGATAAGGAGACCTATAGGGTGACCAAACATGCGCGCCCCCTGCACCTCAGTGCGACCGAGTTTAAACTGCTTCTGTTCATGGCCGAACGCAGAGGAAGGGTGTTCAGCCGCGACCAGCTTCTCGATGCCGTCTGGAAGGATGAGTCCTTTGTAGAAGCACGGACCGTTGACGTCCACATCCGGCGTTTGCGGACCCAGATCGAGGATGACCCCTCGGATCCGGCCTATATAAAAACCCGAAGGGGCGTAGGCTATTATGTCGAATAACACCAGGAAGAACCGGGGCATCTTCCGGCGCATATTCGTGCTTTATGCGATGGTCATGCTCCTGGCGATCCTGTTCATCGAGGTGTATATAA
>Ga0334722_10003739_pt1 | contig 16219 bp, 9 predicted proteins | sample C3_bottom_MG_FD_207210 | JGI IMG/M metagenome (GOLD analysis project Ga0334722, IMG submission 207210) | Sediment microbial communities from Yellowstone Lake, YNP, Wyoming, USA - C3_bottom | ecosystem: Environmental > Aquatic > Freshwater > Lake > Sediment | place: USA: Wyoming | collected...
CCTGGGACAAAAAATGGAAATTGATCCGGCGTTAGTAGTCCCGAATCCTTCACTTTCCATCGGTGATGGCGCCATTCACCCCTGGGGTGGAGCCGAAATGGCCAGCTGGTATCGCTATATGTTGCGCGGATTATCACGGCGCTACGATTTCAAATTTACCACGCCTTTCAATAAACTCCCTGCCAAAATTCAACACGTTATTTTGTACGGCTCTGAAGAAGAGATTGATTATGAGTTCGAGCATGCCTCCGGTAAAGGAAAAGGGGCCGGCGTCTACACCTCTACATTTGAGGGAGTCATTCCGCATTTGGAGCGGCGTTATCGCCAAACCGAATCCAACAGCGTGCGGGGGTGGGTGGAAAACTACATGTCTATCAGCCCTTGCCCGACTTGCCAAGGAGCCCGACTTAGACCGGAAGCATTGGGGGTAATTATAAATCGCGAAACCATCGACAGCCTCTGTGAAATGTCCATTAAACAATCTTTGGAGTTTTTTAAGAATCTAAGTCTTACCAAACGCCAACAGGTCATCGCCAAACAAATTTTGAAAGAAGTAGTGCAGCGCTTGACTTTTTTGAGCGATGTTGGTCTCGATTATTTGACCTTGAGTCGTGCCGCTCAAACCTTATCAGGCGGCGAAGCGCAACGTATCCGGTTGGCCACTCAAATAGGTTCAAGGCTGGTGGGCGTGCTGTACATTCTGGACGAACCGTCGATCGGCCTGCATCAAAGAGATAATCGAAAATTACTCAACACGTTGACGGGGCTTCGTGATATCGGGAACACTGTTCTGGTTGTAGAACACGATCGCGATACCATTGAGTCTGCCGATTATGTAGTAGATCTCGGCCCCGGCGCCGGTGTTCATGGCGGCCGAGTCGTTGCCAGCGGCAAGCCCGAAGACATTAAGAAAAACAAAGCTTCGATAACAGGACAATACTTATCAAAAAAGCGGTTCATTGATATTCCCAATGTTCGGCGCACACCCAATGGAAATTTCATCAAACTTCAAGGAGCCAAAGGAAATAATCTCAAGAAAGTTGATGTCAATATACCCCTGGGAATGTTTGTAGTTGTGACCGGCGTATCGGGTTCCGGAAAGTCGACGTTAGTCAACGAAACGCTCTATCGCATTTTAGCGCGTCAGTTTTATCAAAGCCGCATCATGCCGCTGGCTTACGATAAAATCGAAGGTCTGGAGCACATCGACAAAGTAATCGATATCGACCAGTCTCCGATCGGGCGCACTCCCCGCTCCAACCCGGCCACCTACACCGGGTTGTTCACTCCGATACGTGATTTATTCGCTTCATTGCCCGAGGCGAAAGCCCGCGGATATCAAGCCGGCAGGTTTTCTTTTAATGTTAAAGGCGGTCGCTGCGAAGCCTGTGAAGGCGACGGCATTATCAAGATTGAGATGCATTTCTTGCCGGACGTGTATGTACCCTGCGAAAACTGCAAAGGAAAACGCTATAATCGGGAGACGATGGATGTAACTTTCAAAGGAAAATCAATTTCAGACGTGTTAGACATGACTGTTGAGGAAGCTCTTTCATTCTTTGAACATATACCCCGCATCAAGAATAAACTTTTGACTTTAGCTAATGTGGGATTGGGATATATTCATCTGGGCCAGCAGGCTACTACACTGTCTGGCGGTGAAGCGCAAAGAGTGAAGCTGGCATCGGAACTTTCCAAAATTGCCACCGGGCGGACTATGTACATTCTGGACGAACCGACTACGGGGTTGCACTTTGAAGACATTCGTATGCTGTTGAATGTGCTCAATCGTCTCACCGAACGCGGCAACACTGTGGTCGTCATAGAGCATAATCTTGATGTAATTAAGACCGCTGATTGGGTGATAGACATGGGCCCCGAAGGTGGTGAAGGCGGCGGGCGCATAATTGCCGAAGGGACTCCAGAACAGGTGGCAAATATCAAAAGCTCATACACTGGAGAGTATTTGAAAACGATACTCAACGGAAACCACTAACCAAAATCAAACTTTTCTTATGCCCGAACTTCCCGAAGTTGAGACAGTTGTCAGGGGTTTGAATGCAACCGTGGTCGGCCGAACTATTGACCGCGTGTGGACTAATGCGCCGGCGTCGTCCATAGTAGTCGGGGAGTCGCTACGAAGGAAATCATTTGCCGCAAATCTTCGAGGGAAAAAAATCAAGAATGTCACACGGCGCGGCAAAAATATATTAATTAACCTTACTGATGGTCTCACTCTGTGGACTCATTTGAAAATGACCGGACGATTTTTTTATGTTCAAAAGAATATTGACGTGGCCAAGCATGATTTAGCCATTTTTGAATTCAAAAAAACTTCCGCAAAAAGTGATTTTCATCTAAGATTTAACGACACGCGGCGGTTTGGCCGGCTTAGACTGTACCGAAGCAGTGAAGTCAATAGCCAAATAGGTCTCAAAGAACTGGGTCCCGAGCCGCTGGAAATTTCTGCAGATGCATTTGTAAAAATCTTTCGTTCCACCAGCCGCATGGTCAAACCGGCGCTATTGGATCAAAGCTTTATGGCCGGTATCGGAAATATCTATGCTGATGAAACGCTTTTTTACGCCAAAATTCATCCGCGAAAATTGACAAATAGAATTTCAAAAAACAAACTGCTCGAATTGTACAAGCACATTCGCAGGACTTTAACCAAAGCCATCAACAAAATGGGCACATCAGTTGACAGCTATCAAGGCGTCAATGGCCAGCCCGGCTCATTTCAAAAATATTTGAAGGCCTATGCCAACGAGGGAAAACCCTGCGCTCATTGCGGACATGAAATTGTTCGCGAGAAAATTGGTTCTCGTTCGGCACATTTTTGTCCGCGCTGCCAACGTCTGTAATTTAATTCTCTAATAAAAAAACCCGCCCTGAATTAACGGGGCGGGTTTGATTTAGCTCAAATCAGATTAGTGATGAGTCAATGCAGGCCCACCGCGGAACATAAAGTTGACAAAATATGTCAGATCCAAAATGTTGGCGGGAACATTGTCACCATTAACATCAGCTGTTTCAGAAAGCGTAGGGGCCGGACCACCTCGGAAGATATAGCTTATCAGGAATGTTAAATCCTGAACATTCGCCTTACCATCAAGGTTTACATCGCCTGAAGTATGGCCATGCCAGGTGACCATGCCGGTTACGTCAAAGAAACTGGCATCACTGAATTGTCCTGTGACGTGATACGGCTGAACTGATTCATCATACAACGCTCCGTATCCCAGAATAAACGTTCTTAAGTCAAACGTTGCATCCAGGACCTGGCCCGTGAAGCCCGGATGGGACGGTTCGATAGCGGCAGCCGATGGAGCATTACCGTTAATCATCAGTGAACCCAAGTCAATGTCTTCCACGCAATGCCCGTTGATTACGCCACCCAAAAAGGCATGACCGGAAAGTGGATTAATGGCATAGGCATAGAATTGGTAGATAGGATCCGGATCCATTTTTGTCTTAGTCGGGCCTGAACAACCGCCAGCATTGACGTTTATGGTGTAATCTTCAACCTCACCATAATTGGTCGTACCGCAGGGCGAAACGGCCCCGACCCAGGTAATACGGACACGCATGCGCGTTGGGCCAGGAAGAGCCCCAGTTGGTGGAGTGATGCTGCCAGTGTATGGACCCAAACCCGGATTACCGGCTACAGCAATTGTTTCATTTGGGTCACTAAAATCAGCATCCTGATTCCAATCAACCCAAATGCCGCATTGGTCTTCTGCATAAGGGAAGCCGTTTGCAACAGCAATTGGATATGGACTACCAACATCCATTGTGGTTGATAAAGCAGAATAGTCGGCATAATTGGAACACAAACTGGAATTATTGATAGTGCCAACCGTGACGTTGGAGATGTATTCATCACATATACCACCTGATGCGCCACAATAGGTGGGTTGGGCCGGCTCACAGGTCAACGATGCCCAATAATCCCATGGACCATTAGCGCATTGAATTACGTTACTAAACTGTGGAGCTACAAAAACGATGTAATCGCCGGGGCCCAAAAGGGTGGTAACACTAACTTCCTGGCATTCATCCGATAGCGCATAAGGATTGAGATAGCCGGTAAGGTTTGCGCAAGCAGTCGAGCCGGGGACAGTCGTTTCGAGGAATCCAACCAGCGCCTGGAATTCTGCCTGGACCTTCCAGGTAACATTGAAGTATCCGTTAAGTGTGAATTTGAACCAGTCAGTGTCGCGGGTGCCTCCGTCAAACCAGGCGTTGCCACAAATTGTCTCACCACATTGAACCGGACCGTACGGTGGGTTATCAAAGTTGGAGTTGCAGCCGCCATTGACGTCAGTACCGCATGGTTCGCCTTCATCAGTGGCACCATTGGGACACTGTACTTGACAGAGAAGCGCGCAGCCTACCGACAAATCGCCACAACCGGTGTGGCAGCCGGAGCAGATGCTGTGGAAACCGCCCACCTCAATCAAATAAGTATGCCCGGCAGTAGCTAAGAATTGAACACGTGATTGCAAATCACAGAAGTCATCATTACAGGCAATTTCGTTGCCCAAAGTCGGCTCTTCACAACCGTCATAAACAGCGATTTTCGTGTCATAAGAGGAACCGCACAAATCAGCAGTGACCTTGCCATCACAACTGGCTGTATAACAATACCAAACGTTAGGACAGTCCTGACAAACGCCGGGGCCGTCGAAAGTGGCATTGTCTGTACAGAACTGAAGATCAGTCACATCGTCGATTTTTTCTGCATTAGCCCAATCGTCATTATCCGGGGGAGGCGGAGGAGGATTTCCTTCGGTGATAGTCAAATCGAACGAAGGAATACAATTCGGTGCCGGCCAGGTATCTATCATCAAATAATAGGTTCCCGGAGCAAGAACTACGGAAGTCATGCTGTGCTTGGTTATATTGCAATTGGTACTCATATCGATACATCCGCTTGAGCCCGGAGGACAAACATCATCGAGCACCATACCTGAATAAGCAGTCCCATGCGGGTCAAGGGTGATGTCGACGATTATCGGTGAGGCCACATTGATTTCATAAATAATGTCCTCGCCGCCATCAAACGGGGCCAAACAAGTACCTGCATAATTGTCGCAGCGTCCGCAAGTAGTCTGATTAAGATCTGAATAGGGTAACGGCGGCAGGTCAATTTTAAGCGGGTCTGAACAATTGTCACCGGGTTGAGCCGCCGGGCCTTCTTCAATTGAGAGATTGAATTCAGGGATACAATCCGGTGCCGGCCAGGTATCTATCATCAAATAATAGGTGCCGGGCTCCAATGAGAAACAGGTAATGCCATAGGGGTTCGCTCCAGGATTGGCAGTTGCAGCAATGCAACTTCCGCCCGGAGGGCAAACGTCACTTATTGAAAAGCCGGTCCAATCGGTTCCCAAAGGATCCAGGGTTATATTTAAAACCACCGGGTCAGTGACTGTGATTTCATAGATAATATCTTCGCCACCATCAAAAGGTGAAAGACAGGTTCCGGAATAATCATTCCCCCTGCCGCAGGTGGTGTTGCCGTTGGTGTAGGGCAGGTCAGCAGGAAATTCGGCTTTGACTGGATCTTCGCAAGTGTTACCAGCCCCAAGTTCCGGCGGGGCATCATCGGTCACGTTGATAAGGTCAACCAAAGCTTCCGCGCCATCAACGCCCACATAGCGCCAGGCCAGCACAACTTTGTCGTTACCAGCGTAGGCACTCAAGGAAACAACGGCCTTGTTCCAAGCCCAGCTCGTAAACACACCTTGCGCTGATTCATCCCAGAGCTTGTCTGGAAAAGTCTCTCCAGCATCAGTCGATATCCAGAGCTCCAAGTTATAGTTGTCATAGGGATCAACGCCCCAGTAATAGCTCATGGCCCAACGATATTCAACCCGAATATCCGGGGTCGCTCCGGTTAAATCCAAAACCGGGCTAACCAGCCACTCATCTTGTGGGGGAGTAAGATCAGGGTCATACTCCACGTCCGCACAATAAGCGCCCTCAAATGGGAATGTTTGAATCTTCCAGTTGTAGTCGGCATTAGAAATTATTTCACTCCATCCGGCAGGCGGAACTACACCACCTTCAAAATCCTCGGTTAGATAAATTGAACGAGGAGTACTAAGAATTGCCCCCTTGGTGTGTTCCGGAGCTTTCTTAGCATCTGCCGGCCATTCTTTTTTGGTAGGCGGCTGATGGTCGGCATGATACGTTTCACACTTTGCTTCTGCTTCTGCCTTCTTGGCTACTGCGGGATCCTGGTTGAGATTCCTCTGCGCTGCAGTTGAACTCTTCATTTGAATGTTATGAGCTTTATCAGCTTTCGTGGTTGCAGTAACATTTATCGGAAGCCCAGTCTGTGCAAATGCAGAAGAAATAGAGAATACCGCAGCGGCCAAGCAGACCATTATTGCGATTGTCTTTCTACAGTTTACCATGATAAGTACCTCTTTTTTGAAAGTTTGCTGCTCTTATCCACACAAAAAAGCGCCGGATCAAAAAGAGTGATTAATCAAGCGCCCGGAAATACCCATTTTCCCTCCTTTATGGCTACTCGATTTCAGAACTATATATTATTAAATGACTGACCTAATATCTTATTTATCCCCTCTAAAGAAAGAGGGGAGCCTCTGAAAATTAATGCAATCTTCTCGAGACCCTAATAAAATATATCCCCCAGCCAAATTTCAGTCAAGGGTAATATGCTGTCTTGATAAGATATTAGCCCTCTTTTGGCTTCCGCAGAAAAAATAAAATTAATTGACTAAACGTTGTTTTGACTCGGCATCAAATAAAATAACAGCCTCGGGGAGAATTGAGAAACGCAACACATCTCCAGGCGCTTTGTCAGAATAAGAAGCTAATGATGTGAGTCTCATGCCGGCAAAGTCAATGCGATAAATCATTTGGCCACCTAAGTACTCAAGGGACTCAATTCTACCTTCCAGATTTCCATTAGGATTCAATTGAATATTTTCCGGCCTTACGCCAACATAAACTTCGGCAAATTTGGGACTGTGTTTCAGGCTTGCAATCGGGACTTTTAACGATTCTAATAATCCATTAATCACTTTGGACTTAATGATATTAATTGATGGTTGCCCAATAAATTTTGCGGCAAACAAATCCACTGGATTTTGATAGAGCTCTTGGGGTGTGCCTATTTGGACAATTTCACCTTTGTTCATGAGTACTATGCGATCGGCCATGGTTAAAGCTTCAGTTTGGTCGTGGGTGACGTGAATGAGCGTTTTCTTGAGGCGCCTTTGCAATGTGACGATTTCTCTGCGCATGCGTCCTCGCAGCTCTGCATCGAGATTCGAAAGGGGTTCGTCGAGAAGAAAAATGGCCGGCTCACGAATAATCGCTCGCCCCAGGGCCACCCGCTGACGCTCTCCTCCAGACAGGCTGGCCGGCCGTTGATCCAGTTTGTCGGAGAGACCCAGCATTTCGGCAACCTCGATAACTTTTTTCTTTTGGTCTAATTTGGAAACTTTAGCAATCGCGAGCGGGAAAGAAAGATTTTTTTCCACGGTCATGTGCGGATAGAGAGCGTAATTTTGAAAAACCAGCGCCACATTACGGTCTTTGGGCTGCTTTTGATCAATGCGTTTTTTAGAAATAAAAATTTCTCCTGCATCGGCAGTTTCGAGACCGGCAATAATTCTCAACAAAGTCGATTTGCCGCAGCCCGATGGACCCAGCAACACCACCAGCTCGCCTTCAGCCAAATTTAAGTTGATATCTTTGAGGACCAAAGCCCCGTCAAATGATTTTCTGATGTTTTTGAGAGCCAGGCCTGCCATTTACGCCATCATCTCAATTCTGCCGCACTTGATTGCAAAGCTTTTTCCCATCTCTCCAAGCCCGGGAGGTGGAGTCGTGGCCGTTGTCAAAAACAATTGTTCGAACCCGGCAAATGAATTTATGAGCGCTTCCGTGCGTCGAGTATCTAGCTCGGCAAATACTTCATCCATTAACAATAATGGCGCATTTTGTTTTCGATCATGAAGTAATTTGAAAACGGCCAACTTTAAAGCTATGGCCGCGGAGCGCCATTCTCCTTGGGAGCCGTGCGTCCGCGCCGGCAAATCGTTAATTGATATGCAAATCTCATCGCGATGCGGGCCGATTAACGCCGTCTTCAATAATTTTTCCTTTTCCGATATTTCCTCAAGGTGATTTGCAAACTCCGCTTCAGCAGATGTTTCCGCCAATGCCCCTCCGCTCACGGCCGATGGTTGATATGCAATTGAAAGTTCAGAACCATTGGAAAAATGTTTATAGTATTCATTGGAAAGTGTTTGCACAACTTTCAAAAATTGATTTCGACTCTTCATTATTTCCAAACCTACTTGAATCAAGAGAGCATTGTACGATGCAAATTCCATTTGTTCTTTTAGTGCCATATTTTTTTGAGCCACAATACGATTATATTTGGAAAGTTGGTCAAGATAATTACCCGAATACTGGGAAATATACAAATCCATAAAAAGTCGCCGCAGTGACGGTGGGCCGGAAAGAATCTCGCTGTCCTCCGGGCCGACGGCTACGACACTGAAACGTTTGTAAAGCTCTTGGAGGCGCACTTTGACACCGTCGATCGTGATTTGTTTGCGGCCACGATTTAAATATGACACCGCTACCGTACTTGGCGTGTTTTCATTTTCAATAGTTCCCGCAATGCGAAAAAATTCCTCACCGTTTTTAACCAGCACACTATCTATGGCACCGCGCTGTGAACGCCCCAGACTAAGAACAAATATAGCTTCCAGAATATTAGTTTTCCCCGAGCCGTTGGGGCCGTGCAAAATGTTCACTCTCGCTGCGGGTATCAATTCAATTTGATCAAAATTTCGGAAATTGACTATTTTTAACGAAGTCAGCAGCATTATTAAAAATACAAAAAAGGCAGATATAATTATCTGCCTTTCTATAAAACTCTTAATGTTACGGTCATTCCGCCAGCCGCAGGGGCATTAGCAGGCAAAGATAATCATCCTTTGAAATATCGGAGCTGTAAATAACACCGGCAGAAGTAGCCGATGATAATTCAAAGATTATATCTTCACTTTCAATGCGATTAACGATTTCGGTAACATAATTGGCGTTGTAACCCATATCAATTGGCTCGCCTTTATAATCGCATTTCAGTTCTTCTTTCCCCTCACCGCCAACATCGGCGTTAGTCGAAGACAAAGTCAGATGGGAGTCCTTTACGGAAAATTTCACCTGGTGGGTGAGGGCATTGGACAATATAGAAACTCGTTTCACAGCCCCCGCCAGTTCGCCTTTGGAAATAATGACTTTTTTATCGGATTGGGAGGGAATAACCTGTTCAAAATTCGGATAAGGACCGTCTATCAATCTGGATGTGAGAACTACATCACCCATATTAAAAATAATATTGTTGTCTCCAAATATGACGCCGACATCGGAAGATTCATTCACGACGAACCGCGGAATAAGATTCAATACCTTGGGAGGTATAATTACATCATCGTGCAGGCCTTTGAGCCTCTTATTAGCCACTGCAATCTTAGCCAGCCGATGACCATCCGTCGCCACCATTTGCATTCGGTCTCCCTTGGTTTGCCACAGTACTCCGTTTAAAGCCGGCCTGGTTTCATCATCAGAGCAAGCAAATGTAGTTTTCCGAATCATAGTCACTAAATCTTCTCCGCCAATTCTGATTTCCTTTTTTGTGTTTACGGCCGGAAGTTTGGGAAAATCGTCCGGAGAGAGCGCCGCAATTTTGTAGGTGCCATTCGGAATTTTTAGCTCAACCCGGTTACCAGTTGACTCAAAGCTAATTTCAGATTCCGGCATTTCTTTCACAATATCAAAGAGAATGCGGGCTGGCAGCACTGCCGAGCCTTTCTTGACAACTTCACAGTCAATTGACGCAGTGATCGAAATATCAAGGTCTGTAGCGGAGATTTTTAATTTATTATCCAAGCCTTCAATCAGAAGATTACTCAAAATCGGGAGCGTCGATTTAGTCGGAACTACCTGAAGGACATTTTGAAGGCAATTACTCAAGCGAGCGCGGGGCAGGGTAAATTTCATCTAAAGTAATCTCCTAAAATTATCAACCAACAAGAATAATTATTAATCAGTCTATTTAAAGAAAATTAAGTAGTAGTAACTCCTGTTAGGATGTTAACATATGAATTCAGCGTTAAATAATGTTTCATTACTGTAAGAATAGCAAGGAATTATTTGACCAGCTATTGAAATAGTAATTGTGTATATCACATTTTCAGACGTTGAAGAATTGCCAAAAAGTCTGGGGTTGTACACAATAGACCCGTATTTCACAATCTATTAAGGTTTTTGTTCACAGACAGTTAATAAAGGAGTGATGCCGATACTTGGTCGATGCTCTCGCGAAAAGCGGCATCGTCGGCCATTCGTTTAGAGATCATGTCACAGGCATGGATGACAGTAGAATGGTCCCGGCCCCCAAACGCCTCACCAATAGATTTTAAAGAGCTATCTGTAAGTGACCGGCTCAAATACATGGCTACCTGTCTGGTGAGGACCACTTCAGCTGTTTTCTTTTTGGCTTTCATTAAATTTCGTTCGATTTTGTAATATTCGCAGGTCTTCTTTTGAATTTCATCTATGGTGATGGCTCGTTTTTGATGATTGAAACTGTCGGATAAGACCTTCCGCGCCAGCTCCAGATCAATCTGGATTTTCTTTAAGGAACTGTAGGCCAGAATACGAATTAAGGCCCCTTCCAGCTCTCTAATGTTAGTGGCAATTTTACCGGCAATGAAGCGAAGGACGTCGTCCGGTAAAGAGCTTCCTTCAGAATCCATTTTTTTGTAAAGAATGGCTGTGCGATTTTCCAAGTCAGGCGCCTGCAAATCGGTCACCAATCCGCAGGAGAAACGGGATAATAACCGATCCTCCAGCCCTTTAATTTCCTTCGGGGGGCGATCGGAGGTAAGCACAATTTGCTTTCCCAAATGGTAGAGTGTATTAAAAGTGTGGAAGAACTGTTCCTGGGTGGACTCTTTACCGGTAAAAAATTGTGCGTCATCAATGATCAGAACATCGGCACTGCGATAGTTACGTGTAAAATCCGCCATCGAGCCACCGGAAATGGAAGCGATAAAGTCAGATGTGAATTTCTCTGACGTAGCGTACATGATTCGCCGACCGGGATAATCACGCATGATTTGATTGCCTATGGCTTGGACAATGTGAGTTTTGCCTAAGCCAGTGCCGCCATAAATAAACAATGGATTGTACCGCGTCGTGCCGGGCGCTTCTGCTACGGCCGCCGCCGCGGCGTAAGCAAATTCGTTAAAATCACCCACCACCAATGATTCAAAACTGTAGCGCGCATTCAAACCGGTTGTGTAATAACCATTGCCGTTAGAACTTGCCGCCAGCAGGTTGGTTTTGCTATCGAGCTCAAGAGAAATTTGTTCTTCTCCTTCTTCATTGTTAGTGACGAATGAGACAGGACAATTTTTGCCAACCACTTCTCTCACAGCTTCTTCAATCAGCTCACGGTAATGAGCAAGTATCCAGTCTTGTACAAACTGATTGCGCACGGTTACCAGGAATATGCCGTTATCCTGGAGTTCTCCTTTGGTTGGCTTAATCCAAGTATTGAAAGACTGCTCTTTCACACGTCGTGACATGTATTTCTGGCAGTCCAGCCATTGATTGGAATTTGAAATAGCCTTGTTCATAGTCAACATCTACCCCTCACTTAATCAACAATTGACATTTACTCCATTGCGTTGTAAGTAAATGTTTTATCCCTTTGTTTTTTAACTTGCCAGCAAACTTTTCAACATCAAAATCAACAATTGTTGAAAAAAACGACCATCATAAGCGTTTGTCATCAAAACGCTTAAGTCAAACCACTAAATCTTTTCAACAGATTATTAACAATGTGCAGGCTTGCTGGCTTCACAGGGATACATAGAGAAAGATAGGATAGTCGTCAAGGACACAGACTTGTTTTATTAAGCAAAATTAAAGTCGTTGTGAAATAGCCTCTTACAAGTGAAGTGAATTCGGAGTGAATTATACATATTTAATCAAACGAACGGCATTATTATTGGCGACAGTGGCAAAAACAGATTTATCAGAAGGTTATGAACCTGCTGATTGTTAAACCCACATTCCCGGCGAACAAAGCCACCTCTTTTAGTTTCAATTAAGGCTGGTTTCAGAAAGTTTGTTTATGTCCGAATTAAGCGGATCTTTTTCTTTTTCGCTTTCTGAAAACTTTGTTACCAAGGCACTTAGCAATATAAACAGAATGGAACAACTTATGACCGAGTCAGCAATATTAAACGTCCACCAGCGTTCCAAATGGAAATTGAAAATGTTGATATCAAAAAAATCTACATCAATCCAGTCAATTACTTTATCCAAACGAAGGCGATCAATGATATTTCCCAGTGCGCCTCCGGCAATAAAGGCTAAAGGAATAGTCACCATCTTGTTAGTGCGATGTGAAAAAAGATAATAAATGACGAAGACCAAAATAAGAAGCGATGTAATAAGATAATAAAACGATGGTCCAAAACTGGTACCTAGCGCGCCACCCTCATTGTATATCAATGTCAGCATTAGGAATTTGCCGAACACTTCAACGGAACCTTTACCTTCCAGAAAACTAACTGCCCAGACCTTGGTAAGCTGGTCAATTATTGTCACTGAAACTATAATTATAAAGGGGACAAGCAGTGATTTGAGATTATTGACTGGCAGCGTTGACCTTACCCTCTTCACTTTCTTTGCACTTAATGCACAAGCGTGCATGAGGGACCGCTTGTAAACGGGCGGAGGTAATAGGTTTTTTACATTGGACGCAAAGTCCAAATGAGCCCTCTTCGATACGCCGCAGAGCTTCTTCAATATGATAGACCAAACGTCCGGATTTTGAGGCAAACATAAACGCCATCTCTCGCTCCATGGCGTCGGTCCCCTGGTCGGCCATATGGTATGCATGTGACGAAAGATCGCCACTGGTATCTTTGGGCGTAGAACTGACCTGTTCTTTCATCAATGCTCCCATTTCATCCATTAACGCTTTTCTTTTGTCCATCAAAAGTTTACGAAAAGCTTTAAGTTCTGTTTTTTTCAAATGAGATTTAGCCATTTATCTTACCTTTGCCAGAGCGATTTCAGTTTTTTCTCCATTTATGTCCCATTCCATAGCACCTTCAAGGTTCTTGGAATCAACAAATTCAAGATTTTCCGCCAAAGTTTCTTTACGTATAAAACCGTCATGCTTTTTCGCTGCCTGCCTCACTTTGGCAGTCGAGCTGATTTTAACAATTATATGGTCAGTCACCTCAAAACCGCTGGATTTGCGCATATTTTGTATCTTATTGACTATTTCTCTGGCAAATCCTTCATCGATCAAATCTTCCGTTAAATCCGTTGTCAATGCTATGGTTAGGCCGGCCTCTGATTCTATTGCAAATCCCTTTTTCTCGTTCTTAATTATTTCGAGATCATCGCTGGCAAGTGTAACACTCTGGCCGTCCAAATCAAGTTTTAACGTGCCTTCTCGGACAAACTTTTTTATCTCTTTTTCGTCAATATGTTCCAAGAGCGCCGCAGCTTTTTTTACCGCTGCACCTAATTTAGGGCCCGCCACTTTGAAATTAAGTTTGGCCGAATAGCTGACATATTGATCGAGGTCCTGGGCAGGTTGAATTTCTTTAATATTCAATTCATTTTTCATTATGCTGATATCTTCAGCCATTTTTGAAAAAGAAATTCCTCCCGACAGCTGAATCAATAATCGGGCGAGCGGTTGGCGAACTTTAATGTTTTTCCGTGAACGCGCCGCTCGTCCCAGGGACACAATTTTCTCAACGGTTTCCATCGTCTGCTCAAGTTCCAAATTGATGGCCGACTCGTCAGCTTTGGGAAAGGGCATCATATGGACTGATGCAGGAAGTCCCATATTAATTTCATTGTCCACTATGCTTCCTGCCAAGAAACCGGCTGCAGATGGTTCACCGCGAAGGTGCAGTACTTTGCCGCCTTTGGTCAGTTCTCGCCAGATCAGCTCTGAAATAAACGGGGCCACGGGCGCAGATAAGCGACAAACGCCTTCAAGGATTTGATACAAGGTCAAATAAGCCCGCATTTTCGAGGGATCATCGGCCTTGGCCCAATAGCGGCGGCGATTGTTACGCACATACCAGTTGGACAGCTCTTCAATGACAAAATGCTGAATCGCTCGCACCGGCCGCATGATTTCATATTTATCCATCTCGGCCGTGACTTTTTTAATTAGTGAGTTGTAGCGTGAGAGAATCCAAAGATCGAATCGCTCCGAAGGTCCGGCTTTTCTTTGCAAATACTCGGCAACAGTTTGATTAGCGCCTTCGGCTTTTTCATTTAGTTCGTCGATATTGGCATAGATAGTGAAAAACGAATAAGTGTTCTTGAATGTATCGAAATACTTGCGGACAACCTCGCCCAAGCCGTCTTCATCGAAACGAGTTGGTAGCGAGGGATTCGATGTCGACACCAGATACCACCGCAACGGGTCCGCGCCGTATTTGTCCACCATCACAAACGGATCAATCACATTCCCTTTGTGCTTGGACATTTTTTTCCCCTCTTTGTCGAGTACGAACTCCAGCACAATGACGTTTTTGAACGGAGCTTGGTCATAGAGCAAAGTTGAGATCGCCAGTAGCGAATAAAACCAGCCGCGGGTCTGGTCAACCGCTTCGGAAATAAAATCAGCCGGGTATTTGATTTCAAATTCTGCTCTATTTTCAAACGGATAATGCCATTGGGCATAAGGCATGGCGCCGCTGTCAAACCAGACATCGACCACTTCCGGAATGCGCGTCATGGTGGAGCCACATTGGCACTTGAATTTGACATCGTCCATCATGGGCTTATGCAGATCCAGTTTGCCGGCTGCGTTCTTTTCTGACCACTCTTTCGATGTCGCTTCTTTAATCAATTCAGTTATAGAGCCAACAGCTTTTAATTTGTCACATTTTTCATTGTCACAGGTCCAGATGGGAAGAGGCGTTCCCCAGAATCGTTCGCGCGAGAGCGACCAATCGACATTGTTTTCCAGCCAGTTGAGCATGCGGCCGGTGCGAATTTCATCGGGGACCCAATTGATGGCATTGTTATTCTTAATCAACTGATCTTTGAATTGGGTGGTTTTCAAATACCAGGACTGCCGGGCAATGTATATCAAAGGCGAATCACAGCGCCAGCAGAAGGGGTAGCTGTGTTCATAGATTTCTTTTTTGAATAAGCGGCCGGCATTTTTTAGATCTTTGGTGATAATGGGGTCGGCATCTTTAATAAACATCCCGGCATATGCTCCGGCCAGTTTTTTGAAAATGCCGTTAGGCTCGATGGCTTGTAATACGGACAGGCCGTATTTTTGTCCGATTTCGTAGTCATCGGCGCCGAATCCGGGCGCTATATGCACAATGCCGGTGCCGTCTTGTAAAGTGACAAAGTCACCAGTGATGACAAACCAGGCCTTATCCTTAAATTCATCGAAATAAAAATCAAATATATTTTCGTTTTTCAAAGGCGCTTCCTTTTATCTTTTCCAGAACTTTGATTTCAGCCGCACCGAATACTTTTTCAACGAGAGCTTCGGCCAAAACTAATTTTTCTCCCTCATGCTCGACCATCACATAGTCGGCGTCCGGCTTCATGCAGAGGGCGGCATTTGACGGCAGTGTCCACGGTGTGGTCGTCCAGACCAAATATGAGAAGTCGCCGTCGGCCGCTTTGACTTTGATAAATATCGACGGGTCTCTAATTGTTTCATAGCCTTGAGCGACTTCATGGCTCGACAAACCCGTCTCACAGCGGGGGCAAAACGGCAAGGTCTTGTATCCCTGATAAATCAGGCCCCGGTCGAAAAAGTTTTTGAGAATCCACCAAACCGATTCAACGTATTCGTTAGTGAGGGTGACATAAGCGTCATCAAGGTCGAGCCAGTAGCCGGTGCGCTCGGTTATGCGGTTCCAGTCTTTGAGGTATTTGAAAACCGACTCGCGGCATTTCTGGTTGAACTTGTCGATGCCGTACTCGAGGATTTCTTTTTTGGACTTTAAGCCCAGCTGCTTTTCGACTTCGATTTCCACCGCCAGACCGTGGGTATCCCAGCCGCCTTTGCGGTCAACCCGGAAACCCTGCATAGCTTTGTAGCGGCAGATTAAATCTTTGACCGTGCGGGCGATAACGTGAT
>Ga0334722_10003740_pt1 | contig 16216 bp, 12 predicted proteins | sample C3_bottom_MG_FD_207210 | JGI IMG/M metagenome (GOLD analysis project Ga0334722, IMG submission 207210) | Sediment microbial communities from Yellowstone Lake, YNP, Wyoming, USA - C3_bottom | ecosystem: Environmental > Aquatic > Freshwater > Lake > Sediment | place: USA: Wyoming | collected...
CGCATAGCGGTTTCGCGCACCTACTGCGTTTTATTCTGAGCAGTAGCGCTCTCTATGTCGATTTTCCCTTGCATTGCATCGGGTTACGTTTGAGCGAATGCGCGCATTCGCCATGCCTCAATGCTCAGATGCGCTCAATATTCCCCTGCATTCCTGTTCACGACGGATGCGGCAGGGGCGGCCTGCGCGACAGCAATCACTCCCTGTAATGGCTGAGCGGCGCGTATTTGCCAGAAGGGGCCGGTTTTGTTACACTTTGCTTGAGCCTTATATACCCGTCACAATTGAGGTGCAGATGAAATACCCGCTTAGGCTGTCTTCCTATACGCGCATGCCCGTTATGGCGGCTGCCATATGTTTGTTGACTCTTTCGGCCTGCGCAAAGAAAGAGGCGCCGAAACCGCCTCCGCCCGTGCCCGTCCTTGCGGCAAAGGCCTTCACGAAAGATATACCCTTTACAATAAGCGCAATCGGGCTGGGCGAGGCGTATTCGACCGTGAACATAAAGTCCATGGTCTCCGGCGCGATACTCAAGGTGCATTTCAGGGAAGGCCAGGACGTGAAGAAGGGAGACGTCCTCTTCGAGATAGACTCCAGGCCCGCGGAGGCCGCACTCGGCCAGGCCGAGGCCAACCTCGCCCGCGACATCGTCCAGGAGAAAAACGCAGGGCTTGACGAAGTGCGCTACTTCGAGCTATTCAAAAGAGGCATCGTGTCCCAGGAGCAGAACAACCAGTTCAGTACCGCCGCCGAGACCGCAAAGGCCGTCGTGAAGGCCGACAGGGCCGCGGTCGCGTCCGCAAGGGTCGCGCTCGGCTACTGCCGGATAGTTTCGCCCATATCGGGCCGCACGGGCAACCTGAACTTCCACGAGGGTAACATAATAAAGGAAAACGACACGCCCAACCTGGTCGTGATTAACCAGATACAGCCCATCAACGTGACCTTCTCGGTACCCGAGCAGTACCTGCCGTTAATCAAGAGGTACATGGCGAAAGGCAGGCTCACGGCCGAGGCGACGCCCGCGGGCGACGACAGCGGCCCGGTCAAGGGCATGCTCGGCTTCGTGGACAACTCAGTAGACAACACCACGGGCACGATAAGGCTGAAGGCCGAGTTCGAAAACCGCGACAAAAGGCTGTGGCCCGGCCAGTACGCGAGCGTATCCATGACCCTCTACACCGTGGCTGACGCGACGGTCGTGCCCGCACAGGCCGTCCAGACCGGCCAGCAGGGGCCGTACGTCTTCGTCGTGAAGCCCGACCTGGGCGTCGAGACGCGGCCTGTGACTACCGGCATCTCTTCCGGGGACGTAACGGTCGTGGAGAAGGGCATATCTCCCGGAGAGACGGTCGTCACCGACGGGCAGCTGAGGCTCGTGCCCGGTTCGAAAGTGGAGGTCAGGGCCGCGCTTCGGTAAGCCCTTAGAAACCCTATGAACATCTCCGAGCTATTCATAAAAAGGCCGGTCATGACCACCCTGGTCATGCTGGCGATACTTATATTCGGTCTGACCGCCTACAAGACCCTGCCCGTGAGCGACCTGCCGAACGTGGACTTCCCGACGGTGCTTGTCACCGCGAGCCTTCCCGGGGCAAGCCCCGAGACGATGGCGTCCGCGGTCGCCACCCCGCTCGAGAAGCAGTTCTCGACCATCGCGGGCATAGACAACATGTCCTCGACGAGCGCGCTCGGGGTGACCAGTATAACCGTGCAGTTCTCGCTCGACAGGAACATCGACGCGGCCGCGCAGGACATACAGGCGATGATTGCCAAGAGCGCGTCCCAGCTCCCCAAAGACATGCCGAGCCCGCCAAGCTACCAGAAGGTCAACCCCGCCGACCAGCCGATACTCTACATGGCCGTCAGTTCGCCGACGCTTCCGCTTTACACCGTGGACGAATACGCCGAGACGTACATCGCTCAGCGCATCTCGATGATAAGCGGCGTGGCGCAGGTACAGGTCTTCGGGGCGCAGAAATACGCCGTCCGCGTCCAGCTCGACCCGAACGCGCTTGCGACCCGCAAGATAGGCATAGACGAGGTAGCGGCCGCGATACAGCAGGGGAACGTCACCCTGCCCACCGGCACGCTCTACGGCAGAAACAAGGCGTTCACGGTCGAGGCGACCGGCCAGTTGAACAACGCCGCGGCCTACAGGCCCCTTATAGTCGCCTACAGGGGAGGCGCACCCGTCCGCTTGCAAGAACTTGGCCGGGTTAAAGACAGCGTGGAGAACGACAAGGTCGCGAGCTGGTATGTGGACACCCGCGCGGTAGTGCTCGCCATACAGCGTCAGCCCGGAACGAATACGGTCGCGGTCGTGGACTCGATAAAAAAGCTCGTCCCGCTGTTCCGTAAGGAGATACCCGCATCGGTCGACCTGCACATCCTGTACGACCGCTCGGAGACGATACGCTCCTCGGTCAGCGACGTAAAGTTCACGCTCATTCTCGCGCTCTGCCTCGTGGTGATGGTCATCTTCCTGTTCCTCAGGAACGTCTCGGCGACCGTCATCCCGAGCCTGACGCTCCCGCTGTCCATAATCGGCACCTTCGCCGCGATGTACCTCCTGGGCTACACCATCGACAACCTCTCGCTGATGGCCCTTACGCTCGGCATCGGGTTCGTCGTGGACGACGCGATAGTCATGCTCGAGAACATAGTCCGGCACATGGAGCATGGCGAGCCGCCGATGCAGGCGGCGCTTAACGGCTCCAAAGAAATAGGCTTCACTATACTGTCCATGACGCTGTCTCTGGTCGCGGTATTCATACCCGTGCTCTTCATGGGAGGCATACTCGGCAGGCTTTTGCACGAGTTCGCGGTGACTATCGGCGTGGCGATACTGGTGTCCGGGTTTGTCTCGCTCACCCTCACGCCCATGCTGTGCAGCCGCTTCCTGAAGCCCCCGTCCGAGGTCAGGCACGGCCGGACCTACATGGCCTCCGAGCGGGTGTTCAGATGGATGCTCGACTTCTACGGGCGGAGCCTCAAGGCGGTTATGCGCCACCGCCGCACTACGATGGCAGTTACCGCCTTATCCCTTGCCGCCTCCGTGTACCTCTTCTCCGTGATACCCAAGGGGTTCATACCGGACGAAGACGCGGGCTTTATCTATGCGCCCACGGAGGCCGCACAGGGGATATCCTTCGAGGCGATGAAGGAGCACCAGCAGGCCGTGGCGGAGGTCGTCCGGCAGGACAAGAACGTAGAGTCCTTCTTCTCGGGAGTCGGCGCGGGCGGCCCCAGCATCGCGGGCAACCAGGGGCGTATGTTCATGCGGCTCGTCCCGCGTGCAAAGCGCCCGAACGTAGTCGACGTAATCCAGGAGCTGAGGCCGAAGCTCGCGAAGGTGCCGGGCATAAGGGTGTACCCGCAGAACCTGCCCGCCATCAGGATCGGCGGACAGCTCACGAAGGGCAAGTACCAGTACACGCTCCAGAGCCTGAACACGGACGAGCTGTACCGCTACGCGTCGGTACTCGAGACGAAGCTCAAAGGCGTGCCCCAGCTCCAGGACGTGAACAGCGACCTCCAGATAACGAACCCGCAGGTGAACGTAAAGATTAACAGGGACATGGCTTCGAGCCTCGGCGTCACAGCCGGGCAGGTAGAAGGCGCGCTCGGCTCGGCATACGGCTCCAGCCAGGTCTCGACGATACTCGCATCCAACAACCAGTACCACGTGATAGTCGAGGTCGAGCCGAAGTACCAGATGGACCCCGATGCCCTTTCCCTGCTCTATATACATTCCGGCACAGGCAAGTTGGTCCCGCTCGACTCCGTGGCTGAGCTGACCCAGGGGCTCGGCCCCCTGACCGTCACCCATCTGGGGCAGATACCGTCCGTTACTCTCTCGTACAACCTGAAGCCAGGCGCGGCTGAAAGCGACGCGGATGCGATAGTCGAGAAATACGCGAAAGATATACTCCCCCCGACCGTCACCGGGAGTTTCCAGGGCGCGGCCCAGGCGTTCCAGTCCTCCTTCAAGGGACTCGGGCTGCTGCTCATCATGGCCATACTCGTTATATACATCGTGCTCGGGATACTGTACGAAAGCTACATACATCCCGTGACGATACTGTCGGGCCTGCCCGCGGCCGGGCTCGGCGCGCTTCTCACTCTGCTTCTCTTCGGCTACGAGATGAACGTCTACGGCTTCGTCGGCGTGATAATGCTGATAGGCATCGTGAAAAAGAACGCGATAATGATGATAGACTTCGCGCTCGAAGCGCAGAGGAAGGACGGCAAGCCGCCGGACGAGGCGATATACCAGGGCTGCATAATCCGTTTCAGGCCTATTATGATGACCACCATGTCGGCGCTGATGGCGACCATGCCAATAGCAGTGGGGTTCGGCGCGGGCTCCGAGTCGCGCCGCTCGCTCGGCCTCGCGGTCGTCGGCGGGCTCGTCGTATCGCAGGCCCTTACGCTTTACATAACGCCGGTTTTCTATCTCTACATGGAGAAGTTCCAGGGCTGGCTGAGAGGGATGAGGAAGCGGAAGACGCCTGCATGAGCGCGCCTTCCGCACCCTTGCAGGTCTAAAACGTCATAACCTCGCGCTCCATCGCAAGCTCGAGCAGGGTCTGCGCCCCGGCAAGCTCGCAGTTGGGTATGAACTCCCCGGGCTCTACGCCGAACTGTTTGGCGCAAGGGGTGCAGGCGTAGAACTTCACCTCGTTCTCGACAAGCGAGGCGACGAGGTCCTTGACCGGCGGGAACGCCTTCTGCTCGGTGATGGTCTCCGGGAAGCCCTTCTTCGTGAGCAGCACTCCCTCGTTTATGGTGAAGATGACTACGTCCATGCCGCTTGCGACCGCGGTGCTGGCAATCGCGAGCGCGGCCCCGGCCCGCTCCGGCGCGTCGAACGAATGGGTCGCTACTATTACAAACTTTTTCTCCATGGTTACACCTCCCTGTTGGATTAAACGACATCCCTCTCTTTATTCAGCCCTCACCCCCACGTGCTCAGGCGCACCGCACTTAGTTCATCTCCGGCGGTCTTCGCCGCCGCAATGTAGCCTCTCCCACAGGTGGAGAGGGGAGTATCTCCCCTCCCTTCGATGGGAGGGGATTAAGGGGAGGGTGATGACTTACGCTGGCGTGGATATGTCAGTGCCATGGTCTTCGTCATCATCTGCCGCTGATGACCTGATACCACATCCTGATGCCCGTAATGGCGATAATCACCGCTATGGCGAGCCGCAGGTGTTTCGTGTTCACCCTCTTGCTGACCCGCCCACCTATCTGCGCACCCGGGACGGTCCCGATTACAAGCGCAATTGCATAAGCCCATATTATCTGCCCGGTAGCCATCTTGCCAATCGTTCCCATTATCGCGCCCATCAGGACTATGCCGAGCGTGCTGCCTATCACTATTCGCGTCGGGATATTGAGCAAGTATATCATTACCGGGATATATATGAAAGCGCCGGGCGCGCCGACCATCCCGCCGAAACAGCCTATCGCAAGGCTCACCGCCGCGGCAAGGGGCTTGTTGTACTCTATGTCCTCGGGCGGTATCCCCTCTCCCTGCTCGCGTTTAGGGACGAACATGACGACCGCCGCTATCACCGCCATCGAGGCGAATATGGCGAGCAGGAACTCGCTTTTCGTGTGGCTGGAGAATAACGAGCCCGCGAGGTTGCCGAGCGCGTTCATAAGTCCCATATAAATGAGGAGCGACCGGCTGACAAAGCGGTTCTTGTTGTGGACGATGAGACCCGAGAGCGAGGCCGAGAGCACCTGCACCATGCTTACCGCAGCCACCTGCTTCATGTCGAGCTGCCCGACTCCGAGCAGCGGCGGGACGTAGAGCAGGAGCGGTATCATGAATATCGCCCCGCCGAGGCCCAGCAGGCCGGAAAGGAAGCCGCCGCCGAGGCCAAGCAGCAAAAGTGTGACAAGAAAGCCTATTTCCACGCGCCCCCCGGAAATGGGTACATATTCAGGAATGCGAATATGATTATATATACTTCATGCGTAGGAGGTTGTCAAGCGGGAACTGCGGGCAAAAAAGAAGGCCACGCGTATCGCGTGGCCCAAGATTGCTGATTAGCCCCTGCCCCGCAGGTGGGGAGGGGAAATGATTACCCTACAGCCTGCCCGCGACAAGGTTGTCCACGACCGTCGGGTCGGCAAGAGTCGAGGTGTCGCCCAGGTTGTCGAGCTCGCCCGCGGCTATCTTCCTCAGGATACGCCTCATTATCTTGCCGCTACGGGTCTTGGGGAGGCCCGGCGAGAACTGGAGCTTGTCCGGGGAGGCTATAGGACCTATCACCGAGCGCACATGCCCGACGAGCGTCTTCCTCAAGTCGTCCGTGGGCTCCAGGCCTTGCTTCAGGGTGACGTATACGTAAATGCCCTCGCCCTTGATGTCGTGCGGGTAGCCGACGACCGCGGCCTCGGCCACCGCCTCGTGCGAAACGAGCGCGCTTTCGACCTCGGCGGTCCCAAGCCTGTGGCCGGATACGTTCAGGACGTCGTCTATCCTGCCCATCAGCCAGTAGTCCCCGTCCTCGTCCATCCGCGCCCCGTCGCCCGTGAAGTACGTGCCGGGGAAGCGGCTGAAGTACACGTCCTTTATCCGCTTGTTCTCAAGGTCGCCGTAGGTGCCTCTAATCATGCCCGGCCAGGGCTTCTCTATCACGAGGTATCCGCCCTCGTTCACTTCGGCGGGCGAGCCGTCCTCCCTCACCACCCTCGGCTCGACTCCGGGGAAGGGCCGCGTAGCAGAGCCGGGTTTCAGCTTCATCGCGCCGGGCAGGGGCGATATCAATATGCCGCCGGTCTCGGTCTGCCACCAGGTATCGACAATCGGCAGCTTCTCGCGGCCGACGTTCCGGTGGTACCACATCCAGGCCTCCGGGTTGATAGGCTCGCCGACCGTGCCCAGGACCCTGAGCGAGGACAGGTCCTTCCCCTTGACCCACTTCTCGCCTTCACGCATCAGCGCCCGGATAGCCGTCGGCGCGGTATAGAATATGTTGACGCCAAACTTGTCAACTATGTCCCAGAACCTGCCCGCGTTGGGGTAGGTCGGGATGCCCTCGAACATCAGGCTCGTCGCGCCGTTGCTCAAAGGGCCGTAGACTATGTAGCTGTGGCCGGTTACCCAGCCGATGTCTGCGGTGCAGAAGTGTATGTCCTCTTGTTTGTAGTCGAATATCCAGCGGAAGGTGAGGTTGGTGAAAAGCATATAGCCGCCGGTCGTGTGCAGGACGCCCTTGGGCTTGCCGGTCGAGCCCGAAGTGTAGAGTATGAAGAGCGGGTCCTCCGCGTCCATCCATTCCGGCTCGCAGTAGTTCGGCAGCTCGGGGCAGGTCATCTCGTCGTGCCACCACGTGTCCCTGTTCGGCTCCATGTCTATACCGCCCTTGCCCGCGCGCGACACCACTATGACGTCCTTGACGGTCGGGCATTCGTTCAGGGCCTCGTCAGCGTTCGCCTTGAGCGGGACGAACCTGCCGCCCCTGACCCCCTCGTCCGCCGTTATGAGTATGGAGGACTTGCAGTCTTGTATCCTGTCCCGGAGCGAGCTTGCCGAGAAACCGCCGAACACGACGCTGTGTATCGCGCCAATGCGGGCGCAGGCGAGCATCGCGATTGTCAGCTCGGGTATCATCGGCATGTAAATCGTGACCCGGTCGCCCTTTACCGCGCCCTTCTTCTTGAGGACGTTTGCGAACCTGTTGACCTCGCGGTACAGCTGCTGGTAGGTGTAGGTCTTGTAGCTGCCGTCGTCCGCCTCCCATATGAGCGCCGCCTTGTTCCTGTAGTTGGGCGCGGATACGAACCTGTCGAGGCAGTTGTACGACGCGTTCAGCTTCCCGCCCGCGAACCACTTGATCTCCGGCTTGTGGAAGTCGTAATCCAGCACCCTGTCCCACTTCTTGTACCATATGAGGTTCTGCTGGGCCATCTCGGACCAGAAGTCCTCCGGGTCCTGGACGGACCACTTGTAGAGCCTTTCGTACTCCTCGATGCTCTTTATGTGCGCGTTCATCGAGAACTTCTCCCTGGGCGGGAAAGTCCTGCGCTCGTCCGAGTATACCTCGATACCCTTCTCCGACATCGTAACCTCCTTGGCAATTTATCCGCCAAACAGTATTTGGCCCACAGGAGAACCTCCCCGGCCCTGGGGCGGGGAGGTTCTCCTGCTTCCTGATTTTACATTTCCGGGCCGCCCGAAGTCAAGCCCGCAGTTTAAATTGTCCCGGTCAGAACCATATCTGTGCGTTCAGGGTGAATACCTGGTGGTTCTTGATGTCTATGGCCACGCCGCTACCGGGCTGCAACAGCGAAAACGCCCCCAGTCCGGTCTGCGCGTGTATTATCTCATAGTCCGCGAGCATACGGGTATATTTGTTCAGCCAGTAGTTGATGCCGAACGTGTAACGCTCGCGGGAGTTGCTCGTCACGGCCTCGTCCTCCTTCAGGCGGTCGTACCTTGCCGCCCCCTCGAAGTCGTTTAAGAAGCTCATCCTGTCCGAGAACCCGTTTAGCCTGTAGAGGCCCTGCATGTAATAACCGTTTGAGTGCACGTACCGGTTCAGGGCGCCGGTCGTGTAGAACTTCCTCTGCGCCAGGTACTCGCCCCTGAGGGCAAGGCCCTTGACCATCTCGGGCGCGTAGTCGAACTCCGCGGCCCAGCGGTCCCAGCCGTGCGCTGCGTCCAGCTCGTTCGTCTGACCCGCATACCAGGAGCCGCCTATCGATAGCCCCTTGACGAGCGGGTTGATAGTCATCCGGCCGATTATGTCCTTGTGGCCGTTGCCGTCGTTCACGTTCATACCGCTGCCGTTGATGGCCGCGACATAGAGGTTGAACCCGAGCGGCATGTCGCCTACCTTGGTCGTGTACTTGGGGTTGACCATTATCCCGATGTCCCTGAAGTTCGCGAACTGCATGAACTGGGCCGGGAACGAATAGTTTATCATCGGCAGGTCGAACGGCGCCCTCCAGGTCTCGTCTCCGAACTGGGTCAGGAACTGGCCCAGCGTCACCCTCGTGTACGGTATGTGGTCGTCCCAGAGGTAAGCGTCCCTGAGCGAAGGCGTCCCGGCGGCGTCCAGCATCACCCTGAAGCCGACCTTTTCGCTGAGCGTGCCGTTGAAGTATATCCGGGCGAACCTGATGTAGAACATGTTGTCGGCGGTGCGCACGCCCGCGCTCGAACCCGGCAGCGCGCCGCTGTTGGAGCCCTTGTCGGCGGTCGAGCCACCGGCGTCGTTAACGAACCCGAGCTGGGTCCATGTGCCTATCTTGAGCTTCACCGTGTCGCCGCCGAGCCGGGCTATGCCCTCCTCTATGGAAGTCAGAGTCTTGTCCGCGGGCCTGTCGGCCGGTTTTTCCAGGGCCGCCGAAGCCTGGGGCGCGGCCGGCGGGCCGGACGGCTTCTCGGACGCCGCCTGTGCGGAGAGCTGGTTGTACGAGGTGTCGTCTATTACGCCCTTTGCGTGCAGCACCTCGATGAGCTTCTTGTTGACCGCCTGCTCGCCGCCCTCAGACCGGGCCTTCTGAATCTCGTTGTAGCTTGCCTCGTCCAGCACACCTTTTTGCTTCAGGACTTCTACCAGGGCCCCGCTCACGTCGCCGGCCATCGCAGACGCGGCTGAGCAGGTTATAAGAAACAACGCTGTAATAACCGCTGCTATTAAACGCATATTGCTTTCCTCCCTTATCTTGATGCCTGTCTTACTCAGCTCCAACGCCCACATATGTCCTAAGCTTCTCCTCTTCGAACTTCTCCTCGGCCTCTACCTCCGAGCCGAGAAGCGAGAAGAGTATCCCGACAAAGAAAGCGCCTGCCATCGATATGAGGCCCGGGTTCTTGAGCGGGAATATCGCCGCAGGAACCGTCGCGGTTATCTCCTTCTTGACCGCGTCGAACTTTATCTTCTCCGCTGCTATTGTGTCGTCCGCCGTCTGGTTGGCCGCGACCTGCGCCGGGGTCAGGCCTGCGCCTATGACCTTCTGCTTCTCTATCTCGGCCACCCTCGCCTTTGACTGCGTCTCGGCCTCCTTCACCTGCGCCTCTGCCGCGGCCTTCTCCTTCGCGTGGAAGACGTCCACCCATACGGTGGGGCTGAGGATTATAAGGACTATCGAGAGCACCAGGCCGGTAGCGATGCTCGCGACCGCGCCGGTTGTGGTGAACTTCTTCCAGACTATCGACATGAGGAGCGCGGGGAAGTTCGCGCTGGCCGCGACCGCAAAGGCGAGCCCGACCATGAACGCGACGTTCTGCCCCTTGAAGAGTATCCCGAGCAGCACCGCCGCGACCCCGAGTGAGACCGTGGCAATCTTCGCTACCTTAACCTCTTCCTTCTCGTTCGATGCACCGCGCCTGAACACGCCTACGTATAGGTCGTGCGATATCGCGGACGCCCCCGCGAGCGTGAGGCCCGCCACGACCGCGAGTATGGTGGCGAACGCTACCGCGGCCAGGAAGCCCAGGAATACGTTGCCGCCGAGCGCCTCGGCCAGCAACGGTGCCGCCATGTTGCCGCCTTTGTCGATGCCCATGATGACGTCCTTGCCGACCAGCACCGCCGCGCCGAACCCTATCGTGAAGGTGAGTATGTAGAAGTAGCCTATGAAGCCGGTGGCATAGAACACGGACTTCCGCGCCTCCTTGGCGTTAGGCACCGTGTAGAACCTCATCAGTATGTGCGGGAGGCCCGCCGTGCCGAACATCAGCGCAAGGCCGAGCGATATGGCGTCTATGGGGCTTGTCACCAGCCCGCCCGGCTGGAGGAAGCCGTCGCCGTACTTGGCCGAGGCCTGCTTGAAAAGCTCGCTGTAGCTGAACCCGAACTTCCCAAGCGTCAATATCACAAGTATGGTCGCCCCGCCTAAGAGCAGCACCGCCTTTATTATCTGCACCCAGGTCGTGGCGAGCATCCCGCCGAACAGCACGTACATTATCATAAGCGCGCCGACCACTACTATGGCCACTTCGTATGGCAGGCCGAACATCAGTTTGACCAGCGTGCCCGCGCCGACCATCTGCGCTATCAGATAAAGTAGCACCGTCACCATAGAACCGACGGCTGCCGCGCTCCTTACCGGCCTCTGCTTCAGCCTGTACGCAAGCACGTCCGCGAACGTGTACTTGCCCAGGTTCCGAAGCGGCTCGGCAATCAGGAACAGTATTATAGGCCAGCCGACAAGCCAGCCCACCGAGTATATGAGTCCGTCGTAGCCCTTGGTCGAGACCAGCCCGGCAATGCCCAGGAAGGACGCCGCGCTCATGTAGTCTCCCGACAGGGCGAGCCCGTTCTGGAATCCCGTAATGCTCCGCCCTGCCGCGTAGAACTCCTTCGTCGTCCTGGTCCTCTTCGCGGCCCAGTACGTTATGACCAGCGTCACAAGGACGAAGAGCACGAAAAATGTTATCGCAACCGGGTTGGTCTGTCCTATAATCGTCTCGTGCATGTTACGCTCCTATCTTTTCCTTGATCTTCTCCACCATGGAATCATACTTGCTGTTCGCCCAGCGCACGTATATCCCTGTCAGCACCCATGAAAGCAGTATCACCCCGATGCCGATGGGTATGCCTATCGTTATGTCGGGGGTTATCTTGGTCGATAGAAAAGGCTTGTTGAACGCTATAAGGAAGACGAACCCGAAGTACACAACCAGTTCTATTACCGTCAGCGTGAGCGATATCGAGTTCTTCCTGGCAGCCAGCTCCAGAAAGTCCTTGTCCTTAAGCATATCCGTTTTCCTGCTCATTACACTCCTCCTGTTGCATGACTGTTACTGCCTAAAACCTCCAGATCCCCGCGGACGGCCCGAACCTGTCACCTCCCTTCAATGTGTCTCCTATCCTTAACAGGTCCCCCAGCTCTTTCACGCCCTCCTCGGCCAGTATGGGTATGAACCTCTGGAATACCTGCGCTGTAATGTACGCGTCCATTAGCGCGTTATGCAGGCCGCGCGTCTGTATGCCGTATTGCTTCGCCATGTCATATAGCCCCAGCCCGGAGCCTCCGGCCGCGCGAGATTTGCCGTACGACGACCTGGCCTTGAGCCATTCGTGTATGCCGAACGTGTCCACTATCTTGTTGGCCAGCGTATAGCCGAAGGCCTTCTTCATCTCCTTGTTGATGAACTCGATGTCTATGCCTATGCAGTGTCCTACTATCACGTCGTCCCCGCAGAACTTTAGGAACTCATCCAGCACCTTTGCCGCACGCGGCTTCCCGGCTACGTCCGACGGCGTTATGCCGTGTATCACCACGCTTTCCTTCGTCAGCTCCGAGTCCGGGCTGGCCACGCCGTAGTATGAGCTGCCGACGTCTATGCTCATCCTGCGCATCCTTACCGCCCCGACCGAGACTATCGAGTCCTTCCTCAGGTCGAGCCCGGTCAGCTCCGTGTCCAGCACAACGAAGCTTGCGTCCTTGATAGGCATATCGAGGCCCGCCGTCTTTTCTTTTCTCTGGCAAATCCTCATCAGGTTTCTCATCTCATCACCATATCATCGGTTTGTACCGCTCTATAATCATGTCCTGCATCTTAGAGGCCAGGTGGAACGCCTCCTTGACGGTCTTCTTCTCTAACCCCGACAACTTGTCCGGGTTTATGAAGTTGTCCGGCGTCCTGCCCGCCTCTATCTGTTCCATCTGGTGGTGCACCCTTAAAAGCATTATGAACTCGAACGCGTGCCCGAGTTCCTCGGCGTATTCCCCGGCTATCGTGTGCACGTCCTTCAAGGCGTTCAGCCTCTCGATCGTGGAGGTCTCGCGGACGCCCTTCTCGAGCGCGAAGAGACGCACCGCGTCCACAAGCGGCGACAGCCCCTTGACCTTCAGGTTCAGCTCGTCCTTGTGCTCGCCGCCCTTCTCCACGACGAACGTCTTTATGAACCCGATCGGCGGCCTGTTCCTGATTATCGTGTTCGCCATGAAGCCCAGGAACACCTTCTGGTCCTCGACCATCGCGGTGAGCGAGTCCCGGAGAGACTCGGCAAGCGAGAGGTCTCCGTATACCGCCCTGAAGTCGAAGAATATGAGGGACTTCAGGACCGCGTCCGGCGTGGGGTTGTTTATCCACCTCTGGAAGTGCTCCTTCCAGGCCCGGACCGGCATGCGCCATGCCGGATTGCTCGCCATGTAGCCCGCGGGACAGACGGGGAAGCCGCACCTGACGAGGGCGGCGCTCACGTCTTTCGTGAAGGACTCGAAGTAGGCCTTCGCCTCCTCCTCTTCGTCCTTGGTGCGGGGGTTGGCGTATATCACTGCGTTGTCCTGGTCGGTCTTGAAGGTCTGCTCCTTCCGGCCCTCGCTGCCCAGAGCTATCCAGCAGAAGGGAAGCGGCGGGCTGCCGTGCTTCCTTACGGTAATCTCCAGCACCTGCCTGACAAGCCTGTCGTTTATCTCGGTGATGATGCGGGTGAGGTTGCTCGCGCGCGCGCCCTCTTTTAATAGGAGCGATATTATCCGCGTCACCTTGCCCGACGCGAGGGAGAGGTCGTCCACCGTGAACCGGCTTTCTATGTCCTTCACGACCGAGACCGGGGACGAGCCCTGGAGGAGCAGGAAGTCGTGGTTCGTGACCACGCCCTTCAGCGCGCCGTTCTCTACCACGATGACGTGGTGTATCCCGTAGCGGACCATCTTCAGCAGGGCCTCGAAGCAGTAGTCCTTCGAGTCCACCCTTATGAGCGAACTGCTCATGATGTCCTTCACCGGGTCGTCCACGCCCCTGCCCTTCGCGACCACCTTGTTTCTCAGGTCCTTGTCGGTCACGATGCCCGCGGGCAGTCCGTTATCGTCCAGCAGGATGAGCGAGCTTATGTTGTTCTCCGACATGTAAGCGGCGGCGGCCCGTATGCTTATGTCCCGGCTTTCGGTCACGACGTCCTTCGTGATCAGCTCCCCGACCGGGGTCGTGAACAGCAGCTTGTCCCCGCCCCCGAACATGAGGCTCCGGGTGTGCATCTCCTTGTAGGTACGGTCTATCGACTTGATGAGAAAGGACTTCAGGAAATATTCGGTGAAGGCGGCGCTTGCGTCCATCAGCCTGAGCACAGTTTCTCGCCTGACCAGGTAGCATATCGTGTCCTCCACGGCGACCACGTTGTTCCTCGCGACGTCCTCGCCGATTAGAGATATGAAACCGAAACCGTCTCCCTCCCCCCGGTAGTCCTTTACTATCTCCTGGCCTTCGGAGTTTATGTAGACCTTGACCCCGCCCTTCTTGATGATGTGGAGGTATCGGCTCGGGGCCCCGCCCTGCGAGAGGATGACGGTCCCCTTCGGGAAGTACTCCATCAGGACGGAGTTAGCCACGATCGACAGCGCCTTCTCGTCGAGGAACTGGAACGGCGGCACATTTACCAGGAACTCTCTGACTTCGTCTTGTATGAGCGTCAAGGGGTATTATCCTCCGGTTAATCAAGTATTTTATAGTGCAACTTCGATGCCAGATGGTGGAGGCAAATTTTCATGCGTAGTAACGGATTGTTTTGTAAAGTTAATACGGCCCGATGAATATAAGAAGAGCGGTCAAGAATTGGCTACTAAAGGGCAGGCGTTGTTACCAATAGTTACACAAGACATTTATAGTGTGGTTTTCTTATTGATTTCAATGGGTAAGGCTGGCTACTAATAGTAGCACGGGCATGGATGGAAATGTTACCTTTGGTTACAATTGATGTGGATTAAAGGCTTTATACTTGTGATAATGGGGATTGGAGGAGAGGGAACAGTCGTAGCAATTTGAAAGGGCCCTGCAAATACAGGACCCTTTCAAATTGTGTTATGCGTATTCTTATGCCTGTCGTGTATTATCTAAGCATCTCTCCGTCTTTGTCGCATAGGTTGGTGTCGCCACCGCATGTCGCATTAACAGAACCCGCAGTTGCCAGTGTTCCTCCGCCGCAGCAGTTTTTCCCAGCGGCGGCCCTCGTTGTTTTGAGATTGGTCGCTTCCTCACAACGGGCCAGGTTGGTGGAGTTTTCGCAGGTCCCGGATACTTTGGTGCATGATAAACTGGCCTGGCCGCTGCAGTGTCCTCTTGTCACATTCTCGCCCTTCTTGATTTCTTCGTGCTTCATTTCGTCCTCCTTATGATGTTTTTGTTGCTGCTGCTCTTAACAGGTTGTCCTCCACATTCCTGGACATGTACTTACAATGTTCTGCTTTACGTTCCGGCTTTGTCAACATATCGTACGGGCATCCTCCCGCGCAAACAGGCAGAAGGGAACAAGCGGCACATTCGTCGTCCTGGCTGGGATTGTAGGCGGTCCACTTAACAGCTGCGGCCCGGTTCAGGTCAAGCCCCGTCTTCAGGTCCCCGACCACCCCCTCCGGACCAGTTGCGTGGATCCAGCACTTTTTCAGACCGCCCTTGGGCGTTACGAGAAAGTTAGCGACAGATACGGTGCCGCACGGGACCTTTGGAGTGAAATCGAATGCCTTCACTTGCGAGAAGCCCAGCCCAGCAAGATAGCCCCTAATGTCGGACAGCCAGAATTGAAAATCCTCCAGCGACAGCATCTTGCGTTTGTCCAGGCTGACACAATCCGTCCAGTCTTTTACAAGGCCAAGGGATACAGTGTTGCCGCTTTGCGTACCGAGGAGTTTCTCGCTGGTGAGCAATTCTACCAGTTCCTTATAGCGGTGAATATTGGTCTTGTCCACGTTGATCCTGATACCCACCGGGATTTTACCCGCACACAGCCTGAGCCCGCCGAGTATGTCGGCAAAGCTCTCCCTTTTACCCGACCTGTAGAACCTGCGCCTGTTGTGCAGGCCTTCCGGTCCGTCAATCGTGAGTTGAAGGTGGTTCACCTTGAGTGTCAATAATAACTCTACCGTTTTCTCATCGAGAAGAGTGCCGTTTGTAATCATGTTTGCGCTGTAGTCAAACTTTTCGGCATCAGCAATCTCGATGAAAAACCGGGACAACTCCTCGACGGCCCCTATTTCGAGAAGCGGCTCCCCTCCATACCAGGTCACTCCAAGGGAGGACAACGTCCCTTTCCTGCTTTCAACAAACTTTTTGAGCCGTTTCAGTCCGGCCGAAGTGATGGAGCTACCATTGACGCTATTCTCGTAGCAGTAGATGCAGGGGCGAATTCAAGTTGTAAGTGCAACTTTGCAGGTTGGTATTAAGGGACAAGCTGTGGTAGGCTCAATGCTTCTTAGACCAGCCAGTCAAAGGAGCGCTTTTGAGGAGCTACGCACAACTTACCCA
>Ga0334722_10003741_pt1 | contig 16212 bp, 7 predicted proteins | sample C3_bottom_MG_FD_207210 | JGI IMG/M metagenome (GOLD analysis project Ga0334722, IMG submission 207210) | Sediment microbial communities from Yellowstone Lake, YNP, Wyoming, USA - C3_bottom | ecosystem: Environmental > Aquatic > Freshwater > Lake > Sediment | place: USA: Wyoming | collected...
ACAGCCCTACCAGCAGAGAGATGCGGGCGCCGGCCAGCACACGCGCCAGCACATCGCGCCCGAGTTCGTCGAGTCCGAACGGATGCCCCAACGTGGGCCGGGCCAGGCGGTCGGCAAGCACCTGCTCGGCCGGATCGTACGGCACCACCCACGGCCCGACGAGAGCCGCCAGAATGGCCGCCAGAACGATGATCGCTCCGACACGTGGCATTGCGCGGTCCCCTACACCAACCGAATCCGCGGATCCAACCACCCGTAGATCACGTCCGTGACGAGATTGACGATCACATAGGTGACTGCGATCAGGAGGATGCAGCCCTGCACCATGGGATAGTCGCGAAAATTGATCGACTGAATGAGCAGCCGCCCCACGCCCGGCCACGAGAAGATGGTTTCGGTGATGATGGCGCCCGTCAGCAACGACCCGAACTGAAGCCCGATGATGGTCACCACGGGCACGAGACTATTGCGAAATGCATGACGCCAGACCGCGCGGGACTTCGTCGCGCCACGCGCCCTCGCTGCCGTCACGTACAGTTCGCGCAATTCTTCGAGCAGGCTGGCGCGCGTCATTCTGGCGAGAATCGCGGCCAGGGCCGCACCCAGGGTGACCGAAGGCAACACCAGATGAGCGAGCGTGCCCCGGCCGGATACGGGCAACCAGCCCAGCTCGACGGCAAACACGATGGCCATCATCGGGCCCAGCCAGAAGTTCGGGATGGAGATGCCGACCAGCGCAAGCGTCATGGCGCCGTGATCGACAAGCGTGCCCTTCCATACCGCGCCCGCGACGCCGAGCGGTATCGCGATCAACAGGGCGACGGCCATCGCCGCGAAAGCCAGCTCGGCGGTTGCCGGCATGCGGACCGCAATCGATGCAGCCACCGGCTCTCCAGTGCGCAACGATGTCCCGAGATCGCCGCGCAGCAAGCCCCGAACGAATCGGCCGAACTGGACAGGAAGCGGCTGGTCGAGACCGAGACGGGCCCGCAGCGCCGTCACCTCTTGAGGTGCCGCGCCCTCTCCCAACATCGACTGCGCGGGATCTCCAGGGACGAGGTGGATCAGCAGGAACACGAGTGTCGCGACGCCCAGAAGCACAGGAATCGTCAGCAGCAGACGACGCGCCAGGTAGTGCCACATGCCGAGTTAATGATAGACCACTACCGAATCCGGCCGAGCACGTAGCTCACCGCCACTTCGACTCGAAGGATGCGCGGCCCAAATGAGACGGGCGTGAACCCGCGCCGCTCGAGCAGATCGACCTCGAACGGGACCCAGCCGCCGTCGGGACCAATGGCGAGGGTCACAGGTTGATCGCTTCCGACTCGCGGCACCTCGGCGCCCGCTCCGGGATGAGGAACCAGGCGCACCGACGGACCCGCCCACCCGTCGAGTTCATCCTCGACGAACGGCCGAAACCGCTCGCGAATTTCAATCCGGGGCGGACATGTATCTCGGGCCTGCTCCAGGCCGAGATCAATGAGGCCGTCGAGGAATTCCGGAACGAGTACCTTCGACTCGAAGTAGCTCTTTTCGACGCGCGCCGCATTCACGAGCACGACGCGATCCACCCCGAGCGACGCCACCGTTGCGATGACTCGCCTGAGCGCCTTGGGACGAGGGATGGCCAGCACGATCGATACGCGGGCGCGCGGAGGAGGATCGGCATTCAGGATCAGCCTGAGTCGCAGGCCATCGGGCCCTTCTGACAACACTTCCCCACTCCCGCACCGTCCCCCACGCACGCCGACCCGCAACGCTTCACCCGCCAGGACACGCAGCACATCGCGCGCGTGCTCGTGCCGCCGACCGGTCAGCAGAACCGTCCCGTCCTCGAGAACATCGCCGGGCGCGAGGAGCAGGAGATTCACGTTCGGTGCGCGATAAAATCAAGCGCGAGTTGCGACCAGGTTTCCATCTGCTCCCGTCGTTCGAGCAGATCTGGAAGCGTGAGGAACTGTAATTCGGTGATGCACGCCTCGCCCTTCGCCACGTTCTCCTCAGCCAGCTCGCACAGGTGAACGACGCCCAGATGCACCTGGCCCACGGGCGTGGTGTCGTCGTTGATCAGCGCGATGATTCGGGTCTCGAAGTGTCCGTCCATCCGCAGTTCTTCGTGCAGTTCGCGCTGCACCGCCTCCTCGTAGTACTCCAGCCCGGTGAGGAAGAGGTTCTCGTCGCGGTGGTTGATGTGCCCGCCGATGCCGATCGAGCCCATGGCGACCAGGCGTTTCTCGCCCGAGCCTTTGCCACGCACGTAGTGCAGCCACTGGCCGCCCTTCCTGATCAGGACGTACGGGATGACCTGCTTTAGCGAGGGATCGGTCTCTGCCTGGGAGCGCGGTACGAACGACGTGTTCTGCGTTTCGAGGAGGCGGGGGATGTAGGCGTCGATCTTCGTCTGGATTCCGTGGAACGTACCAATCTCATCGAGCAGGCGCCGCGGGAAGCACAACACGAGTTCTTCGGCCATCGATCAATCCTTTCTCGACAGTGCTCGCGGAAGACGATATTACTTCGCCGCGCTTACGCAGCCAGCGACACGTCAATGGCGAAGCGCTGACGTCTACTTGACGACGATGCGCACGCGGACCGCTTCGCGCCCAGGCACGTCGAAGGTCAGGTCGAACGTGCCGAGGAATGCTGGCGCGGGCTGCCAGTAGAAGGCGCCGTTCGCCGCATCGAAGGAGGAGCCCAACGGTAGAGGACGACGCTGTCCCTGAACCTCGTGTGAGACCTCGTACGCACCCTCTAAGAGGAGCGGCAGTTGTATCTCGATCCGTCCGCCCTGAATGATCTCGACGACGTGGCGCCCGTCGCCGTCAGGTTGTACCCCTTCCCACTCGCCGCCGAGCTGGCGGACCGTGATTGTGGACCGAGCCTGATCGCCGGGTCTCGAGACCCGGCCTACATCAATTCGAGCGTCCTCAGGCATTGGTGTAGGCCGGGTCTCGAGACCCGGCGTTTCGCCCGGCTGATCCGCATCCCCAGTCGCGTTCAGCACCGTGAAGAACCGGCTGCCGATGCCATCGCCCCGGCCGCAGCTGTCGTAGACCAGCCAGCCGATCTGGTGCATTCCGTTCGTGAGTGTCGTCGTATCGATGTAATACGCTCCGCCGCTGGTGTTCTCATTGCTGAATCCCGGGAACGACGCCGCGATGTCCGACCGCCGATCACCATAGTTGACGACTAATGGCGGTCCCGAATCGATGGTCATCATCACTGAGCCGTTGGTGATCGCGCATGCCGGCGTGGCATGCGGCGTCAGCGCCCAGCCGTAGTTCCAGAAGGCCCCAGACTTCGTCTCACCGTATCCCGGAGTATCCAAGGCGCCAAACGGCTTCGTCGCGTGGGCATTGTCAACCGATATCGTCTTGGTGCCCAACGTTGTGCTGTTGCCCTCCGCATCAAAGGCGAAGGCATGCAGTGTATAGGTCCCGTTTCCCTGATTCCATAGCCCCCACGACAGCAGGAGGTAGCCCCACCCGGCGCGGTTCGCGAACGGGTAGTTGGGATACAGGCCTTCGACATCTGCGCGCGAACCCGTGATGAACAACGGGTTTGCGATGAAGATCCTGCCGTGCCCTGGTTGGCCAGGGCCATAGTAGGTCGGCGTCGTTTCGCCGGCCACCGGGTCGCGCCAGAGTTCGACCCGATCGATCCCGACATCGTCGAGGGCCCAGCCGGTCACCGCGAACGAACCTTGCAACCCAACCGCTTGATTCAACGGCGTGTCGAACGCCCCGAGTGGCGGAGCCGACGCGCCAGGACGCGATACCCTGAGTGTGACCGGAACCGACACGGGCGAGTTGGACGCGGAGACTGACGTAATCGTGACCGTGCCCGAGAGCGACATGCTCGTGCCAATCACATCACTTGGGTTACGAATACCCACGGTGAACGCCCCGGCCGCCGTTCCCGAGCCGCCCGTGATGGCTATCCACGTGTCGGACGAAGAGACCGTCCACGAACTGGCGGCACCGCCGAACGCGACAGTCACTGCTTGCGCGGCTGTCTGCGACGAGAGCGTTGCCGATGAAGCGGCCTTGGTCGCACCAAACAGCAGTGTCGAGGGACTCGCGCTGAGGGGCCCATGGACCACCAGCGTCGCGGCATTCGTGGTGGCTGATCCGGCGCTGCTGCTGAACATGGCCCTGAACCGCTTGCCGTGGTCACCGACGACCGTCGTAAACGAGAGGGCTGTTGACGTGGCACCCGGCAGGTTGACCCATGTCGAGCCGCCGTTTGCTGTGACCTGCCACTGCACGGCCGGCGTGGGCTTTCCGCCCGCCGCCGCAGTAAACGTCGCCGCCGCGCCCGCTGACACCGACTGATCCTGCGGGTGCGACGTGACCGACGGCTGGGTGGGCGGATCGACCGCCAGTAACGCGAAATCGATCCCACTCACCGTCTGGGCGGCAAGTACGACGATTGGCTTGCCTGTCGTGACGACACAGCCAGAACAGGGCACGTTGTCGTAGAGCTCGTCGATGTACCCCAGGCCGTTGGAGGTCTTGGCATAGTACGTTCCGGCCGCAAGCCCTTCCACACGATACTGCCCCGCCGGCGACGTGATCGCCGTGGCAACTGCCGCCCCGTCCGCTCCGTGCACCGACACCTGGACATCGGCGAGCGGACCGCCAGTGGTGGCATCAGTGACGGTGCCGACGAGGCTGGTCACTTGCGACGTCGTGGTCCATCGCAACGTCATCCCGGCGCTCAGGGCGGTCCCGTTCGTGCTGAACTGCGCGGCGCGCGTGCTGCCCACCTGAATACCGACTGTCGCGGAAGCCCCTCCGTCGGCCCACGAACAGAACCCACCAAACGTCGTGTCCGCATACGCAAACACCACATCGTCGCTGTTCTCGAACAGCACCAGCTGGAATCGGACCGTGTCGCGAATATCGTCGCCACACGAGGAGTAGGCGGTGAGATCGCGCCACTCGATCACGAGCTCACGCGCAGGCGCCGCTCCCAGCACTTCCCAGTAGACCGTCTGGGTGGTATTGGGCGTGGGATACAGATCCATCCGCATCGGCGCCACGAGCGTCATGACTCCGGCGTCCGGCAAACTCCCTGAGGGCTGGAGTGCCCTTGGCCCAGGCCGCCCGAAACTGACCATTCCGTCGTCGCTCACCCAGATCGCGCCAAACGTCCCCCCTCCAAACAGGACGGGGAACGGAGTCGTCAGCTTCGCCCAAGAGTTGTCTTCAACGTCCAGACTCGTGCCGACAATGACGCGGTAGGCTTCTGATGCGACATGGGCTTGATAGGTCGACGCCAACACCTGGACTGTGACGACATCGCCACCGCTGAACGTCAACGTGTAGGTGCCCGGCGCGTGTGGCACGAACTCACCCGCGTATGTCCCGTCCCCCGCCACTTGATCGGGCGACTGTCCCGTGTCGTGCAGCACGACGGTCTCGCCCCCAGGTGAGACCGCGACGTTGACGTCGCCGGCCGGATCGGCACAAGTGACATGAACGGCCGTCAATGGAATCGGCACGCCGACGTTGCCCACCAGCGACGATTCCGTTGGTTGGATTCGCGCCTGCACCGTCGAGTGATTGCACGCCAAGGCAGCCGCGGCATTGAGTCGTCGGCCCGTGACTGTTTCGAGCGCGGGCCTGGCGTCGCCACCGGTGAGCAGCAGGTTGCGGATGGCCCTCCAGTCGCGCGTCGGATCTTGTGCCTTCAGCAGCGCCGCCACGCCCGTCACATGAGGCGTGGCCATCGACGTCCCGCTCAGAGAGCCATAGGAGTCGTCAGGGAGGGTGCTGAGGATGTTCTGACCAGGCGCCGCCAAATGCACGGTGCGCCGACCATAGCTCGAGAATCGCGCGCGGACATCCGCGGATGTCGTCGCCGCCACAGAGAGGACGTTCGGGAGGAAGTAATTCGCCGGATACGCGGGAATGCTATCGTTGTTGGAACCGGCATTCCCCGCGGCGGCGATGAACAGGATCCCGCGGCTCATCTGTCCGGCGATCGCATCCAGAAGCGCCTGCGAGAACCCGCCGCCTCCCCAACTGTTATTGCTGGCCACAATCGGCACGCCCGAGTCCGCCAGCTTGGCCAGGTAGTCGAGACATTCAACCGCCCCGGAGGTATACCCACTGCCGCCCCCGCTGAGGAACTTGCACGCCACGATCGACACCGCCCAATTGACCCCGGCCACGCCAAGGCCGTTGTCGCCCCGCGCGCCGATTGTGCCGCTCACGTGCGTGCCATGGTAGTGGTCGTCAAACGGGTCGCTGTCGTGGTTGAAGGTGTCGATGCCGTAGCAGTCGTCGATGTACCCGTTGTGGTCATCGTCCAAGCCGTTCGCTGTGCATTCGGCCTCATTGCGGAACAGGTTTCCCAGGAGGTCCGGGTGCCGATAGTCCACGCCGGTGTCGATCACGGCCACCACGACCTGATGGCTCCCACGAGTGAACGCACACGCGCCTGGCGCGTTGATGTCGGCGCCGGCAACCGATCGGAGAAACTGACCCGTATTGCGCAACGCCCACTGTTCTCCGAACCTGGGGTCGCTTGGCACCTCCAGCGCGTGTACCTCGTAATCGGGTTCGGCATACAGCACATCGGAGCGCGCACGATATCGCGCCAGCGTTTCTGCCAGGCCGAGTGCGCTGGGGAGCTCGAGAAGCTCCAGCCCCGGCACTGAGGCATAGGTCCGCGCGACGATGGCGCCAGTTGCTTCGCGGGCACCTTCACGCCGGACACCGCCCGTCCCGGGTTTGAACCGCACCAGGATCCGATTCGCCGCATACGGCACCGTTGTGCCGGACACAGATACCGGCGCTGTTCCCGCACCAGAGGCGACGCCGGATCCGATCGCGCTGCTGCCCGTCGCAAGGGCGAAATTGATCCCGCTGACGGTCTGCGTGCCGGTCACCACAATGGGCGTTCCACTCAGGATCGAACACCCAACGCACGGCAGGTTGTCATACACCTCGTCGACGTATCCCAGGGTGTTGTACGTGCTGACGTAGTACGCGCCGGGGATGAGTCCCCCCAACGTGTAGCTGCCTCCGGCTGAGGTCTGCGTACCGGAAACCCACAATCCAGCGCTGGTGTAGAGATTGAGCCACACACCGACCAGGCTTGCACCGGTGCTGGCCGCAGTCACACTGCCGGCAATCGCGCCTCCTTTTGACAGAGCAAAGTTGATCCCGCTAATCGTCTGAGTGCCGACCACGACAATTGGCCTGCCTGTGGCAACCGCGCACGCGACGCAGGTGACGTTGTCGTAGAGCTGGTTCGTGTACCCCAGGCTATTGCCGGTCCTGGCGTAGTAGGTGCCCGTCCGAAGCCCCCCCACCTTGTAGCTGCCGCCGGCCGAGGTCTCAGTCCCAGCGACCCAGGATCCGCTGCTGCTGTAAACGGTAATCGACACCCCGACCAGCGCCGCGCCTGTGCCGGTCTCCGTCACCGTTCCCGCAATCGCGCCACCTTTTGCCAGCGCGAAGTTGATCCCGCTGACCGTCTGGGCCGCACCCACCACAATTGGCTTGCCGGTCGTAGCGGTACATCCAAGGCACGGCAGATTGTCGTAGAGCTCGTCTATGTAACCCAGCGTGTTGCTGGTCTTGACGTTGTACGTCCCAGGCAGCAGTCCGCCCACCGAGTAGCTGCCGCCGGCCGAGGTCTGCGCCCAACCCACGAACGTTCCGCCGCTGCTATAGATGTTGATTAACACGCCGGCCACGCCGTTTCCGCTGGCCTCATCGGTCACCCTGCCTGCGATGGCCCCACCTTTGGACAGCGCGAAGTTGATCCCGCTGACGGTCTGGGTCGCACTCACCACAATCGGCTGACCGGTTGCGATCACGCAATTGACACAGGGCAGATTGTCGTAGAGTTGGTCGGTGTACCCCTGGGTGTTGTAGGTCTTCGCGTAGTACGTCCCCGGCAGCAATCCGCCTATTGTGTAGCGCCCCCCGGACGAGGTCGCTGCGTTATTCAGCGGCGTGCCGCGACTCGTGTAGAGGCCAACGGATACGCCTGTCAGCGCAGCTCCGCTGCCCGCATCCGTCACCGAGCCGGTGACCGATCCGCCTTTGGCCAGCGCCAAGTTGATCCCGCTGACAGTCTGCGTGGCGGCCACGACAATTGCCCGGCCCTCCACGACGGTGCGTCCGGCGAGAGTCAGGTCGTCGTAGATTTCGTCGATGTACCCCAGACTGTTCCACGTCGCGACGTAGTAGGTCCCAGCGCCCAGACCGCTCAACGTGTAGTCTCCTGTCGACGAGGTCGCCGCGGCAGCCACCCACCCTCCGGCGCCGTTGTACACGGCGACTGACACGCCGGACAGCCCGGTTCCGGTTCCCGCATCCGTCACGGTGCCGGCGATGGCACCGCCCTTCGCCAGCGCGAAATCGATTCCGGTGCGAACCTGCCCGGCAACCGTCACAATCGGCTGCCCGCTCGTCACGCCGCAGCCGAGGCACGGGATATCGTCGTAGATCCGATCGACGTAACCAACGCTATTCGACGTCTTCGCGTAGTAGGTCCCGGCGGCAAGCCCCTCCAACCGGAACTGTCCGGCCCAGGAGGAGGCAGACTCCGCCACGAACGACCCTGCGACGTCGTAGAGCGACACGCGGATTCCGGCCAGAGCATTGCCGGTCGCCCTCTCCGCCACCGTACCCGCGATACCAGTCACCTCTGACGTCGTCGTCCATCGCAGCGACATGCCGTCGTGCAACACGGCCTGCCCCAATCCGAAGACCGCTGCGCGTACCCCACCCACCTGCACGCCGATGGTCGCGCTCCCGCCCGCGTCCTCGGCCGTACACAGCCCGCCAAACACCGTGTCCGCGTACGTGAACAGCACGTCGTCGGTGCTCTCGGAGAGCACCACTTGAAATCGAACGGTGTTGATCGTGTCGTCGCCGCACGGGGCCGCGGCGGTGAGGTCTCGCCACTCGATCACGAGTTCGCGCGAGGGCGCGGTGCCTTGGACCGCCCAGTACACGTTCTGCGCGGTGTTCGGCGAAGGATACAGATCCATCCAGAAGGGCGCGATGAGGGTGGTCGCGGCGTTTACGGGCAGGGTCCCGTACGAGGGCGGCAGTTCACTCATCGAGCTGTGTTCAAAACTCAGGACGCCGTTATCGCCCACATATAACGCGTTGAATGTTCCGCCGCCGAAATGAACTGGAAAGGGCGCCACCAGTCTTGCAAACGTCTGGTTGCCCAATTCCAGACTGGTACCGGCGATGACCCGCGGCGGCTCATCGCCGACCTGGGCGCGGTAAGTTGACGGCAGCACCGTCACCGTCACCTGATCGCCGCCACCAAAGTTGAGCGTGTAGGTGCCTGCGACCTGGGAGAGAAATTGTCCTGTGTACGTCCCGTCACCACTCGCCTGGTCGGGAGCCTGCCCATCATCGCGCAGCACGATGCTCGGGCCCCCAGGCTCGACGGTGACCGTCACATTACCCGCAGGAGCCGCGCAGGTCGCGTGCAGCGCCGCGAGTGGCACAGGGATCCCCGCGTGGCCCGTCACAGTCGCGCCCACCGGTCGAATCCGCTCCTGCACGGTCGCCGTGGTGCATTGGAGCGATCCCGCCGCGCTCAGGCGTCTTCCCGACAGAACTAATCCCGGAAGCGTTCGATCGCCACCGGACAGGAGCAGGTTGCGGATCGCCCGCCAGTCTCGAGTGGGATCCTGCGCCTTTAGCAGTGCCGCGACGCCCGTGACGTGGGGTGTCGCCATTGAAGTCCCACTCATATAGGAGTAGGTATCGCCAGGCGTGGTGCTCAGGATGCTCTGGCCGGGTGCGCCCAGGTGGACCGTTCTCCGGCCGTAGTTAGAGAATCGCGCCAGGCCATCCGCCGATGTCGTCGCCGCCACCGAGATCACGTTTGGCAGAAAGATGTCTGATGGCGACGCGCCGAACCGGTCGTTGTCAGAGGCGTCATTCCCGGCGGCGACAATGAACAGGATCCCCCGATTCAGTTGTCCGGCGACAGCGTCCACGAGGGCCTGCGAGAACCCACCGCCTCCCCAACTGTGGCTGCTTGCCACAATCGGCACGCCTGAGTCTGCCAACTTGCCGAGGTAGTCGAGACATTCCACCGCCCCGGAGACATACCCACCGCCCCCGGCGTTGAGGAACTTGCACGCAACGATGCTGACGGACCAGTTCACTCCGGCCACACCGATACCGTTGTCGCCCCTCGCGCCGATCGTGCCGCTGACGTGCGTACCGTGGAAGTTATCGTCGAACGGATCGCTGTCGTGGTTGAAAGTGTCGATGCCGTAGCAGTCGTCGATGTACCCGTTGTGATCGTCATCCACGCCGTTCGGCGTGCAGTCGACCTCGTTTCGGAACAGGTTCCCCTGGAGGTCCGGATGTTTGTAGTCCACGCCGGCGTCCACGACGGCCACCACGACCTGACGGCTGCCGCGGGTGATCGCCCATGCGCTCGTTGCACCGATGTCCGCACCGGCAACCGTCGCGAACGCCTGCCCTGCATTGCGCAACGCCCACTGCTCAACGAATCGGGGGTCGTTCGGAGTGTCAAGCGCATGCACTTGGTAGTCGGGTTCGGCGTACAGCACGTCGGGAAGGCTCCGATACCGCTCGAGGCCTTCTTCGACGGTAATGCCGCCGGGCAGTTGGACGAGTTGGAGTTGTGGAACCGTGGCGTACGTTCGTTCCACCGAACCGTCGGCGGCTGCATGCGCCCCGGCTCGTTGCGCCGCAGTCGCGTCCCGGCGGAAGCGCACGAGGATCCGGCCGGGCGCATAGCGCGCGCCATCGCGAACAGCGGGCTGCGTGGCGCTGGGGTCCTGACCTGCGCGACGGGCGAGCACGCCGATGCTCGCGCCCGCGATGGCGAGCATCACGAACCCGAACACCGCGAGCTTGATAACCGAGCGGGGACGGCCAGCCTCCAGCTTTGTGCCGTCCCTGCTCCGATTTCCTCGCAATTTAGTTGGCGGCCTTTGATCCAGTCGGCTTCAGGAATACCGACTGGAGAATCTTCTTCGTCGCCTCGTCCTGGAGGAACGCGACGACGACGAGTCCACCCTTGATCTCGTGCTTCTTCTCGCGGAACGTGTACTCGCCCTTTCGAGTGTTCGTTTCGAAATCCTCGAGATGCGCTTTGGCCGCAGCCGCAGCTTTCGCCAGGTCGAAGGTGTACTCGAACGTCCCCCCCTTGCCCGGTGCGATCGCATAGCCCTGCGCGTCCTTCGAATCGACCGCCATGTTTCGGACCACCATCGAGTGGAACCGTTCTCCATTTTCCCCGCTGAAGGCCACCGACTCCTCAGCGAGCACGATGTGCAGCCTGAGCTTTTCCGACTTGTTCGTCAGCTTCGACACGGTGGCTTTCACCTTCACCGTCGATCCGGTTGATGTGGCCCGGAGTCCGAGCTTGGCTTCGGGCGGCACCGCCAGATGCTTGTCGATGGTGGGATCGACTTTCGAGTCGAAGATCGATTTGGCCGCATCGGCGCTGCCACCACCGCCGTCACTATCGCCGTCGAAGAAGTAGCTCGGCGAACTGTTGACGCCGTAGAACTCCTGCCGCTTGATCGTGGAAGGATTCACCATCGGATCGGGCAGCGGAATGTGGACGTGGTAGCTCAACACGATCAGGTCGTCACGAGTGTATCGTTCCTGCGCGGCTTGGAAGGCGAGACCCGCCCCCACACACGGCGGTCAACCCGCGCCGGGAAAGACCTCGGCCAGGACGGTTCGGCCGGTGTCCTTCATCGTGGGCGGCGGCGCATACGGCGTCACGGCGAAGCGCGTATTGTCGCGGTGGAACCGCTCGTTGAGCATCGTCTCCAGGCCATCGAGCGACCCGTTGTGCGCCTTGCTATACAGAGCCTCGAATTCCTTCGTCTCGGCAGTCGTGATCCGCCCCGAGAGCGCGAGCACCGTCAAGTACTCGACTTGCGACTTCTCGTTGCCGGCCTTCTTCGCGGATTCGAAGAGCGTCCTGGCAATCGTCGCCATCGTGGAGGACGCGGGCTTGGCGGCGTAGGCCTCGAGCAGCGCCTTCTCTCCCTCGGCGCTCTTCCCCCTCTTCATGAGGATCTGGCCGAGCGTGGCCAGCGCCGGTGCACGTAGCGAATTGAAGTTCGTCTTCATCTCGCTCTCGCTGGGCATGGTGGGCTTGACGGGCGCCCGAGGCGGTGTCGGCAACCTCGCCGGTGCCGGCTTCGGCGGCGGCGCCAGTGTGGCCTGCGTCACGCCATCTTTCGTCACAAACCGGTAACTCGGCCCTGAGGGGACAGCTCCCCGGCCCTGGCCCCCGGCGCGAGGAGCGGCCGGATCGGGGGTGGCCGCAGCAGGCGCCTGGGGGTTGGCAGCAGCGGCGGTCGCCTTCTCATAGGACGCGAGCGAGCGCTCGTACTGCTTCCTGCGCGTCTCCATGAACGCTTTTTCGTCCATGGCCGCGAGGCCCTTCCGCGCGTAGTCCTCGGCCTCTTCGGAGAAGATGCTCTGGGTCACGAATCTGGAAGCGATGGAATTATAGGTCTGGTAGATCGGTGTGGTGTCCGCGCGCGCCTTCGCGTCGGCGACTTCCGTGTCGATCTGGGCCAGGTACTTCGCACGCGACTCCTTGAACACCGCGGCCGTCGTCGAGGAGATCAGGTTTCTGGCCGAATTGACGAGTTGCGACGACTTGGGGTTCTCGCCGATGAACTTGTCGAGCGCCTCAACCCGCTTCATCGGGTTCGGTTCGCTGGCGGCGACGTTGAACGCCTTGGCGTCAGCGGGAAGTTCCTGGGCCGGTTCCACCGGCTTCTGCGCGTCGGTCGTCGGGGCAGCCGCGGCGGCAGGGGCCGGCTTGGCGTCCGGTGGCTTCTGGCCGGCCCCGCTTTGCGCGCGCGGCCATGATGTGGCCAGCGCGACAAGCGCGATAGTTACGAGGGCTAATCGAAGGGCACGCTTCATGCCGGTACTCCTCAAAATGGCAGGATCTCAACGGCGCATATCCTACCACCGGTGAGGATGTAAATGTCGGAACGCCTTCTACCGCCCCCGCACTGCCGTCAAGTAGAGTTCAAGGAACCGATCCCACCCCGTCCGCTGGCTGAAGTCGAGGCCTCGATAGAGTGTCGAAACAGCCTCGAGGGGAAAGTAGATCGCGACGCCGTGCGCGTTCTCAAGAGCGCGGCCTTTGGCGGCCGTGGCAACCAGGAACTCGGTGGTGACACAGTCAATCACCGCTTGGCATTTCGCACCGATTGCCGGGTCGGGCAGCGCCTTCTTCAACAGCACGCAAAAGTCGACCAGGTCGATGTTGTCCGCCACGGCGAACGATTGCACCCGGGTTCGGGTATTGAGGATTTGCTGAAGGACGCCGGAATCCTCCAAGCGGGGAATCAGCACTTCCACCAGATCTGCCACGGCCGCAGCCAGCGCATCGGCCTTGCCGAGACGGAAAGCTGACTGAGTGACTTGTGACCGCTCGCCGTACGAGGCCACGTATTTCCCCGGAATCAGACCGACGAGCTGTCCCGGGGTCATGGACGGATCCTTGGCCAGGGCACCCAAGATCGTGTGATACGGCCACCCCTCGAGCGGCTCGGTTTCCTCCGACCCTACCGTGTAGTCGGCGCTCTCGCGGATCTGGTAGCCGACCTCCACCATACTCATCAGACAGGCATCCATGCCCAGGATGTCGAGTTTTCGTTTGAGCACCTTGCTGGCGGAGGCCAGCACATTCTTCATCTCCTGATTGTCGAGAAAATCTTTGGCGCCGTCGTCGAGCAGAATGGCGCGTGCCTCCAGGTCGCGAACCGCGCCCTTCAGCAACCGCCGAACCGGGGTGTGGAACAACGCCCGACGAACCGGGCCGGCAGCGAGGCGCCTGAGGCTGCGGTGCCGCTCGCCAGCGTAAATATCGGTATCGTCCCAGCCCTGGCCGTGGTTCCACAACACCAGCATGTTCCGCTCGGCCGGGTAGTACTTGGCGGCCCATTTGATGAACTCGACAAGGTTCTTGGGATCGCCCGTGTTGATCTGGCCCTCCACGGCCACCACGTCCGCGCGCGCCTGCCCTCCCTTCCTCACGTAGTACCGAGTAGCCCCCCGACCGCCCGACCGATCGAACTGGACAACCACGTTGATCGCGGCGTTCGAGCCGACCTGCTTCATCTCGATCAGGTCCTTGGCTCCGTTGGGGTCGAGGTCGTTATCCCCGGCCATGTAGACCATGACGGTCCACTTCTTCGTGGGCAGCGGCTTCTGGACCATGGATTCGCTCCTCTCCGGTCAGACGCTCAGCAACATCTTCATCAGGTTGGGCATCCCTCGGCCCTGGTGGTAGCGATCCCGGCCGATATCGGTGCAGGTCTCGAGAAGAATGCGTTTGACCTCGTCGGGGCGACCTCGGAACTCCCGTCGCACCGAGAGAAATGCCGCCAGGAGGCCTGACACATGAGGCGCAGCCATACTCGTGCCACTTTCCTCGCGGTAGCGGCTGGCGACACGCTGGTTGAAGCCTGAGTTACACGACGAAATCCGTTCGCCTGGAGCCACCACGTCGGGCTTGGCACGCCCGTCGGACGTCGGTCCACGGGATGAGAAGGCCGAGACGCCGTGAAGGTGAGGCTGATCGGCGTTGACGGAGCCGACCGCGATGCAATCCTCGAGATTCGCGGGATCCCCAATGGACATCATGGAGTTGATCTCGACGTCGCCGTTTGGCGTCTGGACCTCGAGCTGGCCCTCGTTGCCGCTCGCGACGACCACGAGCACACCCGACCGCCACAGTCGCCGAAGCTCCTGGCAGATGGGCGAGAAGCCGCAGCCATACACGGTGGAGTCGTAAGGACCGCCGAGACTCAGGTTGACGCCATGGATCGCGATCGCGGCCCGGCTCTCATTTTGCTGGGCAATGTGATCGAGCGCCTTGATAATCCAGGCGTCCTCGCCGCTGCCATCGTCACCGAGGACCTTGTAGACGACCAGGCGGGTTTCCGGCGCAAGGCTCGTGTTTGTCCCGTCACGATCGGTTCCTGAGATGATGCCGGCGACGTGGGTGCCGTGACCGTCCGTATCGGTCGCCTTCGGGAGGCGCCTGGGCTCCCCCTTCTTCGTACAATCCCAGACGTCGGCCACGACTGACGATCCGTCGGGCTTCTGGAAATGGGGGTGGTTGGCCTGGATGCCGGTGTCGAGAACGGCCCAGGTCACGTCCCTCCCGTTCGCGGCATAGCTGGCGCGTGCCGCGTCAACCTGGAGAACCTTGCCGGAACGCCAGAGGAGCTTGCGCTTGGACGCGCTCCGCCACACCGCATAGACCCGCAGTGTTCGGTGCCGGGCGGCCACCTCGCGGATCTCGACGGCGGTGAGGTGGGCGGCGACAAATCGGCGGAGCCGATCGACTCGGGCCGCACCTCGATCGGACACCAGCCCCTCGATCTCCTTCGCGGCTCGATCGATTCGTCGGTCCAGATCGAACTCGGCGCCCTCATCCTCTGCTTCGAACCGCCGCATATCATCGGCGCTCTCTCCCAGCGCCCTGTAGTGGGGCTCGAGGATCTCGATCAGGACCGGATGGCGGCCTTCGGTCCCCAGCCGCTGGACGACGTCCCTCGCGACCACGAACCGGGACATCGAGTCGAACTGGGAGGACGAATGGACACACGCCCGCACTTTGGGATGGGAGAGATATCCGACGGCTGAGTGCGGGTTGAACCGCCCGAGATCGACGCTTCGAGGGTTGAGCAGCCTCTCGTCATCGATTTTGCCATTGGGCTGGAAGTCGTTGCTGAGGCCTTTATCGAGGGCCACGGGATCGAGCGGATCGGCGAAGTTGGACCACCGTTCCACCGACGCGGGAACTTCCCGTTCGCACTCGAGAAAATCCTGAACTTCGGTAATCCCGAGGGGCGAGCCGATGGTGACGAACTGGCGGACTTCGGGCTTGTTGAGCCGGGCCAGCACCTCGAGAGCGATGATGGTGCCCTGGCTGTGGGCCACGAGCGTGAGCGGTGTTCCCGCGGGCGGAAGCACCGCGCGGAGCCGGTCCTGAATTCTGGTCCGCATGCCGGGCTTGAAGAAATAGCTCGCGGTATCGGAAACGAACGCTTCGAGAAATCGCTTGGAAATCGGCTTTCGTAGAAAGCCTGGCAGGGGCAGCACTTTCTTGCCGGTCCGCCGATCCCCAAGATCGCCCCCGCGCCTCGCATCGGCGCCAACGGCCGCAGCCAGGTCGTAGCCGAACTTG
>Ga0334722_10003742_pt1 | contig 16208 bp, 15 predicted proteins | sample C3_bottom_MG_FD_207210 | JGI IMG/M metagenome (GOLD analysis project Ga0334722, IMG submission 207210) | Sediment microbial communities from Yellowstone Lake, YNP, Wyoming, USA - C3_bottom | ecosystem: Environmental > Aquatic > Freshwater > Lake > Sediment | place: USA: Wyoming | collected...
TTCCAGGCGCTGCTCCTGGCGCTTCTGCTCCGGCCACTCGCCTTTCCCGGCTGGACCGTCGCCATTCTGGAAAAGCTGGGCAGCACTCTGACCCCGCTGGCACTGGTGTCGGTCGGCTTCCAGCTTCACTTCGGCGGGATCAGACAGGTGATGCGGCCGCTGCTGGCGGGTTTGGGCTACAAACTGCTGCTGGCCCCGGCCCTGATCTGGCTGTTGTATGTGGGCATCCTGAAATCCACGGACACGGTGACCCTGGTCACGGTCTTCGAAGCGGCCATGGCACCCATGATCACCGCCGGCATCATCGCCATCGACCATGACCTGGAGCCGCCCCTGGTGACCATGATGATCGGCATCGGCATACCGCTCTCTTTCGTTACCCTTCATGCCTGGCATATGCTGTTGACGAGGTGCGTATGAAACACACACTGCGCCACGGCTACACCACCGGCGCCTGCGCCGCGGCCGCCGCCAAGGGCGCGGCCCTGATGCTCCGCGACCAGGCCGTGCTGCGCGAGGTGGAGATTGTCCTGCCCGGCGGCGAACGAGTCGTTTTCCCGCTCCACGGCCAAGTCTGCTCCCCCTCCCAGGCCAGCTGTTTCGTGATCAAGGACGCCGGCGACGACCCGGACATCACCAACGGCGCGGAGGTGCATGCGCGCGTACGGCTGTCGCCCGATGTACCGGCAGAGCGCATCGCAATTCAAGGGGGCATCGGCATCGGCCGGGTCACCAAGCCGGGGCTGGCTGTCCCTCCCGGCGAATGGGCCATCAATCCGGTACCGCGCCGCATGATAGCCGAGGCGGTCGGCCAGGTGCTGCCCCGGCAGGCGGTGGAGGTGGAAATCTCCATTCCCGACGGCACTCTGCGGGCCACCAAGACCCTCAACGAACGGCTCGGCATCGTCGGCGGCCTCTCCATCCTCGGCACCACCGGCATCGTGCGCCCCATTTCGGCCAAGGCCTGGACCGACACCATCGATGCCGCGCTGGACGTAGCCAAGGCCTGCGGCTGCCCTCAGGTGGTGCTCTCCACCGGCCGCACCAGCGAGCTGGCGGTCCAGCAACGGCTGAGTCTGCCTGACGAAGCCTACATCATGATGGGCGACCATGTGGCCTATGCCCTGAACGCCTGCCTGGCGCACGGCTTCAAAGAGCCGCTGATCGCCTGCCAATTCGCCAAACTCCTCAAGATCGCCTGCGGCCATGAAAACACCCATGCCGCCGCGTCGGAACTCGACCTCCAGCGCCTGCGCCAGTGGGGCGAGGCAGCAGAACTGCCCGCCCCGCTGGTGGACACCATCCGCACCGCCAACACCGCCCGTGAAATCGTCATTGCCAGCGGCTATGACCCTCACCTGATCTCGCTTGTCCTCGCCCAGGCCGACCGGGCGGCCCGGTCGCACGCCATGGCACTCACCCCCCGCTTTCTGCTCTGCGATTACCAGGGCCGTGTCATTTCCCTCTGACGCAGCGCCTTTCTTAAGTACAAAATAATATTTCCGGTGACTTGCGGGATTATCAACCCGTGATACAGTTAACAGAACCTAATTAGACACCCGCGTGCCAATTGAAATCTTCAGGACTCCCCCATGGGCAAGGAGGATGTTATGAACACATCGCTGAAAGGGATCAGTTTCCGGGCCAGAATTCTGTTGCTCGTGTTGTCAAGCTGCCTGGCGCTCGGCGCCCCCACCGGCATCGTGGCCCTCAAGGAATTCGTCAAAAGCCATGCGAATTTCATGGAGTCCTATCGCGCCTCCCTGTTCAACGATTTCGATGCCCAGGCCAAGAGCCAGGTGGAAGTGGCGGTCGGCATCCTGCAACGGGTCTACGACCGCCACCAGAAGGGGGAGCTCAGCCTCGAAGAGGCCAAAACCACGGGGGCCGACATTGTGCGCAGCCTCCGCTTCGGCAAGGACGGCTATTTCTGGATCGACACCCGCGAAGGGGTCAATGTGGTCATGCTGGGCAAGGAGGCCATCGAAGGGAAGAGCCGGATCAATATCCAGGATAAAAAGGGCAAGTACCTGATCCAGGAGATCATCAAAGCCGGCATGCAGCAGGGTGGCGGCTACACCGACTACTGGTTCCCCAAACCGGGCAATGACACGCCATTGCCCAAACGAAGCTACTCCCTCTATTTCAAACCGTTCGACTGGGTGATCGGCACCGGCAACTACGTGGATGATCTGGAGGCCATGGTCAAGAAAGCCGCGGATGACAATGAGCGCATCATCAGGCGCGGTGTCATCCTGATCGGCGGCATGACCCTGGTGATCATGATCCTCGTCAGCATTGCGGCCATCGTGGTAACCAACCGGCTGCTGCGCTACATCGGTGCCGAACCGGCCGACATGGAGCTGATCGCCCAGCGGGTGGCCGACGGTGACCTGGCCGTCGGCATGGACAACGGCAAGAGCGGGATCTATGAGGCCATGCGCCGCATGGTCGCCAGCCTGCGCGAGGTCATGGACAAAGTCAACCAGGGGGCGCTGGAGATGTCGTCCGCATCGGTCGAGCTGCATTCCAACGCCCAGCACACCTCCGAGGGGGCCCAGAGCGTGGTGAGCCAGGCTGCGACCGTGGCCACCGCCAGCGAGGAAATGACCTCCACCAGCTCCGACATTGCCAACAACTGCCACATGGCTGCCGAGAGCTCCAACAAGGCGAGCGAAGTGGCCCGCAGCGGCGCAGCCATCGTCCGTGAGACCGTGGACGGCATGAACCGCATCGCCGATCGGGTCCGCAACTCGGCAACAGCAGTGGAACAGCTGGGTGTGCGCTCCGACCAGATCGGCGAAATTGTCGGCACTATCGAAGACATTGCCGACCAGACCAATCTGTTGGCCCTGAATGCCGCCATCGAAGCGGCCCGCGCCGGCGACCAGGGCCGAGGCTTCGCCGTGGTCGCCGACGAGGTGCGCGCCCTGGCCGAACGCACCACCAGGGCGACCCGGGAAATCGGCGAGATGATCAAGAACATCCAGTCGGAAACCCGGCAGGCGGTCAAGACCATGGAAGAAGGGGTCAGCGAAGTGGAACGCGGCACCACCGGGGCCGCCCGTTCCGGAGAGGCGCTGCAGATGATCCTGGAACAGATCAACGACGTGACCACCCAGATCAACCAGATCGCCACGGCAGCGGAAGAACAGACCGCCACGACGCGCGAGATCACCAACAATATCCATTCCATCTCCGAGACCGTCCAGATGAGCGCCCGCAGTTCCCAGGAGATCACGGTCGCCTCCTCCCGGCTTTCGCAACTTTCGGTAGAACTGCAGGACCTGGTGCAGCGCTTCCGTCTCTGATCGCACCGGAAGCGGTACAGCCCCGCCACATGTCACGGCCCACCCGGCTTTCCGCGGTGGGCCGTTCGCCGTCGTTCCCATCACGCTTCACCTGCGCAGCCGTTCCCACGGTGGTTTTTCTTTCCTCTGCCGCGAAAGTATGCTAATGTTGCAGGTCATTTTCGATGCTGAGACAGGGAGGAAATCATGCCGCAATTCTTCGAAGGAAAACTGGAAGCGAAAGGCTTGAAGTTCGGCATTATCGTCAGCCGCTTCAACAGCTTCATCTGCGAACGCCTGCTGGAAGGCGCGGTGGACTGCCTGGTGCGCCATGGTGCCGATGAAAAGGCCATCCACGTGGCCCGAGTGCCGGGGGCGTTCGAAATCCCTCTGGCCACCAAGAAAATGGCCGAATCAGCCAAATACGATGCCATCATCTGCCTGGGCGCCGTCATCCGCGGCTCCACCCCCCATTTCGATTACGTGGCCTCCGAGGTGTCCAAGGGCGTGGCTTCGGTGTCGTTGGAGAGCGGCGTGCCGGTAGCCTTCGGCGTGCTGACCACCGACACCATTGAGCAGGCCGTGGAGCGGGCCGGCACCAAGGCCGGCAACAAGGGTTTCGAGGCCGCCGCCACCGCCATCGAAACCGCCAACCTGCTGAAGGCCCTCAAATAATGGGCCTTCGACGCGCAGCGCGTGAACTGGCGCTACAAATACTCTACGCCCTGGACACCAACACCACGCTTTCGGTACGTGAAACCCTGCAGACCTTTCGGGAACAGCAGGACGAAATTCCGGCCAAGCAGCGGGAGTTTGCCGAAGTGCTGGTACTGGGGGTGCAGGAGCACCGCGAGATGATTGACGCCGCCATCAAGGCCCGCTCCCGGAACTGGTCCCTGGCGCGCATGCCCCGGGTCGACCTGAACGTGATGCGGCTGGCATCTTTCGAGCTGATGTTCCGGCCCGACATCCCCAAAAAAGTCAGCATCAACGAGGCCATCGAGATCGCCCGCCGCTTCGGTGACAAGGATTCACCCGCCTTCGTCAACGGCATTCTGGACGAAATCGAGGCCTGTCCCAAAACCGAAGTACCCAGCGAGGAACAATGAACGACATCAAGGTTGGACTCATAGGTTTCGGCAACATCGGCGCCGGCGTGGTAAAGCTGCTGCAGGAGAATGCGGATGTGATCCGCAGCAAGGTCGGCACCGGCATCTGTCTCAAGCGCATCGCCGATCTGGACATCACCAGCGATCGCGGTGTTACGGTCGCGCCCGACGTCCTGACGACCAGCGTTAACGACATCTTCAACGATCCCGAAATATCGGTGGTCATCGAGCTGATTGGCGGGTATGAACCGGCCAAAACCTTCGTGCTCAAGGCCATCGAGGCGGGGAAACACATCGTCACCGCCAACAAGGCGCTGTTGGCCCTCCACGGTGACGAAATCTACGCCGCAGCAGCCCGCAAAGGGGTCGAGGTCCAGTTCGAGGCCTCGGTAGGGGGCGGCATCCCGGTGCTGACCGCCATCAAGGGGAACATGGCCGCCAACCGTTTCGGCTCGGTCTTCGGCATCATGAACGGCACCTGCAACTACATCCTGACCCGCATGACCCAGGAAGGTGCGGATTTTACCGACGTGCTCGCCGCAGCCCAGGAGCTTGGCTACGCCGAACCGGACCCCACCTTCGACATCGAAGGAGTCGATACGGCCCACAAACTGGCCGTGCTGGTTTCGCTCTGCTTCGGCACCAAAATCGATTTCAACAGCATCTATACCGAAGGCATCACCGCCATCTCCGGTCTGGATGTAAAGTTCGCCAACGAGTTCGGCTACCGCATCAAACTGCTGGCCATCGGCAAACTGATCGACGGCCAGGTGGAGGCGCGCGTCCACCCCACCATGATTCCGCTGCACAACCCGCTGGCCGATGTGAACGGCGTGTTCAACGCCATCCGGCTCACCGGCGATTTTGTCGGCCCGGTCATGTTCTACGGCCGCGGCGCCGGCCAGAATCCGACCGCCAGCGCCATTGTCGGCGACCTGATCGGCATGGCCCGCACCATGCAGGCCGGCGCGGGACGCCGCATGGCGCCGCTCGGTTTCCTGGATGCGGCCATCGCCACCCTGCCGATCAAGCCGATGGCCGATATCGCCAGCAAATACATGCTGCGCTTCAGCGCTCTGGACAAGCCGGGCGTGCTGGCCGCCATCGCCGGTTCCCTGGGCAAGCACGGCATCAGCATCGAGTCCATGGTCCAGACCGCCCACCAGGAAAACGACACGGCGCCGGTACCCATTGTCATCAAAACCCATGAAGCACGCGAAGGTTCTGTCCAGGAGGCGCTCAAGGAGATCGACCAATTGGACATCATCTGCGAAAAGACCGTATTTATCAGGATAGAGGACAACCTGGAGTAATACTGCCCGAAGGAGTGCACCGCCATGGAAACCAAGATTCTCCTGAGTGAAAACCAGATCCCGCGTCAGTGGTACAACATCATCCCGGACATGCCGGGTCCGCTGGCGCCGGTAATTAATCCGCGTACCCTACAGCCGGTCACACCGGACGACATGCTGGCCATCTTCCCCATGTCGCTCATCGAACAGGAGATGTCACCCAACCGCTGGATCGACATTCCGGACGAAGTGCGCGAAATCTACAAGCTGTGGCGCCCTTCTCCGCTGTTCCGCGCCCGGCGCCTGGAAAAGGCCCTCGGCACGCCCGCCAAGATCTACTACAAGTACGAAGGGGTGTCGCCCGCAGGCTCGCACAAACCCAATTCGGCCATACCCCAGGCGTGGTACAACAAGCAGGCCGGCATCCGCCGCCTGGCCACCGAGACCGGCGCCGGCCAGTGGGGCAGTTCCCTGGCCCTGGCCTGTTCCCTGTTCGGCCTGGAGTGCACGGTCTACATGGTGAAGGTATCCTGCACCCAGAAACCCTACCGCAAGAGCATGATGCAGCTCTGGGGCGCCCAGGTGATCCCGTCGCCGTCCGAGTTCACCAATTCGGGGCGTTCAATCCTGGCCCACGACCCTGATTCGCCGGGGTCACTGGGGATCGCCATTTCCGAGGCGGTCGAGGATGCCGCCACCCATAATGACACCAACTACGCCCTGGGGAGCGTGCTCAACCACGTCTGCCTGCACCAGACCGTCATCGGCCTGGAGGCCAAGGAGCAGATGAAGATCGCCGGCGACTACCCGGATGTGGTCATTGCCTGCTGCGGCGGCGGCTCCAATTTTGCCGGCCTGACCTTCCCGTTCCTCTCCGACCGGGCCAACGGCAAAAATATCCGCGCCCTGGCGGTGGAGCCGGCCTCATGCCCCACCCTGACCAAAGGGGTTTACGCCTTCGACTATGGCGATACGGCCCAGGTGGCCCCCATCGCCATGATGTACACCCTGGGGCACGACTTCGTCCCCCCCGGCATCCATGCCGGAGGGCTGCGCTACCACGGCGAGTCGCCGCTGGTTTCCCAGCTGTATGCGGCCGGCCAGATCGAGGCCAAGGCCTACAAGCAGAACTCCTGCTTCGAAGGGGCCCTGCTCTTCGCCCGCAGCGAAGGAATCGTCCCGGCGCCGGAATCGTCCCATGCGGTCCGGGCCGCCATCGACGAGGCGGTGCTGGCCAAGGAAGAGGGAAAAGAGCGGACCATCCTGTTCGGGCTTTCCGGTCACGGCCAGCTGGATATGGGGGCATACGACTCCTACCTGTCGGGCAACCTGGAGGACTACGAATACCCGGACGCCATGGTGAAGGCGGCCCTGGAGCGTCTGCCGAAAATCAATCTGTAGGGGCGCTGCTTGCCGCGCCCCGCTTAGGCGGAGCAAGCGCCGCCCTTACGGGGACCACATGGTTAAAGTGAAAATCTGCGGCATAACCTCTCTTGACGACGCCCTCACCGCCATTCATGCGGGTGCCGATGCCCTCGGTTTCGTCTTCTGCTCTTCATCCCCCCGCCGCATCCTCCCCGTAGAGGCGGGCGCCATCATCGGCCAGCTGCCGCCGTTCGTGCAGACCGTCGGCCTGTTCGTGGATGAGGAACCGGCAACCGTCAACGCGATCGCCGATCAGTGCGGCATCGACATCGTCCAACTGCACGGCGATGAATCCCCGGACTATTGCGCCGCCATCCGACGTCGCATCATCAAGGCATTTCGCATCAAGGACAGGTCGAGCTTGGATCCGGCCAAGGACTACCGGGTTGCCGCCTGCCTGCTGGACGCCTGGTCGCCCGCGGCCCACGGCGGCACCGGACGCACCTTCAACTGGGACATCGCCGCCTCCGCGGCGCCCACCATGCGCATCGTGCTGGCGGGAGGGCTGACCCCGGACAATGTCGCCGAAGCGATCCGGCAGGTGCGCCCCTATGCCGTGGATGTGTCCAGCGGCGTCGAAGCGGCCCCCGGCATAAAAGACGCATTGCTGGTGCACCGCTTCATTCAATCGGCACGCACAGCACTTCAGCCCGCTGCGGCCGGTCCCCGCCCATGAACCGCGCCGATCTGATGCACCGCTACGGGAAGTGGAGCCTGCTCTTCCCGCCGCTGCTGTCCGCCATGCTCGTCTGCTGGGACTACAGCACCCCCGGAATCACGGCGGACGGGCACACCTACCTGCAGATCGCCCGCAACATCCATTTCGGCATCGGTCTGGGCTGGCAAGCCCTCTGGGCCGCGCCGCTCCACTCGATGCTGATCGCCCTGGTCGGCTGGCTGCCGGGCGTAGCAGACCTGCAGGCCGCCGCCGGCATCGCGGCGGCCCTGATGGGGGTCGGCCTGACCGCTGCCGTCTGTTTTCTGGCCCATGAGGCCGGTGGCCGGCACGTGGCACTGGCCGCGGGATGCATCGCTGCGGTCTTCCCCCATTTTCGCTGGATCGCCAGGACAACGGAACCGGAAGTCACCTATGCGGCATTCCTGATACTTGCCCTGGCCCTGCTGCTCGCGGCTGTGCGGCGCAGCTCACTGCTGCTGGCGGCAGCGACCGGCATCAGTTTTGCCCTGGCCTACATGGGGCGCTCGGAAGGCTTCCTGGTCATGCTGCTGGCGCTTGGTGCCAGCACGGCGCTCTCCTGGCTGCGCGATCATCGCCTGGTTTCGGTGCGGCTGGCCATTGTGGTGCTCCTCTTTTTTTTCGCCGCCTCACTCCCCTACCTGCTCTTCCTGAAACGCAATTACGGCACCTGGATCATCAGCCCGAAAGCGACCTATGTCCTGATCTGGATGAAAAGCCGCATCTACCACGACAACGACAAGGGTGAGGTGGACAACGACGAACTGTGGGGGCTCAGCCCCAACGGCAGGCTGAAATGGCAGCAGCCGAGCGGTGCAGGCGACCTGTTGGGCTACCTCATGTCCCATCCGGCCAAAAGCCTGCAGGTCTATCTGCGCAACCTGTCGCTCGAAATCCCGGGGAGGATTCCGAACAACAGCGGCATGCAGCACTATCCCCAGGTCTATCCGATCCTGCTGGCGCTGCTCGCCCTGTTCGCCGCCTGCCGGAACTGGGGCGACGACTCGGCCCGCACCAAGGCCGTGCTGTTTTCGCCGCTGCTGATCCTGCTGATTCTGCCCGTTTATACCGAGGGGTGGTGGAAATACCTGGTTCCCTATGCGCCCCTGGTCATCATTGCCGCCTGTATCGGCCTCTCCCAGGCCAGTGATTTGCTGGGGCGCAGATTGCCGCGTGGCACTGTGCTGTTCAGCATTGGGGCCGCAGGCCTGGTCCTCTGGTACTGGCAGGCGCACACGCCTCCCCGACAGCCGGCAGCGGTGTCGGTCGTGGACCAGGGGCGCCGCAGCTATACACAGGAAACAGAAAAGGCGGGTCGCTGGATCGCCGCCACCCTGGGGCCAAGAAAAAATTACATGGTCCGCTGGAGCAAGCTGATCTACTACCTCAACGGGTTCTGGACCGCCGAACCGGTGGCGGACTACTTCTCCCTGCTGCAGTATGCCCGCAGGGAAGGCGCCGAGTACTACCTGCGCGAGGTGCCGTCCAACGTGCCGGCTCCGGAGCTGGCAGCGGCCACACCGCCGGGTCTGGCCTTCGTCACCCTGTACCGTGCGCCGGACACCGGTTTCAGTGTCGCTGTCTACCGCTTTACCGCCCAACCCCAGACTGGAGTGAATTGATGAGATATCCCGACAAACATGGCCACTTCGGCGCCTACGGCGGCCGCTACGTACCCGAAACCCTGATGCCGGCTCTGCTGGAGCTGGAAGAAGCATATCTGCAGTATCGGCACGACCGCGAATTCAAGCAGGAGTTCGAGTACTACCTGCGCCAGTACGTCGGTCGCCCCAACCCGCTCTACTTCGCGGAAAAGCTCACTCGCCGGGCGGGGAGTGCCAGGATCTACCTCAAGCGGGAGGACCTGAACCACACCGGCGCCCACAAGGTCAATAACACCATCGGCCAGGGACTGTTGGCCAAGCGCATGGGCAAGCAGCGGGTCATCGCCGAGACCGGCGCCGGCATGCACGGGGTGGCCACCGCCACCATCGCCGCCCTGTTCGGCATGCGCTGCGAGGTGTTCATGGGCGAGGAGGACACCCGCCGCCAAGCCCAGAACGTCTTCCGCATGAAATTGCTGGGGGCAACCGTGACCCCGGTCAGCGCCGGCACCGCCACCCTCAAGGACGCCATGAACGAGGCGCTGCGCAACTGGGTCACCACCGTGCATGAAACCTTCTACGTCATCGGCACCGTGGCCGGCCCCCACCCCTATCCCATGATGGTGCGGGACTTCCAGGCCATCATCGGCCGGGAAGCCAAAAAGCAGCATCAGAAGGCCGAAGGACGATTGCCGGACTGCCTGGTGGCCTGCGTCGGAGGCGGCAGTAACGCCCTGGGGCTGTTCTACCCTTTCCTGAACAACCGCCAGGTCAGGCTGATCGGCGTCGAGGCGTCCGGGTACGGCATCGAGACCGGCAAGCATGCCGCGCCGCTCTGCGCCGGTTCCCCCGGCATCCTGCACGGCAACCGGACCTATCTGCTGCAGAACGACCAGGGGCAGATCAGTCATGCCCATTCCATTTCGGCCGGCCTGGACTACCCCGGCGTCGGTCCCGAGCACTCCTGGCTCAAGGACAGCGGCAGGGCCGAGTACGTCTCCATCACCGATGACGAGGCGCTGGAGGGATTCCAGACCCTGACCCGCGAAGAAGGGATCATACCGGCGCTGGAATCGTCCCATGCCATCGCCTACGCCCTGAAACTGGCAGCCACCCTGCCCCGGGACAAGAGCATTGTGGTCTGCCTCTCGGGGCGCGGCGACAAGGACATGCATACTGTGGCCGACGCCCTGGGCGTCTCCTTTTAACCGAGACGTCTGCCGTCACCTGGCATCCGCCGCAGGGGGGCTCCACGTGTCAAAACCCTTTGACCGGACATATTTCAGCAACTGCTATGGAGACTATTTCCGGCAGAACCCGCCCTCCAAACTCAGATTCTATCTTAATCTGCTGAATACGCATGTCCAGCAGGGGCGCCTGCTGGATATCGGCTGTTCCTACGGCCTGTTCGCCAACATGGCGTGCGACCGCTACTCCGTCGTCGGCATGGATGTGGATCCGGAAGTGGTTGGCGAGGCGGCCGGCCATGCGCCTCGCGCTGCATTCGTTGCCGGACGCTTGCCCCATATTCCCTTCACCCGGGTGGACATCATCACCCTGCTGGATGTGATTGAGCACGTACCTGACCTGGAAGAAACCATGGCGCGGATCAGGGACACTCTGGCGCCGAATGGCATTGTACTCATGGTGGTGCCGGTCTACGACGGCCCGTTGGGATGGCTGGTGCGACGGCTGGATGCCGATCCAACCCATATCCACAAATATTCCCGCACGTTCTGGCTCGATCTGGCGGGCCATTATTTCGAAATAGCCGCATGGCAGGGGAGTTTCAGAAAGCTTTTCCTGGGCAGATGGTACCTCCACGTGCCCACCAAGCGGCTGCGCGCCATCGCACCGGCACTGGTCATGGTGCTGCGCAGCAAAGCGGACCAAAATGGCACGACCACCCAGAAGCGTGAACCAGAGGAGAATCACACACCATGATCGTCGTCGTCTTGCCGGCCTATAATGAAGCGACCTGCATCGGGGACCTGCTTTCGAGCTTCTGCGATGCCATTGAGGAAGAAGGAAAACCCTGCCGGATCATTGTGGTCAATGACGGCAGCTCCGACAACACCGAGGAGGTGGTGCTCGGGTTCAAGGAGCGGGTTACGCTCGATCTGGTCAATCACCCTGAAAACCGCGGGCTGGCCGAGGCCATCAAGACCGGGCTGCTGCGCGCAGTGGAAACCGCATCCGAAAAGGATGTCATCATTACCATGGATGCGGACAACAGCCACCTGCCAGGTCTCGTGTTCAGAATGGTGCGCCTGGTCCGCGAAGGCAACGATGTCGTCATCGCCTCCCGCTATCAGAAAGGGGCGAAAATTCGGGGTTTGAGCCTCTATCGCACCTGTCTCAGCCTGGGGGCCGCGCTGCTGTTCCGCACCATCTTGCCGATGGACGGGGTGCGGGACTACACCTGCGGCTACCGGGCCTACCGGGCCGCCCTGCTCAAGCGCGCCTTTCTGGAATATGGCGACGAGTTCATCTCGGAACCGGGCTTTTCGTGCATGGTCGATATCCTGCTGAAACTGCGCAAGTACGACCCCATCGTGACGGAAGTGCCGCTGATTCTCCGCTACGATCAGAAAAAGAGCGCCAGCAAGATGAATGTGGGGCGGACCGTCAAACAGACCTTGCGGCTTTTGGTGCGCAGAAGGCTGAACGGGTGACGTCGGGCCGGCTGTTCGCACCGGACAGCGGTCCGTACTTTACCCATACTGAAACCGATTAACCACCGCTAAAACCCCGTGATATCAGGCTTTTTTTGTTGACCACCTGTCACCGTTTCGATATAACAAAACCTGTTTTATTTTCGCGAGGGAGGTATCTCATGCATTTGGTTGACCAGATCAAGGAGAAGGCAAAGAAGAACCTGCAGACCGTTGTCCTGCCCGAGAGCTACGATGAGCGGATGCTGTATGCCGCTGAAAAGATCGTGAAAGAAGGGCTGGCCAAGATCGTCATCCTGGGCGATCCGGCCAAGATCCAGGCTGAAGCGACCGCCAAGGGGATCAATCTGGCCGGCGTGGAACTGCTCAATCCGGCGGCATCCCCGAAACTGGAGCAGTATGTGGCGGACCTGGTGGAGTTGCGCAAATCCAAAGGCTTGACGCCTGATGAGGCCCGCAAACTGCTGACTGCCGAGGACAACCTGTACTACGCCGGCATGATGGTTAGAAACGGTGATGCGGGCGGGGAAGTTGCCGGTGCCACCGGCACTACCGGCAACGTGCTCAAGGCGGCCTTCCAGACCGTCGGCCCGGCCAAGGGCATCAAGACCGTCTCCTCGTTCTTTCTGATGATCACCAAGACCCCGACCTTCGGCGAGAACGGCATCATTCTCTTTGCCGACTGTGCCGTCAACCCCAACCCTGACGCCCAGGCCCTGGCCGAGATTGCCGTGGCCACGGCCGGCAACTGCAAGGCCTTTCTGGATGTGGAGGCCCGGGTGGCCATGCTCTCCTTCTCCACCAAGGGGAGCGCCAGCCACGCCGACTGCGACAAGGTGCTCAAGGCGCTGGAGATCGCCAAGCAGATCAGGCCGGACATGCAGGTGGACGGCGAACTGCAGGCCGATGCCGCCCTGCTGCCCAAAGTCGGCGAGAAAAAGGCGCCCGGCAGCAGCGTGGCCGGCAAGGCCAATGTGCTGATTTTTCCCGATCTGGATGCGGGCAATATCGCCTACAAGCTGGTGGAGCGCGTGGCAGGCGCCGAGGCGGTCGGCCCGATCATCCAGGGACTGGCAAAACCGGTCAACGACCTCTCCCGCGGCTGTTCGGTGGACGACATCGTCAACGTTACCGCCATCACGGCGGTACAGGCGGCGCAGGGATAATCAGCCCGTCTCGCAGGACTCGCATGATACCACAAGAAAAGGCACGCCGGTCTGGCGTGCCTTTTCTGTCTGCTCCGAACAAGGGGGTCACCCCAACTCCACCCGGTTTCTGCCGGCCTCCTTGGCCCGGTAGAGAGCCGCATCGGCACGCGAGATCATCTTCTCGACGTTTTCCAGTTTGTCCAGCTGAGTCACCCCGGCACTGATGGTCACCGATACCGGCTCGGATTCGGTTCCGTAAGGGATCAGCATAGCCATGATCTGCGTGCGCACGCGTTCCGCCAAGTCATAAGCGGCCTCGATCCCGGTTTCAGGGGTGGCAATCAGGAATTCTTCGCCGCCATAGCGGCAGACAATGTCATAATCGCGCACGGCCTGCACCATGCGCCGGGCCACTTCTCTGAGCACTTCATCACCCAGGCTATGGCCATAGGTGTCGTTCAACCGTTTGAAGTGATCGATATCAAGGATGATCACCGAAAGCGGTTTGCCGCTGCGGTGGCTGCGCGAGAATTCTTCCGCCAGCCTGCCCAGTGCTTCCCGGCGGTTGAACAATCCGGTCAGAAAGTCGCGGGAAGCCATGTCGAGCAGGCGCTGTTCGGCCGCCTTGATGTCCTTGATGAAAACCAGCGCGATATAGCGGATGATGGCAAAGACCAGCGCCACGATGGCCAGCGCGGAAACGACCAGATAGATCTGATTCTCCCGCAGTTGGCGCATCATATCGGTCGCAGCGATGGAGACACTGATGCCGCCGCGGATATCCCCCTCACGGTATCCCTGAAACTCGTGGCATCGCAAGCAGGGCTTCCGGGTGACCAGAGGTGCCATGTAGCGATACAGCACCTCCTTGCCCTTGTCCTCATAGGCAAAATACTCGTCCGCCCCCTGGTTGAACCGCTCCAGGGCCGCTTTTTCGAACGCATCCGGCGCATTTTGGGGATTAAGCGGCTTGAGGCTGGTAATGCGGAACTGGAAAAGCCCCTTGACCGCCGCCAGTTCGGAAATCTCCCGGGTCATCAAGGCAGGATTCTTCAGGGTGTAGCGCTGGCCATCTTCGTCAGTGATCACCACCTTGAGCCCCGGCACCTGCAGCAGGTAGGGATTCACCTCCACTCCAGGGCCAAGCTTGACGTAGACCCCGCCGTGGCTGGCGGCCCAATCCCGAGTCAGCACAACCTCCTGGAAGAACGCCTGCCCCTGCCGGCGCAGCTGTTCCCGAATCAGCACGCCAGACTTATAGCTGAACCCGAGAAAGACAGAGAGCACGATCAGGCAGATGATCATGAAAATGCCCGACAGATACTTGCGCACGAAGCCGGAACTGGTGTGCGGGTGTTGGTGTGAGCCTGTCACGGTATCATGGGGTGCGGTCACGACTGGTATGCCAGCGGGTCTTGCAGCCCTGCCTCGGCAAACCCTTTGAGCCGCAAACGGCAGGAGTCGCACTGCCCGCAGGAAAGTCCCCGAGCATCCGGGTCGTAGCAGGAATGGGTCAGAGCGTAATCGACACCCAGACCGACCCCGGTGCGAATGATATCGGCCTTGCTCAGGCTGATCAGCGGGGTATGGATGCGAAAACGGCCGGTACCTTCCACGCCCGCCTTGGTGGCCAGATTGGCCATGGTCTCGTATGCGGCCACAAACTCCGGGCGGCAGTCGGGATAGCCGGAGTAATCCAGGGCATTGACACCGATATAGATATCGAAGGCGCCGAGCACTTCGGCCCAGCCAAGGGCAAAGGAGAGAAATATGGTATTGCGGGCCGGTACGTACGTGACCGGAATGTCAGCACTCACCCCCTGCTTGGGCACATCGATATCGGCAGTCAAGGCGCTTCCCCCCATGCTGCGCAGGTCGAAATTCACGACCAGATGTTCGGCCGCCCCCAGGCGCACGGCATTTGCCTTGGCCACTTCCAGCTCATGGCAATGGCGCTGGCCATAGGAAAAGCTGATGGCATACGGTATGAAGCCCTGTGAACGGGCAAGGGCAAGGCACGTGGTCGAATCAAGTCCGCCACTGTAAAGCACAACCGCTTTTGACTGCATTATCACGTCTCCCTTTTTTTGGGGTGCCCGAATTCGGGCTTTCGTGATAGTATCAAAAAAAATGCATCGGTAAATCCAAAAAAGGGGAACCAATGAAAAAGCACTTTCGCGTCACCATTTCGCTCACCATTCTTCTTTTCTCTATCGGCACCGCATCTGCCATGCCCAACATGTCCGGCGACAGCAAAGATGCCGGCAAAGCCGCTGCCGGTGCGCCTGCAGCCGAGTCTTTGAGCGGCAAGGTGCTCCAGACCATGGACAGCGGCGGTTACAGCTATATCTATCTTCAGAAGAAAAACGGCGAGAAGGTCTGGGTTGCGGTCATGCAGACAGCGGTCAAGGTCGGAGCGCAGATGAGCTTCAAACCGGGCATGGAAATGCAGAAGTTCGAGAGCAAAAGCCTGAAGCGGACCTTCGACAAGATCATATTTTCCGACGGCCCCCTGACAACCGCGCCGGCAGGCGCTACACAGGGAGCGCCGACTGCTCCGGCGGCATCGTCATCGTCGCCGGGCAGCAAAGGTGCCGTAGCTTCGAAGGACGCCAAGATTGCCGTCTCCAAGGCAACCGGCGCCAATGCCTATACCATTGAAGAGCTTTACAAGGGCAGCGCCAAGCTGAACGGCAAGAAAATCGTGGTCAAAGGCAAGGTCGTCAAGGTTTCCACCGGCATCATGGGCAAAAACTGGATCCACATCCAGGACGGCAGCGGCTCCCAGGCAAAGAACAACCACAACCTGGTCTGCACGTCTTCCGGCACCGCCGATGTGGGGAATGTGGTTACCATCAGCGGGACGCTTGTCAAAGACAAGGATTTCGGTGCCGGCTACAAATATGCCGTGATTGTGGAAAACGCGACCATCAACAAAAAATAGCGCCCGGAGTGAGATCTCATCGAC
>Ga0334722_10003744_pt1 | contig 16203 bp, 12 predicted proteins | sample C3_bottom_MG_FD_207210 | JGI IMG/M metagenome (GOLD analysis project Ga0334722, IMG submission 207210) | Sediment microbial communities from Yellowstone Lake, YNP, Wyoming, USA - C3_bottom | ecosystem: Environmental > Aquatic > Freshwater > Lake > Sediment | place: USA: Wyoming | collected...
TGGGCGGCGGCGAGTCTCGCGATCGGAACGCGGTACGGGGAGCAGGAAACGTAGTCGAGCCCCGTGCGGTGGCAGAACTCGACCGACTTCGGGTCGCCTCCGTGCTCGCCGCAGATGCCGACCTTGAGGTTGGGGCGGGTCGAGCGGCCTTTCTCGACGCCCATCCGGACGAGTTGCCCGACGCCGGCCTGGTCGAGCGTCGCAAAGACGTCCGCATCGAGGATGTTTTCCGCGCGCTTCGTGTACGTCACCTTGCACGAGGCGCAGGAGAGGTCCTTTTCCAGCCTGGCCCCGCACTGGGGGCACATCTCCGACCGGTTCATGTAGTTCTGGATGAACTTGCCGGAGTCGTCGCGGGAAAACCCGAACGTCGTCTGGGTGAGATCGTTCGTTCCGAACGAGAAGAACTCCGCCTCGGACGCGATCTCGTCCGCCGTCACCGCGGCGCGCGGGAGCTCGATCATCGTCCCGACCGTGTACGGGAATTTCTTCTTGTGACGGCGCATCGTCTCCTCGGCCACCGCGACGACGATCTCCTTCTGGGCCTTCATCTCTCCCACCATGCTCACCAGCGGGATCATGACCTCGGGATGGACCCGGATTCCGTCCTTCGTGACCTCGCAGGCCGCCTCGAAGATGGCGCGCGCCTGCATCCTGGTGATCTCCGGATACAGGATCCCGAGACGGCAGCCGCGCAGTCCCAGCATCGGGTTGAATTCATGCAGCTCCTCGACCCGTTCCAGCAGGCGCTTTTTCTCCTCGACGATGGAGCGGTCCGCGTGGATCAGTTCGAGCTTGGCGACCTCGACCATCAGTTCCTCCCGCTTGGGGAGGAACTCGTGCAGCGGCGGGTCGAGCAGGCGGATGGTCACCGGGTATCCCTTCATCTCCTTGTAGAGACCCTTGAAATCCTCCCTCTGCATCGGAAGGAGTTTTTCCAGCGCCGCCTCCCGGTCGGCGGGCGTGCGGGCGAGGATCATCTCCTGCATGATCGGGATCCGGTTTTCCGCGAAGAACATGTGCTCCGTGCGGCACAGGCCGATCCCCTCGGCCCCGAAATCCCGCGCCACTCTCGCGTCCCTCGGCGTGTCCGCGTTCGCGCGCACCTTCAACCGCCGGAACGAATCCGCCCAGGACATGAAGGTCCCGAACGCGCCGGTCATGGCCGGGGCGATCAACGGCGCTTTCCCCATGATCACCTCCCCGGTGCTCCCGTTGAGGGAGATGTACTCCCCCTCCCGGACCACCCGTCCGCCCACCAGGAACCGGTTCGTGGATTCGTCCACATCGATCGCGTCGCACCCCGCGACGCACGTCTTCCCCATCTGGCGCGCCACGACCGCCGCGTGGGATGTCATGCCCCCCTTCGCGGTGAGGATCCCCCGCGCCACGTCCATCCCGTGGATGTCGTCGGGGCTCGTCTCCTTGCGGACCAGGATCACGTCCTTCCCCTCCGTCGCCCACTCCACCGCCTTGTCGGCGTGGAAGACCACCGCCCCGGTGGCCGCCCCCGGCGACGCCGGCAGCCCCTTCGCGATCACCTCGAGCTTCGCCTTCGGATCGATCACGGGATGAAGCAGCTGGTCGATCTGGTGCGGTTCGAGACGCATGAGCGCCTCTTCCTTCGAGATCAGCTTCTCCTTGACCATGTCGACCGCGATCCGCACGGCCGCCGCGGCGGTGCGCTTCCCGGTGCGCGTCTGGAGCATGTACAGCCGGTTGTTCTCCACCGTGAACTCGAAATCCTGCACGTCCTTGTAGTGCTTCTCGAGCTTCGAGGTGATCTTCACCAGCTGGTCGTAGACCTTCGGGAGTTCCTTTTTCATGTCCCGGATCGGATGGGGGGTGCGGACGCCCGCGACGACATCCTCGCCCTGCGCGTTCACGAGGTACTCGCCGTAGAACTCCTTCGCCCCGGTGGCCGGGTTCCGCGTGAATCCCACGCCGGTGGCGGAATCGTCCCCCATGTTGCCGAAGACCATCGCCTGGACGTTCACCGCGGTGCCGATGTCGTCGGGGATCCCGTTCGCCTTCCGGTAATATTTCGCGCGGTCGTTGTTCCAGGAGCGGAACACGGCGTCCCGGGCAAGCTCCAGCTGCACCAGCGGGTCCTGGGGGAACTCCCTCTTCAGGCGATCCTTCACGAGCTCCTTGAACTTCGCGCACACGTCGATCAGGTCTTCGGCGGTCAACTCGACGTCGTAGGCGACCCCCTTCTCGTGTTTCTTCGCGTCGAAGACCTCCTCGAAGTGGTTCTTGGAGAGGTCGAGGACGACATCGGAAAACATCATCAGGAATCGGCGGTAGGAGTCATAGGCGAATCTCCGGTTGCCGGACCTGCGCGCGAGGCCCTCGACCGTCCGGTCGTTCAACCCGAGGTTCAGGACCGTGTCCATCATTCCGGGCATCGAAAACTTCGCCCCGGAACGGACGGAGACGAGCAGGGGATTCGCCGGGTCCCCCAGCTTCTTCCCGATGACCCGCTCGAGCCGGGCGAGGTTCGAGTCGATCTCCTTCTTCACGTCCTGCGGAATTTTGCCCCGGTTCTTGTAATAGAGGTTGCAGACCTCGGTGCTGATCGTAAAACCCGGCGGCACCGGCACGCCGAGGTTCGTCATCTCGGCCAGCCCGGCGCCTTTCCCTCCGAGGAGGTCCTTCATCGAACCGTTCCCCTCGGCCTTCCCCCCTCCGAAAAAGAAAACCCGCTTCGCCGCCATCCGTTTTCCCTCCGATCACCCCTGTTTTTGCCGGTCCGAAGACCCGACTTTCGAGAAATCGGCGACCGATGCGAACGCGGCCGACAGCCCCTTGAGGAGCGCGAGCCGGTTGTTGCGCACCTTTTCGTCCTTGGCCATCACGAGAACCTTTTCGAAAAACGCCGCCACCAGCGGCTGCAACGCCGCCATCTCGCGAAACGCCTCGGCGTATCGCCCGTCGCGCGCCGCTGCGGCCACGCGGTCCGACACCCCAGCGGACGCGGCGTGCAACGCCCGCTCCTCGTCGTGTTCGAAGAGCGATTCCGACACCGCGAGGGAACCGGTGTACGCCTTGGTGATGTTGATCGCGCGTTTGAAGACCTCCGCGAGCGGTTCGAACGCCGGTTCGGATCGAAAGGCGACCAGCGCGTCGAGCTTCGACCGCATGTCCATCACGTCCGTGAGGCCCGCGGCGAGCACCGCCTCCACGAGATCCGCGGGCGTCCCCTGGGAAATCCGCAGGTTCAGGTAGCGGGCCGCGACGAATTCGAGGACTTTCCTGCGCACCTCCGCCGCGGGGGACTTCAATTTCGCGGCAAGCGTTTCGAGGGACCGGTCCACCAGCCCTTCGATCGGGATCCGCAGACCCCGCGATTCGAGAATGGAGAGGATTCCGAGGGTGTGCCGCCGCAGGCCGTACGGATCGGCGGTCCCCGACGGGATGAGCCCGACCCCGAAACAGCCGCACACCATGTCGATCTTGTCGGCGATCGCAACCGCCGCGCCCACGTCCGTGGACGGGAGGTCGTCGGACTGGCCCTTCGGCAGGTAATGCTCGAACACCGATCGGGCGATCTCCTCCGTCTCGCCGGTCCGCATCGCGTAGTGCCGCCCCATCACCCCCTGCAGCTCGGGAAACTCCTTCACCACCCCGGTGGTGAGATCCGCCTTGCTGAGCATCGCCGCCCGGCGGCAATCCGCCGCCTTTCCCGGGAATCCGAACGACGCGACGTACTCCGCGACGTGGGCCATCCGCTCGATCTTTTCCCAGTACGTTCCCATGTCCGCCTGGAAGAGGACTTTCTTCAACGCCTGCGCCCTCTCGAACAGGGGGATCTTGAGGTCGTCCCAGTAGTAGAACTCCGCGTCGGAGAGCCGGGCGCGCAGGACCCGCTCGTTCCCCGCCACGACGACGGATTCGTCGGGAACGATCATGTTCGAAACGAACGCAAACCCGGGGAACAACCCCCCTTTCGCATCCTCGAACACGAAATACTTCTGGTTGTTCCGCATCGAGGTGACGAGAACCTCCCTCGGCAGCGCGAGGTACTTCTCCTCGAAGCGCCCGACCATGACGACCGGGTACTCCACGAGGTTCGCCACGGTTTCCACCAGCGGTTCGTCCTCCACCCACTTCATCCCGATCCGCCGTTCCGCATCCCGGATCCCCGCCCGGATCCTCCCCTTCCGGTCCTCGAGGTCCACCAGCACATGCGCGTCCGCCAGCAGGGACGCGTAGGCGCCGGTCGAGGGGATCTCGACGGCCGCGGGGGAAAGAAACCGGTGACCGTAGGTCACACGGCCCGCCGTGACGTCGCCGAAAGTGAACGGGAGCACCTGGTCGCCGTAGAGGGAAACGATCCAGTGCACGGGGCGGGCGAAACGGACATCGAGGTCGGCCCAACGCATCGACTTGCGAAACGGGATCGCCGGCAGAAAGTCGGCGACAATCCCCGGGAGAACCTCGCTCACCGGGCGGGCCGCTTCCTCGCGGACGAACCCGAGGTATTCGCCCCGGTCGGTGGGGATCACCGAGAGCGCGGAGACCTCGACCCCCTGGGATCTGGCGAAGCCGAGGGCCGCCTTCGTCGGTTTGCCGGAAGGGTCCAGCCCCACGGCGACCGGGGGACCCGTCACGGTTTCCTTCGACGCCGTCTGGCGGTCCGCCAGGTCGCGGACGAAGTAAGTCAGCCGGCGCGGCGTCCCGTAGATATCGACTTTCCGGAAAGACAGGCGGGCTTTTCTCAGGACCTCCTCGAGGTGCTGTCCGCCGTACCAGAGAGCCGGTCCGACGAATCCCGCCGGAATTTCCTCGCAGCCGATCTCGAGCAGGTAATCGCGTTCCATCGGTACCCCTCTTCGCAGGGTGGATTCTCCCCGGTCCCTCAGCGGGAGAACTTCCCGAGCAGCGGGAAGCCCATCTCCTCGCGCGATTTCAGGAACCCCGTCGCGCAGAGACGCGCCAGGTTCCGGACCCTCCCGATGTAGGAGGTGCGCTCCGTGACGGAAATCGCGCCCCGGGCGTCGAGCATGTTGAAGGTGTGGGAGCATTTGAGGCAATAGTCGTACGCGGGAAGGACGAGATCCGCCGCGACGAGGCTCATGCATTCCTTTTCGTACATCGTGAACAGGTCGAACAGCATCGGGATGTCGGCCGCCTCGAAGTTGTACTTCGAGAACTCCACCTCTCCGCGGCGGTGGACGTCGCCGTAGGTGACGTTCCCGACCCACTTCAGGTCGAACACGCTGTTTACGTTCTGAAGGTACATGGCGATCCGTTCGAGGCCGTAGGTGATCTCGCCGGAAACGGGCTTCAGGTCGATCCCGCCGCACTGCTGGAAGTAGGTGAACTGGGTGATCTCCATCCCGTCCAGCCACACTTCCCAGCCGAGACCCCACGCACCGAGCGTGGGGGATTCCCAGTCGTCCTCGACGAAGCGGATGTCGTGCTTCATGGGATCGATCCCCACGGAGCGAAGGGAATCGAGGTACAGTTCCACGTAATCTTTCGGGCAAGGTTTCATGATGACCTGGAACTGGTAGTAGTGCTGGAGGCGATTCGGGTTCTCCCCGTAGCGGCCGTCGGTCGGCCTGCGGGAAGGCTCGACGTACGCGGTGTTCCACGGCTCGGGCCCGAGTGCGCGCAGAAACGTGGCGGGGTTGAACGTGCCCGCACCGACTTCGATGTCGTACGGCTGGTGGATCACGCAACCCTTGTCGGCCCAGAACCTTTGCAGGGACAGAATCAGATCTTGGAAAAACACCGTGTCCTCCCGGCGGAAGTGATAGGGATAGTTATCATTCCCCCGGACGAGTTGTCAAGACAAATCATTGAAAAATTGAGGGGTTATCGTGCAATTTCCGATGCCGTACCGCCCAGGCTGCGCAGTTTCTTCCCGATGCAATACTCGATATACCCGGGGATAACATTCCGTAATTCCTCTGCAATCACCTGCGGCATCCGAAGTTTTGCGGGCGGCGCCGACGTGCCGGGTTGCATCGCGCGCCACGTCTTCACCGCGCCGAGGGACAACGGGACCCCTCCGCGGGTTGAAGAACATGCTTCGCAGAAAATCCCCCCCTCGGACGGGACGAACCGGTAGGCCCGGCTCTCTTCCTTACCGCAGATCCTGCATCGGGCGAGATCGGGCCCCCAGCCCGCGATGGAAAGTAGGGCCGCCTCCGCTTTCCTCGCGGTTCCCGCGGCGGATTCCCCGCCTGCGATGGAGTCCATCCCGCACAGCAGCGCATCGAAGGCCCGAGGCTTGGGTCCCGCCTGCGGAAACATCTCCGACGCGACCTCCAGCAAATGGTCCGCATGGCGCACACGGTCCCACTCCTCGACGATCCCCCAGTAACTTTTCCGGATGCACGCGGAGGAAAGGACGGCCAACCGGCCCGGGCGTTCCGTCCACGATATGTCGAGAAGCACGTACCTCTGCAGCGCCCCGCCGAATCGTTTCCGGCTGCGCCAGGCGGATTTCGCGACGGCGGAGAGCAGGCCCGCGTCCCGGGTGAAGAACAGGAGCCGCCGGTCCGCCTCGCCGAGGTCGAAGGAGCGCGCAAGGAACGCCCGCGAGGAGCGCAGGATCGGGCGGTTCACTGACCGAGGGCGAATTTTCGGACCTGGCCGCGTTCCCCGAACGGAGGCAGGCGCTTTCCGTTCAGGGTGCCGGTCACGCCACCGGCGTTTCCGATCTTCAGCGCGATCCGTTCCCTCGCCTGGATGCTGATCTTGTCGCCCGCGTACAGCGTCACGTCGATCGGGGCGCCGCCGTCGAAGCTGTACATCAGCCATGTCGTTTCGCTCGCCTCGAGGAACAGCTGGAACGGCCCTTCGAGGGGGCCGCTCCCGCCGACCGCGGCGACCGAAGGGGCGGGTTCCGGCACGGTCGCCCCCGCGGGGGGGGCCGGCGGAACCGGGGGAACGGCCGCGCCGTTGTCGGCGACCCCGTTGTCGGCAGCCGCATTCCGGGAAACCGCCGCCGCGTTGTCCTGCGCTTTCACCGCGTTCTCCGCCGGGGTGGGAGGCCGGGGGACGGCCGGGGCGGCCGGGAGCGGCACCGGACGATGCTCGGTGCGCAGGGACACCCAGGAAAGGAGAACGCCGATCAGCAGGACCGCGCCTGCGGCGAGGGTGTACGTCGTCCGGCGGCTTCCCCGTTCCCGCTCGCGTTCGACCCACCCCGGGCGGAGTTGGGCCGCCATGCGGCTTTCGGAGCGCTCGCCCGCCGACCGCTCGTACTCGTCGAGCACCGGCGCGGCCGGGACCGACAGGTACCTGGCGTACGCCCTGATGAAGCCGGTGGAAAAGACCCGTTCCGGCCACCCTTCGTAATTCCCCTCCTCGATGCCCGAAAGATACCGCCGCCCGATCCGCAGTTCGGCGGAAACCTGGTCGATGGTCTTCCCCATCGACTCCCTTCGCTCCCTCCAGGCGGCGCCCGCTCCTGCCGGGGTCATCGTTTCTCCGGGTCGATCAGGGTCACGTATGCGGCCGCCTGCTTGCGCGATTCCGGGTCGGTCGCGTATACGAGCACGTTTTGGAACGCCTTCAACGCATCCGCGGGGCGGGAAAGCCGGAGATACACCCTCCCGAGTTCCATCCACGCGGGAGCGTGGTCGGGAAGGATCTCGAGACACCGCGACAGGACGGCCGCCGCCTCCTGCGTTTTCCCCTGGTCCGCGAGCGCCCCCGACAGGCCGAGCCACGAGGGGGCGTATCTCCCGTCCGCCTCCACCGACTTCCGGTATGCGGCCTCCGCCTTTTCCTTGTCCCCCTTCGCCCGGTACACCTCGCCGAGATTGAAGTACGCCCGTTCCGGGGTCGTGTACATCGGGTTTGCGGCAGCGGCTTCGAACTCCCGGACGGCCTCGTCCCATTTCTTCCGTCCCGCCAGGACGATGCCCAGGTTGTTCCTTGCCTCCGCGTAGTCCGGTTTCAAGGCGACCGCCCTGCGGAGGTGCTCCTCGGCGTTTCCGGAATCGCCGCGGGCCTGCCAGGCGAGACCGAGGGTCATCTCGATCTCCGGGTTGTCGGGATCGAGCTCCGCCGCCCGCGTGAGTTCCCGCATCGCCATCGGCAGATTCCGCTGGTCGAGGAAGGTCACCCCCATCCTCATCCGCGCATCGGCCTCTTTTTTCCTTTCCGCGGAGGGGCCTGCGCATCCGGCGAGCACCGCCGCCGAGAGGAACGCCGCGATCAGGAAGGTTCGCACCGTACCGGCCGTCACAAGTACTTCCCCAACAAGAGGGAAAGGCGTTTCCGCGCGGCCGGCGGAATCCGTTTCCGGTCCGTGATGATCGCGAACTTCAATGCCTCCCCGCAGCGGCATTCCCCCGAAAGCGGCAGGCGCCGCGCGACCTCCCGCACGATCCGCTTCGAGTTCTCGACGTTGCGGTGGAGCACTTCGAGGATCGCGTCGACCGACACGTCTTCCCTCGTGGCGTGCCAGCAATCGTAATCGGTGGCCAGCGCGAGGGTCGCATAGCAGATCTCGGCCTCGCGGGCGAGCTTCGCCTCGGGCAGGTTCGTCATGCCGATCACGTCCACGCCCCACTTCCGGTGGATGCGGGATTCCGCGCGCGTCGAGAACGCGGGGCCTTCCATGCACAGGTACGTCCCGCCCCGGTGGACGCGCCGGACGACCTTCCGCGCCGCTTCGTACGCGACGACCGAGAGGTCGGGGCAGACCGGGTCCGCGAAGGTGATGTGCCCCGCCACGCCGTCGGAGAAGAAGGTGTTCGGCCGGAACCGCGTGAGGTCGTAGAACTGGTCGACGACGACGATGTCCCCCGGCCGGATCCGTTCCTTCATGCTTCCCACCGCGGAGATCGACAGGAGCGCGTCGACGCCGATCTTCTTCATCGCGTACACGTTCGCGCGGTAGTTCACCTGCGAGGGGGAAAACCTGTGACCCCGCCCGTGGCGGGGCAGAAAGGCAAGGGTCCTCCCCTCCAATTCCCCGACCGTGACGGCGTCGGACGGCGACCCGAACGGGGTGCGGACGGCGACCCTGCGGACGTTTTTCATCCCTTCCATCTCGTAGAGGCCGGAACCGCCGATGACGCCGAGGATGTTCGTCATGGAACCTTCCTTTTCCCGGGGAGAACCCGTTGCATGGCACCTGGTCGACTCCCGGATCCGGCGACACGGCGGGCGGCGGGACCTTCGCTCCGTGAACCACCGCACGGAACCCGCGGCGTTTCGATCCGGCAAGGAACCGACCAGTAGACTATATGCAGATCGGGAAAGGCGCTCAACCCCTTTTTCCCCCTGCCTCGCCGCGCAACTGGCCGCAGGCGGCGCGGATGTCGGCACCCCTTCGCTCCCGCGTGATCGCCTGGATTCCTGCGGCCAGAAGGATGTTCCTGAATCGATCCACCGATTCCCGCCGTGGAGCCCGGTACGGCGACGCTTCGTGGGGGTTCAACGCGATGAGGTTCACCTTGATCCTTGCGCCTCGGAACAGCCGCGAGAGGGCCCGCGCATCCTCGTCCGAATCGTTCACCCCCGCCAAAAGGACGTATTCCGCCGTCACCTTGCGCCCGCTTTGCAGCGGGATCCGCCGCATCGCCGCGACGACGTCCCTCAGCGGGTATTTCCTGTTGATCGGCATGAGGGCCGATCGAAGTTCTTCGTTCGCGGCGTTGATCGACACGGCGAAACTCACCGGGTGCTCCCGCGCAAGGGCGAGCATCTCCGGGACGATCCCGGCCGTCGAGACGGTAACGCGCTTCCCGGACAGCCCGAAGCCGAATTGCGACAGCAGGATCGAGATCGTCCGGGAAACCTCCCGGGCGTTTTGCAGCGGTTCCCCCATCCCCATGAAGACCACGTTCGAAAGACGTTCTCCGCGCTCCGAAAGACGCTTCGCGGCGAAGCAGACCTGGTGGACGATCTCGGCGGAAGTCATGTTCCTGCGGAACCCGCCGGCGCCGGTCGCGCAGAAACCGCAAGACAGCGCGCACCCCGCCTGCGAGGAGATGCAAAGCGTCCTGCGGTCGTCGTCGGGGATCAGGACGCTCTCGACCGCTTCGCCGTCCTCGAGCCGGAACAGGAACTTCTCCGTGCCGTCGGCCGAAACCTCCACCCGCTCCGCCGGAGGTGCGCAGACGCGGCACGACTCCGCGAGGAGCGCCCGGAACTCCTTCGACAGGTCGGTCATCCCGGCGAAATCATCGGCGAACCGCTGGTAGATCCACCGCGACAGCTGCCGGGCGCGATACCGCTCTTTCCCCCACCGGGCGAGGAACTCCTCGAGTTCGGGGAGGGGCATCCCCTTCAACTCCGTCCGCCCGCCTGTTGCGCCAGGACGCACCATGCCTATACGATACCACGCGCTCCCGCGAGCGTCGGGGAACGACTCCTTCACCGGTATGCGTAGAGGATGCCAAGGGGCGCATCCCGGGCGCCCGCCCGGGCTCCGCTCCTCCGAAGGGGGGCTCCCCGCTCGCATCCGGCTCCACCCAGCGAACTCGACGTGCGTACGCCTCCCAGCGACCTGCCGGCCTCGTCACCCCGAGGAAGCGATGCCGCCGCCCGCATGCGGGGGCTCCGCCGGTTCCGCACTTGCGGTCTCCGCTCGGGGGACCCCCCTTCGTCGTACGCTCCCACGGACGGGCTCCGGTTCGTGCTTCCGGGCTCGCGGGGGGTGTCCACTCCGCTACGGCTCGTCGGCCGTCCCTGGCCTCCTCGCCTGCGCTTCCGCTTGCTCTCGACATCCCTGTCTCCGCTGCGCTCCAGACGCCGCTGCGTGGAACCCCCCGCTGCGCCCTCCGCACCCGCTCGCCCCGCAACCGGCCGGTCAGGCGCCGGGACGGAGCGCCCCGGCGGGGCAAGGACGCAGGAGGCCTTCCCCTGAACGGGCGTCCCCGGAGCCAGGGACGGCGGGAGGGAGCCGAGGCGCAAGCAGCAGGCGGCCAGGGACGGCCGCCAAGCGGGAGTGAAGGGGAAGGGCCTCCGAGGACGAGGGGTCCCGCCGGGGTCCCGGCCGGGGTTCCGGCCGGGGCCGGAAAAAGAATCCCCGGGACGCACCGAGGCGTCCCGGGGATGGTGTCGCCTGGGATACCGGCGCGGTTTACGCGATGGCGTCGATGATCGCGTTGAACGTCGCGCAGGGTCGCATCGCCTTCGACGCCTTCACCGGGTCGGGGTCGTAATAGCCGCCGATGTCCATCGGCTTCCCCTGGGCGGCGATCAGGTCCGCGGCGATCTTCGCTTCGTTTTCCCCGAGTTGCCGCGCGACCCCTTCGAACCGGGCCTTGAGTTCCTTGTCCTTGTCCTGCGCCGCGAGCGCCTGAGCCCAGTACAACGCGAGATAGAAGTGGCTGCCCCGGTTGTCGATCTGGCCGAGCTTGCGGGCGGGGGATTTCCGGTTGTCGTGGAACTTCGCTATCGCCTGGTCGAGCGTCTCCGCGAGGACGAGCGCCTTTTCGTTCTTGTACAGGTTCCCGAGGTGCTCCAGCGAGGCGGCGAGGGCGGAGAACTCGCCGAGGGAATCCCACCGCAGGTACCCCTCCTCCAGGAACTGCTGGACGTGCTTGGGGGCGGAACCGCCCGCTCCCGTCTCGAAGAGGCCGCCGCCCGCGAGCAGCGGGACGATCGAGAGCATCTTCGCGCTGGTCCCCACCTCGATGATCGGGAACAGGTCGGTGAGGTAGTCGCGCAGGGCGTTCCCGGTGACCGAGATCGTGTCCTTCCCCGCCCGGAAACGTTCCAGCGTGAACTTCATCGCCTCGACCGGCGCAAGGATGTGGAACTCGAGCCCATCGGTGTCGTGCTCTTTCAGGTACTTCTCGACCTTCTTGATGACCTGCGCGTCGTGCGCGCGGTTCCGGTCCAGCCAGAAGACGGCGACAGCGCCGGTCGCACGCGCCCGCGTGACGGCAAGCTTGACCCAGTCGCGGATCGGGATGTCCTTGGCCTGGCACATCCGGAAGATGTCCCCCTCCTCCACCTTCCGCTCCAGCACGGGCTTGCCGGATGGGTCGACCGCGCGGATCGTCCCGTTCCCGGGCGCGAGGAACGTCTTGTCGTGCGAACCGTACTCCTCGGCCTTCTGCGCCATGAGACCGACGTTCGGAACGGAACCGATGGTGGCGGGATCGAACGCCCCGTTCTTCTTGCAATCCTCGATGATCGTCTTGTACGTGGTCGCGTAGCACCGGTCGGGGATGATCGCCTTCGTGTCGTGGAGCTTGCCGTCGGGCCCCCACATCTTTCCCGAATCGCGGACGACCACCGGCATCGACGCGTCGACGATGACGAGGTTCGGGGCGTGGAGGTTGGTGATCCCCTTGTCCGAGTCGACCATCGCAAGCGGCGGCCGGACCTTGTACTCGGCCTGGATGTCCGCCTCGATCTCCGCGCGCTTCGCCTCGGGCAGTTTCGAGATCTTCTCGTACAGGTCCCCGAGGCCCATGTTCGGGTTGACTCCCAGCTCCTTGAACACGCCCGCGTGCTTCGCGAACACGTCCTTGAAGTAAATGGACACCGCGTGACCGAACATGACCGGGTCGGACACCTTCATCATGGTGGCCTTCAGATGCAGCGAAAGCAGCACGCCGCTCTTCTTCGCGTCCTCGATCTGCTCCTCGAAAAACTTCCGCAGGGCCCGGACGTTCATCACCGTCGCGTCGACCACCTCGCCCGGAAGCAGGTCCAGTGTCTTCTTGAGCACGGTGACCTTCCCGTCGGGGGCGACGTACTCGATTCGCAACGTCGTCGCTTCCGGCACGGTGACGGAAACCTCGTTGCCGTAGAAATCCCCGCCGTTCATGTGCGCCACGTGGGACTTCGAATCCGGGGTCCACGCGCCCATCTTGTGGGGGTGCTTCTTCGAGTACATCTTCACGGAAAGCGGCGCCCGGCGGTCCGAGTTCCCCTCGCGCAGGACGGGGTTCACGGCGCTCCCGAGAACCTTGGCGTACCGCGATTGGATATTGCGCTCCGCATCGGTCTTCGGATCCTCCGGGTATTCGGGGACGTCGTACCCGTGCTCCCTCAGCTCCTTGATCGCATCCTTCAGCTGCGGAACCGACGCGCTGATGTTCGGCAACTTGATGATGTTCGCCTCGGGCTTCTGCGTCAGTTCCCCCAGCAGCGCGAGGTCGTCCGGGATCCTCTGGCCGGGTTTCAGCGTTTCCGGGAAATTCGCGAGGATCCGACCGGCGAGGGAGATGTCTTTCAGTTCGACGGACACGCCGGTGCCCTTCGTGAACGCCCGGACGATCGGCAGGAAGGAGTAGGTCGCCAGCGCCGGTGCCTCGTCCGTTTTCGTCCAGATGATCGTCGCCGTTTTCGTAGCCATGTTCCCTCCTTCGATTCGCGGACGCGAGGCGGACCGCAACCTGACGCGTCTGTTCAGCTTACGATATCCAACTTACTGAAAAAGTAGTTTATTTCCGTTTCCGCCGTCTCGGGGGCATCGGATCCGTGGACGATGTTTTGCTCCACGTTGTCGGCGAGGTCGGCGCGGATCGTCCCGGGGGCCGCCTTCTTCGGATCGGTGGCGCCCATCAATTCCCGGTTCCGGGCGATCACGTTTTCCCCCTCGAGCACCATCACGACGATCGGGCCCGACGACATGAAGTCGGTGAGGGAACCGAAGAACGGCCGCTCGCGGTGGACGGCATAGAACCCCTCCGCCTCCCCCTTCGTCAGCCGGAGCATCCGCATCGCGACGATCCGGATCCCCGCGGCCTCGAACCGCCGGACCACCTCGCCGACGCACCCCTTGCGGACCCCGTCGGGCTTCACGATCGACAGGGTGCGCTGCTTCCCCATGTGATGCATCAGTTCATCCTCGCCCTGGCGAGTTCGTACCCGGCCATGAGCGCCTTCTTGTTCAGCTCCTCGGTCCCCTTGGGGACGCGGGAGAGGACCGCCTTCTCCACGGCGCCGATGCTCACGCGCCCGGTGAGCGCCGTGATGGCGCCAAGCGCCACGATGTTCGCGACGAACGCCTTGCCGATCTCCTCGGACGCCGTGCGGATGACGGGAAGCCGGACCACCTTGAAGGTTCCCTTGGGGACCTCCTTCACGAAGTCCTCGTCGACCAGCAGCGTGCCGTCCGGCTTGATGTCCTTGTAATACTTCATGCACGCCTCCGGGGTGAGGGCGAGCATCAGGTCGATCTCGGTGGCCTTCGGAAAATCGATCGTCTTCTCGGAGAGGATCACCTCCGACTTGGACGCCCCGCCGCGCGCCTCCGGGCCGTACGACTGGCTCTGGACCGCGTTCTTGTTGTCGTAGATGGCCGCGGCCTCGGCGAAGATGACGCCGGCCAGGATCAGCCCCTGCCCCCCGGAGCCGGAGAACCGGATCTCGTATCGTTCGCTCATGGCTCTTTACGCCCTCCCCTCTTTCTTCTTCAGACGCTCGACCATCCCGTAGTACGTCTCGCAATACTCGGGGAGCCCGTCTTTCTTGTAGAGGACGCCCATCGGCAACTTCCCGGCCGTCTTCTCGGGCGGCAGCTTCTCGAACGCCGCGACGGGAAGGAACGTGTCCTTCATCCACAGCAGCATGTCCGTGGGGCTCTTGAACTTGTTCCTGCGGCCGTGGGTGGTGGGGCAGGCGTTCATGATCTCCACCACGGAGAACCCCTTGTGGTTCATCGCGTCGATGATCAGGCGGTCGAGACCCGCGGCGTGATAGGCGGTTCCGCGTGCGACGAAGCTCGCCCCGGCGCCCTTGGCCAGCTCGGGGATGTTGAACGACGGATCGATGTTGCCGTACGGCATGGTCGTCGCCATGTGGCCGGACGGGGTGGTCGGAGAGTATTGCCCGCCGGTCATCCCGTAGATGTAGTTGTTGAACACGAGCATCGTGATGTCGATGTTGCGCCGGCACGCGTGGATGAAATGGTTCCCGCCGATCGCGGTGGCGTCGCCGTCGCCGCTGACCACGAGAACATGCTTGTCGGGTTTCGCCATCTTGATCCCGGTGGCGAACCCGAGCGCCCTCCCGTGCGTGGTGTGGAGGGTGTTGAAATCGACGTAGCCGGGCAGCCGGGAGGCGCAGCCGATGCCGGAGACGAGCGCGATGTCGTCCTTGGGGATCTTCAGGGTGTCGACGGCGCGCAGCAGCGACTTGAAGACGATCCCGTAGGTGCACCCCGGGCACCAGATGTGGGGCAGTTTCCCGCCGCGGATGTACTGGTCGTAATTGAACGCCATCTACCTGACCTCCTTTACCTTGGCGAGTATCTGCGCCGGGTTGATCGGATCGCCGTCGACGCGGAAGATCCCCTCGACCTTGCAGCGGCCCTTCGCGCACCGCTCCACCTCGAGGATGATCTGCCCGAGGGAGAGCTCGGGGACGACGATCGCCTTGACGCGCGAAGACAGCGCGGCGACCTGCTCCTCGGGGAACGGCCAGATGGTGAGCGGGCGGAAGAGCCCCGCCTTGATCCCCTCCTTGCGCGCCGCCTCCACCGCCGTCTTCGCCGCGCGGCCGGAGACGCCGTAGGCGAAGATCGCGACCTCGGCGTCGTCCAGCGAGGTTTCCTCGAACTTCACGATGTCGGCCTTGTTCGCATCGATTTTCCGCATCAGGCGCTGCTCGTCGGTGTGGATCCGCGGGGACGCGTTCACCGGGAAGCCGTCGGGGCCGTGGTTCAACCCGGTCACGTGGTACCGGTACCCCTCGAAGAAGTTCGCCATCGGCGGGATGTCCCCCTTGCTGTCGTCGTAGGGAAGGTATTCCGCGGGGGTGCACGACGGCTTCGTGCGGTTCACGACCGGCACTTCGCCGGGATCGGGGATCTCGATCCGCTCCCGCATGTGCCCCACGATCTCGTCGAAGGCGAGGATCACCGGCGTGCGGTACTTCTCCGCGAGGTTGAAGGCCCGCACCGTTTCGTGGAAGATCTCCTGGACGTACGCGGGGGTGAGGCAGATGACCGGGTGGTCGCCGTGGGTCCCCCACTTGCACTGCATGATGTCGCTCTGTCCCGGCCCCGTCGGCACGCCGGTCGACGGTCCGCCCCGCATCACGTCGAGGACCACGCACGGGACCTCGGTCAGCGCGGCGAAGCCGATGTTTTCCTGTTTCAGCGAGAACCCGGGGCCGGAGGTCGCCGTGAGCGACTTCGCCCCGGCCAGCGACCCGCCGATCACCGCGGCCATCGCGCCGATCTCGTCCTCCATCTGCAGGAAGGCCCCGCCGATCTGCGGAAGACGCTTCGCCATGAACTCGGCCACCTCGGTCGACGGGGTGATG
>Ga0334722_10003745_pt1 | contig 16201 bp, 8 predicted proteins | sample C3_bottom_MG_FD_207210 | JGI IMG/M metagenome (GOLD analysis project Ga0334722, IMG submission 207210) | Sediment microbial communities from Yellowstone Lake, YNP, Wyoming, USA - C3_bottom | ecosystem: Environmental > Aquatic > Freshwater > Lake > Sediment | place: USA: Wyoming | collected...
GGCGTCGGGGACAACCATCGGACGCAGATGGCCTGCGAATTGGCGTCACCCCTATCGGCAGGGCCCTGCCTCAGGCAGATGGAGTGGAGATGAAGAGGCGCCTGCCATTCCGCTGAAAGGCTTTGGCAGCCATGGCGGTGGATCGGCGGTGGTGGAAGCTGGCCGGGACCCGCGGTCCGCGGTCAGCGCACGAGTCGTGGCCGGATGTAGAGCAGCTCCCACACGCTGGTGTCCTGGGCAATGTTGGCCCTGTAGAGGGCCTTCAGCCAAGCCGACCGGTGCCCAGAGTCGAAGAAGCGATCGTAGTCCGCCGTGCCCCTGGCGGGGATCAGAATGGCATCATCGGTTCCCCACACACCGTTACCGGAGAGAATACCTGTCGCCATGAGCACGAGATTCCCCCACTTGTCCTCCAGGTAGTAGGGGATCTGGGTGGTGCCGTCGTCGTTGTCGAAGTGGTGGATGATCAGCGTCATTCCGGCCGCGCTCTCGGGAACCTGGGTGAAGTTCACGTAGAAGTTCGTCTGCTCCGCCAGGTTCATGGGATATGCTCGTCGCGCGAAGACCATGGAACCTCCAGAGTTCCAGGTGTGGTTCTTCTGGTCGTTCACGTCAGCCTCTTCGTTCTGGCCGGGCGGGCCGGTACGGATATCGAACCCATTCTCGCTGGAGCCAGCCACCGACAGCACGTAGAGGTAGAAACTCCAGCTGTTGTCCGTCGGATCACGGGTCCACCGGGGATCGTTCAGATCGATGACGAAGCCTGGCGGCGTCACCCACTTCAGATCCGTGCTGGAGTCGTTCCAATAGGTCGCCTGGGCTATGTAGGTTCCGCCCGTCGCGATGGTGGTTGGATCGGCGAACGGGTTCAGGTTGATCAGGTCCGTCCGGAAGTGCCACAGCGTGTAGCGAGTCTGGGTTATCCAGGCCATGTTGTAGGCCTGCTCGCCGTTGGGACCGCGGATCTCGTCCACCCTGTAGAAGAGATGCCAGCCGTTGTCGATCCCGTTCAGCACCAGGTAAGCGTCCTGCCTCGGGTGGCCGCTGCTGACGTTGGTGTTGCTATTGTAGCAGTCGGGGTCGAACAGCTCGATGGCGAGCTGGTGGCTGCCGGTGGTCGAGATGTAATCGGGAGGGACGTAGATCCGGAAGAGGTATCCGTATGGGAGCTTGGCGTGGTCGGGGCTAGAGGTCGGACTGTATGCATCGCCGTAGGAGTACCTGCCCGACGGACCGAAGATAGAGGGATTGACCTGCTGCACCTTCCCGAAGTTTCCGGCCGGCTTGATCGGTATTTCAGCGTAGGAATCCAGGACCGCGGTGGCCTCAGCCGCCAAGTTGACGGTGGCCAGCCCGGGGCCAATGGACATGAAGTTGGTCTTCACCGTCTGGGTTCCGCGAACGGTGATCTGGCTGAGCTCTGGGGTAAGGGTCACGGCCGGTGTGATTCGCGGCGAGTAGCCCAGGGTGTTGGCGGCCAGGAACTGCTCTGCCGCCAGAGTGGCCTGGGAGCCATCCGCGGCCTCGTGGTAAGACTCAGCGGCAGAAAGGGCCGCGGCATCGACCGCCCTCCGAAGTCGGGCCTTGTAGGAAAACAGCATCCCCAGGTCCACGGCGAGCCCCACTGCCATGAGGAGAGGGATCAGGGCGAGGGCCACCAGCACCAGGGCCTGCCCCCTCTCCAGATCGGATGCCGACCGCCGCTGCGACCCCTTCCCAACACGGGACACGCCCCCACGGAGTGCTGCCCACCTGCAAGATCCCCACACGGCCAGCTCCTCCATGTATCCAGGGTCTCAGAGACGCTGCACCACGGCGTACGACCTGATCGGCAGTGAGATGGGCATGGCGCCCGTCACGCCGGTATACCTGGTAGTCGACCTCCACCAGCACGAAGCTGACGTTCGCGGCCGTCGGCCATGTGGCGAAGCCGGCCTGCAGGTCGGCCCTGGTGGTGCTCGGCTCGGCGGGGCCGGTCCCAAGAACCTTGGTCGGCGACCAGGACACTATCGTGCCCGCCGAGTCCGTTCGGCCTCGAACCACATAGATATCTGCCCGTCCTGCGACAATAGAGAGGCCGCTCCCGCTGTTCTGGATCACGTAGACCACGTCGGGGTCGCTACCCCCATCGAGGGCGAAGCGCGCCCCCGCCCAGGTCGCCGCGACGAGGGCATTGTGGGATCGGAACAGTAAGCCACCCTCGATGACCATCAGCAGGAAAGCGAGCAGGAGGGGCAGCACCAGGGCGAGCTCCACCAGCGACTGCCCCCTCTCCCCGTTGTCAGACTCCCCACGCATCGAGTCCACCTCAGGACGTCGGCGTCGGCGACGCCGTGGGAGTGGCTGTCGGTGTCGGGGTGGGCGTCGGCGACGGCGTAGGTGTGGGCGTCGGAGTCGGCGATGGTGTGGGCGCCGGCGTGAAGGTTGGCAGCGGCAAGGGAGTGGGCGGCATGTTGGCTCTGTCGAGCTTGGGCACCGCCCCGAAGTACTCGTTGATGACGCGCTGCCTGCCCACCATCAGGAAGTAGGGGGCGACCGCTGTCAGAACAGGGGTCACCGGCACCACGCTGTAGCTCACCTCGACCTCCTCGTACTCACCTGGAAGACCTGCGTTGTGGGGGCTGAGCCTGATGCTGTACCAGCCGTTGGTCGTTGCATTAGTGGAATCAGGATCGGGGCACAACGGGAGGCCAGCTAGCGCCTCCTTTGCCCTAAGCACGATGGAGTCGGTGCGGGAAAGGTAGCTCCCCCCCACTAGTTCCTGGCGCCCGGTGCTGGCGTATCGGGCCGCCTCCCTGGCCGCATGCTGCACGGTGACGTAGGCCTGAAACACCCTGGCCACGTCCACGATGCCGAAGAGCAGGAGAAGCAGCACAGGCACGGTGAGAGCGAACTCCACCGTGCTCTGGCCAGCGGGACGACTCCAGACCCCGGTCAGACCGAGCGGTCGCACTTCCCCTCCACACGCATGAGCTAATGACCTCTTGACGTGCCAAATGTGGAGCTGAGGCGGGTTGGCGGCAACGACCGTTTATTTAGTACTAGCCATCCAGCTGGACAAGCCCTCCTGCCGGATGCGTGCCTGTGTGGCACACCCCCTGCTTTTCCGTTGGCCGATTGCTGGATCGGCGTTTCGGTTTCGAGAAGGCCACGCCGGCGTTCGGCCTCGCGCCGACGCCCTGACGTTCATCTGGTGCACACCGTGGCGAAGAGGGGATGGGCTCGAACTCTGCTGCTCGGGGTGGCCCTGGGCATCGGGCTGCTGGTGCAGGCGCTGCCGGAGCCGGCACGGGCCGACCCCAGCACCGACGGATGGACCTCGGACCCATCCTTTACCATCACACTACTGGGTCGCGATGGCCCGGACAACACCGACCACTACCTGGTGGCCATCGGCTGGGGAGGCACCTTCTTTGGCGTCGCCTCGGAGTCGATGCCGCTGGTTCCGGCCGACCAGGCGGTGAACATCGTGCTGGACGGCTACAGGCGCACCTTTCCCGGGCGGCCCCAGGAGGACGTCCAGCCCGGAGATAGCTTCGATTTCTACGTACCTGCCGGGACCCTGGTGGCCACCCAGTGGCGCAGGAGCGGCGGCACCGTGCAGTATCGCTCGCTTCAAGGGGACGTCCTGACCACCTATAGCGATCCCAACAGCCTTCTGGTGTACAGTCTGGTCCGGGCCACCAGCCCCAATCAGGCGGAGATCAAGATCAACCTGCTCGCCGATCTGAAGCCTGAAGCCCTGGCCAGGGCGGTATACGGCCGTGGCGACCCTACCTTCAAGCCAGACTTCCTTCAGCTTACCCGTGCCAAGGCGCTGATCCAGAGCGGTGCCGACACGGCAACGGTGGACCTCACCAGACGGCACCTGGACGACCTGCAGGAGCTGAAGGGAGATGCGGAGCCAGGGGGGAAGACCAATAGCGGGATGGACATCTACTGGTTCCGCGGGGATGACGAGGCCCAGGCGCTCTTCAGGATAGATGACGCGGTCGGTGATCAGACGGACCTGAGCGGGATGCCCTCGCTGATGCGAGTCTACTACTACAAGGACGGCACAGTGCGCACCTACCGGCGAGCCGGGGATGTGGCCATGCTGAGCGGGCGGCAGCCCCAGAACGACGCATGGTCGAAGGTGTACCAGGAGTACGGGAAGAGCGATCCCATTCCGACCAGGTGGGAGATAGGCCAGCCGGAGCAGGACGCCCAGGCTCAGGAGCTGGGCAAGCTGGGGGTGGTGGTCTTACGCTACCAGCCGAAGCCGCCGCCGCCGTCCAACTTCTTCACCTCCCTACTAGACCTACTGATGGGGCTGATGAAGCGGAAGGAGGGCTAGAGGGCTCCCTGCTGGGACGTGCCGGGCGCATCAGGTTGAGAGGCCGCCGCCCTGCACGCGGCGGCATGGGGTCGCGGGCGGAGTTGACCCCTCCCGAGGGCATTGGGTATAATAGCAGCGTGGTTAGCCGAGGAGGGGTAGACGAAGATCTGCCCGGGCACGCCGAAGTGGCGGAATCGGCAGACGCGACGGTCTCAAAAACCGTTGGGTGGCGACACCCGTGGGGGTTCGACCCCCCCCTTCGGCACCAAAGGCGGGTCCAGGGCGCAGCGCCTGGCGGGGTTTGGGGTGTCCCCGAAAACGCATTTTGTGCACATCCCATGGGCAGAAAACACATTCCCCGATAGCTCAACGGTAGAGCGGGCGGCTGTTAACCGCTAGGTTGTAGGTTCGAATCCTGCTCGGGGAGCCAGTTCCCCCAAATCCCGGACTTCTCGCGGAGTGGTTAACACTCGCGGGCTTAGGTCGGATTGGGAAGCCGGTAGAAGGCGGCCGCACCGGAGGGTGCCCTGGGCGGGTTTTTTGTCGCGAAGATCCTCCTCTAGCCCAGCCTGAACTTCCCGGACACCTTCGCCAGGGCATCATCTAGCCGCGCGATCGAATTGCTGTCCGCTTCGCCTTCGTCCAGCTCGATGCGGAGAACGAAACGGATCTTGAGCCCGGCGCCGGCCTTGATCACGTCACTGAGTCCATCCACGAAGTCCTGTAACTCGGCAGGCTCCATGACCGCTTCCGCGTACCTGCGGTCCGGCAGAGGCGGCGGGGGTGCCGGAGGCACTGCCACCTTCGGCAGCCGGAGGCGCACATTCGCCGCGCCCGGCCAATCGCACGGCCAGGAGCCCGAGTCTTCCGTCCTTTCCAAGAGCCGGCCACGGAGGGCCCCATCAATCGCCGCCGCCACCACCGGCCAAGGCAGCTGCTTGCCCTGAGCCAGTGCCAAAGCGCTGGCAATGGCGGCCGCGGTCGTCACGTCTTGCGCCCACGCAGCCTGAAGGTTCTGAGGCAACACCGCGGTAGCCGGAATCTCGGGGGGAGGTGGGTTGAGAGTTGCGGTCTCACTCAGAACGCCGAGTGGAATCTCTTCCCTAAAGATACTTGCGGGTCCAGCGATGAGCCAGATAGCCCCCGCTCTGACCGCTTGGCTGATAGCCCGTTCCACCACTTCCCGAGGCGCCCGTGGGATAGGGAAGGCTTCTTCATAGCCTTCCCGCTGGACTTTACTAACGTGTTGGCCATCAAAGAAGGTGCATGCCGCCGCGAAGGTCAGCGGCGAGCCATCCGCCGGCCAGAGTCCCGGTATCGAACCCGGGGCGAGGAGACCGCTTTCCAGCTCGCTAAGCTCCGCTCCCTCGGGAAGCACCACCTCTAGGTCTCGTTCGCGCAGGTCTGCATCGGTCGGTCGAACCCTCCACAGGGTACGATAGGTGCGGTCGGGTCGCGGTAGCCGCAGAACGAAACGCCCTTGCTCGCAGCCCAGAGCAAGCGTTTCAACGATGTCTCGTTGGCGCAACATCTTGGGCAGATGAGGAAACTGGGCGAAGGCACGCACCAGATCGCTCGCTCTCCGAGATGTCTCGCCTGGTCGCCACAGGTTGTACGGACCTTCAGGGAGCAAAGCGTCGGGGCTGATGGCCGACTCCTGGATGCGGCTCCGCTTGTCCTTCTTGATCGTCTCGAAGACCGGTTCTCCACCCGCGGTGATCCGGAAAGCCTCGATCTCTCCCTTCTGCGAGACGGTGACGACGATGTTGTAGGCTTGGACCACGGCGTCCGGAATTCTGTCCCGAGAGGCTTTCAGGTAACCACTGAGGAGCGCCTTACGGTTCTCATCGAAGCTCTTCGCCTCGGGCAGGCCCTCTACCTCTTGCCAGGCCAGGTAATCACGGACCCGATTCGTGACTAACTCCAAGCCTTCACGAGAGGGGGTCAGTGCCAGCACGGCGTTCCGGTAGACGCGAGGTCGATCCGGGCCAGTGGTCTCTTCGAGGAAGCGACGCGCCTCGGCACTGGGCTTACCGGGCTCGGAGGCGGCCGAGGGCGCCAGGATGACGTAGTGGAACTCACCATCGTCTTCAACATCGCGGGGTCGCTGAGGGAGGTTGTGGACGCGTACGCCACTGGCGTTGGCTCCCCTGGTCAGCTGCTGCGCCTTGCTAATCGCGTCCCTGAGGGTCATCTCCACCAGGTCGGGGGAGACCCGGCTGATGGCCTGGCTGTGCATCTGCTTCAAATTAGGCTTGGTGCCCAATCTCCAGCTCTTCGGCAACTCGCGGGCACCAGCCGCCCCGTTTCCGGCCCCAGACATAGCCGACTCGTCCAGGAACCATGAGATCTCCGCCCAGCGGAGAAGAGCTTTCTCCAGCTCGATGCGGTCGGGCCGCGTTGCCCCCAGGAGCACGAGCAGCTCCCGCGTCAAGGCGCGCTGGCCGATGGGCTGCGAGTGAAGGAAGGTGGCCATCACGGCCTGCTCTACTTCCCGGCCCTTCAGTGCAGGAAACTCCTCTGTGATTTCTCTGGCCTTGTCCAGTTCGCCCTCAAGAATCCCGGCCCAGTCCTGCTGCTTCCCCTCGTACTCCTCATATCGAGCTACGGACGTCAGCTCTCGTGCAGCCTCGGACAAGCCGGCTGCATCTGGAGCGTTGAGAAGAACATTCGCAGCTACCAGAGGTGAGGCGTCCCATTGCTCGGCATCCCGCAAAGCCAGCGCAAAGGTACGTAGCACCCCACGCGTCCGTTGGAACCCTTCCAATTGCGTCCACTTCGAGTAAAGGGCTTCGGTGAGCTCGGGGTGGAAAGGATATGAGGCAAGGTACTGGTCTTCGGCCACTCTGCGATTCTTCTGAGTCCATTCATCTAGGGCTTGAATGCCCTCCAGGGCTGAGACAACGTGGGGGCGAAAGCGTTCGCGGTCCCGAATGGACTCCGGGGTGAAGAAGCGGCGCCGCAAGATCTCAGCCACGTCCTGCTTCTCCACCGGCTGAATACCTTCTTCTTTTTCGCGGCGAAAGATCGCGTACAGCTCTTGGACGATCTCTTTGCCCAGCTCGTCGCTCTTGCGAGGGTCGGTCGCCAGGAGGGACGCAACGATGCAAGCAGTGTCCACCTTGGTGGCCGCTTGGGTAAGGTACTGAAAGAAGTCCTGTATCCGATGTCGCCAGGCCGGATCTAGAGCGACCTTCTCTCTGGCATACATCAGGACTTCGTCTATGAGGACCAGCGTCGCGAGTCCTTCCCGCTGAGGCCACTCCAGCAGTTCCCGCAGCAGGTTCTCGGCCGGAGGACTTTCCCGCTCGATGTCCCTGCCCTCCGCTTCCAGCAGGCGGAGCCCGTCGCTGCCAGCAATCTGGAAGGCGAGGACGCTCCATGGGTGCCGCAGCCACCGGGTGCCGCCATCCGGCGCCCGGACCTCCATGCCCTTCTCCACGTCCAGCTTGTCGAAGGCAAGGACCGCGACCCGCGCCTTGGGAGGGGTGATGCCGCCAGCATGCTGGCGGAACTCGTGGACCGCCGGGAGGTCGGGCAGGTTCGTCGGGTCGTTGACCAGGTGGTAGAGCGTGATCAGGGAGTGCGTCTTCCCACCGCCGTAGGTGAGCTCCAATTGCCGCACGGCCTTGTCGTTCTTCCTTGCCAGGCGGAGGAGGACGTCCTTCACCATCTCACGCAGGTTGAAGGTCGGGTAGGTGAGCGCGAAGAACTCCTTGGGGTCGAGGTAGACGGCCCGGCCCCTGCCCATGGCCACATCGTACAGATCGGCGGCGAAGATGGAGAGGGCGAGGTCCCCCGACCGAAGGTCGTCCCGTAGGGTCACGACCTGATGCCAAGGTGTGTAGGGCGGCTTAGCCATGATGTCCTCCCTCCATTCGCAGCGGCATCTGCGGATGCGCACCTCGGGCGCCGAGATGGTTCATGATCGTCTCTAAGAGCGCCCGCTCATCGTGCTGGTTGTCCTTGCGGGCGAGCTCGACGAGCGCCTGGAGCAGTCGGGGGAAGACCGGATTCCGGCGAAGACCCTGCTCCTCCAGATAGGCGTCCACCTTCTGCACATCGCCAGACCGCCAAAGGTGCATGATGTGGTGAACCTGATCGATGAGCGGTGAGGGACGCCCGCCAGGATTGAGTCCCAGGTCCCGCTGCCGGCGCTGATCCCACCGCTTCAGCTTGACGGTGCTGCCGCTGGTGGGCTCGCCCTCACCCTCGGTCCCTCTCCCAGTGGGAGAGGGAAGGTCGGCAGACCAGGGTGAGGGCTCCTCTTCCCCTTCCCCGTCCTCATCTCCTTCGGCCTCATCCACGGCTCGCGTTTTCCCATAGGCGAGGATATCGAACCGATCGGCCAGATCGCGGTCCCGAAGGTTGCAGGATTGGGCGTAGAGGATGGAGGCGCCAACGGGGGCCTCCTCCAGACCGAAATCATGGCGGTGCAGCAGATAGTAGAGGGTCACGTCGTCCAGGTCTATGTGGAGGTCCTCCCTCACCCCTTCCCCTCTCCCAGTGGGAGAGGGGCCAGGGGTGAGGGTCAAAACGCGGCCCACCACGTAATCGACCACGATGCGCCGTACATGCTGGAGGAACTCTGAGACCGACATCAGGCTGTTGGGCTCGTCGGCCTTCTTGACCACCGGGTGTTTGCTGTAGGCCTCCAGCGCCGGTCCGGTGGCCGCCCAGACGAAGTCCGGGCCACGGATACCCGCATCCCAGAACTGGCGAAGCTTATCGTAGATATTCTCTCGCATCTCGTCCAGCACCTGGGTGTCCCACCCCGGCCGCGCCGTCTCCGGCCGCTTGCGGCAGACGAGCCAGACGGAAGATGCGAGGGCCGCTGATGTAAGTGCCCTAGTGCGGTTGCCCATCTCCGTTTGAATAGGCCAGCTTCCATCCACAACGAATCCGGCGCGAATGAGCGCTGATACCAGTGTTTCCCAGGCATCCGGCTGTTTGTTAGCGAAGACGATTACCATGCGGCCGTTGGGGATAAGGGCTCGCTGGCAATTGCTGAAGGCCCTGAACATGCCATCTTCATAGGCGGCCTTGGATTTCTCTGCGTCTCCCCCAAAGCGGCTCGCATCGTCAACAAGCTCGCCGTCGTCGGTCTCATGACTCCATTTCGGGCCAAGCGGTTGCCGGAAAGCGTCGTCTACCTCGGTGCTCAAACCATCCAGGGTGCGCCGCAGCCAAACGTAGAAGAAGTCCATCGTATCCGAGTAGGGGATTGCGTCGTAGTAGGGGGGATCCGTCACGACCGCGTCGAACCTCGCCTCGGCGTTGTTACCGTGAGTCGCGGACCCGAGCACGGTATGCGGTGCCCCGGACACTCTCCGAATGGAGAGTTGATCCAGGGCGGTGGCTATCCTCTCGTAGCAAAGACCATAGGCGCCCGCGTGTTCTCCTACCGGGATAGCCTCCGCAAAGTCCCACATAATTGGCAGAGCAAATCGGGCGAAGGTGTCAACTACTGCCTCGGCATCGAGTTTCCATCGCACATTGCGACTGGTGAACGACACCAATCGGTCAAGCGATAGTGCAAGGAATCCGCTCACTGCCTCTATCCACTTAGACGGGTACCCCTCGGCTCTCATTGCTTCGCGCGCGGCACGGGTGTACTTGACGAAGGTGCCCAGAGCCACCAACTGGCGCGGAGTGAACAGCTTGTACCATTGGTCGAAGCCATACAGCGGCACGCGGAACCCCAGGGCCTCCTTCGTGGGCAGCGGCTCCGTCGGCAGACCAAAGGGCACCTCCTTGAACACCTCGTCAACGTGTCGCGCGGCTTCGCTGGCCGCGTCGATCTCCTCCCGCGTCGGCAGACGGTACTCCTTACCCTTGGCGCCGTCCACCACGACGGCAGTCATCTGAGCCCCCAGCCGCCCGGCCATGCCCTCTGCTCGAATGTCATCCAACGTCATGGAAACCGTGCCGGGGCCGCCGCACACCGGGCACCACGCGCCCGAGCGGGACATGGTGCCGACGCCCTCACCCCCGGCCCCTCTCCCAGCGGGAGAGGGGTGGCCGCTAGGCCGGGGTGAGGGCCCTTCCACCACCTCAAAGTCCACCCCCGTTTTGTCAGCCCTCGGCTTCATCTCCAGCCGGATGCGCTTGTTGTCCTTCCTGCACAGCCAGAGGGTCTTGAGCAGTGGGATGGTGGCGCGGCAGTTCTTGCAGGTGACGGTCCGAGCCCACAAGTAGGCTACGGTCGGCTTGCCGTCCACCGTCGGGTAGAAGCGCTCCAGGTCGCGCCGCGCCCGCTCCAGAACCCAGTGGCCCCACGCCCGCACGTGGTCGGCGAGATCGCCCTCACCCCCAGCCCCTCTCCCAGCGGGAGAGGGGAGAGCCGCCGCGATTTCGGCGAGAACGGTGTCCGTATCGGCGAGCACCCGCTCATTGGTGAAGCGCATCACGCGATAGCCCTGGGCTTCCAGGCTGGCCTGGCGTTCTTGGTCCTGCGTCTGCTGCTCCAAATGAACGCCGCCATCGACCTCGATGACGAGCCGGGCCTCGTGGCAGTAGAAGTCGGCGATGTACGGTCCGATGACGTGCTGTCGGCGGAACTTCGCTCCCGCCAGTTGACGGTCCCGCAGGCACTCCCACAGGATCGCCTCGGCCGTCGTCCCGTGGCGGCGGAGCTCGCGCGCCCGCTCGAGCAGGGCCGGCGGCACACTAGGTCGGACATCGCGCCACAGTGGCAAGGTCGTGCCTTCCTGCGGTTTCCGCCTCCCTCTCCCCCTGGGAGAGGGACCGAGGGTGAGGGCCCACGCCGGCAAGGGTCGCTTCTGCCCCGCCAGCCGTTGCGGATAATCCAGAGTGCACTTGAGGATGAACCACGCCACGGGGTTGATATCGATGGCCGTAACCTCGCAACCCAGGCGCATCGCCTCAAGGGGAATGGCCCCACCCCCGGCGAAGGGGTCCAGGACCCGGGGCGCTCGGCCGCCGTACGCCTTCTTGATCTCCTCTCGAAAGAACTCCAGGGCAGGGCCATTCTCTCGCCCCCAATGGAGAATGCCGCCCTCGGTCTCTTCCTTAATGACCGGGACGTTGCGGCCGCCGACCTTCTTGAAGGTGTTCCTGGTCACGACCCTACCACCCAGCAGCTCCAGCAGGCGCTTGCGCTCCGCGTCGGTACCCGGGTCGGGGAGCAGCGTCGCGATGAGCGCGGCACGAGAGGCCGCTAAGGGGCGTCGCGCCGGCCAGATGTGGAGCGTGGAGATATGGCCGTGCCGCACATTCTTCTCGTGCACGGAATCCAGCGACGCCTGCTTCAGCGGAAACGCGACTTCGATGAGGCGAGGGCGATCGTTAGTCATCGGCTTCACCGTGGGACAGCCCCATTTCTCGCTCGTACTCCTCGGCTGCCATCCTGAGCAGCCTCGGGACAATGGCCTCGTCTCCGAAGCTGCCAGCATTCATCAAGCGAAATGCCTCAAGAGCCCAAATAGCAGCGCGTAGCGATCGGAAATCGGTGCAGCCTGCCCAGTAGACACCCTTGTCTTCCTCCTTCAGAAACCGTTGGCCGTATTCCCGCGCTTCAACGTCTATATCCAGCTCCCTTTCGGGGACGGTTATGCCTCCAAACCCGTCACTGGGAGCTGCAGGGCGGTAGCCCAGTGATGCCATCGCTCGATAAGCTTCTGCCAACTTTTGCCGTTTCTCTCCGCTCGCCATTGTTCCAGCCCCGTGCTTCAGCGGTTGATGGTTTTACTGAGCCTCACAGGACTATTCTTATTCCTCTGCGGCTCCAAAAACACTCGCTTGGTCAATGACCACGCCACCCTTTGCCCGCACTAGTAGCGTGGCAAACGGATCCGAAACCCGAAGCAGCCGCGGGTGCGCTGTCGCGCAATCGTACACCACGTACAGCCAGTACTGGTCCCGGAGGTTGGCGGCTTTCGCCCACTCGTTCTCCTTCAGCTCCACGTCGCCCACGGCCCGTCGTCCCTTCACCTCGATGCAGCGCTGCTCTCCGTCTCGTCGACGGGAAAGCAGGTCGAAGCCGGGCCACTGGTCTAGGCCGATTAGGCGGGCCTTCTCCGGCGTGGACACGTCGTGCACCTGGGCGCCCTGGGCCTCCTCGTATGCCCGAGCCACTTGCATGGCTATGCGCTCGACCTCCTTGTCGTGCCGCTCTCGGTCCTCCGGGTCCGCCGACGGAAGGACCAGGGCATGCGCGAGGAACGTCGCCTCGCCCGGCTCCACGAGCTCTATCTCGCGTCGCAGTATCGCGAGGGCACGCTCTTCCCTAGCTTTGAGTTCTTGTTGCCTCCGCCGCACTTCTTCCAGGCGGCGCCTTGCCGCCTGCTCGCCCTTGTTCGCCTGTTCACGCAGTCTGGCACGCAGGTCGAGAAGCTCGGCCTCCTGGTAATCGAACCCCTTCCGGAGGAACCCCTCTCTATCGCTTAGCGAACTGGTGAGCCTTCGCCGGTGCTCCTCGACAAGGGGCCCCAGTACGGAGCTGTGGAAGTAACTCTCGGCGCGGGCGATCGCCGCCTCTATCCGCTGATGCGCCGGCCAGGCGGTCGGTGGAACGTGCTCCGCCGGGCGCAACACCATGAGCTGCTCTACCGGGCACGGGATCGGTTCCCCATCCACCGACTGAGTGACAGCAGCAAGGTGGACATCCAACACCTGGTGGGCTCGGAAGGACTCCGGGAAATCGGGATCGGCAATCCGGACCACGGTCACCAGGCCCAAGTGGTAGAGGTACGGCTCGGCCGCATAGGGGTCGACAAAGACCCCACCTCTGAGAGCGATCTCGGCAACCCGCTCGCAGAAGTACGAGCGGTATCGGTCGAAAAAGGGCTCACCTGGACGAAGCCACAACACGTCTTCATCGGGTTCGGGTTTGCGCACGGTCATCGGCAGCGGCCGGCCGCCAGTTGCCTCCTCCAGGGCCACGCCGAGGGCAATGGGCAGCCGCTCCAGATGAAAGCGTCCGTCCAATTCCCCGCGTATGGCGACTCCAAGGCGCGGAGCGCTCTTCTGGATGAAGCTCTGGACGTAACCGGGGAGAAGGCGGTGCAACTGATCGCGGTCACGCTGGGCCAGCAGCGACGGCAGAAGCGACACCACGTCCCCGCCGGTGCTCCTGAGCTTGGCATCGGCTTCCTCAATGGCTCGCACCTGTTCCGTCGTGAGAAAGCCCTCGACGCGGCCGGCTTCTTCGTCGGCGCGGTCCTCGACCACCGCCCGCATGATGATATCTGCCAGAGATACTCCCTGGAACTGTCGCCCAATGACGTCGAAGACCTTGTCCGAACCCAGCTCCCGCCGGATGGTCTCCAGCTTGTCCAGAAGTGTCCTCAGGACACGCCCCTCGCGGGTCTTGTTGGCGACCAGATTGACCAGCACCACCGGATCGTGCGTCTGCTTGTAGCGGTGAATGCGGCCGAAGCGCTGCTCGATCCGCGCCGGGTTCCATGGGATGTCGTAGTTCGCCATGATCCAGCAGAACTGCAGGTTGATCCCCTCGCCCGCCGCATCGGTGGCCACCATGAACCGGCACTGCTTCCGAAACTCTTCCATCTGGGCTTCGCGCTCCGGGTACGGCATGCCACCGTGGATGCGGGCAACCTGGCCGGTGTAGCCCATACCCTCTAGCCGCTGGACCAGGTAGTCCATGGTGTCGCGGTGCTCCGTGAAGATCAGCAGTTTCTCATCCCGAAACTCCGGGTCCCGGATCACATCCCAGAGGCGGTCGAACTTCGACTCATCGCCGCGTTCGTGGACGCGCCGCGCCAGAGCCAGCAGCTCCTCGACGTGGGTCTTCTCTGCCTGAAGCTCGGCGAGGGTGGTCGCGGTGGTGGCGCCCATCGCGTCCTCCTCCACCGCGTCGCGCTCTTCACGGCCGTCTACCGTTCCCTCTTCGTCGCTGGTCCTCTCATCCTCGATGTCCGGGATGCGGAGGCGTCGCTGATCGGCCTGGAGTTGCTCTTCGGACAGCGCCCTCGCTACCACTTTGCTGATGAGATCGCTCAGCCGGTCCCGCCGGCGTTCGAGGGAGCGGAGCAGTGCCCAGGTGGAGCTGGCGGCCCGGCGCTGCAGGATGCTCATCGCAAGCCGGGCGGCGGAGCGGTTCAACACCCGGGCCCGGTTGTAATGAAAGCGCACGTAGTCGGTCAGCTGCTCGTAGAGCTCCCACTCCATCGGGGTGAGGTCGTAACCTGCCGTGTGGCTCAGTCTGGTGGGATAGATGCGCGTGCCGTCAAACCTGACCATCTCCTCTTTGGTGCGCCGCAGAAAGTATCGCGCCCGAGCTTCGGCCGGGAAGGAGTTGAAGGCGTCCACCGTTCGGAGCATGGAAGGTTCGAGAAGCCGCCACAGGGCGAAATACGGAAAATCCTTCCCCATGTGTGGCGTGGCGGTGAGGAGCACGAGGTGATGGGCGTGCCAGGAGAGACGTCGAGGCGGCCGGCTTTCCTGGAGCGGATCCGCGCCCGCCAGCAGTTCCGCCAGCTTGTAGCGGTCGGTCGTCTCATAGCTGCCGTCCGCGTTGCGCATGGCGGATAGCTTGTGGGCTTCATCGAACACCACCAGGCCATACGGTTCCGTCTCAGGCGCCGCAAGTCGCTCGAAGGCCCTACCCCCAGCGAGCGTATCTACACTGACAATCACTAGCTCGCTCCCGGGGCCGCCAAAGGGGTTCTCATCGCGACAGTCGGCGCCCGTCACTTCGCGAAACTGCAGTGAGAAGAGGATGCGCATCTCCCGTTTCCAGTTGCCCACCAGTCCGGCCGGAGGCACGATGAGGACGCGCCGGAGTAGCCGACGACTCAGCATCTCCCGGATGTAAAGGCCCGTCATGATGGTCTTTCCAGCGCCAGCGTCGTCTGCAAGAAGAAACCGCAGGCGCGGTTGCGAGAGCATGTGGTGGTAGACGGCGATGATCTGATGGGGGAGAGGATCGATCAGCGCGATTTCTGTGCCGAACACCGGACTGAACAGGTGCCCGTAGCGAAGGCGCTCGCCCTCGATGAATAGCCGTACCGTTTCGGGGTCCGTCTGGAAATCGGTGACCGGCACGCGCGGAGCCGCTGCGTACTCGGCCCGTCGTTCCCCGATGGCGCTTGCGGATGTGCGATGGTGGCCGGATGCCTGCGCGGCCAATGCGACCAGAGCTCTCATGGCCAGCCGATTCGGGCGGGCCTGGCCGTTCTCCCAACGGCTGATGGTCACGTAGGTCACGCCGAGGTGCTCGGCAAGTTCAGCTTGCGTCATGCCGATCTCACTACGAAGACCCCTTATCCATTCAGGAGAACCGACTGTTCCCGTAACCAAAACCGAGCCCCCGGCAGGAACTTAACGAACTATAACATGGCTGCCAGCCTATCTCAAGAAATCGAGTCTTCCGGGTTCACCAGCAATCCGGGTGTCCTCGATCGAGGACCAGAGTACGCCCGGGAATCCGGCTGCTCCCGACAAGACTTCGGGCAGTGTTAAGGGGAGACCCTGCAGTCTGCACCCCGCTTGATTGTTGGTGGAACCAAGAGTCACAAGGTGTCCGCGTGGGTGCCTCCGGTGGTAGTATCCCCGCGAGTGGTGTAAAAGGGGCGGGAGGTTGACAGAGGCGGCCACCCCGTGGTCTTCATCGAGATTGGCAAGATCATCGAGAAGGAGGATCACGGGATGGCCGACGAGTACAGGATGGCACTGATGGAGCTCTTGCGCAAGGTGCAGATCGAGGGGGACGCCGGCTTCTTGAGGGAGGGGTGCGGGTTCTCAGCCAGGCGGTGATGGAGCCGGAGTTGATGCCAACCCTGCTGGTAGCCGGCTAGGGAGACGGCCTGTGGAGATGTGGACGGCTCTGCGGACCCGCCCCCATCTCCACAGGCTCGACGACTACGACGACGATTACGATGAAGACGGCGGAAACCTTTT
>Ga0334722_10003746_pt1 | contig 16200 bp, 19 predicted proteins | sample C3_bottom_MG_FD_207210 | JGI IMG/M metagenome (GOLD analysis project Ga0334722, IMG submission 207210) | Sediment microbial communities from Yellowstone Lake, YNP, Wyoming, USA - C3_bottom | ecosystem: Environmental > Aquatic > Freshwater > Lake > Sediment | place: USA: Wyoming | collected...
TTCAGGATGTTCAAGGCCTCGTCGTAGGACACCCGATGGAAAGGCGGCTTGACGGCATCCAGAGGCTCGGTCTTTCTGCCCAACAGTTTCAGTTCCTCTAGCCGCTCCTCCAGCACCTTGGACACTATATGCGAGATCAGTTCCTCGTTGACCTTCATGAGGTCGTCGAGGTTGTACCAAGCCATTTCGGCCTCGGCGTGCCAGAACTCGGTCAGATGCCTTCTGGTGCGCGAAGGCTCGGCCCGAAAGCTCGGCGCGATTGTGTAGACCTTCTCAAGGCTAAATATAAAGGCCTCTAGGTAGAACTGCGAGCTCTGGGTCAAGTACACGTAGTCGTCGAAATAGGGCACCTTGAAGAGGGTGGCGCCGCCCTCGACGGCCGCGGTTATGAACATGGGGCCTTGGACCTCGTAATAGCCCCGCGACCTGAAGTACTCGTGTATCGCGCCGAAGACGGTGTGGCGTATCTTCAAGACCGCCTGCATCTTCCTGCTCCTCAGCCAGAGGTGCCTGACGTCGAGGAGGTACTCGCTGTCGGCCTGCGCGGCGTCCTCGTTTATGGGGTACGGCGCGCCCTCGTAGTACCAATCGACCGACTGGACGTGGAGCTCCTTGCCGCCGGGCGCCCTCGGCTCATCTCTGACGAGACCGGTGGCGACCAGCGACGACTCTAGGTTCAGCCTCTGCGCCACGTCGAAGGCCTCCGTGTTGCGGGTGAACACCAGCTGGAGGATGCCCGTGGAGTCCCTAAGGACTAGGAATATCTTATCTTTCAACTCCCTTTTCCTATACACCCACCCCCTCACCGTCACTACGCCGGAGGATTTAAGGGCGTCGGCTATGGTCACAGCGCGTCTGTAGGCCATATCACCTCTCTTGTGAGGTCTCCTTGTAGATGCCCACGACGACTCCATCGGGGCAGTCGTCGACCTTAGAGCCGACGTAGTCCCCCTCCCTGTAGTCCCTCGTCTTCTCGTTGCCGTCTCCGCACTTAACCACAGTGACGACGCGCCCCTCCCTCCTCGCCTCCTCCGAGCTGATGCGCTCGCTCGACCTCATAAATAGGTATACCATCACGCCCAGCACAGCCACGGCGGTTATGAACATGGCGATTAGGCCGTAGTCTATCGGCATAGAGTCCTAGAGTCCTCAATATTTAAAATGAATTCCGTATGGCGCACACTCTATACGGGATAAAATAGCATTATTTATATATAATGATAATTTCTCTATATATTATTTTCTTTTAGACTCTAGAATACCAGCTCTTATATAATAACTATCTCCATAGCCCAACACCTCGAGCATCTCGTATAGAGACCTCACGGCGGAAAGCACCACTGTGCTCGACCTGCCGGCGGCCGCGGCCGTCGCATACCTCACGTCCTTGCCGGCGTGTCTCAAGGCGAATGTGCCCGGCTCGTCGGAGTACATCCTGTCTATATACACGGGCCCTATCTCCTTGAATATAGTCTGCGACAGCAGCTCCTTGAACTGGCTCGTCGGTATTCCGTGGGCGGCCGCCATGGACGCCGCCTCGCCTAAGACGGCGACTGTGCCTATCAGCAGGGAGTTATACGCCAGTTTCAACACGACGGCCTTCTCGAACTCGCCTACGTGCATGACTCTGCCCAACTCGGCGAATAGTCTGGAATACCTGCTGTAGACCTCGGCGTCGCCTCCGACTATATATACGGCGTCGCCCCTCTCCACGTTGCCGGGCCCTCCGACTATAGGCGACGCCAGGATCCCGATCCCCCTCGCGGCGAGAGCCCTACGGGCGGCGGCCGCGCCTGCGAGGGAGTACGTGCCCATCAAGAAGACGGCATCTCCGCCTATCTCGTCCACCAACGACAGCAACGCCTCATCGTCGGCTACAAACACGGCGACTGGCCCCCGGGCCTCGGACGGTCTGGATATCGGCGTGGCGGGGAGCCCCTCGAGCTTCCCGCGCGTTCGATTCCAGGCGTAGACCTTATGGCCCAGCTGGGCCGCCCTCTTGACGAAGGCGGCCCCCATCCTCCCCGTTCCGACCACCGTCAGCTCCATACAAGGCTTTTAACCGGCCGTAATATCTGTTTCGCCGTGGTTAGGATATTGAGGGTAGATCCTCTGAACCCGCGGGGCGAGGACATGGCGGAGGCCGCCGCGGTCATAAGGTCGGGGGGCCTCGTGGCGTTCCCCACTGAGACGGTGTACGGCCTAGGTGCCGACGCCTTCAACGCCGAGGCCTCCGCGAGGATATTCAAGGCCAAGGGGAGGCCTGCCGACAATCCCCTCATAGTCCACGTGTCGTCCCTAGACATGGCCCTGGAGATAGGCGACATGCCGGATAGAGCCGTCGAAGCAGCTAAAAGGGCGTGGCCCGGCCCGATAACGTTCGTAGTGAGGAAGAGGGCCGAGCTGCCGGCGGCGGTCACCGCCGGGCTTCCGACGGTGGCCTTGAGGTGCCCCGCCCATCCGGTGGCGTTGAGGCTGATAGAGGCGGCGGGCACGCCCATAGCGGCCCCGAGCGCGAACAAGGCGGGAAGGCCTAGCCCCACCGAGGCCTCGCACGTGGTCGAGGACCTCGGCGACTCGGTGGACTTGGTCCTAGACGCAGGCAGGACGTTCTTCGGGGTTGAGTCCACCATCATAGACGTGACGAGGGAGCCCCCAGTTCTGCTGAGGCCCGGCCCCTTCACCGTCGAGGAGCTCAGGGACATATTGGGCGATGTGGAGATTCCGCCCTTCGCCAGAGGGCTCGGCGAAGCCGACGTGGCGCTCGCGCCGGGCATGAAGTATAGACACTACGCGCCGGAGGTCCCCCTGATACTTGTCGACTTCGATCTCGCGTCGGCAACCGAGGCCGTCCGCGGGCTCGGCTTGAGGGTCGCCGTATTGTGCCTCGCCGGGAAATGCGCCGATGCGGACGCAACGATATACGTCGGGTCTGATCCGTACGAGATAGCGAAGAATCTCTACGACGCGCTCAGGCGCCTCGACAAGACCAAGGTAGACGTTGCGCTCGTCCCCACAGTTGCCGAGAGGGGGATAGGGCTGGCGGTCATGAACAGGCTGAGAAAGGCCTCGGGCTTCAAGCTGGCCAAGAACGAGGCCGAGCTGAGGGGGCTGTTGGGGAGATGAGGTGGACTGAGGAGTTCTTCGACGATATATATAGGGACTTCATGGAGCACTATAGAGGGCCCGAGATCAGCGCCAGGGAGGCGCGGTTCCTGGCCGGGGCGTTGGGCGTGGAGCCGGGCAAGCGCTTCCTCGATGCGGCGTGCGGCCACGGGAGGCACATGCGGTATATGCCTCCCGACTCTGTGGTGGGGCTCGATATAAATATACGCTACCTCTCCGAGGCCAAGAGGTACGGCGACGTCGTGGCGGCCGATTTGAGGATGCCGCCGTTCAGACGCCGCGCGTTCGACGGAGCCTACATAATGCACAGCACATTGGGGATGTTCGGCGACGAGGAGGATCTGGAGATCTTGATGTGGCTGTCGGGCTCCATAAAGCCCGGCGGATCTCTGGCGCTGGATCTAGCCAACAGGGCGAAGGTCGACAAGGCGTATGCGGCGCTGGGGGAGACCTGGAATATGTGGATCTCCGCGGGTCCGTACAAGGTCCTGTCGGTGGCTACCTACAACCCGCTCGCCGGCAGGATAAGGGAGAGCAGGCACATCTACAGAAACGGGGAATATATAGGGACGAGGACGCTCGAGCTCAGGCTATACTCGCCGAGCGAGCTAGGCCTGATGCTGCGCAACGTCGGCATGGCCGTTAAGGCGGTCTACGGGGATTTCGACGGATCGCCGTATTCTGACAGCTCGGAGAGATATATCGCAGTCGCCGTGAAGATCGGCGGAGCTCCGGAACACCTGAAGACGGCCATATCTTGGCCGTAATGATATATTTGCCTCAAAGCCACCTTCCCCCATGAAGCTCTATTACTTCAAAAACGCCGAAGATCTCGCCAAGCCCATCGCGGGGGCGCTGGGCCTAGACGCCAGGCCCCTAGAGGAGAGGGATTTCCCCGACGGCGAGGTGTTGGTGAGGGTGGAGCCCGCGAGGGAGGCGGTCTTGCTGGCCAGGCTCTATCCCGACGTAAATAAGAACTTGGTCAAGCTGTTGCTTGCGCTAGACGCGTTGAGCGACTACGGGACCGACAGAGTGGTTCTCGTCGTGCCCTATCTCCCCTACGCTAGACAGGACAGGCGGTTCCGCGAGGGAGAGCCCATAAGCGTGAAGACGATATTGGCCCATCTGAGGCAGTATCCGGTGTCGCACCTCGTGGCCGTGGATCTCCACAAGCCGTATATAGGCGATTATATAGCCGGCACACACGTAGTCAACGTGTACCCTGCTGAGAGGTACGCCAACGCCGTGAGGAGGTGGGGCGTGGACGTCGTCCTCAGCCCCGACGCCGGGTCCCTCCACAGGGCGTCTACGTTGGCCGGACTGCTGGAGGTGCCCTACGACCACTTCGAGAAGTTCAGAGATAGGGAGACCGGGGAGATATACATGAAGCCCAGCGGGGCCATGAACCTACAGGGCAAGGCGGTGGCGCTGGTAGACGACATATTGGCCACAGGCGGCACTCTTGTCGATGCCTGCAAGAACGCAAAACTGCTGGGGGCATCTGCGGTATATGCGGTGGTCTCCCACTGCCAGCTGTTGGGCAACGCCAGGGAGAAGATAAGGGGATGCGTCAACGCCCTCTATTGCACCAACACCATACCGTGTGAGTACTCCACCGTGGACGTATCCGAGGACCTCGCGAGGGCCATCTCGGCGGTCCTATAGCCGCCAGTACTTCGACTGGATAGACCGAACCTCGGCCAGGACCCTCGACATCCTCCCCCAGACGGAGTGGTCGCTGGCGCTGGGCTCCTCCGGGGGCGCACGGCCGAGGCCTGCCAGCTCCATCGCCAGCATCTTGGACCCCTCCCGGATCACCGAGTAGTTGTAGCCGCCTTCGAGCAGAAAGACGGCCGGCACGTTGAGAGACAGCAGGGACTTGATGGCATATCTATAGCCGTTTAGGGTGAAGCCCATATCGGCGAGCGGATCCTCCTTGTGGGCATCCCAGCCGAGCGACACGACCAAGGCCCTTGGGCCGTACTGCCTCAATATGGGCATGACTACGTCGTCGAAGATCTCCTTGAACCCGTCGTCGCCGAGGCCTGGAGGCATGGGCACATTGACGTTATACCCCTCGCCCCTCCCCCTCCCCACCTCGTCGGGGAAGCCAGTGCCGGGGTACAACGTCAGCGGGTCTTGATGGGTCGATATATAGAGCACGTCCCTATCGTAGAGTATCTCCTGCGTGCCGTTGCCGTGATGCACGTCTATATCCACCACGGCTACGCCCTCTCCGTAGAGAGCCCCCACGGCCGCCGTGTTGAATATACAGAAGCCCTGGGTGGGGGCGGTCAGAGCCCTCCCGGACCTGCCTGCGTGGTGGCCTGGAGGTCTCGCCAGTATGTACGCGTGCTCCTTTGAATCCAACGCGTCGAGTATCGCCGATACGGCCGCGAGAGCCGCGGCGCAGGTGCCGGGAGATACCCAAGTATCGCCGTCCAGTCTCGTGAGGTTGCCCAAACTACATAGATCCTCTACATATCTTATGTAGTCTCTGCCGTGGGCCGTCTCAAGACGTTGGGCGACGTCGTCTCTGGCGCGAGGGGCCGAGAGGGGGACGCCCGCCTCCCTGACCCCCGCCAGGGCGTAGTCGAGACGGCCGGGGTTCTCGGGATGTCCAGGCCCTGTCTCGTGCCCCTTGAAAACATCGCCATAGTATACCTTCATGGATGGATCTGTGCATCTATTAAAGAAAGGGCATGACGAGGAAGCGGTAAGCCATTCGCCGGACCCATGGCCTGATGCGCCTCGCCGCGGTGCGGACGGCGGCGCGTGGAGCAAAGCTTAAAGGCCGGCCGTTAGGGCGCGCATTCACCTCGCGGTGAAGATGCCGGAGGGGCGGGCTACGTCTCGATCCTCAGGGAGGGCCTCGAGCGCGCCGCCTGGCTCAGTCCACGGCTCCGGAGACCGGCGGAGGCTCGCGGCCGAGTTCGTAGGCTACATACTTCAGAGGGCGAGGGAGGAGGGCGGCGCCGTATACGAAAAGGCTAAGGAGGTAGTGGAGGAGGGCAAGGCGATAGGCTCCCTAAAGCTTGCGGACGTTAGGGGGACTGAGGTCGACGTCGAGGGCAGGAAGCACGTTGTAAGCGTCATAGGCGGAGGTGCCCAGTTCGAGGAGGGCAGGAGCGGCAGAACCCTCTTGAGGATAACAATAACGGCTGAGGTCGACGGCGTCAAAAGCGATTATACGACGACCTTCGGCAGATACGGCAAAAACAACGAGGTCGTGGGCTATGTCTACATCAGAGTGGAGAAAGATGCCGAGAGATTCTTAGCGCTGGTGGAGGCCCTGAGGGGGGCCGAGGGCGTACCGCATGAAGGACGGCGCGATGATGATCGTGTGCTACGAAGGGCGTCTGGGGGGCTTCATGCGCTTCGCCGAGCTCTACGGGGCTATAACGAGATGGCTTAAGGGGGACAGGTCGGTGAGCCCTTTCCTTGGAGCTGAGGACAGTAGGTTTTATTTTTGATGAGAGTACATGATGTTGAAGAAAAAGAAGAAGGAGGAGCTCGATGAAGATGAGGAAATAGAGAAGTTGCTCCGCGATACCGACGACGCGCCGGAGAGAGATGACGGGGATAGATATCTCAGGATTAAGATAGAGATCGAGGGGCTTAGGGAGCTGGCCCAAGCGCTGGAGGAGCTGGTTGAGGTTATAAAATCGAAGGAGAAGTAGCTATGCATGTACTGCGTTTTGCCCATAGGCTCGTACGAGCAACATGGCCCATACCTCCCGCCTACTGTGGACGCCGAGGTGGCCATCTACGTGGCGGAGAGATTGGCCGAAAGACTGGGGGCCCGGGTCCTGGCGCCGATATACTATACCTGTAGCAAAGAGCATCAGGACTTCGCCCCGACTATCTACGTCGAATGCGAGACGTTTATGTCCTATGTAAAAGAGGTTTTGAGGAGCGCGGCCAGGTGGTGCGACGGCGTGATAGTGGTCGCGGGCCACGGCGGAATAGCCGACGCCGGCAACGCGGTCGCGTCGCAGCTGGACTACGAGCTGGGGCCCAAGATACTCTGGCTGAACATATGGAGCCTGGCGCCCGTGAGGGACCACGCGGGCTCGGACGAGGCAAGTATATATCTGGCGGTGGGCGGCCGGCTCGTCGATACGCCCAAGGAGAGGATATGCGAAGGCGACGTCCACATGATGAGGTATCTACGGACGGCGTGGATGTCCAGATCAGGCGTGGTGGGATGCATAGATCCTGCCGAGATCTCCGCGGAAAGGGGCTCCGAGTTGCTGGAAACTATAGTTGACAAGGCCTACCAACGGGCTAATGTTTTTTTATCATCAATTCGGGCCGTCTATCGTGCATAGCGTGATGCAACTAAAGTTGATAGGGTATAGGGAATGGACCGAGACGTTGGGTTCCAGGCGGGAGCATCTAATCCAGCAGGTGCAGGCGGAGCTACACAAGAGGGCCTGGGCCGAGTACACATCGGTGGACGCCCTCCCGCACCACATGCGTTACGACTATCTGCTGATATACTCCAACAACGTGCCGCCGAAGGCTCTGGCGGACAGGGCCAAGTCCCTGGAGGAGATATCGCCGGTGCCGATCGAGTACTGCATAGGGCGCGGCGACACCCCGCTGGAGGCGTACGAGACGTGCGGCGAAGAGGACACGACGAGCGGCTCGGCGGTCGTGGGCCACATGGATATAGTCAACAGCACGCGGCAGACGGAGAGGATGGGGTCGTACGACCTATATGTGGTGGTCGGCGACCTCATAAACAAGGCGAACACCATCTGCAAGGGGCTGGGCTGCCTGGCCTTCTACCTGGGGGGCGACAACATCATGATTTTCCTCCCCGACGCAAAGACCGGCTATCTGCTCTACGACCAGATATATATCGACGTACGGCTGGGTATAGGCATTGCCGAGAGGCCCTACACGGCGCTCGCCAAGGCCACAGAGGCCCTCGACTCGATGAGGAGGGACGGCGTTGTTGGGGTCAGAGTTCTGAGATGAGGCCCTACGTCTATCTGGCCGCCGCGATCACCGTCGACGGCAGAATAGCCAGCAGGTCCGGCTACTCCCGCCTCTCATGTCCCATGGATCTGAAGAGGCTACACGCGCTCCGCGCCAAGGTCGACGCCGTGGTGGTCGGGGCGGGGACCGTCAAGGCGGACAACCCGCGGCTGACCGTTAGATACGTGCAGGGGCGGAACCCCATGCGGGTGGTCGTCGACGGGTCGTTGAGCGTCCCCACGTCTGCCAGGGTCTTCGACAGCTCGGCGCCGACCGTCGTGCTCACCACCGAGAGAGCTCCAGACGAGAGGGTGGCCGCGCTGAGGGAGCGCGGTGTGGAGGTGATACGGTTCCCGGGGGACTCGGTGCCGCTACGCGAGGCGTTGGAGAGGCTCTACGCCTCGGGCGTGCGGAGCGTCTTGGTGGAGGGCGGCGGGCACGTCAACTGGCAGATGTTGAGCCAGTGCCTAGTCGACGAGCTGATAGTGACGGTGACCCCCTACGCGTTCGGGGCGGGCACCTCGTTGTTTGAGGGGCCGGGCTACGACGACGCGGAGTCGGCCCCCTTCAAGCTGAGGCTCCTGTCGGCTGAGGTATGCGAATGCGGGCAGGAGGTCGTCCTGAGGTATAGGGTGGAGTGTAAACAACAGTTTACATAAGGCATATATATGGATGAACTTCGGTTTACGATGACGTTGGAGAGGGCGATAGAGGCGCTGAAGGCCGGCCGGCCGGTCCTCATATACGACGGCGACCACAGAGAGGCCGAGGCCGACTTCGTGGTGAGGGCAGACGCCGTAGGTCCAGGCCTGGTCAGATGGCTGAGGCAAAACGCCGGCGGCCTTCTGTGTTTCGTGACCACCGAGGAGGTCGGGAGGGCGCTCGGGCTCGAATTCCTCTCTGAGTATTACCGCAGGCTGGGCCTCGCGGCGTTGCCTAGATACGGCGACGAGCCCGCCTTCATGGGGTACGTCAACCACAAGAAGACTAGGACGGGGGTCAGGGATTCGGACAAGGCGTTGACCATACGGGAGCTCGCGAGAGTCGTGGCGATCGCCCTACGCGATCTCGACAGCGCCAGGAAGACCTTTATGGACGAGTTCTACGGGCCGGGCCACGTGCCCGTCCTCGGGGCGAGGATAGGGAGGAGGTGGGGCCATACGGAGCTGTCGACGTTGCTCGCCAAGGCCGCCGGCCTGCCTCCCGCTTTGGCGATCGTGGAGGTCCTGGGCCCGAGCGTCGACGCCATGCCGTACGGCGAGGTCGAGGAGCTTGCGAGATCGCTCGGCATACCTCTGTTGAAGGGCGAGGAGCTAAAGGCCCTTGCGTAGCTTAACCACTATCCTGGCCCTCCTCGTATCGTCCACGAACTTGACGACGTAGGGGGCCAGCCTCTCGAGCTCCCTACGGGACACGGTGTCCCAAGTCGGACATGTCCTGTCCACATACACCTCCCGCCCGTCGTAGACCAGCGGATAGAGCCTACAGCCCACGGGCCTGTTCTCGTAGATCTTGCAACTGGCCGTGGCGGGGTCGTAGAAGACGCAATGTCCGTCCACGTTCTTAAGCCTCAGCGTCTCGCCGTCGGCTACGGCGAAGTCCTCGATCCTATATCCCAGGGCCTCGATGCGCTCCACGTCCTCCGGCAACAGCTCCATCTCGGTCCCCAGGCAACATATCCCGCATTTTATGCATTTGAACCTCACCTCGAAGAACGAGGGGTTGGACCAGACGCTCATTCCACCACGTAGAGCGGCCTTCCCTCTCTGAAGAACCTCACGACGTTTTCCGCGGCGATTTCAGCCATCTTGGCCCTAGTCTCAAGCGCGGCGCTCCCTATATGGGGGGTGAGGACCACGTTCGGCATCCTCGCCAGCTCGTGGGTATGGGGGAGAGGCTCCACTTCATACACGTCGAGGGCCGCGCCGGCCAGGACGCCCTCCCGCAGAGCCCTCAGAAGGGCCTCCGTATCCACGACGGGCCCTCTGGACACGTTGACGAGATAGGCGCCGCGTTTCATCCTCGAGAGCCTCTCCCAGCTCATCAGATGCCGCGTGTCCGGCGTCAGCGCCACCGAGAGCACGACGAAGTCGCTGGTGGCGAGGAGCTCCTCAAGCGGCAGATACTTGATGCCTAGGGCGAACTCCACCTGAGGCTTCCTGGTGCGCGACCAATAGACCACCTCGGCCCCGAAGGCCAGAAGGCGTCTCGCTATCGCGGCGCCGAGGTTCCCCAGTCCCACTACGCCGGCCCTCTTGCCCCTTATGTCCGAGCCCATGAGGGCGCCCCACACGTCGTACGCCCTGCCCTCTCTGATCAGGCGATCGCCCTCAACTATCCTTCTGGCAAGAGCCAGCAGAAGGCCCACGGCCAGATCCGCCGTGGCGTCGACCAGCACCTCAGGCGTGTTGGCGACCACGATGCCCCTCCGCCTAGCCTCGGCGACGTCTATGTGGTCGTACCCCACCGAAACGGTGGAGACTATCTTCAGATTTACGGCGTTGGAGAGAACCTCCCTGTCCACTGCGTCCCCCACGAAGACAACCATGGCGTCGCACTCTGCGGCGGCCCTCTTAAGGGCCTCCTTAGGGATGCCGGAGGTCAGCCAGGCCGGCCGTCCGTAGGGATATGCCCTTACCTCCCCGACCTCGGCCAACCTCCTGTAGAGAACCTCGGGGAAGGTGTCCCTGCTGACGAATATACAGACCACGGAAGATCACTGGTCTATATTAAGAAGTCGCCTAAGCCACTCGGGCATCCTGGGGCTCGGGACCACGTCGAGCACGTCGTAGGGCTTTATATCGAGCACGGGGCTTCCGGTCCAAGCGTCTAGGTTCCTCACGCGGAGCCGAGGCGGCTCCACGGCCACGATCTCGGCGACGGTGAGGCCTATGGGGTTGGGCCTCGGCGGGAATCTCGTCGCGAATATGCCGACCTCCGGAGCGTCCTGGAGGCGTCTAGGCCTCACCCTAAGCTCGAAGCGCTCGACTCTGTCCATATACCATATGATGAAGACGTGGCTGTACTCCTCAAGGCCCAGCAGGCCCTTGGCATATTCGTCGAATATCCTGACCGTGGACACCAAGCCCCTCCTGCCCGCCCCGCGCCCCTCCTGCGGAAGCCCCTCCTCGACGTACCCTATGGCCTTAAGCCTCACCTCCCTCAAGGGATCACCTGCGCCGTGATCGACGGGCTGATCATTATCTGGCCTCCGGCGTATGTCACGTGTGGAAACGATATGAGCAGTTTCTCCGTCGAGCCGCCGCTGAGCCTCATCCCGCCCGTTATATGGACCTTGAAGACGCCGCTGGGGATGCGCGCGGTGACGTTGACTCTCCCAACCTCGACGGTGGCGCTCGACACCGTGAAGAACACCTCGTCGTACTCGCCGGCAGGCGCCGAGGCCGAGGCGAGCAGTTGCGGCGCGTGGCTCAACGCCACGGTCCTGCTCCCGTTGAAGATAGTCACCCAGCCGGAGTTGTTGCCGACCCTATGAAGCGCCACGGACGTGAACGTGAGATATACCGTCAGGCCTGGCGCCGGAGGGTCGGACACGTAGACGTCCACGCGGCCCTGGGATAGGTGGAAGTAGAGGAGGGCGACCGCGGCGAGGATTATAACCACGAGCGACGCAACGAGCCAGGACCTCATGAGGGGGATGGATCGGGTTGCTTATAAACCCTTGCCCCCTAGAGGCCGAGGAGCGCGATCCCGGCGAACGCCTTGAGGAATATATTCAGGCCGAAGAGAGCCAACAGCGCGGCCAGCGCCACCAGAAGATATCCATACCCCCTATTGCTCAACAGCCGGGACGCGCCCCCGCCCAGCGAGGCCATGAGGGATAGCCACAGATAGTCCATCCATACGTGTGCGCCGTACATCGCGGCCACGCCGAGAGGACCCAGCCTAAACGCCTCGCCGACCAGGGGAAGGCCGACGGTGGCCCACCACATCAAGAAGTAGGGATTCGCCCCCGTGAAGACCACGCCGGCCAGGAAAGGCGGTGGGGAGAACCGGCCGCCGGGCGTCTGCCCCGCGCCGCCTCTCATGGATCTCAGTCCGTCTCTGGCGGTTAGGTACGCGAAGAAGAGCGAGAACGCCAGCGAGACTGCCGCCAGAGGCTTCTGGAAGGAGGCCAGCGCCGTCGCCACAAGCCCGAGCGCCAACACGTAGGGCAGCTCGAAGGCCATGTGGCCCGCGGCCACGGCGAGCCCCGACCTGGCCGCCGAGCTGGGGCGAACGGCGCCCGCGACGACCGACGCAGTCGTGAGGGGGCCCGGCGAGAAAGCGCCGGACGGCGTTATCATCAAGGTCTGGACGACCAGGTCGGCCAGCATGTCACCGCACCGCCGAGAAGGCGCGTCTGAGTACCTGCCTGACGTTGGTATATGTCTTCAAGCCGTCCAGCTCCGCCTCGGATATCCACATGCCGTTGTTTAAACTTCCCCCCAGCCGCCTGACCAAGAAGACGAGGTCGTAGTGTATATGCGTCTCATGGGGATAGCGCACGGTCTCCCTCAGGATGGCGAAGGGCAGAGGCTCCTCGACCACGCCGTCGCCGGAGATCCCGAGGGTGGTGCCGACCGGCTCAACTACGAGCCCCGTCTCCTCCCGGAACTCCCTCACCACGGCCTCGGACGGCGTCTCGCCCTGCTCCACGTGGCCGCCGGGATAGAGCCAGACCCCCAGCCTCTCGTGGTAGACCATCAGCGCCCTGCCGCCCTCTATAAGTATGCCCGACGCCACGACGCACTTCCTCACAGACCTCCGCAGTACAGCCAGCTAAAAAAGTTGCCCCGCGCCGCCTCCTCCGGTCCGCGTATTATATAGCCAAGCGGGCGAACTTCATCGCCATGGGCGGGCTGCATTTATAGCCGTTGAGGCCCGGGCGGCGCCAGAGGCTATCCTGCCGAGGCCCTAGGCGCGCCTCAGGTTCGAGGTAATATGCAACCCCCCTGTCCATTGCCCCTGCAGAAAAATTATTAAAGGACGCCTATGGAGGCCGTGATCGAGCAGATCTTCGAGGAGGGGTTGACTCTGATCAAGGGGCCGCCGGGATCCGGCAAGACCGCGACGGCCGCGTGGGCCGCCAGCAGGCACAAGAACTCCATCTGGTTCACCTTCTACGAGAACGAGTCGCGCCTCGTCAAATTCCTCTCGTCGCTGGCGCTGGAACCGCCGCGCCATATCTTCGACATGTTGTCGACCGGCAACCGCAAGGAGGTGGTCGAGGTCATCCTGGAGAAGATACAGGAGGTGAAGCCAGACTTCATCGTGGTGGACGGGCTCAACGCCCTGACTGCTGAAGGCGAGAGGGAGCTCGTGCACAACCTCTTCTACCACCTGCTCTCGTCGTTCGTGCCGGTCGTCTTGATACGGGAGGGCGACGAGGTCACGGCAACGGACTACATAGCCGACAACGTCCTCCTCCTGAGCTACAAGCCGTCCGAGAGGGGGATAGTGCGCTACCTCACCGTGCTCAAGAGCAGGGGGAGGTCGGTGGAGCCCAACGTCTTCCGCATGATCTTGGCGAAGGGAGGCCCCAGGCTCGTATCGGCGCCGCGCGAGGCCAGGAAGGTCCCCTCCCAGCGCCTGACGACAGGCGCGCCCGAGATAGACAGAGAGATCAACGGAGGCGTCATCGCCGGAAGTTACGTGGTTGTGGCCGGCCCTCCGGACGGGCTGGCCAGCAAGCTGATGGTGCTGACCGCGACGGCGCTGGCCAGATCGGGCAGAAAAGTCCTCTACCACCACCACAAACAGATACCTACATTCATAAAATTTGCCGAGTCTCTCGGCGTAGACCTCAGCTCCAAGAACTTGCTCTGGTACTACCACCCCGTGGAGGAGCACGGAGACGTGGCGTGGTGGTACAGGTCGGCCGAGATGGTCAACGAGATGGGGGTCGACGTGCATTTCGCCGACAACTACGAACAGGTGCTGGCCGTGGCGGGGCTCGAGAGGGTGGCCGAAGCGGCCCAGATATACCAAGCATCGCTCCGCAGAGAGACGACGACAATTCTCGTCATCAACTCGCTGGCCGTGTGGCGGAGCGCCTCAAGGCTGTTGGGATCCATCCCCGACTACGTCTTTGTGTTCAAGCGCGGACTCCTCACGGCATATACGCCGGAGCGCATAGAGCCGCTACGGTTCAGATACAAGCTGGTCGGACGCAGAATCGCCTACGAGAAGATTTAACCCCAGGCGGGATGGGCTCCGTCCCTCGGGACGCCAAAGCCGGCAGCAGGAAAAATTTAAAAACGGTTCGATGGAGTCAGCCGTGCCCCGGTCGTATAGTCCGGTCAGCCAGCCGGCCCGGAATAGTATGCGGGCCTGAGCGTCCCTACGCGGCTAGTCGAGCCCGTGACCCGGGTTCAGGGGAAACCCGCCTAAGAATCCCGGCCGGGGCGTCCATGGACTCTTCCGGCTGTCGTCGGCGCGGTCCGACCGGGCACCGGCTGATTCCACATGTCGGCCGCCGTGGCTCCGTAGCTCCATACGTCAGCTAAACTCGACATGTCGACTCGATTCGGCTAACGCATAGCGATGCCGGCTTCGAGAAGGAGGAGGCGAGGCGATTGGGAGAAAAAGGGGGTGTCTTTTTAGGATCTTTTCGGCGAGTTCCCTCTGCCTCGGCGTGCCGTCCTTCGCCTTCTCGGCGAGGTAGAGCGCCATGGCCCTCCTGACGGCCTCGTCCCTCTCGGCCAGCTTTAGGAGATCCGCAGTTGCTATATACACCACATAGTAGGGGCCTACACGGACCACGTTAGGCCTAAGCCCTGCCGACTCAAGCCCGGCCTTCTCTAACCAGATTATGGAGAGGAAGATCTCCACGGACGAACTTAGATATCGCCTTGAGCTCGCGCTTAAGCCGGCCGAGGGGTCGCCTGTAATAGAGGAGGTTCTTGAGCATGTCTCCAACCACGGGGTTCTCCGCGGCCCCGTGGACTGGGTATTTAAGGCGTGGATAATATACGTCGAATACGCGACGCGGAGGATCGCCGAGACCTTTCAGCTTACAGAGGAGGAGAGGGGGCAGCTCTTCCACTTCCGGGACACGCTGAAACAGCTGTTGCTGGAGGCGCAGGGGCAGGCAAGAGAGAAGCTGACCTCGATATACAACGCAATTGCCGACGGCACCTACAGGATGGAGGGGAACAAGCTGTACGCGCCGGACGGGGCGTGGATGTATATAGCCAAAGTAGCCGCACCGCAAATCACAATCCACGGCGTAAACACCTCGGTACGCTTCCCCAACGTGCTGAAGCTTCCGCGCGAGAGGCTTGAGCTGCTCCAGCTGGGCTGGAGGGCGAGTGACGAGTCCAATATGGGCGGCCTGCCCTTCATGGGCACCATGCAGCCCTGGCAGGTGTTCGCCTGGACTGCGGCGAGATATGGAGAGCTCTACATACGCATCGCCTCGGCCAACTTGACGCGCGAGGGGGCGAGCATACATATACAAATCAATGCGAAGAGCTGGAGGCAGAGGTGGAGTAAGGCGGAGGCCATAGATCTGGTGGCTAGCCACCTCAGGCGCGGGGAGTGGGCGCCCGTGTTAACAATGTGGCTGGGGGATGGAGTGATTAAACGAGGAGAGGTATTAAGTGGCGAATACAAGCTGGTGATCGCGGCTAAAGAGCCCTGGAGGCTAAACCCCAACGCGAGTGCAAGTAAGGCCCTCGTCGCCAGAGGCAGAGAGGCGTTCGAGAGGCTTGGGGAGTCGGCCGGCGCATACGGCGTGTTGCTCGATCTTCTAAAGGCGCATAAGTGGATCGACGTAAAGCTGGCCACAGACGACGCCCTTAGGGTGGCCTACAGGCTGAAGGCGAGGAAGAGGGGCATAGACGTCCTTAGGGAGGCGTATGGGCAAAACGGCGTCGAAGCTTCCGCCGAACAGCTAGGCTACTTAGAGAGAAACAGCAGACGGAGAAGCGATGTGGTAGTCGTGGTGGGCGTCGTGATGTATCTCGAGCTGGTGGGCGGCAGGGGCGGCTCCCTCGTCGCTAAGTACTTCACCCGCGACGTCGGGAAGGCGCTCGCCATAGCCGGGAAGCTTGAGTCGGCGGGTCTGAGGCCGAACGTAGCGAG
>Ga0334722_10003747_pt1 | contig 16198 bp, 11 predicted proteins | sample C3_bottom_MG_FD_207210 | JGI IMG/M metagenome (GOLD analysis project Ga0334722, IMG submission 207210) | Sediment microbial communities from Yellowstone Lake, YNP, Wyoming, USA - C3_bottom | ecosystem: Environmental > Aquatic > Freshwater > Lake > Sediment | place: USA: Wyoming | collected...
CAGGGTGCGTGACTGGAACCTGCGGGTGTTTCTCCAACGGGTATGGGGTGAGCAACGGCTCGGGGCGCGATCCTGGGCGATCGCATCGCATGCTGAGGATGTCGAAAAGCGGTTCTGGAACCAATTCGGCGTTGACCTCTTCGACGTGCCGCTGACGACCTACCTCCCAAAGCTCCGAGAGAAACTGGCAGCGCGGGAACGCGACGGCGCCCCGTGAGCCAGCTCCAAGAGGAGGCGGGCCCGCGCGCACCGGTTCCTTACTGCCCCTATGTCGGGCTGAGGGAATTCACCGAGGAGTCCGCCGATTTCTTCTTCGGACGTGACGCCGAACGAAAGCGGATCATCGGCAACCTTCGCGCGGCGCGGTTGACCCTGCTCTATGCCGAGAGCGGCGTCGGGAAGAGCTCGCTTCTTCGCGCTGGTGTGGTGCCGCGAATTCGCGAGTTGGGTGAACGAACTCGAGCCGAGAACAGGGCGGCGCGGTACGTGCCCGTCGTCTTCAGTTCGTGGGGAACGGACCCCAAAGCTGCTCTGATCGACGCCATTGCTGACGCGATCGCTCCATTCGTATCGGCCGGCCCGGCACTGCCTCGAGGCGGGCTCGACGAAGCGATTGCGGCGGCCGCGACGAAGACCGGCGCGACGTTGCTGATCATCCTCGATCAGTTCGAAGAGTTCTTCCTGTACCGATCCCGCGCCGGCCACGATGAGACGTTTGCCGATCAGTTGGCGCGCTGCATCAACGATCCCGACCTGCGCGCCAACTTCCTCATCTCCATCCGCGAGGACGCGTACGCAGGCATCGGCGAGCTGCTCAAGGCCCGGGTCCCGAACGTGTACCGAAACTACTTGCACCTCGAGTATCTCCACCGGGATGCGGCGCGAGACGCGATTCTCAGGCCGATCGATCGCTTCAACGAGCTGCGAATCGGCGAACGTCCGATCGTGATCGAGCCCGAGCTCGTAGCCGCCGTCCTGGATCAGGTGGGGCGCGGCCAGGTTGTAGCGAGGGAGAGCGAGCAGGCACCCGAGAGCCGACCCGATCGCGACGATGCGATGCGCGTCGAGACGACCTACTTGCAACTCGTGATGAGTCGGTTGTGGGACGAGGAGATGGCAGCCGGATCGCGCCTCCTTCGACTCGAGACCCTCGAGCGGCTCGGCGGGGCGCAGACGATCATCGGCACGCACCTCGACCAGTCGATTTCCCAGCTTTCACCTGAACAGCAGGACGCCGCGGCGACGGTATTCCGCTTCCTCGTGACCTCGACGGGAACGAAGATCGCGCTTTCGGTGGAGGATCTCGCGGAGCTGTCCGGACTCCCGGAAGGGGAGCTCGGACCAATGACTCGCCGTCTCGCTGCCGCCGACACGCACATCCTCCGTCCGGTGGTAACGCGTGACGGAGCCGAGCGGCCGCGCTTCGAGATCTTCCATGACGCGCTGGCCCGTCCCGTTCTCGACTGGCGAACGCGCTACGCGCGACGCAAGAGGGACGCCGAAGTCGCCGCTCAGCTCGAACACGAACGCACCCAGAGGGAAGAAGCGCAAAGAGAGGCGCTCGAAGCAGGAGCGCGCGAGGCACGCGAGCGCAAACGGAAGCGGCTGGCGGTCGCCGGGCTGATCCTCTCGATCGTCGCGCTCCTCGCAGTTGCAGTCGCGTTTGCCCTCGTCCAGAAGGGAACCGCGGACGAGAAGAAGGCGTTCGCGCAATCGGTCGAGTCCGCTCGCCGCATTAGCGCGCTGAATGGCAGCCCAACATTCGGGCCCGACGCCTTCGCGGTCGCAAGCGTTGAGGTGTCGGGCGTCTCCAACTCTTTCGCCGCTCGCGATCTGACGCTGGGCGCGCTGCAGACGAACGTCGGAATGCCGGCGATCGCGGCGGGCCACAACCGCGACGGGCTGACTGTCGCGTTCGTGTCGAACTCGGAGCTGGCATCCGGGAGTGCGGACGGGACCATCCGGCTCTGGAACGCCCGCGGCCGCCAGCTCGGGGACGCTTTGGAATTTAGCGAGAGCGCGACCGTCAACAGCCTGGCCACCCATGCAGGAAGAGGCCTACTGGCCGCCGCTGGTAGCGATGGGATCCTCGACCTATGGAAGGTCAAGGATCCGCGCGCGCCGACACGGAAAAGCAGCGTTCAGGTGAGCGACCAGGGCGAGAACGCGGTGGCCTTCAGTCCCGACGGGAAGCTCGTCGCGGTCGGAGGCGACGACGCGCAGGTGTCGCTGAGGGATGTGTCCGATCCCGAACTGCAGCAGCCAGTCGGCTCGGTCGCCGGGCTCGGAACGATACGTTCACTCTCGTTCAACGCCGACGCGACGCTCTTGGCGGTCGCCAGCGACGACGGCGTGGCCACGCTCGCCGGCCCGGACTTCGCGCACGCGCAGCCGGCCTGGCTGGACACTCGAAGTGCGACGAGCGTCGCATTCTCGCCTGACGGCGCCCTTGCATATGGCGTGTCAAGCGACACGGAGCCAGGCATCGTTCTCGACGTTGCCGGCCAGAGGTCGGTGCTGACCACGACCGGCATCGTGAATTCGCTGACCTTCGATCCCAGCGGATCGGTGCTCGTTTCGGGGGGGGCCGACGCCAACGTCACCACGTGGGACGTGGAGACCGGCCGTCCATTCGGCCCCCCCCGAAACGAGGAATCCACCTACGCGGTGAACGGCATCGCGGTGACCCCTGACGGCGGGATGATCGCCGAGGCAGGCGATTCCGGTTACGTGAAGCTCTGGCCACTCGTCGTGAAGGGATCGCTGGCGACCACCGTTGGAAGCCTCGGTCCGATGGACCTCGAAGGACGGGACGACGAGTGGGACCAGCCATACATCTATGGTCTGGACGTCGGACCCGACGGGCAGATCGCGGCCGCCGCGGCGGACGCTGGCACCGTGATCTGGAAGTACGGTGCAGCCGGAAAGCGTTCCGCGCCCGAGCCGTTGACACGGCTACCCCTCGAACCGGGGGAAGAGACACAGTCCGTCGCGTACCACAAGAACGTTCTCGCGGTCGTGAACTCCCGTTCTTCCGGTGACCCGCCGGACACGTTCGAGGATGCGATCGTCACGCTGTGGGACACCGGTCCATCCTGTAGGACGATGCCACGAACGGCGTGCCCACTCGGATCGTCGCCCCCGGTCCACACCGCCATAGATTCGATCGCGTTCGACCGGAACGGCAAGCTGCTGGCCACTGGCTACCAGAGCGGCGGCTTCGAGCTTTGGGACGTCTCGCATCCGAAGGCGGGGATCAGGCGGCTCGCCCGGAGGAAACGAGGCGGCTACGTGAACAAAGTCGTATTCAGCCCAACCGCCAGCGTCCTTGCGGTTGGAGGTTCTGACGGGAGGATTCGGCTCTGGGACGTGGAAAAGGCTCGGCGGCCACGGTTGCTCGACGCCCCCAGCGCCCACCAGGGACAGTCCGTGACCGCACTCGCGTTCGATCCCGACGGGAAGGTGCTCGCGTCCGGCGGGTTCCAGGAGACCGCGCTGTGGACGATCGACCTCGGCAGTGAAGAACCCCTGAAGAAGCGGCCGGGCGGAACGTTCAGGCAAACGAACACCATCCAAGTGCTGGCGTTCTCTCCCGGCGGAAGCGTCATCGCCGCCGGCGATGGTGACGGGTCCATTTGTCTGTACGGCGTGCAGAGCCGTGAGGCCATCGGTGCCGACTCTTGCCTCACCGAGCATTACGGCTCCTCCGCGAACCTGGGCGGCATCTCGGCGCTCGCGTTCCTGCACGACGGGACGCTGCTGTCGGCCGGTCAGAGCAATCCGGTCGTGGCATGGAACTCCGTCCTCTGGGACGAGCGCACTGACGAGCAGGCGAGCGAACGGGTGAGCGGTGCCGCCTGTCGCCTCGCGGCGCGGAACCTCACCAAGGACGAGTGGGACCAAGCCTTCGGTGGCACGGAGCTCGCGCAACAGCGCCACAGGACATGCGACAACTACCCGCTGCCGTAGCAGCGCCGCCCGGCTCGAGCCGAGCAATGCGATCAGCGCGAACGCGTGTCGGGACCTGACGGGGTTCCCGAGAGAGACCGCATAAACCGCGGGGTCGCGCTCGCGGCGAGGTCGACGTCAGCGCCGTCGCCGCCCAGAGGAGGGCTGCCTTGCCTTGCGCTTCTCCCCTCTGCGTCCGCGTGCCAATGATCGTCTGCGCCCCGCCGAGCCGCTCGAGCGTCTCGAGTCGCAGGACGCGCGATCTGGCTGCCATCTCCTTATCCCCCAACCGACTCATTGCAAGTTGCGGGTAGGTCGTCTCGACGCGCATCGCATCCTCGCGACCAGGTCGACTCCCGGGCGCCTGCCCACTTTCTCTCATTACGACCTGGCCGCGCCCCAACTGGCCCAGGACGACACCAACGACTGCTTCGCTCGAGCGGTTGGCGGTGTATCTCGTGCGCGAGCTGGCACAGCGCTCACGGTCGGAGTGCTCACCGGGAGGCCCAACGAGCGAGTTTCGGCAACTTCGAGCTCCCGAACAAATGGCACGCCATGCAGCAGCAGCGGCGGCGGTTCGTCGGCTGCACGGCGCACGGCCGATGCCAGCGAGCGAGTGCATCGGGCATGGGACGAGCCCTAGGCGAGGTCGAGTTGGAGGCCGTCGAGCAGCAGGCGGAACTCCATCTCGAAGCGTTCGAACTGCGTCGACGGTGTGGTTGCGGTCGCGGTATAGCCACGTCCGGATTCCGCGTAGTACAGCTGGATCTGGGTGACCGGCACGCCGTCCGACGGGGTCCATTCGAAGCGACGGATATAGCCTTGACGCCCGCCGAGCCACTTCGCTGGCTCGAAGGCGAACTCACGGAACCCCGAAAACTCCTTACGCAGCAGGTCCCCCTGGACGGTCGCGTACTGTGTCGTGTCGATCGTCGGGTCCAGCGGTTCGCTTGAGGCAATGACGTTTGCCTGTCCGTCCGGCGCGAGCAGCGTGACCGATTCCTTCGCGAACCAGCCCTCCGGCAGCAAAGCCGTCAACCGTGGCTTGAAGGGTTGCACCCGCATCTCCTATCGACTGTCCCTGAGGAGCCCGCGCGCGCGGGACGATGAACGACCATACCTGCCGGGCTCCGGACGGAAACCCTGCGCCAGCCGACTCATCCAACGCGCGTTGCGTCGTGAATACCGCAGCGAGCCTCTAGCCGCTGCACGCGGGAGAGATCGTCGTCTCCGAGACCGTGTACGAGCGCATTCACGATCGCTACCCCGACGCTGTCCAAACTCCTACTCGCACGCCGCGGACGGGCGGCTCGCGCCCGCGCTCTCCGAACGTCGTCCCATCTGCATGACCTCCTTCAAAGGATCACGCAGCCCGACCAACCAATCAAGATGTCAATCACACGACGGGGGTCGCACCGGATGGATGCCATCGTAAAGCTGGCGCGGGGTGACGTGCGCGCTGAGCGGCGCATATACCGCCTACGGCAGTGCGCCCGCTAGCGGGCTCACGAAGCGCGGGCCATAGACGCCGATGTTTGTCAGTTGATCCGTGCTGTCCAAGAGTTGGTCATTGGTACTGAACGCGACGATCGGCGACGAAGTGCCTGGGAGGGCGAGGTGCGTGAACGCCGAGTACGTCGAGAGCCCTGGGAAGTCTGTGTTGGCGACGCGTGCCTTATACGACCACGGTCCCCATGGGTTGGTGGCCGTGAACACCGAGACGTCGTCGGAGAACCCGTCGAGGAGCTTGGCTGTGCCGAGGTATGAGTAGCCGACGGCGCCCGGGGGCGCGGCGGTCACGGTGCAGCCCCCCGCGGGGCCGTCGAGGTCGTAGCCATTGACGTTGGGCGTTCCCGGCTGGAAGGTCATCGGTTGCGCACTGTCGATACTGGCTTGGAACCCGGTGCCGTCCCAGTACTCCCATGCCTCGATCCGCTTGACCTGCCCGACGGGTGCCCGGGCGACGTAGTGACGCTGTTCCGGCGAGCCCGCGTGGTCCGACTCGCCTGCGTTGTACGAGCCGTAGAAGTACACGTATGTGCCCTCGCTGAAGTTCGACTGACCGATCGGCCTAGTGGGTGCCCATGGGAGGGCGGCCGTGACGCCTTGGATGGTCAGGCTCGACGTCGAAAGCGTCGCGACCGACATTCCCTTGATCTGTCTACAGGTGTAGGAACAGTGGTCACGCACCCACTCGGAACGGTCGACGTTGTGCGGCGGCGTGCCCTGGTCGACGAGCAGCATGAAGATCTGGATCGCGCCGTTGTCCATGATCCCCGAAGCCGGCCAGTAGAACTCCCCCGCGGCGGGGCTCGGGATCCGGTCCGTTCGTGCCAGCGGTGTGCCGCCCATCAGTGGCTTGAAGCAGGCGCCGGTCTGAAGCACGAAGCTGTTGTTCACCAGCGCGTCGGACGGCGTGATTTCCCCAGTTTCGCTCACCTTGCCGATGTAGGTGTCGCCGAACAGCCACAGCACGCGCCCACTGTCGATCGGTACCGGGACCGCGCCGTCGACCGACGCCCACTCGGTGTAGGTCCTGCGGAGGTTGTCGAAGGCGGCCTGGTACGCCGACGCGTTCGATGGCACCGACCCAGCGCAGTACTCCGTTACCGGTTGAGGCGTGACGCCGCGGGGATCACCAGCGGCCGCGGCGCCATCGCGTCCTGGGGGCGGCGGCTGCAGGCTCGCGGGGACGCAGGCAGCGAGCGCGCCCATGGCGAGGAGAGGAGAAAGGTGTCGTCGCAAGCGATGTTCTTCCAGCCCAGCAGTGAAGCCGTGACTCTACGCGGAACACCAAGGCATCCGTCGGGCCGCCTTCCAGAGCCGTCTCGGCCTTGGTCGTGTCCAGATCACGCCACTGAAGCTCCAACTGCAAGCGCAGGTGCACGCCGACCATTTGCCGCATGGCTCACTCGTCGACAACCCGCGCCACGTTCCTGCAGAATGGTCAGGACTGCGAGCAGGCGGTACTGTCAGATCGCTAGACGGGGATAGCTTGGGGGGAAAGATATGCTCGCTGCCCGCCTGCGCTAAAGCAACTTCTGTAGCGGATAGGCCCGTTCAGCGCCGGATGACCCTCGGGGTTTCGAGCGCTCCTCCTGATTTTGAGGTGCCTTTATGCGTGGTAGAAGTCGACGATACGGAGCCACTGCTTCCGCATCACGAAGCGCGCGGCTTGCTTGCCCCAAGACGGTGGTATACATCGCATTCGTCATGAGCACGACGCTTGTGACAACGCTGATCTCGCCGACCGGCGCCCAAGCATCGGTTGCCTCGGAGAGATCGCGGCCGAGAGTCGCGATACCGCAGAAGTACCTCGGTGCTTGGTACGCGCACCCCCTCGGGTTGAGGATCACAGCACGAGGGACAGCGCGTCTCGTATTCCCGGAGTTGAATGCAGACGGGACGGACCAACTGGTTGCGGCGATGCGAGTCACGAGCGCATCCAAGAAGCGCCTCCGCGCCACCGTGACGACCGCCCCGCGAGCCGATGTGCTCTCTGTTCAGCTCAAGGTCGGTGACGACGTGACTCTACGGTTCACCTCGGCATCCGATCTAGAGCTCAGGCCCCAAGGAATCTCGTTCTGTGGGCCTACGCCATCATGCGAGAGCGAAGGATTCGAGCCTTAGGACGAAACGACGCCGGCCTGCGGGGCAAAGTCCGCCGGCTGTGCCGCCGCCCGCTCCGCAGCGATGACAGCATCCGACAGACCTTCATCTGCCACGCTTCCGAAGATCGAGACATTCGCGGAACGGATCTGTGCCGCGCTCGAGGAGGACCGCCTTCCCTGTTGGATCGCGCCTCGTGACGTCCCAGCCGGGTTGGGCTTCCCCCCGGATCATGGAGGGTTTCTGATTGGTGGTCGGAGCCTCTCATTGCCCGCACTCTGGTGCCACGTGATTCGTTCCAGGGCCTCTGAGGCGATCTGAGCGGCCGTGTTTTCATGCTGCGACGTCCTCGCGCTCGGTTCGGGCGGCGAGGAGCTGTTCGTAGTCGAGGGGGGAACGCATCTCGCACGTGCTGTGGCGACGCGTGCGGTTGTAGCGGTCGATGAACGCGGCGACTTCGCGGCGGGCCTGGTGCTTCGTCGCGAAATGCCGCCGGGACAACAGCTCCCACTCGAGGGTCGAGTTGAGCTCTCCGCGGCGGCGTTGTCGAGCGCTGAGCCGACCCGGCCCATCGACTGGGTGACACCCAGCGCGACACACGTCGCTTCGAAGTGGTCGCCGGTGTATTCGCCGCCTTTGTCGGAATGGAAGACGACACCGCGCACGTCCCCGCCGCGGGTCGCGGCCGCCATCTTGAGCGCACCCGCGGCGAGCTCGGCGTCGTGATGCTCACCGAGCGCGAAGCCCGGGAGGCGACGCGACGCGAGGTCCTCGACCGTCGCGAGGTAGAGCTTGCCTTCGTCGGTGGGGACCTCGGTCAGGTCCCCGCACCACTTCTCGTTGATCGCCGCGGCCGAGAAGTCCCGCTTCACCAGGTCCGGGAACGGCACCGCCGCCTTGTCGGGCCGGGTGAGCGAACGCCGCCGGCGCTTGACCCGCGCCACCAGCCCCTGAGAGACCATCGACACCGCCACCGTCTTGACCGAAACCTTCCAGCCGACATCGAGGAGGTCCGCATGCACCCGCGGCGACCCGTAGGTGCACGGGTTTCTCCCCGACTCCGCAAACGAGTCGCGCACCGCCGCGTCGAGGCGGGCCCTGCGCTGGGCCCGCGGCGTGGGTGGCCGGTCGCGCCACTTGTAGAACCACGACTCGCTCACCCCCAACGCCCGACACGACACCGCGTGGGGAACCTTGTGCTCGGTCCTCTGGGCCGCGATGTGCGATGCCACGCTCATCGCGTTGCCTCCTTGACCCACAGGACCACGGATCGTTTGAGGACATCACGCTCCATCCGCAACTCCGCCACATCCCGGCGCAACTGGACCAACTCGGCGCGCTCATCGAGCGTGAGACCCTCCGCCTCACCCCGCTCGATCTTGTCCTTGTTCACCCAGTTCCCGAGCGTGCCCGGGTTCAGATCGAGATCACGGGCGACCTCAGCGATGCTCTTACCCGTCTCCCTCACGATGCGAACCGCGCCCTCTCGAAACTCCGGGTCGTACTTGCGTCGTGTCTCTGGCATGACATCCCCTCATAGTGGATACCTCCACACTTCGGGGAGATGCCCGCCAACCGACGCGGCGATGCCGACTTGGGCGAGTCGGTCGCTGTAACGGAAGCTTGTGTACTCTTCGCTGCGGAACCGGTCCAGCCACTTGAACACCGTCCGCTCGCTGACCCCGAACTGCACCGCCGCAGCCGAGACCACAAGGACCATCGCGCCGTTCCGGTCTTTCCACACGGCAGAGGTCAGGGTCGAAGCCAGTAGTTCATCCAAGAATTCATCCAAGAAATCGCGCTCGCATCACACGCTCCTGTGCGCAGGTGTTGCGTAGAGTCCAGGAAACACGAGAGGTGCGGACTCGTGCCGACTCCTGCGTAGCGGATTGCACCCGCTTACAAGGAGGAGGTCGGGCGTTCGAGCCCCTCAGCGCGGCTCCTCCGGTGCGAATCGTTCCACGCGAAAGCCGGCGAGGGTGGCGAGCTCCGGTATGCGGTGGACCGTCTCGCGATCGCGGTCCTTGATCTCCTCGGTGAGCTCGTCCCACGGCACGAGGTACGGGGTCGTACGTTCGCGTGGGTCCCGTCTCGCGCCCAGCCGCCATCCCGCGCTCTGTCGCTCGTCGACCCAACGCTCGTGTTCCATCTGCGCGAGCCGTTCGACCTCTGCCTGGGTGAACGCGAAGTCGGAGTCCTCGAACGCGTCGATGGGAACGAGCTCGCAGCCGATCGCCCGAAGCTTGACGCCGATGTGTGCGGCTTGAGCCCGGTTGGAGTCCTTGAGGGCGGGAGGGAGGTCGTTCCATGGTAGGAGCGCGGGGTCGTCGGGGCGGGACCCCTGCTCTCGCCGCCGCGAGCGCACGTAGTCGTCGTGGATCGCACGCCCGAGGGTCTCGTAGATCCCTTGACTCACGAGGTCGCTCGTGCACGTCTCGCGCACGAGCGCGAGCACCGTGATCGGCTCGAGGGGCGATCCCTCGCTCGCACCGGTGAGCGCCGAGGCAAGGCCGTCGGACCGTCCTGCGCACACGACGATGTGCGAGCCCGTCGCGCGCGCGTCGCGCTTGAGCGTGAGCGCGATCTCGACGCCGACGGCGTCATCGGTCGCGCACACGTAGACGAGCGCCGGTTTTCCGCCGATCGGAAGCAAGCGTGCCTTACGCACCATGGGCCCGTCGAGCTGAACGTCGAGCGCGAGTGCTGTGCACGTCCCTTCGATCTGCGGGTGGAGCGCAGTCAGCTTCTGCACCAGCGACTCGGCGTCGGGGTGCACCACCGTCAGCTGACGAGCGTCGATCGGTTCGGTGACGGATCGATCAGCCGCCACGCGCAGGGCGATATGTTCGATCATCGGGCTGTCTCCGACGAGGATGACGTGCCCCTCCGGCGTGAGCGTCCGATCGCAGGCGATGCGCGCGGCCTGCTGGTAGAAGTTGAAGAAGTCGACGAAGAACCTCCCTCCTCGGGCGGCGGTCAGCGCTTGGAGCTTGAGGAGGAGGCAGAGGTCGGGATCGACCACGTGGGCCAGGCAATCCAACCGCGATGCGCCGCGGCGCCCGCGGACGAGCCGCTCGGCCTGGAGGGCAACCTCGACGTTCGCGGCGTCGCTGGCGGTCGCGAGGAGGTACCTGGCTCGGCGAACGCCGGCGAGCGCGAGCACGCGCTCGTCCGTGGCGTCCCCGCCGAGCACCGTGGCACCGGCGTCGCGTGCCCCGGCGATGTTCGGGTTCCCGGCATCGGATTCGATTGCCACGACTCTCGCGCCGTGTGCGCGCATCGCCTGGACGAACGAGAGACCCTTGTCGCCGAGCCCTGCGACCAGGACGTGACCACGTACAAAGGGCAACCGCGCCTGCTCGTAGCGGTCTCGAAAGAGTGCGAGCAGGCCGGCAAGCGCACCGGACAGCACGACCAGGGGCAGCACATACCGGGCGACCTGGAGCTGCCATGGCAGCGCCGGCGGTGGCGCCGGCGCGCCGCCGAACGCGAGCATCTTCAGGTCGAGGTAGACGAGATCGCCGAAGTCTGCCTTCGACTCGTAGTAGCGATGGAGGCCAACCAAGCCGAGCACGAAGCCGATCAGCCCGGCGGTTCCCAGCAGCAACCATCTGAAGCGCACGGCCGCGGACCGGGACGTCTTTCCCCACGCCTCGAGGCGCCGATCGTGGTATTCGCCGCCAACACCGGCTCGCTGATCGGTCGACACGCGACCTACGGTATCGAACCGGGTGATCGGATCGGGGAGCATCGCTCCGTGTCTGGTTCGATGGCGGCGGCGGACGGGGCAATGTCGAAGATCATGGGCAAGCGCGTCGGGCGGTTGATTCGGGTCGCGCTGATGTGTGCGTGCGCGACGACGCTCGTCGGCATCGCGAGCACGCCAGCCGAAGGCGAGCGCGCCGCGAAGGCGCCGGCTCCGCTGGCGTGGGTTCCCTGCACTGATCTCGTCGGAGCGGAATGCGCCACGCTCCACGTGCCGATGGACTATGCCCGTCCCGGGGACAAGAGGATCGACATCGCGCTCTCGCGAGTGCCTGCAACGGATCCGACCCGCCGGATCGGATCGCTGCTGGTGAACCCCGGCGGGCCAGGCGGCGCTGGTCGTTCATTGGCCGTCGACTTGCACAACATGCTGGCGGTCGGCGCACCAAGTGACCGGGAGGTCGCGGCTCGATTCGATCTCATCGGTTTCGATCCTCGTGGGGTCGGCGCGAGCAGCGCGGTCGAATGCGGAAGTCTCGACGGTCTCGACCGGGCCGATTACACGCCGGACGATCCCGCCGAGCGCGTCGCCCTCGTCGACACGATGCGCGCGTTCGCGAAGGCGTGCAAGGCCGGGACCGGCAGGCTGCTGCAGTTTGTCGGTACCGAAAGCGCCGCGCGCGACTTGGACCAGATCCGGCGAGCGGTCGGGGAGAACAAGCTGACGTACCTCGGCTTCTCCTACGGAACGCAGCTTGGGGCGACCTACGCGGACCTCTTCCCCCATCGCGTTCGCGCACTCGTGCTCGACGGTGCCTACGATCCCGCCAGCCCCGGCGTCGAGTCCGTCCGCGAGCAGGCGGCAAGCCTCAACGCTGCCTTCGACACGTTCGCAGCGGACTGTGCGGCGCGCCCCGAGTGCGCGGCCCGTTTCCCCGAAGGTCTCGGCGCGGTATTCGATCGCGTCGCCGAGCGAGCCGATGCGGCGCCTCTGTCGGACCCATCGACGCCCGGGCGCACGGTCACGGAGGGTGAGTTCGTCACCGGGCTCGGCACCGCGCTGTTCGTTCTCCCCGCTGCCGCGGGATTCATCGAGGAGGGCATCGCACGAGCTGAGGCCGGCGACGGTAGCCTGGGCGCGCGGGGTTTCGAGCTCTATGCCGACACCCGAGATGGCGTGCGGTCGAATCTCTCCGAGGCAACAGTGGCGGTCGAATGCCTCGATTACCAGTGGCCGAGAGGCGCCAACGGCTTCGGTCAGATCGTCACCGGAACCGAACGTCGATCACCCCGGTTCGGTCAGACCTTCCTCCGCGAGTTCCTGCCATGCGCCTACTGGACCGTGCAGTCCACGCCCAGGCCGGCGCCCGTGGCTGTCGGGGCACCACCGATCCTCGTCATCGGCACGACGGGCGATCCGGCGACGCCGTACCAAGGCGCGCAGGCGATGGCCAAGGAGCTCGATTCGGGTGTCCTGCTCACCCGCGAGGGGGTCGGTCACACCGCGTACCTTTCGAGCCGTTGCGTCAACGACGCCGTGAACGCCTATCTCCTGACGCTCACCGTCCCCGCAAGAGGAACGACCTGCACGTCCGACTGAGCAGCCGAGCATCGAGGTGGGCGATGACGACGCTCGCGATGGCACTACGCGGGGTTCACCACAGCCTGGACCGTGCCCGCTGTGTCTGAGTACGAGCGCCGCAATCGAGCACGGGGTCAGCCCGGTCGGTGACCGACACCGAGTCGCACGCCAACGCGAGCTTCCCCTACCGATCGTCCAGGGCGTGGCGGCGGCTCGCCAGGATCATCACGTTCGGTACCGTGGGCGAGGTGCCGACCGCCGAGCAAGGTGATCAACGGAGTGACAACGCCCGAACCCAGCCCCCGCGCGTTCACAGGAAGGTGTCGCGTTCGGCTGGGGTACGGTATCGATGGATCCTCTGGGCGGCCCTGGCGCTCACATTCTTCGTTCTTGGCTTCTGGGGGCTGGATCAGTACTACCAGTCGAAGAGCAAGACCTTTTGGGACGTTCTCTACTACGACTTCAAGCTGCTCACATTCGGTGGCGCGCCGCACGAGCGACCGGACTACCCATGGCAGCTCCAGATCGCCCGGTTCGCCCTGCCGCTGGTTGTGTTGTCTGGCGCGTTCGCCGGTGTGCTCGCGTTGTTCCGGGAACGCTACGAGCAGGCACGGTTGCCCTTCGTGCGCGGTCATGTGCTGATCGCGGGACTCGGCGACAAGGGTCTCTCGTTCGTGCAAGCGATGCGCGCACAGGGCGCGAAGGTCGTGGCGATCGAATCGGACGCGAGCAATCCCAACATCGCAGCCGCGCGCGACGTTGGCGCAACCGTGGTCCTCGGCGACTCGACGGACGAAGGCGTCCTGGCAGCCGCCGGAGTCCGGCGAGCGAGATCTCTGCTGGCGACGGCCGACGACGCGACGAATGCCGAGGTTGCTCTCCAAGCCGAGAGGCTCACGCGCGTTCGCCGACGCGGTCCGCTGCTCGAGTGCCTGGCCCATGTCGTCGATCCGGACCTCTGCCTCCTCCTGAAGGTTCAGGCGCTCGCTACGGCACACGGCGGTGGGTTTCGTGTCGACTTCTTCAACTTCTACGAGCAGGCCGCGCGCATCGCTTGCGATCGGACGCTGACCGATGAGCGTCGTGTCGTCCTCGTCGGCGACAGCCCACTCGTTGATCAGATCGCGCTTCGGATCGCCACCATGTGGTCCCTCGACGCGACACCTGATCAGCGCGAGATGACGGTGGTGCACCCAGACGCCGAACGTCACGTGGACGCGATCCTTGCTCGCCACCCAACGGTCGCAGCCGCGTGCACCGTCCGGGCACTCACCGCCGAGCTTGACGCTCCATTGATGCATGGGTTGCAGGTTCTGGCATCCGATAAGGGGCCTGCGATCGTCTACATTTGTGCGACGAATGATGCAGTCGGCGTCGAGATCGCCCTCGCGCTCAAAGCTCGGGTTCGACAGAGCAACTCGCGGATCGTCGTGTGCACGGGGAGCTCGGCTGGGCTCGCGTCGGTGCTCACCGGTGGGATTGGCGAATCACCGCTTGACTCGATCACCGTGCTCGCGCTCGCGCGCGAAACGTGCACGAGCGACCTCGTGAGTCAAGGGATCTACGAGATCCTCGGGCGAGCGGTCCATGACGATTACGTGCGCGCTCGTCAGAGCGAAGGAACGTTCGCCTCCGACGACCCGGCGCTGAAGCCCTGGGACGAGCTGCTTCCCATCTTCAAGGACTCCGATCGCGCGCAAGCCGAGCACATCGGCGTCAAGCTGCGAGCGATTGGCTGTGATCTCGTTCCCCTCGGCGCGACCGAAGATGACGATGTTGTGTTCACCTCGGCGGAGGTCGAGCTTCTCGCGAAGATGGAACACGATCGCTGGATGGACGAACGACGGAAGGCGGGATGGCGATTCGGGAAGACCCGCGACCCGGAGGCGCGCACAAACCCGTACCTCGTCGGGTGGGATGAGCTCGAAGAGGAGATCCGGGATCGCGATCGGGAGACGGTTCACCGAATACCGATGCTGGTCGCGCTCGCTGGTTTTCGGGTCCAGCGACTGCGCCGAGCCGATGACCCCGACGCTGATGGTGTCGACGGCTGAACCCGCTCGGACAGTCGCTGGAGGGACGTATACCCTCGAATGTCGTGGCTGGTTTCACTCGTCTCGGTGTGCTCTTCGTACTCACCGTCGGCCTCGCCTGGGGCAACGTCGCTTCAGCATGGGCGACGCGCACCGGCTCCTCCGGCACCTTCGCTGGGCTCCACGAGCCGTCGGGCGCGCGTCACGCGGGGGAGGGCATCGCGTTCGAGGTGAACGGCGAGACCACCAACCTCGGCGTTGTGATCGCGGATCTCAAGGCGCTCGCGAGCAATGAAGCGCTGCAGGTCGCAACCGTACGAGACGGCGGCGACTTGCTCCCGGTCCCCGAGGTCGCAGCTACCTGGATCACCTCGCTCATCTACGACCGAGTGCTGGCTCAAGAGCTGGAGCGCCGCGGCGTCGGCGTGACCGCGAGGCAGCAGCTCGTGGCGCGCAAGCTCGAACGGCACACCTACGAACCGCAAGCCAGAAAGGCGCTCCCGGACGGGTTTCAGAGCCGAGAGATCGCACGAACGGCACGTGCTGCCGCACTCGCCAAGGACGAGGGGCTCGATGTCGCGAGCCCGCGCGGCGGTCGTCACCTGGTCGATCTCGTCACCGAGCTCACACGCAACGCCACCGTCGTCGTCGCACCGCGCTTCGGCACCTGGGACCCTTTGCTCGCGGTCGTCGTCCCGCCCCAAGAAGCGGGGCCGAGCTCGTAGGCCGTTCGATTGCGGTTTGACGTGAGGGCTTTGGTGCGCGGATCAGCCGAGCCGTTGGCGCAGCCATGCCGAAGTGTCCTCGAGGAACCGGTCGCGCAGGAGACGTGACGGGTCGTCGAGTGTCTTGACGACGTCCCAGGGGATCGAGTGCCCCGCCGGTGCCGAGTACGTGACGAGGTCGACCGAGCGCCCGGTATCCCGCATCGCGGCGATGAATGCCTCGGCTTGCCCGATGGGCGTGATCGGATCAGCGTCGCCGTGCACGACGAGAACTGGGGCTTCGATGTGCGCGGCCACATCCGGATCTGCCGGGTACGGGAACCGTGGCTGCTCTGGCGCACCGGGTACGGGTTGCTCAGCGAGGTACCCGCAGGACGAGACCACGGGTTCGCGGCCGGCGAACACAGCCGCCTGGAGCAGCGCGACACGCGCGCCGTAGGACTGACCAACGATCCCGAGGCGGTCTCTCGCGATTCCGCGTACCTGTTCTGTCGAGTCGACGATCGTGCGCACGTCTGCGATGACCGCGTCTTCCGCGCCGCGGAAGCTCCCGACGCCCGGGCAGCGGTAACGGTCTTCGAATACGGGCGGGTCGT
>Ga0334722_10003748_pt1 | contig 16195 bp, 15 predicted proteins | sample C3_bottom_MG_FD_207210 | JGI IMG/M metagenome (GOLD analysis project Ga0334722, IMG submission 207210) | Sediment microbial communities from Yellowstone Lake, YNP, Wyoming, USA - C3_bottom | ecosystem: Environmental > Aquatic > Freshwater > Lake > Sediment | place: USA: Wyoming | collected...
GCCCGTTGGCTTGAGGCCTGAGCCCCACCACTCGATCTGGCGCGTCAAGCAAACCCCCCGCTCGCGTGGACGTCGGACGGGGCGTTTGCTATAGGGCGGCGCGACCTTCAAATGCCCGTGATCCGGTGGTCGACCGAATCTGCGCGACGCGCGCTACCCGCAACAGGAGAAAAGCATGGCCGAGGAACTCAAGAGCCCCCAGGAAGAACTGAAAGAGAAGATGTGGACGGCCGCCAACCGCTTCGTAATCATGGCGGTTCTGGTCGGGGCTGGATACATGATTGCCTACCTGCAGTACGGTAACGCACCGGCCCTGCGCAAGCAGGTCAAGCAGCAGCAGGATCGAATTGTCGATCTCGAAAACGAGCGCGAGACCATCAGCACCCGCCTCGCCAAAGAGAGCCGCGACAAGGAGCTTTGCAACAAGGATTTGACCGCAGCCAAGAAGGGCGGCGGTGCCGCTGCCGCGCCTCCTGTCGTCATCGAAGGCCAATAAGATCGGGCACATCTGGACCGGCCGGTCCCGTGGGAGTTTCCCCGGGGCCGGCCGGCGCCTTAAGCGCCAGCGTCGTCCCGATCCTTACGCGGGCACCACCCGGTCAGCCTTCCAACTGCCGTTTCCAGTCCAGAACCTTGGCTTTGGCGGCCGCCTCTTCGGCCTCGGCAATCTTTCCGGCGCGCTGATAGAACACCGACAGGTTCGTGTAGGCGAGCAGGTCGTCGGGGTCGATCTCCACGATGCGTTTGCCGTACTCGATCGCAAGATCGAACTCGCCGCGATTAAGGTGCACCATCGCCTTGCCGAGCAGCGCGTCCTTGTACGAAGGGTCGATTGCCAGGCAGCGGTCGAATGCCGCCAGCGCCTCCTCGTATCTGCCTTCGCCATGAAGATCGCTGCCTTCGAAAAAGATCTCCTCGATGTCGTCGTTCGCCGCGCTTTCGTCGCTCATCGTTCCAAACTAGCGGCGGTGCCGGCGAGCGCAATGCGGGCAGCAACGCAGTCGAGCCACGGCAGCCGGTCAGAAACGTGATCGAAACCGTTTCAGAGTTCATCGACCGCTGCCTTGAGGGGAGCGAAGGCGAGGCCTCGCTCGGCATCCGCTTCGAAAGGCTCGCCGTGGACGTCTTCGCGTTCCAGTACGAGACGGTCCCGCTGTACCGGCGTCTATGCGATCTGCGGCGGCTGTCGCCTTTGAAGGTGACGTCGTGGCGCGAGGTGCCGGCACTGCCGGCCGATGCGCTCAAGGACGACCTGCACGAGGGTGGCAGCGTCGGCGCTGCGGCGGCGGAGCGCGTGTTCCTCAGCACCGGGACGACGCAGGGAAGCGAGCGGCGCAGCCGCCACCCTGTGAGCGCGCGGAGCCTCGAACTCTACCGTCGCTCGTCGATGGCGCATCTCGAGGCGATGGTCGTGCCGGACCGGCCTGGTCCGATGGCCGTGCTGGTGCTCGGTCCCACGGCGACCACGCATCCGCATTCTTCGCTTGGTCACATGTTCGAATGGGCCGCCGCAGAACTGGGCACGAGCAAGTCCGAGTCCACGTTCGATCCGGATGGAAGGCTCGATATCGACGCCTCCATCGAGTGGCTCGCACGGGCGGCCGCCGGCTCGAGGCCGGTCCTGCTGTTAGCACTGACGAGCACCCTCAGCGCAGTGTTCAACGAACTTCGCAGGCGCCGACTCGAACTGCGTCTTCCAGCCGACAGCCGGATCGTCGAGACAGGTGGACGAAAAGGCGGCCGAACGCTGTCGCGTAACGGACTGCTGAAGGCGGCCTGGCGTTTTCTGCACATTCCCGCCTACCTCTGCATCGCTGAGTACGGCATGACAGAGCTGCTTTCGCAGTTCTACGACGATGCGTTACGCAGCCGCTGGTCCGGCCGCCTCGAGCCTCGCTCCAAGATCGGACCGGCATGGACGCGTACCGTGGTCGTTGACCCGGCGACGCTCGCGCCGCTAGCGCCGGGACAGCGCGGCCTGCTGCGGCACTTCGACCTGGCCAACTGCGAAAGCGTCTCGGCGATTCAGACCCTCGATGCCGGCTTCGCGGTCGGGAAGGGGTTCGAGATCGTCGGGCGGGCACCGGATGCGCAAATCCGGGGCTGCAGTCAGCTGTTTTCGGTGATATCGACGGCTCAAACGTGAAGAATTTCCTGCACCAGTCCGCCTCGCAGCCGGCGCCAGCGACGAGCGCCGCCGCGCACGCTGCACCGCCGCTTCCATCGTTCGCTGAACCTGCTTCGGTACTGGCGCGCATGGGACTCAAATCGCCTGCTTCAGCCACCAGCGCCTCCGCGCTCGACCAGGCGCTGCGCGAAGCCGCGCGAGCGCGCACGCGCGTGCTCGAGACGGTGACGACAGCGGAAATCATCGAAATCCTTGCCGCCGCCGCGCGTGTCTGGCTGCAGCCGCACTTTGCTCCGCGCACGCGGATGCTCGCGATGCTGGCCCGCGACCTGCGCATGCCGAAGGCGCTGCTGGAGAAAGGGTTCGACGCCGTCTTCGGTGCCATCAACGAGGAAGCTCTGCAGCATCTGGTGGACAGCGAGGTCGATGATCCTGCAGCGCTGGACGGGCCGATTCCGATCGGCAATGGACGCCATGCGCGACTGCTGGGACCGCGCGTCGTGTTCCATTCGCTGGCCGGCAACGTGCCAGGCCTGTCGATTCCGCCGATCGTCGCAGCTCTGCTGTCGCGTTCGATCTGCATCGTTCGCGACAGCGATCGTCAGCCGCACCTGACTGCCGCATTCGCTGCGACGCTGGCCGAGTATTCGCAGGACCTCGCGGCGATGGTGATCCCGGCGACGTGGCGAGCCGGCGACATGGGCATGGAAAAGCTCGTGTTCGAGCAGGCCCAGCGCGTCGAGCTCACCGGCTCCGACAGCACGATGCGGTCGATGGTCTCCCGTCATCCGCGGCGACCGATCGTCACGCGCGGCTCGCGCATCAGCTTCGGCGTCGTCCCGCGCGAATCCGACACCGACCAGTGGAAGGACGGCTTCGCCAACGACATCGTGATGTACGAAGGGCTCGGCTGCCTGACCCCGCACGTGATTTACGTCGAAGGTCCCGACAAGCGCGCCAAGCGTCTGGCCCGCCTGCTCGGCATCGCGCTGAGCCGGCTCGAAGCGCTTTATCCGCGCGTGCCGCGCGACCTGCCGGCGGAAACCCGCCGCCGCAGCTTCCTCGACGTCGTCGAGATGAACTGCGCGCGTGATCGCGAGAGCTTCATGGTACGCGGACGCGGCGATGGCTTCGCCGTGCACTACCGGCCGCAGAGCGCGCTGGCGATGGGACCGGGACTTCGCTGCATCGTCGTCGCGCCGGTCGCCGATCGTGGTGAGCTGTTCGAACATCTGCGCAACGCGCAGATGCCGCTGGCAGCGGTCGGCCTCGGGCTCGATTCGCAAAGCAACGCCTACGTCGATCTCTCGGCCGGTTTCGAAGATCTCGGAGTGACGCTGATCTGCGAGCCTGGCCGCATGCAGCAACCGCCGATCCAGTGGGCGCAGGACGGACACCGCCGCCTCGCCGACATGCTCGAATGGCGCACCGTCGAGGAGAACGCTTGACGCCCGGCGAGCAGCTCGCCCTTTTCCTGCGCCACGTCGCGCAGACCTCGGACTCCCCCATGGCTCTCGTCGTCGATCGCGCCGAAGGTTCGACGCTGTTTGCCGGCGGCCGCGAATTTCTCGACCTGCTTGCCGGGATCGGCGTGGCCGCGCTCGGTCACGGCAACGCTCGCGTGCTCGATGCGATTGCGGCGCAGGCCGCGCGTCACCTGCACGTGATGGTGTACGGCGAGCTGGTGCAGGAAACGCAGGTCGCTCTTGCGGCGCGCCTGGCCTCCGTGCTGCCCGCCGCTCTGCAACGCGTCTACTTCACCAACTCGGGAACCGAATCGGTCGAGGGTGCCCTCAAGCTGGCGCACAAATTTACCGGACGTCGCGGGCTCATCTCGTTTCACGGCGGCTTTCACGGCGACACGATCGGTTCGGTATCGGTGGGCGGCAACCCCATTTACAAGACGCCGTTCGAGCCGCTGCTGCCGGAGGTCGAGCAGATCGCGTTCAACGACTTCGATGGACTGCGACGCATCGACGAACGCTGCGCGGGAGTGATCGTCGAGCCGGTCCAGGCCGAGGCCGGCGTGGTGCTTCCGACGCCGGGGTTTCTTGCGGCCCTGCGAAAACGCTGCACCGAGGTTGGCGCGCTGCTGATCTTCGACGAAGTGATCACCGCGTTCGGCCGTACCGGAAGCCTGTTCGCGTTCGAGCAGCACGATGCGGTTCCCGACGTGCTGGTGCTGGCCAAGGCGCTCGGCGGCGGACTGCCGCTCGGCGCGTTCATTTCATCTTCGGAAATTCTTTCGTGTCTCGCCCACGATCCTCCGCTGGCTCACGTCACGACGTTCGGCGGACATCCGGTGTCGTGCGCGGCAGGACTTGCCGCGCTCGAAGTGCTCCTCGAACAGAAGCTGCCGCAGCGAGCGGCGAGGGTCGGCGACTGGTTCGCGGAAAAACTGCAACGCCGGCTGCTGCCGCCAGCAGTCGTCGAAGTGCGTCACGCCGGATTGCTTATCGGCATCGAGATGCGATCGTCCGCGCTGGCATCGGCATTCACGACCGCGTGCCGCAGCGAAGGACTGCTGCTGGGCTGGACGCTGCACGACGACAAGGTCGTGCGACTGGCGCCGCCGCTGGTGATCACCGAAGCCGAGCTCGATGACGCATCGCTGCGAATGGAGCGCGCGCTGGCACGTGTGCTCGCCTCACCTGCGTTCGCGTAGCGGCGCACGCAGTCGCGTGACCCGCGGGCCACGCGCCGGCAGCAACGCGAACGTGACGCGCGAGCCAATCGCACTGGCGCGGCGCTGGCCCGCTACTCCTGCCCCCGGCGTCTGCGGTGCGGCCGGAGCGCATCTACTCCCGCAGCGTCACCGGCGTCCCTGGCCCGACCGCATTGGCCACTTCCTGGGCGCTCCAGTTCGTCAGGCGAATGCAGCCGTGCGATTCGGTCTTCCCGATCTTCGAGGGCTCCGGCGTACCGTGGATGCCGTAATGCTCTTTCGACAAGTCGATCCAGACAACGCCGACCGGGTTATTCGGACCGGGCTTGAGCGTGGCCTTCTCGTCGCTTCGCTTCGCATCCCAGAACAGGTCGGGATTGTAATGGAACGGCGGGTTGTGCTGGACGCCTTCGACTTTCCATTCGCCGATCGGCAGCGGGTCGTGCTCGCTGCCGAGCGTGGCGGGGTACTGCGCGTAGACCTTTCCGGTTTCGTCGACCAGTTGCACGGCAGACTCGCCCTTTTCGACGATCACCCTGGCCGCCTTCGGTAACGGCGGGGTCGCCACGTTCGGTACCATCAGCGTCGCGCCGGCGCGTCCGACACTCTGCCCGGCGTTGAGCTTCTGCAGCAGCGTCGGACTGAGGTGGAACTTTTCGCCCAGAGCTTCCGCAGGCGAACTGTAACCAAGCGCAGGAAGCTTCGCCTTCTTCTCCATGTCCGCGGGAATCGGGAGAAACGGCCCGGCAACGTCTTCATCGGTAACGGTGTAGCTCACGAGAACGTCGGCCTTGTCTTCGTTCAGTGCCGCCCACGTCGCCTGGTCGATGACGCCGGTGGAGGGCAGGTTCCTGCTCCGCTGGAAGGCAGCAACGGCCAACTTCATGTTCGAGCCATACGCCGCGTCGATTTCCCCGGGGGAGAAATACGAACGATCGAGCAGCACCTGCGCGCGCACCAGCGCCGCAGCGTTGCGCTCGACGTCGGCCGCAGGGGCGGCGGGCGGCGCAGCGTTCGGCTGATCGGATGGAGGCGTCGCGGGCGGTGCAGCGTTCTGCTGATCAGCTGGAGGAGTCGCGGACGGCGCAGCGTTCGGTGGCGGCGCGGACGGCGCAGGATTCGGCTGGTCGGAGGGAGGAGTCGCGGGTGGCGCAGCGTTCGGCGAAGACGCGACAGACGGCGCGGCGGGTGGCACGGCAGTCATGTCGATGGGAGGAGCGAGCGCCGTGTCGTTGACAAGCTGCGGGGAAATGGTCGGCGGCGCCACAACGGTTTGCGGCTTTGGCGCGGAAGAGGCCGTGCGACTTTTGGCGCCTGCGGAGACGGGGTGCTGTTGTTGGGCAGGCCGATGCGGAGAAGCGCCCAACGCAACTGCGCCACAGGCAAGCGTGCAGAGAAGTGTCCGGAATGTTCTGGAGTTCATCGTTCCAACGAAGCAGGTCCTCGAGATGGCGACAAGACCGCACTAACACCTGCCTGAGTGCGCGCCGAGGCGCATCGGCGGTTTCAGTGGGAGACTGCCGCGCCCGCTTCACCCCCGGTTTCCTTTCTTGCGGAGCGGGAATGATTCTCATATCACTGCGGCCGGCCGCTAATGCACGACGAGACGATCCAGATCCGCTGGCACGGACGCGGGGGCCAGGGAGCGATTACCGCTGCGCGAATTTTCGGGCAGGCGGCGTTCGATTCGAGCTATTCGGGTGTCGTGATGGCGCCCAGCTTCGGGACCGAGCGCCGCGGCGCGCCGGTCGAAGTCTCGCTGAAGATCTCCCGGACCAAGATCAACGACCTGTGCCCGATCGAGAATCCCGACGTGGTCGTCGTGCTCGACGACTCGATCCTGCGCGACGCCGACGTCACGGCCGGGATCAAGCCGGGCGGCATCGTGGTCATCAACACTCCGGGCGGAAGATCGGTCTGCCGGGCGATGAACGTGCGCGTGGCCACCGCCGATGTGACGCATCTTGCCGAAAAGGCCGGCTTGAAGAGAGGAATCGTCAACACCGGGATCATCGGCGCGCTGGTCAAGGCGCTTCCGATCATGCCGTTGTCGGTGCTGCTCGAAGCGATCAAGACCGAGTTTGGAATCAAGAGGGCCGACGCGAACGTCAAAGCCGCGCGGCTGAGCCACGATCACACGACGATGGAGTAGCCGCATGGCCAAGGAGGATCTTCGCGTACTGACATCCGCAAGCTATGCGGGCCCCGGCGACGCCGGGCGCACCGGCTCGTGGCGCGTGTTGCGACCGGTCATCGATTACACGAAGTGCGCGCCCGCCAAGAGCGGCAAGCCATCGTGCTTCTATTGCTGGCTCTACTGTCCCGACACGGTGGTGACCAGGACGCTGCAGCCGCAGATCGACCTTACCTACTGCAAGGGGTGCGGCATCTGCGCCGAAGAATGTCCGCCCGGCGCGATCACGATGGTCGAGGAGACCAGCTTCGCGAGCACGCAAGATCCTGCTCAGGATCCCAAGCAGGGAGATCCTGAGCAAGACCCCAAGCAAGACCCCAAGCAAGACCCCGAGCAAGCCCCCAAGATGGCCCGCTGACATGTTCGTCTTCGAATCGGGCAACGTCGCCGCCGCCACTGCGGTGAAGCTTTCAAGGGCGCAGGTCATTGCCGCCTATCCCATCACTCCGCAGACTCCGCTGACGGAAAAGCTTTCCGAGTACGTCGACACGTCGGTGATGGAAGCCGAGTACGTCGCCGTCGAGAGCGAGCACAGTGCGCTCGGCGTGTGCATCGGCGCATTGAGCGCGGGCTCGCGCGCATTTACTGCGACCTCCTCGCACGGCCTGCTCTACATGGCCGAACAGCTGCACTGGGCCGCAGGCGCACGGCTGCCGATGGTGATGTGCGTCGTCAATCGCGCCGTCGGTGCTCCGTTCAACATCTGGAACGACCATCAGGATTCGATCTCGCAGCGTGACGCTGGCTGGATCCAGATCTACGTCGCCGACCACCAGGAAATCATCGACACGGTGATCAAGGCCTACAAGCTCGCCGAAGAACTCTGCATCCCGGTGATGGTCTGCTACGACGGCTATTACCTGTCGCACACGTACATGCCGTACGAGGTTCCCGAACAGAGCGCGGTCGATGCGTTCCTGCCGCCGTACCAGTACCGTCACACGCTCAGTCCCGACAACCCCGTGAGTCTCAACACCGTGACGCTGCCCGGCGGCCGGCTCGACATCCACGGCGAGTTCGCGACCGGATACATGGAGCTGCGCCACAGCCTCGACCTCGAGATGAAGCAGGCCGTGGCGATCTACGAGCGGATCGACGGCGAATTCGGCGCTCTGGTCGGCCGCGGCGGCAATCCGATCCTGCAGACATACCTGTGCGAGGACGCCGACATCGTCGCCGTCGCGCTCGGTTCAATGGCGGGACAGCTCAAAGACGTTGCCGATTCGCTGCGCGAGCAGGGACACAAGGTGGGAGTGCTCGCGCTGTCGATGTACCGGCCGTTCCCCGGCGCGATGCTCGCCGCGCAGCTTGCCGGAAAGAAGCGCGTGATCGTTTTCGAAAAGGCGCTCAGCTTCGGACAGGCCGGGGCGCTGTACTCGGACCTGCGCGCTTCGCTGTACGCGTGCGAGAACAAGCCGGTGCTGTCCAACTACATCCTCGGACTTGGCGGACGGCTCTACAAGAGTTCCGATTTTTACGAGGCCATCCTCCAGTCGATCGATCGCGATGCTGCCTGCGACGATCACATGGGCTGGATCGGACTCGGCAGGTAGCGGCCCAGTCATGGAAGCGAAGAAGACCCAGATACTCGACCTGTGCGAAGAGGAGATGGTCCATCCCGGTAACCGTGCGTGCGCGGGATGCGGCCTCAACATTCTGTATCGCATCGGACTCAAGGCCATCGGCGAAGACGCGATCCTCGTGGTGCCGCCGAGTTGCCTGACGGTGGTGCAGGGGCTTTACCCGATCACGTGTTCGAAGCTGTCGATCCTGAACGTGACGTTCGCATCGACCGCTGCCGCTGCTTCCGGCGTGCGCGCCGCACTGAAGGCGCAGAAGAACGAACACACCAAAGTCGTGGCGTGGGCCGGTGACGGCGGAACCGCCGACATCGGATTGCAGGCCATGTCGGGCGCGATCGAGCGCGGCGACGACATTCTCTACATCTGCTACGACAACGAAGCGTACATGAACACCGGCGTGCAGCGCTCGGGAACGACGCCGCAGGGCGCGCTCACGGCCAACACGTCGATCGGCGGCAAGCGCGAACGCGGCAAGGATGTTCCGGCAATCGTCGCCGCTCACAATCCGGCCTACGTCGCCACGTGTTCGGCGGCGTACCCGCTCGACTTCCACGACAAGATCGCCAAGGCGCTCAGCATGAAAGGTTTCAAGTACATTCATGCCCACACGCCGTGTCCGCCTGGCTGGCAGATGGAAGAGCGCGTCGCGATCGCGATCGGCCGTCTTGCGGTCACGACCGGGCTGTACGTGCTCTACGAGATCGAGAACCGGCAGATGAAGCTCAGTGAGCCTTCGGCCAAGCTGCTCGGCAAGAAGAGCCTGCCCCCGGTCACGCAGTACCTGGAGGCGCAGGGCCGCTTCCGCTGCCTCGGCACCGAAGACATCGAAGCGATCCAGAGCGAGATCGATACGAGATGGGCGGGCTACCGCCGCGTCTCCGCTGCGGCGTAGCGCGCCGGCGCGTCGTTTCACGCGGTGACAATGACGAAGCGCGATCCTTCATCCGGTGCGGAGCTGCCGGGCGCTGATTCATCAGCTTCGGATTCATCGAATACGGTTTCATCGCTTACTGCGTCGCAGACGGATCGCCGTCGACACGTGATCGAGAACGGACTTTCTGCAGGAACGACCACGCATCTCGTCCGGACGTTCACCGAAGAAGACATCGAGGCATTCGCGCGCATCACCGGCGACCGCAATCCGTATCACTTCAACGAAGCATTCGTCGTGCAGACGCGCTTCGGCAAGCCGATCGCGCATGGCCTGCTGGTGGCGTCGATGATCACCGAGATCGGCGGCGAGTTTGCATGGCTGGCAACCTCGATGACGTTTCGTTTCGTTGCGCCGGTCTATGTTGGCGACACGATCACGCTCGAGATGAACGTGCTGTCGGTAAGCGAGAAGAACTTCGCGCAGGCGCAGGCAACGTGGACGAACCAGGACGGCAAGGTCGTGATCACCGGCGATCTCGCGGGATATCCGCCGACGCAGGAGCAGCGCAAGTTGCTGGCGGAGTGACCGGCGGTTCGCGTGCGACGACCACCCTGGCGAAGCGGGGGGATCTCCCGCTTACGCTGTCTGGCGCGACGCGGCGCGCGATCGATCGCGCGTCACGATGGCAAGCGATGTCGGTGAAGAGCCCGGACCGCGGCCTCAGCCGCGTTGCTCCTCGGCGTCCCACCATTGGCAGTCGTCCAGTCGGGACCATGGCACCACGCGTGCGGCACTGCGATCTTGCGGTTGCTGCCCACCGTAGACCAGGAATCCGCGCACGCTTCGTTTCGGGCGCGAGGCCTGCGCGAGACCGGCGAATGTGGCCAGGCCAGCGAAGAAGTCGTCCGCCACGGTCTGGCCGGATTTCGCCTCGATGCCGAGCAGCGATCTTCCCAGTTCGATCACCACATCGACTTCGCTGCCTTTGCGATCACGGAAGAACGTCATCGAGGCCGCCAATCCACGATGCACGCGGGCCTTGCAGATCTCGGAGGCGACCCAGGTTTCGAAGATCGCGCCGCGAAGCGGGTGATCGCGAAGCTGGTCGGCCGATCGAATGCCGAGCAGATAGCAGACCATTCCGGTGTCGAAGAAATGCAGCTTCGCCGTTTTCACCAGCCGCTTGCCGAGGTTGGCGTGGAAGGGCGGCAGGCGCCAGGCGATGTAGCCTGCTTCCAGCACCGACAGCCACGCTTTGGCTGTGGCGTGGGTGATGCCTGCGTCCGCGCCGAGCGATGCAAGATTCACGAGCTGAGCGCTGCGGCCTGCGCACAGTCGCAAGAAGGTCTGGAACGCGATCAGGTCGACGACGTTCAAGACCGTGCGCACGTCGCGTTCGACATAGGTCGCTACGTAGCTCGGGTACCAGTCGCCAGGCTCGAGGTTTCGATCGTAGAGCGCGGGCGCACTGCCGCGCCACAGAAGGTCGAACAGATCGAGCGGCGGCGGCCCGAAGCGCCGCACTTCTTCGAGCGAGAGCGGAAGCAGTTCGAGCAGCGCCGTGCGTCCGGCCAACGACTGGCCGACCGAGTGAAGCAGTGCAAAGTTGGCCGAGCCGGTCAGCACGAAACGTCCGCGGCTCGGATCTTCATCCACCATCGTCTGGATGTAGGACAGCAGTTCTGGAACGCGGTGGATCTCATCGAGCACCGCGCCGCCGCTGCGCTCGCCAAGAAAACGACGCGGGTCGCGGCGTGCGAATTCCTGCACGTCGGGAGCTTCGAGCGAAACGTAGGGTTTGTCGGGGAAGACGGCACGACACAGCGTGGTCTTGCCGGACTGTCGCGGCCCGGTGACCGTAACGACGGGAAACTTGGCGGCCAGGTCCCGTAGCCTGCGTTCAAGAACCCGGGTGATCACAGCGCGTTTATCGCTCGCTGAGAGCTGATTGGCAATCGGATTAGCAATCAGCCCCAAGCCTGATTTTACGGGGAGTTAGGGCGCGCACACGGGCGTATTCGAAGCATGGCTGCGGCCTGGATAGGCGAACATGGCGCGATTCGCGGGGGGCACGGACCTGGACCTCTACTGACGGCTTGGTTCCGGGCCGCGCAAACGAAGCCTACCTTGGCAGCGCCGAGTACCGCTCCGCCCCTGGAATGGCTGTGTTGCAGTTGCCGTGAAGGATCCGCGCCTCTGCGGGGCAGGCGTGGAACTGGTCGAAGACTTCGGGGCGAACCGTCTGCCACCAGGTACACAGCTGGCGATTCCAGGTGCAGTCGAGGCGGTGGAACAGCCCGGGGTGCTCGAAGCCAAGCAGCGTGTAGAAGTCCTGGTCACCGAGATGCCCGCGGAAGCCGTACTTCGCGGCCAGCGCGTCGATGGCCGCCGGCTCGAGCGCTTCGTTGTAGAGGCGGGAGCCGCGCATGGCGTCGAGGTCGTAGAGCGCCACGCCTGCATTGAATCCCTGCTGGCCTGCTTCACCGGCTACGGCTCCGGGGTGCGAGCGCCGGTAAGGCTCGAGCAGGTGGTAGTAGACAGGCTGCAGGTCCGGCGCCAGAGCGATCACCTCGCCGCTGCGGAAATCCCGAAACTCGCGCTGCAGGTCGGTGAGGCTGACTCGTACGAGAACGTCGAGGTCGAGCTTCATCACGCGGTGCACGTCGGCCGGCAGGAGACGGTGCAGCGCCGTCGACAGGAAGAAGATCGGGTCATCGAAGGTCTGGCTGCCGAAATGGGCGCGAAGCGCTTCGATCTGCGGTGTGACGGGCCGCCAGAACGTGTCTGCGTCGTGGAAGACGATCCGTATCGCGGATTCGTTTCGGTAGCGTTCCAGTACGCGCTCTGCCCACGCACGACTGCCCGCGTCGGCGACGAGGTGGACGATGAGCGCGTCGCCTTGTGGGAGCGTCAGGTTCTCGAACATCGACTGGAGCGAGATCGCCGCCTTTCGCTGAAGGTCGGGCTTCGAGTCGACGTTCGTGAAGGTGAACAGCACGTGGAGATCCTCCGCGCGGTTGCACGCCGGCAGCGCCACGACGGTGAGGGCGAGCGCCGCGAGGACGACGAAGCGTCGCATGCGCTGCTCCTCAGCCTTGCCCCGGCGTTGTCGCCACGACGGCGGCGAGGTCCGTGCGAGCGCGGAGGTTCTGGGAAAGTACGACGAAGCTGACCGCTCCGGCGAGCGAGACGGCCGCCGCGGCGAAGAGCGCGAGCTTGCCGCCGCCGCTCTGCGCCGCCTCCGCCCAGCGGTACAGAGCCACGCCGCAGAACGGTGCGGTCAGGCCGCGTACGCCGGTGAGAATGGTGTTGAGCACCATGTAGTCCGCGGACTGGCGTGCGGTGGCGAACTCGTGGTGCGCGATGTGCCAGGTGATCGACCCGCCCGCGTAGCCGAGGCCGAGCAGGACCGAAGCCACGAACAGCACGGCTACACTGTGGACCGACACGCCGGTGGCAAACATGAGCGCGGCAGCCGCCATGAGCCATCCCTGCCGTGCGCGGAATCCCAGCACGTGAAGCCGGCTTAGACGGTTTGCGAAGAACCACGCAGTCAGCGGCACGGTGAGCGTCGGGATGGTCACGAGCAGCGCCGTTTGTACGAAACTGTCGAGTCGGAATACGTCGTGGAGAGCGAGCACGAGCGGCGCCATCGCCATCAGAACGCCGCCGTCGAGCGCGAACAGGGCTAGAAGGTAGGCACGGTAGGCCGGATCGCCCACGAAGATCGCCCACGCTCCCTCGAGCGACGCGCGCTCGGTCGCGCTCGCACCATCACACGCCGCGTCTGCGTCCACATCGAGCGCACCCTGGGAGTGATGAACGAGCACGGCGACTCTTCGATGGAGCGCCGCACCTGCGAGGCCAGCGAGGGCGGCGAGACCATGAACCCAGGGCAGCGCGCCGGGGAAATGCTGCACAGTGGCTCCCACCGTCGCGCTCGTGCCCGCGACGACGAGATAGTGCAGCGCTACGATCCTGCCGACGATGCGGGTGCGCTCCGCGCGCGCGAACTGCAGGCGCCACAGCGACGTCCGAAGGATCACGATACCCGACCAAAGCACGCGCACCCCCACGACACCGATCACGACCCTCGCAAGCCCGAGCGGACTGTGCGGCGCGCCGGCCAAAAGAAGTACGCAGGCCGCGCAGCCGATCTGGAGCGCCCTGAGCAGCGGCGCCGCTTCCCTGCCGCGCGCCACGATGGACCATCCGACAGCAGCGAGGTTGGCGAAGTTGGAAGCGCCGACGAGCACGGCCAAGAGGAGGCCCAGCGTGGCCGGACGCACCGTTTCGCGAAACAACGCGTTGACCATGACGCCGACTGTGCCGCCCTCGACGGATCCGACGCAGACCGCCAGCAGCACCCAAACCACGACTTCGGTGGCCCAGGTCCGCTCGGCCCGCTCGGCGTCGGCGCGGCGCGGCGAGCGCTGGCGCAAGAGATCAGCCACGGGCTTCCTCCACTCGCAGGAGCGCAGGGTCGCGCTGCGGCCGGAATCGCTGCAGGGCCGCGTACTGGCGGAGCAGCTTGCGCCAGTAGTTCGACACGTCACGCAGCGTGAGGTGCTGCTCGACGAACGCGCGTCCGTTGTCGGCGATCTGGTGCGAGAGCACATCGTTGCCGAGCAGCATTCGCAGCGTGTCGTCGGCGGCGGCGACATCGTACGGCAGCGGCACGTAGTGCTGCCAGGGCACGAGCGCATAGTAGAAGAACTCGACCCATTCCGGACGCACGTAAAGGACGGTGCTGCCGCAGGCGAGCAGGTTCTTCAGGCGGAAGCTGGCGGCGACTCCGTCGAAGTTGACGAGGTAGCGGTAGCCGCAGTGCTCGCGTGGGCCGACTTCCTGCGCCGATTCCAGCTTCAAGACGTCGGTGACGAACTGCGTGTCGCGTTGTGACTGGTTGAGCGTGTAGCGCACGTCCCAGGGCGCACCGTGCGCGACGGAATGCAGGACGAGCGCGTCCCGCAGCACAGATGTGCGTGAGCCGCGGAAGAACGCCAGCGGCCGGCGGTCCTGCCACGGCAGGCGCGCCGCTTCCGCGAGCAATTCGCCGCGCATCACGTCCCAGCGCCAGCTGGGGATCACCTTGACGGCGGGCCCGCCTTCCCAGAACGCCCAGGCCGGGTAGAGGATGTCCGCGTGCCGCAGAGGCACCTTCGAGAACGACAGCACCGGCAGTGCGGCCTGCATCGTGGAGATGGGATAATCCTCGACGTTCACCATGAGGTCTACGTCGGGTACGTCCGCGGCGACCTCGGCAAGGAAGTGCTCGATCCCGCTGCAACGCATGGGGAACATGCACTCGCGATCGCGGTACACCTGGTGATCGACGATCTGATAGTGGACCACTCGCCGTCCCGTCGCGCGGATGCGGTCGAGGTCTTCCCTGCGGATTCCGGTCGTGCGCCACGGCTCGAGCTGGGCGAGCACCACGCCGTCGTAGAACCTGTCATCCTCGTCGCTGGTCGCGGCAGGTTCGGCGGAACGCGCGTCGGCGCGGCGCTCGAGGCGCTCGGAGAACAGGCTGCGCACGTCCCGGCATGCGCCCTGTCCTGCGGGCGCTGCCGCGAGCGCGGCCTGCACGCCCGCTGCCAGGCGCGGCGCCGGCGCGGGTGCGAGGTCGTCGTGCTCGAACACGCGGTAGACGGCCTGAAACACAGGCTCCTTTCCGTCATGGAAAGCGCGTCTCGTTCCGTGCAGTACAGCAATTCCACCGAGCTCGGCGCTGCGGCACGTGCTCATGGAATGGCAATGATCCGGCCGGTAGTTCCAGTCGCAAGACAGCAGCAGCAGTTGGTCGGGTGCGTCGTGGAACAGGATGTTCTGGAGGTCCTGGTCCACCCACGTCGTCTTGCCCGCGTAGCTCTGCGCGGCCTCGGACAGCCGCTCACGCCAGCGCCGCTCGCGCATCTTCGCAAGGTCCATCAACTCGAAGCCCGTGTTGACCCCGAACGGCGCGACGTAAGGGTGCTGCGCAAAGCGCCGGTACCAGCTGTCCTCGTGCGATTCGGTTTCCGGCACGAGCGCGGCGAGCTGCTCCGGTGCGAAACGCTCGAAGAGGCGCCAGGCGTCGTCGATCGGGCGAAGAAAGAGCACGTCGGTGTCGACGTAGATGACGCGGTCGGTCTGCTGGATCAGGTAGGGAAAGAAGAGCCGCTGGCTCGCGCACGGCTTCGCCGTTTCGAACCATCCTTTCGTGTCGCCGATGCCGGGATAGCTGATCGGATACAGGCGTACGGTGAGGCGAGCGTTGACCTCGGCGGGCCACGCGCTCAGTCGTTCGGCAAACTGCGGCCGGAGTGCGTCGTCCGCGAAAAGATGCAGCGTGAGGTGACTGTCTGTCGAGAGAAGCGCCGACTTGAGCATCACCAGCGTTTCGTCCAGGCGGTCTTCCCCGCAGGCCACGACTGCGAGATGGATGTCGTTTGCGGGTGCGGACGGAGCCTGGGCGCATCCCTGGAATGCGCAGAGTGCCAGAGACACCGTTGCCAGCCAGGCGGCGGCAAGATTTGCGATCATGGGACTACTGGCAAGTCTGGCAGATGATCCCCGAGCAGCCCGGCAGGCACTCGCAGGTGTACCCGTTGACCTGATCGATGCACGTCCCGCCGTTCTGGCACGGATCCGAGGCGCACTCGTCGACGTTGGTCTGGCAGATCGTGCCGATAAAGCCGGCCTGACACTCGCAGACGTATCCGTTGACCTGATCGATGCAGAGTCCGCCGTTCTGGCACGGATCAGAGGC
>Ga0334722_10003749_pt1 | contig 16193 bp, 15 predicted proteins | sample C3_bottom_MG_FD_207210 | JGI IMG/M metagenome (GOLD analysis project Ga0334722, IMG submission 207210) | Sediment microbial communities from Yellowstone Lake, YNP, Wyoming, USA - C3_bottom | ecosystem: Environmental > Aquatic > Freshwater > Lake > Sediment | place: USA: Wyoming | collected...
TCACCACGAAATCGGCCAGGCTTTTGTAGAGCAGGCGACTATTTAGCCCTTTGCGGATTGGTGTCGACAAATGGCGCGTGCGCATCACTTTCTTGCCTGCAATGCGCGCAGCAATCCCCCCAATCCACGCATCGAGCGAGGAGTGGGTGTTGATGAGATCGATGCCGCATGTCTTGCAGATGTGCACTAAGGCATAAATGGTTCTTAGCGCAGATAATTTGGTGAAGGGGAGTGCGTGGACGGCAAATCCTGCCTCCTGCGCTTTGGCAATGAGAGCGCCCCCCGAATTGACAGCAAGCAGCACCTCATGCCCGCGCGCTCTCATCCCCTTTGCCTCGTTAAGGATGCGCATCTCCTGCCCACCCCACCCTCTGGAACTTTCAGTGTGCAAGACGCGCATATAGTAGAGCCTCCAGATGTTTCAAGATACGTTTGTGGCCAGAAGAAAAGGGAAGAGAGGGGATTTGACTGAGAGGAGTCCATATGTACTCCCCTTCAGGCAGCTGCACCCTGTCTGCGGCCATCCACACAGTAGGGTAGAGTTTGACCCTATAGCGTGTAAAGCTGTGCGTCACTTCAGGCAGCGTCTGTAGTTTTTTTGCATCAAAAAGGAAAGGGAAGCCCTTCTGCTTTTTGTCTGCGTAGGGAAATTCGTAGAGCCCAGCCATCACCTTCCCCTCCTCTGCCTTCCTCAATAACACCTCTCTTTGATGCAGCACCACAAAGACGTTGCGAAAAAGAGGAGTAATCTCCACTTTTTTCCCTATTTTCGGCAACTCCTCTTGCCTTTTTTTGCAAAAAGCTGCGCATCCGCTGCGGATCGGACAGCTCCAACACTTCGGGTTTCTGCTACAGACAGTGGCGCCAAGCTCAATCAACCCCTCCGTCACAAGCCAAGGCTCTTGCTCTGGAAGAATCCCTTCAGCGATCTCCCAGATTTTTTTGCGGGTAGATCCCAAACGGATATCCTCTTCGATGGCAAAATAGCGCGCAAGCACGCGGAGGACATTCCCATCCACAGCAGCTGCTTTCTGCTTGAATGCAAAACTTCTAATGGCGCCAGCCGTATAAGATCCGATCCCCTTGATCGCAGAGAGCTCTGCGTGCGTGGAGGGGAGCACTCCATTATGGTGGAGGGCGATGTGCTGCGCAGCAGCGTGGAGGTTTCTTGCTCTAGAATAAAACCCCAGCCCCTCCCACATCTTGATCACATCCTGAGCAGCAGATGCGGCAAGCACCTCGATCGTGGGAAAACGGGCCATCCAGCGCAGGAAATAATCCACGACAACAGCCACCTGCGTCTGTTGCAGCATGATCTCAGACACCCATACTGCATAGGGAGTAGGATCTTTTCGCCAAGGAAGAGCGCGCCCTTCTTTCTGAAACCACACCTTGAGCGCTTCTGCCTCGAAGGGAAATTTTTGCATCACCCATCCTGCCAATTAGGGAAATAATTGCCCGTTCGAGTAAGGATAATCCCACGTGCTTTTTTGGCAAAGCTCGACTTTGTGCATGTTTGGCCCGCAAGCCTCGAAATATTTGCGCTCGAAGAGATTCAATTACACAGGAAGGGGTTAACAACCCCTTCCTGTGTAATTGAATCTCTTCGAGCGCCAATAGGCGAGGCAGGTGGGTCAAAAAATGTGCAAAGTCGAGCAAAGCTCGACTTTGCACATGTTTGGCACACCTCTTGCATCTTATCTATTTCACCTAAACAAAGGAAAAGCAAATGGATCAAGAGTGGCAATTTCTACATGATGCTCTTAAAAGTGGCCTGGAAGATGAGATCCGCCTCACGCGCGAGCTGCTCTCCAATATGCGCCAAGAGGAGGTCTCTCTCATGCTGTGCGATACAGGAGTCCTCAATCAAATCTTACAGCAGCGCTCCCTCATGCTCGAGCGATTGAGCGTGCTGCGCCTGCGCAGGTTGCAAACAACGGAAAAAATCGAGCAAATCGCAACCGTGCAACACAAGCAGCCCTCTTTGGAAGAGATCCTCCCCCTCAATGAGGAGATCAGCACAGAGATCCTATCGCTCAGCGACCAGCTCATGGCTCTCACAGAGCGGATGAGTCGACAGCACACGCAGAACTACCGCCTCACAGAGCACAAAGAGCACCATCGCTACCCTCCTCTGCAATTAGCCCAGGATGTCCGACCTAAAAGAAAAGCTTCTATTGCCACTTACAACCTGAAAAAGTAAAACAGGTTTACATTTACTTTAAGGCGCTATGAAGGCAACTCCCAACTCCACTTTTCAGGCTGCGGGTCTAATCTATGGCCCCGAGTTGCACCATCTTGACCACTTAGCTCCCCTGTGCTGCCTGATGGAAATCCCCCTGATTGTCACAGAGCAGAGGATCGCAGACCTGGCAAAGCGTTTTTATCCTGGCATCAAAGTCCTTGTGTGCGATTATTTGGGCGTTGCAGAGCAACTTGTCTCCCATTTTGATATCATCTTCTACTCAATCCCTCGCGATCTCTTCGATGAGGTCTTTTTCTTTGCTCAGAAGATGCTGCAAAAACGGGTACATACGATCTGGTGCCCACACGGCAACTCTGATAAGGGAAATGCCATTTTTTACATGGAGGCCTTAAGAAAAGAGGAGGCAGCTCTTATCTATGGCAAACAGATGATCGAGCTGTTTAAGCAGAAAAACATCTACGATCAGCTGAAAGGGCATGTCATTACTGGCAACTACAGATACCAATTCTATCGCGAGCACCAAGCCTTTTATGATGCGCTTGTTAAAAAAGAGGTGATGCGCAAACTCCCCCAAGCAAAAAGGACCCTTCTCTACGCTCCCACATGGAACGACTATGAAAAATCCTCCTCATTTTTCGATGCCATAAAACCGCTGATTGAGACGTTGCAGGAAGATCACAACCTGATTATCAAGCTCCACCCCAATCTGCTCCTGCAAGAGGAGTTTGCCATTGAAGAGCTCATGCACAAGTACACAGAGCACAATAACATCCTCTTTCTCACTGAATTCCCAGCAGTCTTCCCTCTATTGCACCAGGCAGACGCCTACATCGGAGACATGTCCTCGATTGGCTATGACTTTCTTGCGCTGAATCGACCGATGTTCTTCCTCAATCAAAATGCGCGCAATGCCAAAACAGACACAGGGCTCTATCTGCTGCGCTGCGGCATTGAGATACTTCCGGAAGACTATAACAAGGTTCACACCATCATCCAAAAATACTTCCAGTATGAGCTGCGCGACTTCTCAGAGATCAGAAAAGAGGTGTTCAGCTTAAGCTTTGGCAAAGAGAGGCCGCTTGCTGATCTGAAGCAAGAAATTCTGCGCCTCTATTCCCTCTTTCCAGAAAAGGAACTTAATTTTTACTAACCGATATACATTTTCGTTTATTAAGTGCAAATTAACAGCGTAATTGATACAATGCTGTAATTATATTTTACAATGGAGAAAATATGAGTGCAGCCCTCCCTTCCGTAACCCCTCACGCCACCCCCGTTTCGACTCCCGAAACACCCACCCAAGACCGTGGGTTACTAGACACTGCGGGAAAGGTAGCAAAAGTCATCGCAGCTGTAGTGGCGGCAATAGCAGCCGTGGGACTTTTGGCCATTGGGATCACATTCACACCCTTTTTCCCTGCAGCAGGAGCAGGAGCCCTGGCTCTGTCCGCAGCCCTGTTTGCGGTCGCAGGTAGGTTTTTCTTTAACACCTCTTCCACCTAAAGCAAAGGGAAACGGCTCCCAAGAAGAGGCAAAGAATGCCGGGGTAAACCATCGCCCCTTTCCAAGAAAAGGGGGGGTCGACCCTCTGGTAGCGCACAAGGTACTTCCCATCAAAAAGGGGCCAAGAAGCGCCCCTGTCACATACCAGAGAGAGCACTTCCGATCGCCCCCCTTCAGAAAAACATAAGTGCACACCGGGGGCCCCCTCCTCCTCTGCTGAAGAGAGGAGCTGCTCTACCAAAGGCCACACTTTAATATAAAAAGCGCCTCCTCCCATCTCTGATGGGATCGGAACCTCCACACACTGCACGCCTCCCTCTACACGCGTTAAAGGGCGTTTTAACAGCGATTCGAGCGCATGGATGGTGACAGAGCCCCCCTTACTCACTAAGACCGCATATTCATCACCCTGTGCGTCACAAATAAAAGAGAGGAGGGAGGCTTGATCGCGCCTTGTGCCACTTACAAGCGCAGCCACATGCTCTCCAACAAATCCCCCTCTCAGGGCAGAGACCTGCCACCTCTGATTTTCCAAAGGGACGGGGGATGACTGGAAAGAAATTTCTTCAAATTCCTTTTTGCGATCAGAAGAGCAGAGGGTGATCTTGTCATCATGACTACATTTAAGCTTTCGCCTTGCATTAGGAATGCAGCCGATCAGGATCCCCTCGAGAGAGGAGGCAGAAAACACCTGTTCACTGACCCCTCTTTTGGCAAGAGAGTCCCAGGGCTGCATATCCACCATCGCAAAGGGCCTCCCCTCTTTTGTCTCAATAAAAAGAGCGCGCGCCTCTGAAGCAAGATCTGATTTGTCGAGCGCGCCACTGAAGAGCACCAAGGCGCCCCCCAGAGGAAGCCAAATGCTTCTAAAACAGGACGGGATTGTCGACCATGGGTTCACCACTTCACGCTCCTTGCATACGTTAAGACCAGACTTAAAAATCATTAAACTAAGGTATGCAATTTTTCAATTTACTGCTCCGCCGAATTTTTGGCAGCGCAGAAATGCATTGCAAGGGGTGTGTGAAATAAAATATTTACACAATTAAAATTGGATTTTTAACAAAAGGTGTTGTAAAAATACATCGATAATAATACAATTAATGAACAAATCGCGGTAAAAGCGAAATGTTATTAACATATTTATTACTTTAATCCTATCTATTCAGAGGTCACAACATGGCAGCAGCACCTAGAAATTATATAGTCGATCGCAGCCCCCCAGGCGAGTTTGGCGATCAAGAAGATTACAATAGACGCGTAGAGGCATTCGTAGCAGAGTGGACAGGGCGTCTAGTAGAAGCCAAAGCGCAGCGTGTAGATATCAAGGAATTTTTTCTAAAGCAGCTCTTTCCTGCTGCAGGAGCATGGCGCAGGGAGGTTGCTACAGCGCATCGCACGGAAGAGATGGAGAATTTCGGAACCAGAAGAGATGACGAGAGATTACTGAAAGCGCACGGATCCTGGGGGGCATACACGCCCCCCGATAATCCAAAATATCTCGACTATACGCTTAAGTTTAAACGGGTAATACAAGCAATAGTACAGCACTGCAAGGAAACAGGGCAGGGCACACTGCAAGGCGGGGTCCACAGGATCCAAGAGACCACCTACTTAGGTCGAAAAGGCGCTTTCGACATCAGAAGATATGATGCAAAAGAATTGAAGGAGCTGCAATGGCATAAAAATCCTTTAACTGTCCTTTCACAAGAAGAAAATAGACGGATAGCGGCGATATTCAGAAAGGCCACTTCAAGAGCAGAGGCGCTCAACAAATGTAAAAAAGAGGTGCCCAATTACTATACCCATGATAAATTTTTCGGTGTTTTTGATCGCTTTTTTAATCGCCTTATAGAAGCTGGTGTGCTCGGACCGTTCGACTCACTCTGGCTGACACACGCAACGGTTAGATTAGAAATAAATGGTCAACTTTTTGCACTCACACAGTATGTTATGCTCGAAGGATCGAAAGGAAGCACTACCCCCATCTTTATGCATCAAGACGCTCTTCTATTGCAGCAAACTCTGCTTGGGATCGCATCTATTTTCGAAACGTGCGCCCTGCTTGAGCGCGACAAAACAGAGTGGTCTACTTTGAGAGATCATGTCGGTTTTTATGTCTTCCTATATGGGCACGCTATGCCCTTTCTACGCGGCACCAGCAGCACAGGTGATGTAATCGAAAGGATCCTCTACCGCACTCAGCTGCCTGAGTGTCAATTCAGCAGTGATCCTACTAAGCAGGTCAACCTCACGGCTCTAACCCCTCAACTGACACATGAAAGTTTTTTGAGAGAGGAAGGGGACCACAACTACAAAGGCACATTTACACTCACTCCCGACCCAAGCAGTTTCTGTGCAGCACCTGCTACATCTCTAGAGAGGAGGTAGCACAAAAAGATGGGTGAGTTCATTTAGATTGCCAGCTGTTGAGAGCGCCTGGATCTCGTAGGAGGAGGCGCCCTCTTTGAGCGTTTTGACGCTGGTGACGATCGCAACGCGAAAGCCTGGGGGAAAAACACCATCGAGCCCCGTGGTCACAAGCAGATCTCCTGGCAGCAGCAGCTGCAAAGCTTTTTTGCCGCCACTTGACAAGGCGGCGTAAGTCTCTCCTGAGCGCAAATCGCGGGCAGGCCCTTCAACATCTGGAAAATCGTAATTAAAGCCAACACCCTGCAGCACCTGGCTGCGCGAGCGCCACAGAGGATTGCTCGTGCCTTTCAGCTCCCCCTTGGCCAGATACAACTCTCCAGATTGCTGGTGGAGCACCTCTTTTAGGCGCGACAAGTGGTGGGCCAGAGCCCCTTTTGCCTCTTCTGAAGCAAAGAGGTCCTGGCGCATTTCAAGGGAGAAAATGAGCAGGTCGAGATGCTCTAAGAGATAGCGGTTCTGCTCATTGCCGCGCACAGCTCTGACTGAAGGGACAAGCCCTGAATCGGTAATCAGCCGCACACGCGACTGCGATGCGCCGACATACTCGATAACGCCAATGAGCGATGTGCCCAAAAGAACGGGGCTATTTTTGCCGACAATCCTCTTGCCCACCTTCTCATTGTCCCTCTCTCCCAGGTTAATCCAGAGGGTGCTGCTCCAAAAGGCTGGCTCACGAAAAATGACCCGTCCAGGTAAGCCACAAATCTGCAAATCTAGCACCTTGCAGAGCTCCTGACTGCGCCGTTTAAAAAATTCCCTCCAACCCTCCTCGTCAAAAGCTGCCTGAGACAGGGCTTTATAGCGCTCTGTCTGCTCCTGAATCCTATCTTCGTAGAGCAGCCACTGCCGCACATTTTCAATTTGGGAGCGCAGGAGTTGATTCTCCTGGGAGAGCCGCTCGAGTTCAAGGCGATTTTCAGCAGGTTTTGCATCACTGAAAGGGGCGCAGGTGGCCAAATATACCGTTTTTTCCCTCAAAAAGTGGAAGCCGCGCCAACAGGGGGAAAAGGAGCAGACGACCGTAGAGCGCACCCTCTCTGAGATCCCCTTAGGCACACTCATGATGCATAAGAAGAAGAGGATCAGGAAAAAATAGGGTCGATAGGACACTCTATACATTCAAAATAGCCTCTGCAACAGGGTCGATATTCTGCCGATTTAACCCACAGACGTTGATTCTACCGTCACTTGGCATATAAATCCCATACTCTGCTGTGAGTCTTTCAACCTGAGACTTGTTTAAGCCCAGAAAGCCAAACATCCCCCGCCCATCTCCCAAATGGCCAAAAGCAGCTGCTCCCAATCTCTGCACAAGCAGCGCGCGCATGGCGTTAATCCGCTCCCGCATTTGCATCAGTTCCCCCTCCCACTGCTTGCGCAGTGGCGGCGTGCTCAAAATATGGGAGGCAACGTGCGCGCCATGCATCGGAGGGTTGGAATAATTCGTGCGGATCATCTGCTTTACGCGCGAGACGATCCGCTGTGCACTCTGCGTTGATTCAGCGGCAATAAAAAGGGATCCCACGCGCTCTGCATAAAGGGAGAAGTTCTTCGCGTTGGAGACTGCCACAAGCATCTCCAGCCCCTCTTTTGCAAATAAGCGGATCGGCTCAGCATCCTCCTCAAGACCCACACCAAACCCTTGGTAGGCAAAATCAAAAAAGGGGATCAGGTGATTTGTCCTAAACAACTCACTGAGCACCCTCCACTGCTCCAAAGAAAGGTCGCACCCTGTTGGGTTATGGCAGGAGGCGTGCAGCAGGACAATGGTGCCAGCGTGCAGGGTTTGCAAGCAAGCCATCATGCTATCAAAGTCCACTCGATGGTGGACACTGTCGTAGTAGGGGTAAAATTCCACTTTGAGACCACAATGGGAAAAGACGCCGCGATGATTGGGCCACGTAGGAGTAGAGAGCCAGATGGGGTGCTCTGCCTCCTCCTTGAGAAAGGTGCCCCCTATCTTTAGGGCCCCCGTCCCTCCCACAGTCTGGAAAGAGGCCACCCTCTCCCTCTCTCGCCCCCACACCTCTCTACCAAAGATCAAAGCCCCCATCTGCTCCAGGTACTGCTTCTCTCCTTCAATGGGCAGGTACTCTTTGCTCATCTCCACTCTCAAGAGGGCCGCCTCAGCAGCCTTGACCGACTCTAAAACAGGGGTCTTTAACTCCTCTGTCTTGTAGAGGCCTACCCCCAGATTGACCTTATGCGCGCGCACATCTTGCTGAAAAGCCACCGTAAGTCCCAAAATCGGATCGGGCGGCGCTAGTGGGACCTTTGTAAAAAAATGCATAACCTATCTCTTATTTTTTTAAAGTGGAGCAAAATTCACCAACCCATCTAAACTCTCCTCTATCCCTTCATGTATGGGGCGTTAGCTCAGTTGGTAGAGCGCTACGATGGCATTGTAGAGGTCAGCGGTTCGAGACCGCTACGCTCCATTCATATCAGGCAGGATTAAAAAAATGCCACATTTAAGACTAGAATACTCAGGAAACCTTCCGATTGCAGGAAGCAACCTTCAGGTGCTCTTTTCACGCCTGCATGACGTCTTAGTCAATCAAGCCGGTGCAGATCTTTTTCGTTGCCAGAGCAGAGCCATTTGCTGTGAGCATTTCTGCATAGGCAATGGGAAAGAAAACAGGGCCTTTGTCTATCTACAGGTGCTTTTGCTGGAGGGGCGCACCCCTGAGCAGTTGCAAGAAACAGGCAAACAGCTGCTGCACACTCTGCAAGATCAACTGAAAGATGCACTTATGCACTTCAATGCTCAAATTTCAGTGCACCTCAACGACATCACTGCAGATCGTTACTACAAGATAGAAACTTAGACTCGATGTTCCACTTTTTTCTGGCCTCTGGGGCAAGCGAGGCAAACTCAGATCGATCCGACCGACGAAGGCAATAGCCGAAGGCGCTATTGCCAAGGAGAAGGATCGATCTGAGTAAGCCGCAGCCGCCCCAGAGGCCAGAAAAAAGTGGAATATCGAGTTAGAGTTTTGTTTCCTCATAGAAGAGGCGCATTTGGGCAAAGGCCTGCTCCTTGGGAGCAAAACAGGTCTTGCAAGAGGGCAGACTGTCCAAAAACTGTTTGCCATAGCTCTTAGTGACAAGGCGATGGTCCAAACAGATCACACAGCCCCGGTCATCCCTCTTGCGCATCAAACGGCCAAATCCCTGTTTGAACTTGATCGCAGCTTCAGGAACGGAGTAGTCGAAAAAGGGATCGAGCCCCTCCTGCTCCAAGGATTGGGAGTAGGCCTCGTAGAGAGGATCGCTGGGAACTGAGAAGGGGAGCTTAGCGATCACCACGCAGCGGAGCGCTTCGCCAGGAACATCGACACCCTCCCAAAAAGAATCGGTAGCAAACAGAACGCTCCCCTCCCTCTTCTTAAATTGCTCCAGCAGCAGATGGCGCGGCAGATCCCCCTGTTTTAAGAATGCAAAGCGCTCAGGCAGCGTCCCAGAGGAGAGGGTGCGGTAGGCACTTTGCAACATCTCGTACGAGGTGAACAGAAGAAAGGCGCTGCCCTGGCTGATCTCAATGGCGTCTCCCATTGCTTGTGTGCAGGCAGATGTGAACTGGGGACTGGACGGGGCAGGCAGATCTGTTGGAACGACAAGCAGCGCCCTTTTTGGGTAATCAAAAGGGGATTCGAAAATCTCCTCGATCACTTTTTGCTTCTCACTAACAAGGCCGAGCCGTTTTTTAAAGAAACTAAACGACTTGGCAGTGGCAATAGTTGCACTGCAGAGCACAGAGGTGCGCTGCTGGGAAAAGAGGTGCTCATTCAAAAGGGAAGAGATATCCAGCGCAGCATCGACAAGAATAATGTTGGAGCTATTCATCTCAAACCAGCGCACCCGTTTGGCATTGCTCTTTGTTTGCACAAACTGCTCAAGAAAAGCGCCCGATTGCTCCAGTTTTTGTAAGATCGCCTCTAGCTCCACAAGATGCAGCAAGAGCTTTGCAAACCCTAGTTCATTCTTAAATTGCTCGATATCTCCAAGCGCCCCCTGCAACATCAGAAAGAGGCGCTGCATCTCCTCAGCAAGTAGAAGAAGCGATTTGACAACCGTCTCTTTCCAAACAGGACTCTCCGTAATCTGATCTGTAATCCTCCTCTTCAGCTCCTTCTCTTTGAATGGCCCCTGTGTTGCAAAAAACTGCGTAAGCTCTGTCAGAGCCTCTTCAAGCTGGGTCTGGCATGCCCTTTTTTGCGCAGGCAGGTCCACCTCCAATTTTTGTAGCAAGCGGGGAGGGATAATGGGAAAGATCGAGAGCTCCTTGCGCAGCAGCACAAGGCGCGAGCGCTCAGGATGAAAGTCGGAGTGCAATTTAGCCAAATAGCGGAGTAAAGAGAGTTTATCAAATCTCTGCGCAAAACTCTCGAGAGCAATCTCTTCCAGATTATGAGCCTCATCGATCACAAGGCGTTTGTAGGGAGGAAGGATCGATTCTTGTCCAGGAGATTGCCGCCGCTTTTGAATATCTGCTAAGAGCAGGTGGTGGTTGACAATCAGAATCTGGGCCTCTGCCGCTTTTTGACGCGCTGCAAAGAAAAAACAGCTCTTGTAGTGGGGACACTGCACATGGTTGCACGCCTCCCTTTCTGCGGCGACCTTTTCCCAAGTCGCAGGAGAAACTGCAAAGGCTAGATCTGACTTAGACCCCTCTTTTGTTTTCTGCGACCACTGCTGGATCATCTGTATCTGATTGCTCTCTTCCGATGAAAAAAGTAGGAGCTGCTCTTGCATCTCTTGCAGTTTGCGCAGGCAAAGGTAGTTACTCATCCCTTTGACAAGGCAAGCTTCTAGAGAAGCATCCATCGTTTTGAGTAAAAACGGGATGTCCTTGAAGAGGAGCTGCTCTTGCAGGGCAATGGTGTTGGTGGCAATCACCGTCTTTTCTTGATGTTTTAAAGCCCAATAGACAGCTGGCACAAGATAAGCCAGGCTCTTTCCAGTGCCTGTTCCCGCCTCAATGAGGGCAATGCTCTCCTCCTCGTAGGCATCGAGGATCCGCTCCGACATCTCCTTTTGGCCGACCCTCTCCTCATAGTTCTTGAGCGAAGAGCTGAGTAAACCGCCCTCAGAAAAGATCTGCGAGAGAAGCTGCTGCTTCAAATTTTTCACAAACAGCCTTCACTCTTCTTCTAAGAGATCAAGAAACGCCTGCAACTGCTTTGCGCGCGTCGGGTGGCGCATTTTGCGCAGCGCCTTGGCTTCAATCTGGCGCACACGCTCGCGCGTCACTCTAAAGCGCACGCCCACCTCTTCCAGCGTCTTGGGCTTTCCATCAAGTAACCCAAAGCGCTCGACAAGAACAGTGCGCTCCCGATCGGTCAGTGTGGACAGCACCTCACCCATCTTATCTTTGAGGATGGCATAGCCCGTGGCTTCTGCAGGGGACTCGATGGTGGTGTCTTCAAGAAAGTCTCCAAACTGGCTCTCTCCCCCATCTCCCACCTCTGCCTGCAAGGAAATGGGATGCTGCGCGATCTTATAGATCTCGCGGACGCGCTCTGGCGTCAATCCCAGCTCATGCGCCAGCTCTTCAGGAGTTGGTTCGCGCCCTGTCTCCATCATCAACTTTTTAGCCCCGCGCAGAACCTTGTTGATCGTCTCGATCATGTGCACAGGGATACGGATTGTGCGCGCCTGATCAGCGATGGCGCGCGTGACAGCTTGACGGATCCACCACGTCGCGTAGGTAGAAAACTTATAGCCCCTGCGATACTCAAACTTCTCAACTGCCTTCATCAGCCCCATGTTCCCTTCCTGAATCAAGTCGAGGAAAGAAAGACCGCGGTTAGTGTATTTTTTAGCAATCGAGATCACTAGGCGCAAGTTGGATTCGACCATCTCGCGCTTGGCTTCTTGACTCTTGTCCATCCAGCGCTGGAGCATCCGGACATCTTTCTTAAACTCATCTAAAGAGCGCCCCGCTGCAAGCTCTCGCTTGGCAAGCTTTCTTCTCATCGCTGCAAGTTTAGCAGCGGCAAACTTATTTCTCTCCGCCCTCGGGATGAGCTCTTGCACCTCTTTTTCAAGGATGAGAAAGCGATCATAGGCGTTGAGAATCACCTCGCCAAAATCTTCGATGATGTTGTGGCGAAAATGCATCCGCCTCAAATAGGCCTGCGTGCGGATGCGGCACTTCTCAATCTCCTCAGAGATCTTGACCTTGTCGAGTTTCTTTGCAGCTGGATTAAAGAGGTCGAAGAGATACTTCTCTAAGTTGCGATCCTCCTGGCGCAGCAACTGAGCCAGTTTAGGCAGCATCGCAAAATAGAGGGTCTTATCCGTCACTTCCTTTTCTGCAATGATCTTGTCAAACCGCTCTTTACTTGTGATCAGGTAGTTGGCAATCGAGATCGCCTCGCGCGTAGAGTAGCGAAAGCGCATGATGATCTTCTCTGTCTGAATCTGCGCCTTTTCAATCCTCTTGGAAATCTCCACTTCCTCTTCGCGCGTAAGGAGGGGAACAGAGCCCATCTCCTTGAGGTACATCCGCACAGGATCATCCGCAGTCCCTTCAGGGCGCTTCACCATCCCTTCAAGATCTTTGGCCTCTTTTTTGCGCTCCTTCTGCCTCTCAACTTCCGTCTGGTTGAGGATTTGAATGTCCATGCCACTGAGAAAGATCAACACCTGGTCGATCTGCTCAGCAGAATCAAAGGTCATCGGCAAAATTTCGTTGATCTCCTCATACGTGATGAAGCCCTGCTCTTTCGCAATAGCGACGAGCTCTTCCACCTTTTGCTGATGCTGCTGACTAAATAGCGTGCTGAACGAAGTTTTTGCCATGATCTTCCAGTTTATAAGAGACGCCGAGGTCGCTTAAGCGGGTTGTAAACTTGCAAAGTTTGAGGGGAACGTTTCTTATTGTCAAGCTGATCCCTGCTTTATTACCATACGGAGAATTTTTTTAACACCCTATTTTAACCTCTTATGCAACTCTACGCCCTTACCCACACCACACCCATTTCTGCTACAAGAGCGGAAAAAAGAAAAGACTATAAATGCCCAGAATGTGGCGCCACCGTCCGTTTGCGCAGCGGCCCCTCCAAACAGCCCCACTTCTACCACCTCTCTGCCCCCAAACACTGCCGCCAGCACACAAAAAGCCTAGAACACCTGCAACTGCAGTTAAAACTTGTCACTCTCCTCACCCCTCTAGACGCGCAGATCGAATCCCCCTTCCCCTCCATCAACCGGATCGCCGATGTCGCCTGGCACAGCAAAAAGATCGTCTTTGAGATCCAGTGTTCCCCCATCTCCCTCGAAGAGGCAAAAGAGCGCACCCTAGACTACGCAAGCCTGGGCTACCAAGTCATCTGGATCTTGCACGACAAGCGCTTCAACAAAAAAACCCTCTCTGCCGCAGAGAGTTATTTGCGCACCACCCCCTGCTACTTCACAAACAGCGACAAAACAGGCTCTGGCATAGTCTACGATCAGTTTGAGACCCTAAGCGGAGCAAGGCGCACATTTAAAGGCCCCCCTCTTCCCCTCATCCCTACCAACATCTTCCCCCTACCAACCATCGCAGCGCCCGACCTCGACCTGCCCGCAATCATCCTGCAGCGCCTCTCGCAGTGGAAATGTTACACAGAAGGGGATCTGCTCCACCACCTGCTCAAAGAGGGCAACCTCTCTCAAACAGCCAAGAGGCTCCTCGCGTTAGAAACAAAGCGGCAAAAGACAAAAAGGCTCCCCCTCAAAATATTGATTGCGAAAAGCTACCGCGCCCTGCTTGAACACATGCTCAGTACGTTAGCCGGCTAGATCTCTTGCGCAACCTAGGGTTCGTCGCTTTTCTGGATTATTTTGGCCGATTTTCGGTTTTTTTTCTGGGGGTAATAACACCATGCGTATATTACCCCCAGAAAAAAAACCGAAAATCGGCTCAAAAGAACCAGAAAATCGACAGAACCTAGGTTACGCAAGAGATCTCAGCATGCCTCTGGCAAAGTAGAAGTAGGCAAAGACACCCACAGTGAGTAGCGCCTGTAGACACCGCTTCTGCGGAAATTGCCGCTCCAGGCTCGAAATGGCGGGATCCCCCTGCCGATACCACGTCTCCCAGCGCCTTGCACTCAAAAGCTTGGCATAGTGTTCAGCGGCGAAATGGTTCATAAATTGCGGATTTTCAAATTTTGTTTTACCATTATAAGTCACGCCACCCACCTCATAGCGGTAACTGGCCTCGATGGCAAAACGGGATGCAGAGAGGGTGCAGACTTGCACAGTTGTCACAGATGCTTGAGCCTTGGCATTCAGGCGGATAAAGGTCCAGGCACCCCCCACAGCAAATGCCGTGAACCAGAGGGCAACCCCCCCAGAAACAACCAGTAAAACCACCCACAGCCGATAGAGATTGCGCACCATACTCAAAGACTCCCCACCTTACAAGGTGGAAATTTCTGTTTTGACGAATTATGGCAAGAAGGCTATATTACTTTCCATCTGAAATTAGGAACGTCAACAGTTAGGCGTTCTTTAGAACTCTTCGAGGAAATAGCCCCTATGGCAGACGACAAAAAAGATAAGAACAAAAAGGTAAAAAAGCCAACCGCTCTGAAAAGAGATGAGCAAAGCATCAAGCGCAACCTGCGCAACCGCTCCTTCAAATCAAAAGTTACAACAGCTGTCCGCACCTTTGAAGACTCCCTGTCTAAAAAAGATGGTGCAGGCGCTAAAGCCAGCTTGAGTGCCGTCTACAGCCTGATGGACAAAGGGGTGAAAAAAGGGATCTACAAGATGAATAAGGCAGGACGCGTAAAAACCCGCCTCAGCGCACGGGCCAAGCAGCTTTCCGCATAGACGAAAGGAGGCCTCAGGATGAGCGTTACCGCAATCACTGCATTGCCACTAGAAGTTCTGACGCGCATTCTTGAATTTGCAGATGGACAAGGTGATAGGGCTAGAGCTGCGCGCGTTTGTAGGGTGTTTCGACAAGCTGTTTGCGACATGCAAGGCCGCTCTTTAAAAGCGGTCATTGAGTACTACGACAACCAAAAAGCATGCGGCTTAGACATAGGTCGCCCTTATTACGACTTTCAGCAACCTCCCATCTACAATTTTCACACATTGGCAAGACAGTTCCTCTCATACAAAGGCAGGAAAGCACCACGGCCACAAACAATCCCCCAAACACTCGCTGAATTCCGCCTGATAGAACCCACAAAGGCTGACGTCGCAGGACGGCGCGCCGTCGCCAATCTCCTAGCAAGCATTTATAATTAATGCGCCCCCCTCACAAGAAGCGTGCAGATCGCATCTTCAACCGCCGCCTTTCGGATACTACAGAAACTAAAAGCCTAATTTCTCAATGGATGTACTGGGCAAAAAGACGCAATAACCTTCCATCTCCATCGCTTCAATAAGCAAAAGAATGTAAGCCTTGGCGATGTCTTTCCCACATTCCAGGGGGCTTTTTGTTGCATCAATCACTTGTGGCATCTGCTGCTCCGCCAAACGATAGGCTTGCAAATGCACTGCATTCTTCTGCTCTACAGTTAATTGGTTATACGTATATATTGCAGATCGATTAACAAGTTTATAAAAAACAAGGGTATTTTCAATTGCACTTTCATCATCGCGAGAAAGGAGACGCCCTTCCTGCTTACATATTATCTCATGAAGCAGTCCATAAATCTGATTGCGCATTATCGGGTCTAGCTGCATGAGTTCTTGTTCTATTTCCTTAGTGGACAGAACCCTCTGAGCAATGTTTTTATAAAAAGACGCAAATTTAGTGTGACAAATATAACCCTCAAAGGCAGCTCGATCTATTCGGAATGATCTGAGGTCGAATTTTTTTCGAAAAAAACAAATAAGCTCATTATTTTGTATCTCTAATTCTTGCAATGCAGTTAAAGAATCAGGAATTTCCACATGAGTGAGTTTTTCATTATCCCTAATTGCAAGCACTCGTAATGCAGTAAGAGTTACAGGAATTTCCACATGAGTGATTTGTTGTCTACATAATACCAACTGTTGCACTGAGCTAAACAAATACAGCTCAGTCGGGACCACATCTATTTTG
>Ga0334722_10003750_pt1 | contig 16181 bp, 12 predicted proteins | sample C3_bottom_MG_FD_207210 | JGI IMG/M metagenome (GOLD analysis project Ga0334722, IMG submission 207210) | Sediment microbial communities from Yellowstone Lake, YNP, Wyoming, USA - C3_bottom | ecosystem: Environmental > Aquatic > Freshwater > Lake > Sediment | place: USA: Wyoming | collected...
GGGCGCGCCACCTTTCCCCCATCGCGGCATATTGGGATTCGAACCCAAGGCGCCGCCGAGCGAGGAGCGAGGAGGAGCCGCCATGGAAGGCGGCGGAAGGCGCCGCGGCCGCCGGCGGAGCGAGGGCAGGGAAGCCCGAGCGCGAGCCGGTCGAATCCCTCAGGGCGCGCCGTCATTATTCAAGCGGACAGGGTATTCCTGTGAAGTGTGTACGCCGGAGAAGGGGTACGGTCCCGGAGGAGGTTTCACCCGAAGTTCCTCCGACTTGCGGGTATAAATCCCCCGTGATGCCAGCAGGTTGATTTGATGTTTCCGTGCGGCGTTCCGGCTCCATCCGTATGGCGTCCTGCAACGCCGGCGCCCTCGCCCGGCGGGGATTCTGCGTGGTCGACAACAGGAGATCCTGCCGTTTGGCGGCGCGCGTCCGGGCCAACTCGGGATTCCGGCAGGCGATCAGGCGCTCGCCGGGGATGGGGGGAAATGAACGGGCTGCACCCCCTTGCGAAGAAAGGCCGTTGACAATGGAGTGGCGAGCACCTCTTTCAGGAACGCAAGGGATGCGAAACCTGCCCGGGCGGACCCTCGTCGCGGGCGAGGTCGGCTTCCGTGCCTCGGGTGAGGGCGAGCAGTTCGTCGGGGGTCGTCTCGAACATGTTGTTCGTCGCCCCGGCGGCGGGGTAGATCGTTTCGAACCGGCGCAGGGAGCGGTCGAGGAAGATCGGCACTCCGTCGGGCAGCGCCACCGGGGAGACCGCGCCCACGGCGAACCCCGTGTGCGCCGCGACTTCGTCCGGACCCGCCAGCCGGACCCGCTTGCCGTATCCGAGCGAGCGCACCTTCTTCGTGTCCACCCGGCGGTCCCCGGAGATCACGACCACGATCGGCGAATCCCCGGACAGCAGGAGGATCGTCTTCGCGACCTGGCCCACCTGCACGCCGAGCGAGCGGGCGGCCAGCCCGGAGTTGTGGGTCGAATCGTCGAAGCGGCGGATCTCCTTCGCGATTCCGGCCGCCTCGAAGAAGGCCCGCACGTCGTCCTCGCCGCGCATCCGCATCCCGGTTCCTCCGCAGGGAAGTCTCCGCCATTATAGCCGGGGTCCGGTCGCGGCGATCGTCGTACAATGAGGGATCCGCGGTCCGAAGGGAGCGACGTTGCAGAGCGCGTGGGAAATGGAGCTCGGACGGGTCCTCGACGCGATGGCGGCAGGGGTCATCGCCGTCGACCGGGAGGGGACGATCTTCGTGTTCAACGACGCCGCGGCGCGCCTGCTCGGGGTGGAGAAGGGGGATGCCCTCGGCAAGGGCCTCCTCTCCATCGTCCCGAATTCGGGGTTGATGAACGTCCTGCGCACGGGGGCGGCGGAGACGGGACGGCCGCAGGCGATCGGGTCGAGGACCGTGATCGCCAACCGCGCGCCCCTCTTCCGGGACGGCGCGCTGGCCGGCGCCGTCTCGGTGTTCCAGGACGTCACCGAGATGGAGAAGATGTCCCGGGAGCTCGACACCACGCGCGGGCTGGTGCGCACACTCGAGGAAGTGCTGGCCGGCGCCGGCGAGTGGATGGTGGTCGTCGACGGGAACGGGCGCGTCACGATGATCAGCGAGGAGTACGCGGAGTTCAACGGGACGACGGTGGCGCAGGCCGCGGGGAAACACGTGACCGAAGTGATCGAGAACACGCGGATGCACATCGTGGCCCGTACCGGAAAGGCGGAGATCGGCGAGCGCCAGACGATCCGCGGCCGGGAGCTGATCGTCAACCGGATCCCCCTGCGGGACGGCGACCGGGTGATCGGGGCGTACGGCCGCGTCGTCTTCAAGACGGTCGAGCAGCTGCGGGAACTCGCATCGAAGATGAACCTTCTCGAGTCGAAGGTGAAGTATTACGAGGAGGAGCTGACGTCGCTTCGGGGAGCGCGGTACACCTTCGCCAGCATCATCGGCGCGGGGGCGGCGATCTCGGCCGCCAAGGAGGAGGCGGAGCGGGCCTCGCGTACCGACTCGACGGTCCTCCTGCGCGGGGAGACGGGCACCGGGAAGGAGCTGTTCGCCCACGCCATCCACGCCGCCGGGCCGCGGAGGGCGGGCCCGTTCATCAAGCTGAACTGCGCCGCCGTCCCTGCGGACCTGCTCGAGTCCGAGCTGTTCGGGTACGAGGAGGGGGCGTTCACCGGCGCGCGGAGGGGGGGCAAACCCGGGAAGTTCGAGCTGGCGGCGGGCGGCACCCTGTTCCTCGACGAGATCGGCGACATGCCGCTGCCGATGCAGGCGAAGCTCCTTCGCGTACTCCAGGAAAAGGAGGTGGACCGTCTCGGAGGGACCGGTTCCCGGCGGATCGACATCCGGCTGATCGCCGCCACCGGGAGGAACCTCGAGGAACTGGTGGGTCAGGGGAAGTTCCGCGCGGACCTCTACTACCGCGTCCACGTGATCCCGATCCGCATCCCGCCGTTGCGGGAGCGCCCGGAGGACCTGGAAGCGATCTCCTCGTCCTTCCTCTCCCGTTTGTCCGCGGAAACCGGGGAGCCGTTGCGGCGCCTTTCCGCGGAGGTCCTCGACCTGTTCCGCGCCTACACCTGGCCGGGGAACGTGCGGGAGCTCCAAAACGCGCTGGAGCGGGCGGTGGCGATGACCCCGGGCGAGGCGTTGCATCCGGAGAGCTTCCCTTCCCACATGCTGCGATCCTTCTCGGGGGCGCGGAAAGAGGCGACCCCGGGATCGCTCGCGTCCGTCAAGGCCGAGGCGGAACGTACCGCGATTCTTTCCGCTCTTGCTTCCTCCGGGGGAAACCGGACCCGCGCCGCGGATCTCCTGCGCATCCACCGGGTGAAATTGCACGAGAAGATGAAGAAATACGGAATCGGAGGGCGCCCTTCCCGCACGAAGTAACTTTTTCGGTATATATACCTTTATTGGTACATCTGTTCTATCCTTCCTTCGCCACAAAGGAAAACCGGGGCCGGCCTCGCCATTCCTTGCGATGTGTAACTGTTAAGGTACATTCCGGTTTGAAATGCAGTTTACGTGGGGTGTATCGTAATATAGTATCCGTGCAGTAACTTGTAACGAAAAGTCCAGGATCTCACCAGGACAATTCGGTTGGCATCACTATTGCGGAACGTCGTTTGACCGGCTGTCACCGGCTGGGCGAACCGAGGGGCATCCTCAAGCGGGAGGAACGAGAGGGCGGATGTACAAGGTGGGGGATTCGGCGGAGTTCACGAAAGTCTTCACCGAGGAAGACGTGTTCCTCTTCGCGGGAATCACGGGCGACCGCAATCCCGTGCACCTGTCGAAAGAGTTCGCCGCGACCACCCGCTTCCGGGAGCGGATCGCCCACGGGCTCCTCACGGCGGGAACGATCTCCGCGGCGATCGGGATGAAGCTTCCGGGGCCGGGTTGCCTGTACCTGTCCCAGACGCTCGAATTCAAGGCCCCCGTGAAACTGGGGGACGAGATCACCGCGCGCGTCGAGGTCGTGGAGGTCGTTTCCGAGAAGCGGCTTCGCATGAAAACGCAATGCTTCAACCAGGACGGGACCCTCGTGATCGACGGAGAAGCGGTCATCGTCCCGCCGCGGGAACGGCGGGAGGAAGCGGCTCGAACCAACAAAACGAAGGGGGAAGGAGGGGCGCGATGAGGAAGACGGCTCTTGCGGTGGCGGTACTGACGGCGCTGGCGACGGCGGCATCGGCGGCGGACACGATCAAGCTGGGGGGGATGCTCCCGCTGTCGGGGCGCGCGTCGGACCTCGGGATCACGTGCAAGCAGGGCGCGGAACTCGCGGTCAAGGAGATCAACGCGAAGGGGGGCGTTCTCGGGAAGAAATTCGAGCTGCTGATGGCCGACTCCAAGGCGAACGTCCAGGAACTGGTCGCCCTGTCGAAGCGGTACATCCAGAAGGACAAGGTGAACTTCCTGTTCGGCGTGGTGAGCTCGGGGGGGTCCCTCGCGGTCGCGGAGGTCGCCAAGCAGGAGAAGGTGATCTTCATGGACACGGTGGGCTCCACGGACACCCTGACCAAGGAGAAGTGGAACCGGTACACGTTCCGGTCGGGAACCTGCAATTCGCAGGAGGCGAACTCTCTCGCGCTCTACACGGCCTCCAGGCACAAGAACCTGACGAAGTTCTACAACATCGGGCCGGACTACGAGTACGGGCGCACGATGTGGGAGCTGTTCAAGGCGAAGACGAAGGAGGTGAACCCGAAGGCGCAGTTCCTCGGCGAACAGTGGCCCAAGCTCTTCATCCCCGACTACACCTCCTACATCAACGCGATTCTCCAGGCGAAGCCCGACGCCGTGTTCTGCTCCCTGTGGGGCGGCGACCTGGTCGCCTTCATCAAGCAGGCCAAGCCGTACGGCGTGTTCACGAAAATGAAGTGGATCATCGCCACCGGCGGGGACATCACCGTCGCCAAGGCGTTGGGCAAGGAGATGCCCACGGGCATGATCGTCGACCAGCGGTACTACTTCCACTGGCCGAACAGCAAGCGGAACCAGGCGTTCGTGAAGGCGTACCAGGCGGAATACAAGGACTACCCGAGCGCGTGGGCGGCGGAAGGGTATGACGGCGTCTACTTCCTCGCCGAGGCGATCAGGAAAGCCGGCTCGCTCGACACCGACAAGGTGATCGCGGCTCTCGAAGGGTTGACGATCGACGCACCCCGCGGGAAGGCGACGCTGCGGAAGGAAGACCACCAGCTCTCCAGCGACTTCATGGTGGGGGAGACCGTGTTCGACAAGGCGTACCCGTTCGCGATCGTGGGAAAAACCGAGGTGTTCCACGCGGACAAGGTGTTGTACTCGATCGAGGAGTGGAAGAAGGCGCAGGCGGCGAACAAGTAGCCGGGTCGTACGGGAGAGGGGGGCCGGGGCACCGCCTGCGGCCCCCCTCGGTTTGCAGGGAAAACAACGGACGGCGGAGCGCATGGATCTCTCCTTCTTGACCGTGCAGGTGCTGAGCGCGCTGCGGCAGGCGGCGTTCCTGTTCCTCATTTCGTCGGGGCTCACGCTGGTCTTCGGCGTGCTGAACATCCTGAACTTCGCGCACGGCTCGCTGTACATGCTCGGCGCGTACTTCATCTACGCGGTCACGCTCCAGCTGACCGGCCCGGGGGGGTTCCTCGTCGCGCTGCTCGCGGCGCCGCTCGGGGTGGCCGTCATCGCTGCGGTGATCGAGACCGGGCTGCTGCGGCGCATCTACGTGCAGGAGGAGATCTACCAGCTGCTCCTCACGTACTCCCTCGTGCTCATCATCGACGACCTCGCGAAGATCGTCTTCGGACCGGAGTTCAAATCGATCCCCAAGCCCGAATGGATCTCGGGGGCGGTCACGATCCTTGGCGGGACCGTCCCGGTGTATACCCTGGTCGTCCTCGTGCTGGCGCCCGCGATGGCGGCCGTTCTCTGGTTCATCCTGTACCGGACCCGCGTGGGGAAGATCGTGCGCGCCACCGCATCCGACCGGGAGATGGCCGACGCCCTCGGGATCAACATGTCCGCGCTTTTCACGCTCGTCTTCGCCTTCGGCGCGATCCTCGCCGGGTTCGGGGGGGCGCTCGCGGGGCCGGCCCGGACCGTCTTCCCCGGCGTGGGGACGGAGGTCATCATCGAGTCGTTCGTGGTGGTGGTCATCGGCGGTCTCGGGAACCTGGCGGGCGCGCTCATCGGATCGCTCCTGATCGCCGCGCTGGAAACGGTGGGGATCATCGTCTTCCCCGAGTTCGAGATGTCCCTCATCTACCTGCTGATGGTCGTGGTCCTCGTGGTCCGCCCGTGGGGGCTCTTCGGCAGGCCGCTCAAGGTGAAGGCACTCTCCGACAGGAACCTGGGCATGGAGGCGCAGGAGATCTCCCCGGTCCATTTCTCGGTGCATCCCGCGATCCGGCTGCTGCCGCTTCTCCTCCTGCTGGTCGTACCCCTCTTCGCGGGCAGGTTCTACCAGTACCTGCTGACGCAGATCATGATCGCTTCCCTGATGGCGCTCTCCTTCAACCTCCTGCTCGGGACCACCGGCCTGCTCTCCTTCGGGCAGGCGGCGTTTTTCGGCGTCGGGGCGTACACCGTCGGGCTGCTGGCGACGAAGGCGGGCGTTTCGACCTTGCCGGCCCTGCTGCTGGCGCCCGTGTGCGCGGCGGCGGCCGCCGCGGTGATCGGGCTGTTCTGCGTCCGCCTCTCGGGGGTTCATTTCGCGATGCTCACCCTCGCCTTCGGCCAGCTCGTCTTCACCGTCGCCTACAAATGGTACGGTTTGACCGGGGGGGACAACGGCATCCAGGGAATTCCCGTCCGGCCGCTGCCCGGGGGGATCGACATCGGCTCGACGCGGGCGATGTACTATTTCACGCTGGCCGTCGTCGGGATCTGCGCCGAGATCCTGCGCCGCTTCCGTTCCTCGCCCTTCGGCGCGACGCTCAAGGCGATCCGGGAAAACGGCCAGCGGGCCGCCTGCCTCGGGGTGAACGTGAAGCTGTACCAGTGGGCGGCGTTCGTGGCGGCGGGCGCCTTCACCGGGATGGCCGGGGGGCTCTTCGCCCTCATGGAGAAGGCGATCTCCCCCGAGATCATCCACTGGACCAAGTCGGCCGAACCGGTGCTGATGACGATCATCGGGGGGATCTACTCGTTCGCGGGACCGGTGGCGGGCGCGGCGGTCTTCGTCGTGCTGAACTCCTTCCTCGTCGCCTGGACGGAGAAATGGGCGCTCGTCCTCGGAATCGTCCTTCTTCTCATGGTCCTCCTGCTGCCGGGCGGCGTGGTCGGTTTCATCAACGAGAAGGCGCGTGGCGCCTTGTCGGAGCGGGGGTGGGTGCGCAAGTGGGTCTTCTCGAAGTAAACGGGATCGTCAAGTCGTTCGGAGGGCTGCGGGCCCTCCAGGACGTCTCCTTCTCGGTGGCGCAAGGCGAGATCCGCGCGATCATCGGGCCGAACGGCGCGGGGAAGTCCACCCTGTTCCACGTGATGACCGGGTTGTTCCCTCCGGACTCCGGCGAGGTGGTGTTCGACGGCGGGCGGATCTCCGGCCTGCCGCCGCACCGGATCATCCGGAAGGGGATCGGGCGCTCCTTCCAGATCACCAACATCTTCCCGCGGATGACGGTCTTCGAGAACGTCCAGGTGGCGCTCTTCGCGCACCACCGCGACAGCCGCAACCCGTTCACCGCGGCGCGGCGCAACGGATCCGTGGCGTCGGAAACCCTCGCGATCCTCGCCCAGGTCGGGCTGGCGGACAAGCACGAGATGTCCGCTTCGATCCTTTCCCACGGAGACCAGAAGCGGCTGGAGATCGCCATCTCCCTCGCCTCGCGGCCGCGGCTGCTGATGCTCGACGAACCGACGGCGGGGATGTCCCGGTTCGAGAGCCGCGAGACGGTGGAACTGCTGCGGTCCATCTCGCGGGAACAGGGGCTCACGCTGGTGTTCACCGAGCACGACATGGACATCGTCTTCGGCATCTCCGAAAAGATCGTGGTTCTCCAGCAGGGCGCGGTGATCGCCGACGGGACCCCGGCGGAGATCCGGGCGAACCCCGAGGTGCGCAAGGCGTATCTCGGGGAGGAAATCCAGGCGTAGGGGCGGAATTTCCCATGGCGCTGCTCGAACTCGATTCCATCAACACCTTCTACGGCCGGAGCCACATCCTCTTCGACGTCTCCCTCGCCGTCGAGAAGGGGGAGGTCGTCTCCCTGATCGGGCGCAACGGCGCGGGGAAGAGCACGACGTTCCGCTCGATCATCGGCCTCACGCCGCCGGAATCGGGGGAGGTCCGGTTCAAGGGGGAGAAGGTGAGCGGCCTGCGCGCCTTCCGGATCTGCCGGAAGGGGATCGGCTTCGTCCCCGAGGACCGGCGCTGCTTCCCGGACCTGACCGTCCGCGAGAACCTCGAGGTCGCCGCGCGCAGGGAGCGGGTGACCGCGCAGCCGTGGACCGTGGAACGGATCTACGCCCTCTTCCCCCGCCTCCGGGAACGGGAGAAAAACCTCGGGAGCCAGCTTTCCGGCGGGGAGCAGCAGATGCTCACCATCGCCCGGACGCTGATGACGAACCCCGAGGTGCTCCTCCTCGACGAGCCGTCCGAGGGCCTCGCGCCGCTGGTGGTGGCCTTGCTGGCGGAGATGATCCTCCGGATCCGGGGGGAAGGGGTGACGGTGCTGCTCGCCGAGCAGAACCTGCACTTCTGCGCCAAGGTGTCGGACCGCGCGTTCGTGATCGACAAGGGGGCGGTGAAGTACGAGGGGAAGATGAAGGATCTGCTCGCCGACGAGGAGATCAAGGAGAAATACCTTGCCGTCTGATCCGGGGACGGCGGCGGCTTTCCCCCCGGCCACCCCGGGGGGAGGCGTCCCGTGAGCGGGTTCCGGGAGTTCGCGGAGAAGGCGTTCGCGCCGGGGGCGATCCCGGGAAAACCCGAGGCGCTCGCCGGGATCCGGGTCCTCGAGGTGGCCACCCGGATCTTCGGTCCCGCCACCGCCGATTCCCTCGGGCTGTTCGGCGCCGAGGTGATCAAGGTGGAACTTCCCCCGCGCGGCGACCTGATGCGGTATGTCGCCCCCGAGGGGTTTTTCTGGAAGGAGGTCTCCCCCGCCTTTCTGCCGCTCAACCGGAACAAGCTCCATGTGGGGCTCGACCTGCATCCGGCGGAGGGGAAGGAGCTCTTCCTCGCGCTTGCGGAGAAATCCGACGTGGTCGTGGAAAATCTTCGCGCCGGGACGATGGACGAATGGGGTGTCGGGTACCTGCAACTGCGCGAGCGGAACCCGGGCATCGTGTACGCCGCCAACTCGGGTTTCGGGCAATGGGGGCCGTTCTCCGCGGGTCGGGCTTCGTACGATGCGACCGCCCAGGCGGTATCCGGGTTTTCCGCCGTCACGGGGTTCCCGGACCAACCGCCGATGAAGGCCGGGTTCTGGGTGGGGGATTACACCGCCGCGCTGATGTCGGCGATCGCGATCCTCGCCGCACTCGCCGCGAGGCGGAAGACCGGCGAGGGCCAGTTGATCGACCTGTCCCAGGCGGAGGCGATGATCCGGACGCTCGACTGGACCTGGCCGTACGCCGGGTTGACGGGGAAGGACCGGATGCGCAACGGGAACGTAGACCCCTCGTACCCTCCTTCCGGCATCTACCGCTGCCGCGACGGGTTCGTCGCGGTTTCCGTCCGGGACGCGGACGAGGCGGCGTGCCTTGCCCGCGAGCTCGGGGCGCCGGAGCTCCGGGGATCCCGCCCCGTGCCGCCGGAACGGGTGGCGGCGTATTGCGCTTCGAAAACCACGGGCGAGGTCGTCCGCCGCGCGGAGGAGGCCGGGTTTTCCGCCGCGCCCGTGCGCGGCGGGAAGGAACAGTACCGCGATCCGCACCTGCGGGCCCGCGGGACGGTCTGTCCGGTGGACGATCCGCTCCTCGGGCGGGTGGACGAGTATGGGCCCGCGCCCAAGCTCTCGGAAAGCCCGGGGAGGGTCAAGTGGTGCGCGAAACCGGTGGGATGGGACAACGACCGGGTCTTCGGCGGCCTGCTCGGGTTGAGCCGGACCGAGATGGAGGAGCTCGCGGGCCGGAAGGTGATCGGGAAATGGGCCGACATCCCCGGGGCCAGGCCGCCGAAGGGGAGCGTGACGCCATGACCGGCTTCACGGATTGGGCGCGGAAGGCGACCGATCCGTCCCTCGCCGCGGGAAAGCCCGAAGCGCTGGCGGGCCTCCGGGTCCTCGAGCTCTGCCCGGGCCACTTCGGGGGGATGGTGGCGGCGTCGATCCTCGGAGAGTTCGGCGCCGAGGTGGTCAAGGTGGAGCCGCCGGGCGGGGATCCCTTGCGGCGCGTCGCGCCGGAGGGGATCCTTCTCCGCGGGACCGGGCTGCCGTTTCTCTCCGAAGCCCGCAACCGCCGCTTCGTCTCCATCGATACGGAAGGCGTCACCGGCCGGGGCCTGCTCCGCAGGCTGGCCCTCTCCTCGGACGTGATCGTCGCCGCGGAACCTCCGGGCCGGTTGGAGGCGATGGGGTGCGACTACCTCTCCCTTCGGGAAGAGCGCCCGCAAATCGTCTTTCTCGCCCTTTCCACGTACGGATCGTTCGGCCCCGACGCGGACCGCCCCGTGCGGGACAGCGACATCCTTTGCCAGGCGCTGTCCGGAGCGCCGTACATCGTCGGAGAGCCGGAGCGGGAAGGGTCGCGGCCGCTCCCGCACGAGGCCCCGACGCGCCTCGGCAACTGGCACGGGGCGTTCGTCCAGGGGCTTTGGGGGGCGTTCGGCGTCCTCGCCGCGCTGCGCTTCCGGGAGGAGACGGGGATGGGGCAGGCGGTCGACCTGGCGGGGGCCGAAGCGCTCATGATGTTCGCCGACTACAACATCACCTGGATGCACACCGCGGGGAAAGCGCGCGAGCGGGTCGGAAACTTCGATCCCGCCGTCTTCCCGTACACGTACATCCGGTGCAGGGACGGCTACACGTTCCTGGCGGCGTACAACGACGAGGCGTTCGAGTCGCTCATGCACATCATCGGCCGCCCGGAACTGGCCCGCGACCCGCGCTTCTCCACACCGAAGAGCCGCGTCGCCCTCGAAAACGAGCGGGCGTTGCTGTCGATCCTCGAAGAGTGGTCGGGGGGACGGACGGCCGACGAGATCCTTTCCGCCGTGGAGTCGTACACATCGAAAAAAAGCGGTCCCGGCGCCGCGGTCGTGACGGGGCGGGTGAACCGCCCCCTGGAGACGTTGGAGGAGGAGAACTGGACCGAGCGGGGCTGCTTCGTGCGGGCCGACGATCCCGCATGCGGGAAGCTGCTCCTTGCGGCGCCGCCATGGAAGATGAGCGGAACGCCCGCGCGGTGGAAGACCGGGTGCAAACCTCCGGGATCGGACAACCGCGACGTCTTCCGGGGGATCCTCGGGGGCACGGAAGAGGAGTACCGCAGGCTCGAGGAAGCGGGGGTTTTCCGGCATTCGGAGTGAGTGAAAGCCCCCCGGGGCACAGGCGGGAACCCCGGGGGACCGTTCTCGCCGCCCGCGGATCTTTGGAGGGGGGTTGCGGGCGGCATCCTCCCCTGGGAGGAGAGGAAGTCGTTTCTTTCCGTCGATTCCCCTTATCGGCACCGCGGCGGAAAAAATTCAGGAAAAATTTTTTCTCCCGGGGCGGGAAGTTTCCGGGGGGCCTCCCGGGCTGGTAGACTGGTCCCGGCAACCCGCCTCCGGGGGAACCGTTGACCGACCTCTCCCTGGTCGTACGCGACCTGTCCATCGTCCTTGCGATCGCCACCGCGGTCGCGCTGCTGTTCGGGCGGTTGCACCTTTCCGTCGTCGCCGCCTTCCTCGTCGCCGGGGCGATCCTCGGACCGACGGGGGCGGGGCTGGTCTCCGAATCCGGGATGGTCGACGCCCTCGCCGAGATCGGCGTCGCTCTCCTCCTGTTCACCGTCGGGCTCGAGATCTCGCTCGCCCATCTCGGGAAAATGCGGCGCCGCATCCTCCAGGGCGGCGGCGTCCAGCTCGCCGCGACGACCCTGCTCACGCTCGCCGTCCTTTCGGCCGCCGGGTTCCATCCGCCGGAGGCGATCTTCATCGGCTTCGTCCTGTCCCTTTCGAGCACCGCGATCGTCCTGAAGGTCTACGCCGACCGGATGCAGCTGGACAGCGGCCACGGCAAGATCTCGGTCGGGATCCTCCTGTTCCAGGACCTGGCGGTGATCCCGATGATGATGCTCATCCCGTCGTTCCGGCAATGGGAAACCGCGCAGTTCTCGACGGTGGCGCTCACGCTGGCCAAGGCGGGCGCGGGGGTCGGGGTCATCCTGCTCTCGTCGCGTTTCCTGATCCCCCTGCTGCTGAAGGAAGTGGTCCGCCTGAACAGCCGGGAGATCCTCGCCATGACGGTCCTCTGCATCATCCTCGGGACGGCGTGGGTCGCCCGCTGGTGGGGGCTGTCTCTCGCGATGGGGGCGTTCCTCGCCGGGATCGTCATCTCGGAGTCGGTCTACGTCCACGAGATCGCCGCCCAGATCTTCCCGTTCCGGGACGTCTTCAACGGGGTCTTCTTCATCTCCGTGGGGATGCTGCTGGACCTCGCCTTCCTCGTGCGCCACCTCCCGATGATCCTTCTCGTCTCCCTCGCGGTCGTCGTGTCGAAGGCGATCTGCGCCGGCGCGGCGATCCGCACCCTGCGCTACCCGTGGCGGGTCTCGGTGATCGGTGCGATCGGGTTGGCGCAGATCGGCGAGTTTTCGTTCCTGCTCCTGTCCGAGGGGTTCCGCGACGGCCTGGTGGGATCGGTCACGTACCAGTACCTTCTCGCCACCGCCATCCTGACGATGGTCGCCACCCCCTTCCTGATGCGTGCGGCCCCGTGGATGGGCAGGAACTTCGCCCGCCTCCTGGTGCGGGGGGGCGAGCCGGGGGACGCCGGGGAGGAACCTCCGGGGGCCGCCCGGATCGAAAACCACGTGATCGTCGCCGGGTACGGAATGAACGGGAAGAACCTCGCGCGCGTGCTCCGTTCGACCCGGGTCCCGTACGTCCTCGTCGACCTGAACGACGCCATGGTCCGGGAGGGCAGGGAGGCGGGGGAACCGATCTATTACGGAGACGTGAACAACCCGGAGATCCTCGACCGCGTCGGGGTGGACCGGGCGAGGATGCTGGTCCTCGCGATCTCCGACCCGATGGCGACCCGCCGCGCGGTGGCGGTGGCCAGGCGCGCGAGCGCGGCGCTGGTCATCCTGGTGCGCACGCGGTACGTGGCGGACGTGGACGACCTGATCTCCCTCGGGGCGAACGCGGTGATCCCGGAGGAGTTCGAAACCTCCGTGGAGATCTTCTCGAGGGTGCTCCACGAGTACCACGTCCCGGACCATATCATCCGGCAGCAGGAGGAGCTGATCCGCAGCGGAACGTACCGGATCCTCCGGGAACGGGTGCCGCCCGGCGGAGAGCGCGGGATCGCGGAGTTCGAGGACTTCCTCCGGCGCAAGGTGATCGAGGTCTTCTACATCGAGCCGGGATCGGCTTGGGAGAAACGGACGGTCGGCGATCTTCCCTTCGACAACGGGGCGGGGATCGTCCTGCTCGCCGTTCTCCGGGAGGACCGCGCCATCGTCCAGCCGTACCCCGGCGAAGTGCTCGCCGGCGGCGACAAGCTCGTCCTCTTCGGCGGGCATGCCCCCCTCGCGGAAGCTCTCGCGGAGCTGGCCGGAGGATCGCGCGGGAAGGGGACCCGGTGAGGCGGTCCGGCCGCTGGGAGCGCCCCGTTCGCGGGGGTGATCCGCGCGGGATCGCACGGCGCGCGGCAGGCGGGAGTATCCCCACCGGCGCCGTGGATGATAAGATCACAATGATTCCACTCCAAAGGACTGGAGGGCAAAGATGGCCTCGACCCGTCCCGATCTGCGGAAATACGAACGTGCCCTGAACCGGTATCTCGAGATCCCCCCCGCGGAGCGCAAGAGCGAGGATCGCGGGAAGATCCTCAAGATCCTCGGAGTGGAGAATCCCCTCGAATTCCTCTCCATGCACATCCCCCTTTGGGAGGCCAAGATCGACGAACTCCTCGACCCGACGAGCACCGACATGCTTCCGATCAGCATCTCCCACTCCTACGTGAACTGGGTGCGGGGCGCGATCCGGATGATGCCGGCCTCCGCGCGGGTCGCGATCTTCACCTCGAAATTCAAGGCGACCGGCCTGAAGAAAGCGGTCCTCACGCTGCTCCAGAAGATGACGGGAGAGTCGTTCCGCGACTTCGAAGTCACCGACGTGGAACTGGTCGAGAAGGTCCACAAGGACACGCTCTTCGGCGTCCGTACGCCCGACGGGAAGGAACGGCAACTCTACCTTTCCCGGTTCGGGTGCCTCGGGGAGTACATCTACAGCGGCCTGCCGAAACTGGTGGGCCTTCCCTCCATCCCGGTGGTCTATCACGTGACCCCCCAGGGGGAGGAGGTCCTCGTCAAACCGAAGGAAGAGGGGGTCAACATCTACCACGACCCGGCCGTGACGCTCTCCCGGATCCAGCGGGACGGCGATTGGTGGGTGGAAGGGGCGGCGCGGCAGGACGCACTCGGCGACTGCATCGGCACCGCGCTTCGCTACGGCCATTACGTCGCCACCCCGAAGAGGGAAGTGGTGATGATCGACAACATCGAGCTGTTCCACCTCGACGAGACGGATGTCCGCATCTTCGAGCCGATCCACGAATTTCTGCCGAAGAAGGCGTACCCGGACGACCGGCCGAAGAGGGAACGGCTCCAGGAGAAGATGCGCAAGGAGTATGAAACGGCCTACGCGGGGCAGCGGGAGACGATCCGGAAGGAGTGGCCCGAAATCGAACGGTACCTCACCGGGATGCGCAGGAACATCCACTCCTACGCCGGGGAGGTGTTCGAGACGGTGATGGCCCGCGTCAAGGCGAAGGTGTTCGCCGCGAGATAGCCCGGGACCGCTCGAGGAACGCCCGTTCGACGAGGTAGAACCCGGCGGGGAGCGCCGCCGCCATGGAGAGCGCCTTCACCACGATGCGCACGGGGTGCGAGTCGACCCCGGCAAGGTCGAGCGCGAGATCCGCGATCCACGCCCCTGCGCCTGCGGAAGCGAGCGTTCCCAAAACGAGGGCGAACCCCAGAAGCCAACGGGAACCGGGGTGTTTTCTCCGATCGCCGTTCATCCTGCGCGATCCTTTCCGTGCCGGTCCCTCCCAGGCCGCTCCGCCGGCATCGTGATCCCGCCGGCCGTCTCCCCCGCAGCGCGCCCGGGGTTTCTCCCGGATTTCCGCATCATCGCATAATCGGATCGCCGCGCATCCGCCGGATATTTTTCCGGGGCACCTTGACGGCGGGCGATAAACATGACTAATTTGGTAATGTATTCAGCAGCCCCAGGGAGCGATCATGGAAAACGCCGCGAGTCAGGTCAAGGGATGGGTGGACAGGGAGTACCGATGGGGGTTCGTCTCGCCGGTTGCATCGGACAGTGTCCCCAAGGGACTCGACGAGGAGACCATCCGCGCGATCTCCGCACGGAAGGGGGAGCCGGAGTTCCTGCTGGAGAGGCGCCTCAAGGCGTACCGGCACTGGCTCACGATGGTCGAGCCGAAGTGGTCGACCGTGTGCTATTCGCCGATCGATTTCCAGGACATCGTGTACTACTCGGCCCCGCGCGGGATGAAAGACCGCCCGAAAAGCCTGGGAGAGGTCGACCCGGAGCTGCTGCGGACCTACGAGCGGCTCGGGATCCCCCTGCGGGAACAGGAAGTCCTCGCGGGGGTGGCCGTCGACGCCGTTTTCGACAGCGTCTCGGTGGCCACCACATACCAGAGGGAACTGGCGAAGGCGGGGATCCTGTTCTGCTCCTTCTCCGAGGCGGTCCGGCAATATCCCCACTTGGTGGAGAAGTATCTCGGGACGGTCGTCCCCTACAACGACAACTTCTTCGCATCCCTCAACTCCGCCGTCTTCACCGACGGGTCGTTCTGCTACATCCCCCCCGGGGTGCGCTGCCCGGTGGAGCTTTCCACCTATTTCCGCATCAACGCGGAGAACACCGGGCAGTTCGAGAGGACCCTGGTCATCGCGGACGCCGGATCGTACGTCAGCTACCTCGAAGGATGCACGGCGCCGCGGCGCGACACGAACCAGCTTCACGCGGCGGTGGTCGAGCTGATCGCCCTCGAGGACGCCGAGATCCGGTACGCCACGGTGCAGAACTGGTACCCCGGCGACCGCGAGGGGAAGGGGGGGATCTACAACTTCGTCACGAAACGCGGCCTGTGCGCCGGGAACAACTCGCGGATCTCCTGGACGCAGGTGGAAACGGGATCGGCGATCACCTGGAAATACCCGAGCGTCATCCTGAAGGGGGACAACACCGTCGGGCGGTTCCACGGCGTGGCGCTCACGAACAACTTCCAGCAGGCCGACACGGGAACGAAGATGACGCACATCGGGAGGAACACCCGGAGCACGATCGTGAACAAGGGGATCTCCGCCGGGCGCGGGCAGAACACGTACCGCGGCCTCGTGAAAGTCCTCAAATCCGCGGAGAACGCCCGCAACTACACCCAGTGCGACTCGCTGCTCCTCGGGGACCGGTGCGGGGCGCACACGTTTCCGTACATCGAGGTGAAGAACCCGACCGCCCGGGTGGAGCACGAGGCGTCCACCTCGAAGATCGGGGAGGACCAGCTCTTCTACTGCCG
>Ga0334722_10003752_pt1 | contig 16180 bp, 8 predicted proteins | sample C3_bottom_MG_FD_207210 | JGI IMG/M metagenome (GOLD analysis project Ga0334722, IMG submission 207210) | Sediment microbial communities from Yellowstone Lake, YNP, Wyoming, USA - C3_bottom | ecosystem: Environmental > Aquatic > Freshwater > Lake > Sediment | place: USA: Wyoming | collected...
CTTACCTCACTAGATTCCAAGAGCCAGGATCAGATACATCTGTTGCTGTAGGAATATACAGGCTGGTAGTTGCCAGTTATAAGTAATTAGTTTCAAGTCAGATTATTCCATTCTCTTTTACCCACATATTACTAATTACTTAGAACTTTGATATTTACAATTATGGCGAGCAGATTAAATCGGCCCTACCGACTTGAAACTTACAACTGACTACTTAAAACTTCTCCTCTAATATCCGTACGTCGAATACGGCCATCCTCTGGTATCGGTTACCGCGCTGTTGACATAGATCCGGCCGCTGAGACTGCTGTAAAGCCATCCCGTATTGGTGTTGGTAATAACTTCGTTGAACGAATACGCCACCTGGGTTCCTGAAGGGCTCTCCAGGGTTCCCGCCCCCACCCCGGCATGGGTCGCCTTGACCAGGGGCACCTTGTCCAGGTATTTGGAAAAGAGGTATGTATCGGTGGTTTCGATAAACTCCGGGTAAATTCCCTCATAGTTGGCGTAGTACATTCCCACCGCGGTGCGGATGGCCATCAGGGCGCCCTTGGTGCTGGTCTCGCGGGCCCGCTCGATGGTCTGGGCGAATTTGGGGAGGGAAACCGCCGCCAGCAGGCCGATTATCGCGACGACTATCATGAGCTCGATCAGCGTAAAACCGCCCTCGGCTCCCCGGATATTCCTTTTAATCATCCTGTTATTTTCCCCCGCGCCTCTTCCACAGCCAGGAGAGCATCCGCGACAGCTCACCCGCCACTTCCTTGAACTCGTCGTGCTCACGGAGCTTGACCGAGGTGATGCGCTGGCCACGGCGGACATCCCGGAAGGTCTTCTCGAACCGGTACATGGGGCCGGCGATCCGGTGCGAGAACCGCAGGCCCATGAGGGCAGAAATCGCGCCCGCGATCAGCAATGAAACCAGCATGGCCGGGCCGAGAAGCTCCAGCAGGGATATCCGGTGGAGGGGACCCTTGACCGAGGTCTGGAACAGGAGCTGGGTGGAAATATCGTAGCCCGAACGCCAGAAATAATAGCCGAACACCAGCCCATTGGCGATCACTATCCCGACCACGGAGAAGAAGATGAAGGAGAATATGAGCCGGTACTGGAAGCGGGGCTTGATCACCTTGATGTTCCGCCGCTCGCATTCCCGTTCGGCCGCGGTTACCTTCCGGGTTACCCGCACCAGTCCAAGGATCATGCCGTTACCCTGTCAGCCATTTTACGCGGCATCAACCCATTGCCCGTCCGCGATGCAGGAAGAATATGGGGTCGATGATGACGCCGGCCATCCAGGGTATCAGGTTGCCCACCACCAACCCGGCAAAAAACGGCTTGTACTTCTCGTATCCCTCCACTCCCCCCATTTTCAGGGTGGCGGTCTTGATCATCCAGACCAGGGAGGCGTTAAACACCACATCCTTGGCGCTGCCACCGGCGAGGAAACCCACCGGATGGAGGAACCAGCCGACCACATTATTCCGCAGGAATATGAGCCCGCCCATCAGGGCCATGCCCAGCCCCATCCAGCCCAGCCGGGGCAGGTCCACCCCCACGGGATTGCGCGCGCATTCGCTCGTCCGGTCGTACATGACGCGGGTATGCCACTGGTAGTCCCACACCCCCACGGCCCCGAAATTATTCGCCCCGTGGTTGTAGGCCGTATAGGCGGTCCCGTACATGGCGCAGGCGGTCGCCACCGCCACCGCGAGAAGGACCAGGAACAGGGTCCCGCCGGGGAAGGTGGAAAAAGTGTTGAGCTTCTCGCCCTGCAGGGTCCGGGCGGTGAGGGACGAACCGCTGGAACCCAGATCCGATATCCAGCAGTAGGACACGGCCAGCGCGGCAAATCCGGCCGGCGCCACCCATTTCGTCCCGAAGACGACGACGAAATCCACGGGGTCCAGCCCGCCGCCGTTGCCCAGCGCGGACTCGGCCAGGATCCGGGAACCGCCGATATAGCTGATCACCTTGGCGAGCATGAACGGGATTACCGCGGGACCGCGCAAACCCAGCGCCGCCATCCAGGCCACCATGGCCACGAGCCCGATGCCAAGCATGGCGACGGTCAGGCGGGGGGAAAGCCAGGAAGCGTCGCGGTTTTCACCCGTCACGGCGCTGCGGAAATACTGGCCCATCCACCTCCGGGACGACCAGAGGCCCCAAAGGACGAAGGCGATTATCGCGCCCGCTCCCTGCATCCCCACCGGGGTGTTTCCCATGCCAAAGAGGTCGGCATGCTGGGGGGTCAAACCGGCCAGGCCGATGCCGTAAGACTCGAATGCGGCGACAAAAAAGAAGACGATCACGGAAATAATGATGTCGCGGTGGACAAAATACAGCAGGCCCACCATCGTGAAATTCAGGCTCAGCTTTATCCAGCTCTCCTTGCCTATTCCCGACATCCACTCGATCCCGTCCGGTCCGCCGCCGCCAAAATCAAGCCCGATCGGGGGAAGCACGGTCAGGAAGCGCTGGACTATGGCGTAAACCGGCTGGGCCGCGGCCACCGCCACTCCGATCCAGAAGATCGGCTGGGAAAGGAACCCGCCCACCATGCCCATCAGCACCTCGGCATGGGGAAAGGTCAGCCGGTCGTTCTCGATCCACTGCTTGCTTAATACCCCGCCCAGGGCGATGGAAAAAAGGGCCAGCACCACGGCAAATGAACTCCATACAAACACCGGGATCATCCAGAGTTTCCAGGGCATGGTCTCCCCCACCGGCAGGCCGTTATAAAAGGCGGACGCCCAGGGGGCTTCCATCGGACCCATCGCCCACCGAGGCAGGTAGGGAAGGAGGCGCTCCGCCCACCCGTTTTCGGGCGAGGCAAACACGGCCGGGGAGGTCAGCAGGGGCATCTGGGCTTCGACCAATCCCCAGGTGCCCGCCCAGGAACCCATCATGATTATGAAGAATATTGCGAGGGTCTCCCCGGCCGAAAGTATGGGCCGGCGCCCCTGCTTCTGGCGGTAGGCATTCACCGCGCAGATCCCGAAAAACACCAGGGTGGCGCCGAGCGGCATCACCCCGGACCAGGCCACATTCGAGGTCTTGCCGATGAACATGAGGTAGGGTCCCGTCCAGGCGATGGCGGCGACCAAAAGGATGGACGCGGCGGCGGCCGCGTACCACTTTCCTGAACTCGCCCTCCGGTAATTCATGATGCCGGCCTAATAAAGCAGCGGGGTGACGGCTTTCGCCATCAGGGTTATGGCCACGGCGATCATCCCGATCAGGCCCATGCCCGCCGTAAATCCGGCGGCCAGGATGGGGGCATAAGCCTCCCACCGGTCCTTGCCGAACCGCTTGAACATGCGCAGGCTGATCAGGGCCCCGATGCCGGTGGGGATCGCGTAATGGGGCCACAGGAACAAGGAACCGATCATGCTGAAGAAGAAAAGCTGGGGCAATTTGACCGCCGTGGTCAGGCCCCACAGCGCCCCGGAGACCGCGATTCCCGCCAATATGACCTGCCAATTGAGCACGCGGGTAAGGAAGTAGGCCCGGGTGGGGCTGTCCGGGTCGGTAATAGACAGCCAGACATACTGGTTCTGCACGCCCATTGGCCACATCGTCTGGGCATAGGGATAGGCACTGGAAGGGATGGGGGCCAGCTTCCAGATTAGGGACCAGTAAATGAAGCTGAAGACGATCATCAGGATCGTGGTAAGGACCGTCAGCTTCACATAACTCGCGAACTTCACGCGGGCCAGTTCAAGCGCCCGGAAGGTCCAGGGCTCCCATCCATGGTTATAAAGCGGTATGGGGGCGAACCAGAGCGCCACCCCGCGGTATCCGCTGGAGATGAAGGTCAGCTCGCGCAGGAACGGGAAGGGGTCGCCGGTCTGGCTGCCGGTTATTCCCACCATGCGGGCGGTTATGTAGGAATTCAGCGGGGTCCAAATCAGGCCGAATGCCGCGGTGATCCACACGGGGAATCCCGGGATAAGGAACTTTACCAGCAGGACCAGCAGGATGGTGCTGGCCGCCCACAGGATGAGGAACAGGCCCTCGGAGAAGTCGCCGCGCCCATCGGGAGGAGGCGGCAGGCGCAGGAATGTCTTCTTCTCTACATGGCTGGGCGATTCCTTCTGCTTTTCCTTCCTCTGCTTCCTGATGTTCCGGAACATGGCAAAAAGTCCGCCCCAGCCGAACACCAGGCCGACACCCACCCCGAAGGCGATGTCAAAATCCCAGCTCTTCGCAATGCTGGTGGGAATTACGCCAAACCCCGATTTCCAGTCAGGCAGGAGGCCGAACTTCACCAGGAACGGCGGAAGCACGATACAACCGATGAAGCTTCCCACCACCGAACCCCAGGCGATGGTCTGGGGAATAACCGTCCCCCACACCACGCCGGCGAGGTTCGTGGAAATCCCGAGGATCGCCCCCGGGATCAGGGCATGGATGGCCGGGGAAAGGTCGATCCAGGGAATGGGGACGAACATGACCGGCTTGGGCGCGATTATCGAGGTGAGGGCCGGTATTCCGGCGTAGACGAATCCCCACAGGACCCCGATCATCGCCCCGATGGAGAACACCCGCCAGCGCCAGCCGTCCTTCCCGGAGGAGGATTCGGCCAGGGCCATCGTCCCGCCCACGCTGATGTTGACCATCGGGAACGGGAGGCGTTCGGCATCCGCCGTCGCCCGGAACATGACATACCCGAGGGTTACCCGGTTGATGGTGCCGAGAATCATCACGACCAGACCCAGCAGGATGGGCTTCATCCAAGCCGCATGGAAGAAGGTGCGGAGGGCGTATACGCCCGTATCGACCTTGGGCACCACCCAGTCGGGGATCTTGGGGGCCAGCTCGCCCATGAGCGGGTGCTGGATGAGGTACTGCTCCCAGATGAAGAGGCCGAAGGACCCGCCGAAAATCTGGAGGCCCGAGCCGAATGCCCCGCTGACCCCGATTATCCCGCCCGCGGCCCAGTATATGAGCATCAGTTCCTGGGCCTTCAGCTTGACGAAGGTCCGACGCGCCACCTCGAGGAACAGGATCACGGTCACCCATTGGGCCACTCCGCCCATGTCGGCGCCGACCAGCAGGCCCATATACATCGACCCCGGCAGCATGACAAATCCGACGAAAAGGGCCGCCAGGACGGTCTTGAAATTAAATGCGTCCTCGTACTTGAGGTCCGCGGGTATGAGTTCAACCAGGTTCGAGGAGTCCGGTTCCATCTTCAGCTTTTCCTTGTCGTCAGACATTCGCGCCCCCCTTCAGGTGTTCCTGTCCGCGGGCCTCGTACCGGCCCTTCAACTCGGCACCGAACATGCGCCAGATGAGGAAACGCTTGCGCAGGGTGGTGAGGAAACGGCGGTTCTGGCGGTACCACGAACCCGCCTCGCCGGAACGCCGCTCCAGCGTCACCTGGATGCGGTAAAGACCCTTGACCTCCATGGGCAGGGCCTCCAGCATGACCCGCTGGCTGATCCCCAGGTCGTACGGGGCCAGCCAGCACGCCATCTCGATCGCCACCCCGTCATTGCCCCGCCGGAAAACTACCTGGTCGGTCGAGAACGAGCCGATCGACGAATCACGGAAAGCCTTGAACAGCTCGGTCAGGTAGGTGAACATCCCGATGAGGTCGGTCGCCCCCACCGTGAACGGGAAATCGAACACCATCAGGTCGCCGTCGGGCCGGGGCAGCTTCCAGCGCCGGGTAACATCCGGCACCGCGAGTTCCGAGGCCTTCCGGGCGGGATATATCGTGGAGATCATGACGGCAGCCATGACGATTATGCAGGCGCCCACCGCGGCGCTGGAGGAATAATTGAGGGACAACCCCTTCAGGGCCCCCAGGGAGAGCAGGGTCGCGGAAACGACCTGGGCCAGCAGGTACCCGAGCACCACCCCGACGATGGCCACCACGAACGACTCCGCCACGAACAGGGCGCCGATGTGCGTGGGCGCCAGGCCCACCGAGCTGAAGATGGATATTTCGCGGACCCGCTCGTGCACGCTTCCCATCATGGTGTTGAGCACGATGAGGCAGGCCAGCGCCAGCGGTATCAGCAGGGCCAGTACGCCCTTCACCGAGACGGCTCCGATCGAGGTAAGCAGCTGGATCGTTGAGCCGTCCGACACCAGGGCCATGACGGCGGCGCGCTTGAGGAACGCCTTCACATCGTCAAGCAGTTTGGCGGGGTCGGTCCCCTTGAGCGCCACCACCGCCACCGAGCGCAGGCGCCCCTCCATCTCCTGGGCCAGCTCGTTCGGGATGATGATGATGTCGTCGCCGGACAGGTGGTCGGCGGCCCGGAAACTTTCCGCCACCTTGTCGTTCGCCGCCATGTCGGTCGAGGTCTCCCAGTCGTACCGGCTCCGGCGGGCGGCGGACTTGGCCGGGGTCATCGACTCGCCGTCCAGGTCCTTGAAATCGCTGAAGGCCTTGCCGTCGTAGATCCCGACCACGGCCAGGTCGGTGCCGCGCACCCGCACTTTGCCCCCCAAGCCCGCACCCAGTCGGGAAGCCAGGGCGGCAGGCAGGATGCAGGAGAACCGGTCGGAATCCCGGAACCACCGGCCCCGGAGGCCGATATTCTTCGCCGGCTTCAGGATGACCTCCTCCTTCGGGACGACCCCCAGCATGCCCTTGATGGTCCCGGACTTTCCGTTCGCCCCGGCGACCTCCATCTGCAGGGTGTCGGCCGAATTGCGGGCGGTTACCCACGAGCGCGGAAGGAGCATGGCCTTGCCGGCCAGGGCGCTCTTTATGTACTGCTCAACGGGGGGCTGGAGGACCTGCCACTGCACATCGCGGATAAGTGCGCCCGAATAATGCGGATTGGTCCCGCGCGGCAGGCGGAAGAACTGGATGGTGCTGGACATGGACACCATCGAAAGGACCGTGAATGTGAGCATTACCACCGTGGTGATAGTCAGGGCGGTCCGCACGGGGCGCTTCCGCAGGTTCGACAGGCCCAGGGTGAGCGCGGCCACTGTCGCGCTCATGCGGCCGATGTCGACCGAATCATAGTCCCCGCGCTCGCCCTTGAGCCGGCGCAGTTCGCGCTGGAACTTCGAGAGGATTATCCCGAGCACGATCACCCCGAGGACCAGCACGATGAAGCCGAGGAAGATTATCAGCGGGTTCGACGAGATGCGGAACGCCGGGTGCACCTGCCGCAGGGCCAGGAACCCGAGGACGAACATTATGGCGGTGGTGGCCAGCTGGCGCCGGAGGTCGGCGGAGGCGAACAGGAGGCGTTCCATGCAGTAGGCGAACGGCAGGAGCAGGATGCAGTAGAAGACGACGGTCTGGACCAGGTCATTGGCGACGGACTTGAACTCGGGGTAGGCCCGGGCCTCCAGCCCCCACGCCTCGCGCGCCTTGGCCAGGAACTCGTCGAACTTGCGCGCCGCCCAGGCCGCCTGGGCGTCCTTGAGCGCCACATACGCCTTTTCGTGCAGTTCCTCGATGCGGGCGGAACGGACATTGTGGTCGCGCAGGGTCCGGCCCCGCGCCTCGTCGAGTATCCACATATCCTTGGCGCCCTCAAACGGGGCCCGGCGCAGGAGCCCGAGGCTGACGGGATATCCCCGCCCCTGGCCCTCGATGGATGTCATCCTCATTACCCCGCCCCCGCTTTCCGTCCGCGACAGGATCGCCTCGTCGGCGCCGGTGAACAACCCCTTCAACCCGAACGGTCCGGTCGAAAGGAGGGCCTTCACCCGCACATTCATGATCCCCCTGATGTCCCGGAAGATCTTCCCGTATTCGTCGGTGCCCAGCACCGGACGCCCGTCCACCTTCAGGATGCCGTCACCCGTCTTCAGCCCCGCGTTGGCCACGGGCAGATCGGACTCAACCGACGAAACGAACACCACCGGGTCGGTATCGTCATCCATGGATTTCAATATCCCGGTTCCCTTGACCGCGGCTCCCAGCCATTTCTCCAGGGGGACGCCCTCCACCCAGGCCCCGGTGAAGGTAACGCTCAGCACCATCCGCTTCCCGCCCCTCGAGATTTCAAACCGCGACGACACCTTGGCCGCCGGGGTGAACAGGACGACGGCGGGAGTGAACTGTTCCTGGGCCTGGCTCTGGCCGCCGACGATGATCTCGCTCCCGTTCATGAAGGGCTGGTCGAATCCGTCCATCACGGTGAGGGTGTCGAGGAACCGGAGGTAACGGGCGTCCACCGGCTCCAGGATCGTGAAAGGCCGGCAGCGGAAAAGGACATGGAGGGTCTGCTTCATCCGGTCCTGGAATCCGGGATCGGGCTGGAACTGGACCGCAGTGATGGACGCGGTATCCGAGGCCATGATTATCTTCCCGTCCCCGTCAAGCATATAACCCCGCAGGGGGAAGAATACCCAGGCCCAGAATTCCTTGAGCTTCAGCACTTCCAGGAAGAAGGTCCCGGTCCTGCTTCGGGTCAGGGATTTGGGGTCATCGGCCATCGTAAACCAGGTCTGGAGGCCCCTGACCGGGCCGAAGGTCTTCGGCTTGGTCCCGCCGCACGAACCCGCCCAGGTGGTCATCAGAACGCCCGCCACCGGCTTCTGCGGAAGGCCGGTAACGGTGCGCTCATATTCATGGACCTCGCCCGCGAACGCCCGGCCCGTGTCCGGAAGCTCGAGCTTGCCCTCCTCAAAGAATTTCGCGTCCACCAGGGCGGATTCCAGCAGGGCCTTTATGGTTTCCACCTGCCGGTTCAGGGAGGTCTTGTTGACCTTGTCGGGCGTGTCCATGGGGGTATCCACGCGCAGGCGGGCATCAAACGGCGCGGCAAAAGTCAGGGCGCGGGTGCCCAGGAGTTGGGCGCCTTCCGAGTCAAAGGCGGCGCGGAAACCCAGCATGTCCTTCCAGGTGCGGGTGGGCGGGGAAACCCCGTTCAGGTATCGTTCCGCGGCCTCCCGGCCCCACAGGCGGGTGGCGTAGGTATCCAGCATGCGGGCCAGGCCCGCCATGGCGTTCTGCGCCAGCAGGTCGTTCTCCCACCCGTTATAGAAGGTCGACTGGGCGAAAGAGGCCACCCGGGGGTCGCCGCTGGACAGGTCCAGGTTCACCATCAGCTGGGCATCGACTTTTTCCGAACCGGTTATGGATTTCGAGAAGTACGGTTCATGGCGCAGGTGGCGGGCGTACCATTCATGCACCCCGGAGAGCGCGTGGTTGTGCCCGGAAGTCGCCAGGAATATGAGCGTGGGCGGAACGGGCTTGGCGGAGAAATCCTTCGCCAGCTCCATCAGCGCCGACAGGCCGGTGGCCTCCTCCGCGCCGGGAGCCAACTGGGGCACCACGGACATTGAGTCGGTGAACGACTGGATGATGACTCCCTTGTCCCTCCAGAGCGCCTTCGATTTCTTGTCAGCCGAGGGGAACCGCGCGTCGGAGCCCGGGAGGGTTCCCCAGATGTTCTCGGTTACGATCTCCTTCCAGGCCAGGCGCGAAACCAGGCGCACCCGCGGATTCCTCTTTGCCGCGGCCACCAGGGCCGCCCCGGTGCTTCCGGACGCCCAGAACCTCGGCAGGTCGGCGGGCACATTCAGGAACAGTTCCTCGGCCTCCGACCGGGAGAAAGAGCCGTCCGTGGGGGGAATGAACACCACGGCAGCCGCGCCCAGGGTGAACGGGGTCATCCACCCGGTCCGGCCGTCCGCGCAAGGCAGGCGCACCAGGGCGATGGCGCCCTCGATCTGCTTGCCGTTCATGGCGGCGGCCTCAGCATGGCCGGCATCAACCAAAACCCCTTCCAGCCCCTTCCGGGATGTCGCGCTCAGCTGGACATGGTTCGGCCAAACCGAATTGAGCTTGATCCGGCCGATCCCGGGCCCCTCGACCCAGACCTCACCCTCGACCGGGGCGACTATTTTTACCGGCTCACGCCGGACATTCTTCAGGCCGAACGAGATGAAGGCGGACTCCACGATGTCCAGCGTGTTGCGGTGCCCGGGGGTGCCGATATACCGGGTGGGGGAAGCCGTGAATTTCAGCAGCCAATCGGACGGAACAGCCAGGGCCGGGGAGGAAATAAACGCAGATACCGCCAGCGACAGCAGGACCGGCAGGAATTTCACGACCGGCCCCCGGAAATGTCGCGGGATACGCTTACGGTCACGCGGACTTTCACCATCCGGCCGATGGGCCTGCCCAGAAAACGCTCGGCCACGGAACGGAAACTGCCTCCGGTATCGGTGAGAAAGAATGTTTCGCCGCCACGAACGCCATTTTTCCTTACTAGATGCATCTTTTCAAGTTGACTGGCCAGTTCTTCGGCCACCACCTCGGCGGAATCAACCAATTTGACCCCCCCACCCATCACGGAACCTATAGCCCGCTTCAATAAAGGATAGTGGGTGCAACCCAGTATTACCGTGTCAACACGCGCTTTCCTGAGGCGGGCCAGGTATTCCCGGGCGGCGATCCGGGCCATCCGGTGGTCCGCCCAGCCCTCCTCGGCCAGGGGCACGAAAAGAGGGCAAGCCTGGGGAAATACCCGTATCCCTCCCCCGCCCTCCGAGAGCCGCCGCTGGTATGCCCCGCTGGCGATGGTGGTCCGGGTGCCCACCACCCCCACCCGGCCGTTGCGGGTGCATTTCAGCGCCTCCCGGACCCCCGGCTCGATGACCCCGATGACCGGGACCGGCAGGCGGCTGCGCAGGAAACCGAGGGCCACGGCCGAGGCGGTATTGCAGGCCACTACCAGGCACTTAATGCCCTTCCTCACGAGAAAATCGGCGTGCGCCCGGACTAGGCGGTTTACCGTGGCCGGCGACCGGGTTCCATAGGGCACATGGGCGGTGTCCCCGAAATAAACCAGGTGCTCGCACGGAAGCCGGGCCCGCACCGCGCGGAATACGGTAAGCCCGCCGACTCCGGAATCGAAGATCGCCACCGGCCGGGCAGAATGCCTCGACGCGCTCTTGTCGCGGCGGGCGGAACGCCTCGCCATATGCCCGGTAAGGTGGGCGGAACGCCCCGCCGCGGGACCGGAAAGGCGAGCGGCGCTCATCGGCGGCCCTGCATGGCCCTTAGCTCCTTCAGCCGGTCGAGCGAGGTCGGGCTGGCATGGCCGGTCGCGGCGATCTCCTCGAACAGGACCAGGGCGGGACCGAACTGGCGGAAGGTGTATGACAGCTCGGCGGCCCGCTCCTTCAGGGCGACATAGTCGCGCTCCACATCCAGGCCCTGCATGTAAATGCCCAGGGCCTCCCCATACCGGCTGGTCTTTTCATACAGGTAGCCGAGGTTATAGAACGCCGCCACCGTGGGATAACCCAGCCTGATCGATTTCTCGTAGCACCTGATGGATTCATTGTTCTTCTTGAGGGCGCCTACGGCATAGGCGCGATAGGACCAGGCATGGGCCACGGCGGGAATGGTGGTGATCAGCTCGGCCGTAGCCTCCTGGGCGTCGTCAAACCGCTCGGCCTGGAAAAAGGCGTCCGCGCGCGCCATCAACAGCTTCGCCTTGGTCACCGTGCTGGAGGGGTAGAAGCAGAGCGGTACACCCTGCTTCCGGCTCCCCGCCGGGATCGGCGGGCCGGTCAGGTCGAACAGGAAAACCCCCTTGGACTGGTAGACGATCCGGCCATAGGTGTGCCAGTAATCCAGGAATATTTTCCGGGGCTTCTCGCCCCACTCGAACATGCCCCCGGTCGAATACTCGTCGCACCGCGGCTCATGCACCAGCAGGTGGGATATCCTCCGGCGCATGAACAGCCGGCGCAGGTCTTCGGGGTCGCGGGCCAGCTTGGCGAGCTCCCCGATGGCGCACCGGTCGTATATGCTCGAGCAGATCATCGGCTTGGTGAAGTAATAGTTCTCGTCCCCGCCCAGGAAAATCAGCCGCCGGCCGGGTGGAACCAGCCTGTTGGCGGCCTGGATGGTCCGGTAATACTGGACACCCATGTCCAGGATGTCCGCCTTGCTGATGTGTCCGTTCATGTAGGGCACCATGGCGTTGTTGGTGAAGCGGTTCTGGAACTCCCCGTAGGCGGACACCAGGAAGATCCAGGCGCCCGCGGCCCAAACCACCCCCCCGACCAGCCGCCTTCCTTCCCAGGCCTTCATTAATAGGAACGCCACCGCCACCGCCGCCTGGGGGGCCATGGGCATGAGGAACCGGGTTTGCTGGCTGGTCAGGGCCCAGACCAGCGAATAAACGGCTGAATATGCGCCTAAAAAAACCACGGGGGCGGGGATCCGCTTGAGGACCAGCAATACGGGCAGGAAAACCAGGAAAAACGGGTTAAGGGTAAAGGTCCCGAAGTGGGCGGTCTCCACCGACGCCTCCATCGGCATCCTTATCCAGGCGATGATGCTTCCCCGGCCGGTCCCGTACTTGGTGTTGTCGAACATCCAGCGCTCATACAGTTGCCTGTCCCAGTTGAGCGCGGGCAGGAGCCCGCCCAGCATCGGGAATACGGGGTTGCCGGTAAACAGGAAGTTCTTGGCCAGCCAGGGGGCGGTCCAGACCGAACCCCAGGCCGTTATCAGGGCCAGGTCGCCGGCCAGCCTTTTCCAGGTGCCCCTGCCCTTCGTTAGCTCCAGCAGGAGCCAGCCGGCCAGGATGGCTGAAATGAACAGGCCCAGGTATTTCGTTCCCTGGCCGAAACCCAGATACCACGCGGCCAGGAACAGCCAGGCCCGCCGTGACGATGTCTCGCCGGCCTTCACGGGCATGAGGCCCGTCGCCCGCATAAAGCACATGGTCGCCAGCACGGCCAGCCAGCCCAGCCCCAGCTCCACCATCGTGACATGCTGGAGGAACCGCAGCTGGGGAAGCGAGCAGAAAACGGCCGCCGCGACGATGCCGGTGGTCCGGCCCATCAGGGGGGCCGCGATGGCATAGGCCGTCACCGCGCAGATGATCCCCTCGGTCCAGTGCAGGATCCGGGCGGCAATATCATTTCCCAGCACCAGGAAAAACATGTACTGCATCTCCTGCAGGAAAGGGAAGTTGGAAAAGAAGGTGTCGGGCAGGGAGCATATCCGGCCATGCACCAGCCAGCGGGAGGGCACGGCCAGGTGGTAGACCAGCGAGTCGTAAAACCACTCCGGCTCAAGGACGGGAACAAAGTTGTACATGACGATGAACACCGAGAACCCCGCCATGACCTTCTCGAACAGAGACAGTTTGAGGAGTCTATTTTCAGGGAGTATATGGGTTCGGATAAGATTAAAAGCCTTAATTGTTCTCCACGCAATAAACACCAGATAAGCAAACATAAAAAACCAAAATAAGATTTTAAACGATTCTGCCGCATCATCATTAAAAGGATGCATAAATCGTCGAAACCGTAGTAACAATACAAACCATGCAACAAATTCGGAAAAATATTGATCAAATTTAACACCGTAGGTATTTTTCAAATATCTTGTATATATCCATATTTCAATTACCAAGGGAACCGCCAGAATGGTCCAGAAAATCGAAGGCTTAATCAGTCCGCTCAGTCCAAATCCCAGGGTGGCCGTCCCCAGCATCCCGTTACCCAGACCCAATCCCAGGAGGAAACCCCAGAGCCCGGAGGGCGGAGCGGGGAAGACCCAGGCCAGCAGGCGGGCCCCGGCGCGCCAGGAAACAACCTCGAAACAGGCCAGCAGGAGAACGGAAAGGAGTGACGGCCACCACATCTGCACGAATCCGGGAAAATTGGGGATCAGGAATTTGGAATCGCGGCTCCAGTATTCCCGGAACACCCTGGGCTGGATGGGGAAGTGAGTCCACCACTGGTAACAGATGTATCCGGCAAAGGCGGCGAACAAAAGACTGAACAGGACGGGATGAAGGCGCATTCCATAGGCCGGCTCGGCCTCCGCTAGCGCGGCCCCCGCCCCCTTTACCTGCTGCTTCAACGGTTTCACTTCCCTTTTTCCCGGTACGGTCTTATTCCCACTCGATCGTGGAAGGGGGTTTGGAGGATATGTCATAAGCCACCCGGTTCACCCCGCGGACCTCGTTGATGATCCTGCTGGAAACCTTTGCCAGCAGCTCCGGGGGCAGTTTCGACCAGTCGGCGGTCATGCCATCACGGGAGTCCACGGAACGGATGGCGACCACATTGGCATAGGTGCGTTCATCGCCCATTACGCCCACGGTCCGCACCGGAAGAAGGACCGCAAAGGCCTGCCAAACTTTGTCATACCAACCGGATTTACGCAGTTCCTCGATGAAAATGGCGTCCGCCTCGCGCAAAACCTTCAGGCGCGGCTCGTTGATCTCGCCCAGCACCCGCACCGCCAGGCCGGGACCGGGAAACGGATGGCGCCAGAGCAGGTTGCGGGGCAGGCCCAGTTCCAGGCCCAACGCCCGCACCTCGTCCTTGAACAGCTCCCGCAGGGGCTCCACCAGCTTGAACTTCATGTCCTTGGGGAGTCCGCCGACATTATGGTGGGACTTGATGACCGCGGACGGCCCCTTGGTGGAAACCGATTCAATGACATCCGGGTAAAGGGTTCCCTGGGCCAGGTATTCCACCTTTGGCAGGTGGCGGACTGCATCCTCGAACACCCGGATGAATTCCGCCCCGATATGCTTGCGCTTCTTCTCGGGGTCGGTCACGCCCTTCAACCGCCGCAGGAAACGGGCCCGGGCGTCGAACATGCGCACATTCACGCCCACCTGTTTTTTCAGGAACTTGATGACCTCGACGCCCTCGCCCTGGCGGAGAAGGCCGTTGTCGACGAACACCCCGATGAGGCGCTTACCCACCGCCCGCGATACCAACGCAGCGGTAACCGAGGAGTCCACCCCGCCGGACAGGGCGACCAGGATGCGCCCACCGCCGGCCTGCGCCTTGATGCGCGCCACGGCCTCCTTGGCGAACGCCTTCATGGTCCAGTTAGGCTTGCAGCCGCAGGCGTCGAATACGAAGTTCTTGAGAATCTGGGTGCCGTGAGTGGTATGGACAACTTCCGGATGGAACTGGAGACCGTAAACGCGCGACTTCGGGTTCTCCATGACAGCATGTTTGCAGGTGGTGGTGCGCCCAACAGTCCGGAAGCCGGAGGGGATCCGGTCCACCGAATCGCCATGGCTCATCCACACCTGCGAGTTGGCGGGCACCTTGCGCAGGATTAAAGACGGACCGGAATGATGCAGAGTGGCGGGACCGTATTCGCGCGAACCGGCCAGCCGGGCAACTTTGCCGCCGAGGTCATGCGACAGGAGCTGCATCCCGTAGCAGATGCCCAGCATGGGCCAGGGCGAGTCCTTTAAGAATGAAGGAAGTTTCGGGGCCTCCTTGCCATAGACGCTGGCGGGACCGCCGGACAGGACGATGCCCTTGGGAGCCAGGGCTTCAACGCGCTCACGGGTGGTCCAGGGAGGCAGGATTTCGCAGTAAACATGCATCTCCCGGATGCGCCGGGCGATGAGTTGGGTGACCTGTGAACCGAAATCGATAACGGCTATGCCGCCCTCGTGAACCCCTGAATGAGCCTTGCCAGCAATATCAGCCATTGGAGAGGAATATCATAGCCTAACGGCAATAGAATATTGAATGGATTAGACGCCTTTCCCCCCGCAATTCATCGATTTCATCAAACCAGCGCAACGATGCACCAGAACAACTCCGGGAAGATGTCAGCGGAAAAGCTCTATCCCCTTCAAACCCGGGAAACCGCCAAAGAATAGCCTGTATTGACTAATATACGACAGGTCGTATTTTAGTCGCTACACCAAACGCTATAATGACAGCGTTTGGTACACCCGTTCCATAAATCAGCACGCTTTCCCCTGATACCAACTTCCAGGCTCCCCCCTCATCAATTCCCAACGGACCTAACCAGGTAGCAATAAAAAGGGGCCAATATTGCCGCCTATTTTGCCTACCGCGCCATGCCCACCCTTTGCGACCGCTGGAGAAGCTTCCCCTCGTGCTGGATGGACGGGGCGATGACCATCTCGGTCCGGTGCATCTCCTTGATATTGTGCGCCCCGCACACGCCCATGGAGTTGCGGAGAGCCCCGACCAGGTTCTGCGAGCCGTCGTCCTGGGTGGCCGGGCCGATGAGGATCTCCTCGAGGGAGCCGGAAACCCCCACATTCACGCGGGTCCCCCGGGGCAGGTTGCGGTTGGAAGTCGCCATGCCCCAGTGGTATCCGCGGCCCGGGGCCTCCTTGGAACGGGCGAAAGGCGAGCCGATCATGACCGCATCCGCGCCAGACGCGAACGCCTTGCAGACATCCCCGCCCACCCTCATCCCGCC
>Ga0334722_10003753_pt1 | contig 16180 bp, 6 predicted proteins | sample C3_bottom_MG_FD_207210 | JGI IMG/M metagenome (GOLD analysis project Ga0334722, IMG submission 207210) | Sediment microbial communities from Yellowstone Lake, YNP, Wyoming, USA - C3_bottom | ecosystem: Environmental > Aquatic > Freshwater > Lake > Sediment | place: USA: Wyoming | collected...
GGAATCCACCTTGACGTTGCCGATGCCCCCCTCGAAGTGGAGAAGGACCGGGGAGAAGGTCGTAGACGCCTGGAAAACAAGATTGGAATCGTACTTATAGACGCTGACGATGCCGGAGTTGTCGCGAACGCCGGCGACGTAAACCTCCCCGGACGGACCGACCTCCACGCCTCCTCCTTTTTGGCTGGGCAAGTCGAGATCGGAGATGTCCAGCTTCAGGAGGGGCGCTTTGTTGTCTCCAGCCCCGGTTCCATCGAACTTCAGGAGAAATCTTAATCCTGGACTTGAGTCGTTCAGGTTGACCTTGCCCACGACGTAGAAGGCGGAACCATCGGCAGCGACCGCGCTGCCCTGGACGCTCGCCCAGCAGCCCATCGCGCCGCAGGAAGCGCCTGGGATGGGGGAACCGTCGAAATAGCCGGTGGATTCGACGGCCAAAGTCCCCGGGTTGATCTTCAGCGCCATGATCCGGTTGTAAGGGAGCGGAGAACGGCTCGTCGAAGCCAAGTAAAGACGGTCGACCGTCCGAGAATAGCCGAGGCCGCCGACGTGCTCCATGCCAGTCAGGATCACGGTCGTGGAACTCGCGAAGTTGGACGAGAGCCTGGTCAACGTCGCAGACGAGCCCATCCCCCCGTTGTCTTGGAACTGGAGAGCGCCGGACATGACGATATCCCCGCTCAGTGTGATGGAAAACTCCCCGACCATGTCGCTGCCCTGCCCGCGCATGTGGGTCGCCAGCGGCGCGCCGCCCGAGCTGTAGCGAACGAGCCACGCCTGCTGGCCGTCGTTTTGATTGGTCATGCCGAGCACGATGGGCTGAGGAGCGCCGGCCGTGTAGGAATCGATGGCGATGGCAGCCGAGATGTCGGTCGCCCCCCCATCAAAACGCACCCCTCCCGGCGCCGCGAAAGAGCCCGAGTAAGCGTTGACGCTTCCCCCCTCGCCGGGATCACTCATGTCTCCGCCCCAGATATACGTGTCGGGATGATCGGGGGAAACCGTCACGGCATCGCCGCGGTTGAAGAGCGTATGGGCGTGGAACGTTGGATTGTAGAGACCGGTGTCTGAAGGATCCCGGAAGGCGTCGAGGTAATAGGCGCCGAAAGCCATGTTCGGGAGGCTGAACTCAACGAAGCCCGGACCGGCCGCCAGGGGAATGCGCGCCGAATAGAGAGGCTGGCCGCTCAAGCTCGAATTGCCGAAGGCCCGGATATAGATCGGCCCGCTCTGCACGCCCAAATACGAGACGTCTCCGCGGAGGCGGCCCGCCGTCGAAGCGACGCCGAGACTGCCCGAATCGAGGACTTGAAAGTCGGCGCCGTAGTAGGGATAAGTCCCGGAGCCGCTCGAGACCGAAACTCCGTTCATCAGATTGCCGTAAGGCTCGCCGGGATCGGTCATCCCGTTGCCGTTGAAGTCCAGGAACGCGCTGACATAGTAGGTGTCGGCCGCCAGAAGGTCGAGACTGTAGGAATATCGGGAGACGCCCGCGCTGCGCGTGAGGGACACGCGGGCTCCTCGATTGCTCCCGCCGGCCGCCGTTGCCATGGGCCCGGCCTGGACAACGAGAGGATAGGACGCGTCGGCCGTTCCGCCGTAGGTGATGAGGCCCTTGATCTGGCCGCTCGGAGGATCTTGAAGGAGGAGTTGGGCGGAAGTGTGGCCATAAAGGTCGGTCCAGATGGCCGGAGCGCTCGAGAAGCTTGGCATGCCCACAAATCCCGCTGGCGCGCCCACCCCGGAGGGTTCGCTGTCCTCGGGGATTGCGTCGCCGTTTCGGTCGATGAAGGCGGCCATGTAGTACGACATGCCGCCGAGCACGCCGGAGCGCTCGAAATAGCCCGTGGAGGGCAATTGGAGCAGGTAGTCGATGTAGCGAAAGCTGGAGTCGCGGGAAAAACCGACCATGACCGCGCCCGTCGAACTTCCCGCATACGACACCGTGCCCACGATCACGGCCGAGCCCGAGGCGCCGGAGCCGGGATCCTGAAGGACAAGGCCCAGGGAGGTGGTCGAATAGGCCACCACCGTCACTCCGCTCGACGAGATCTGCGGCTCGAGGGCGTCGGCCCGGCCGTTGCCGTTGCCGTCGATAAACGAAAGAATCAGGTAGTTGCTGGCCGGAGGAAGGAACGGCAGAAGGTAGGTCTGCCCGGGCAAGGCGACCGTCGAAGCGACGGGGGAATCCATGTCGCTGCAGCCGGAGCACCGAGGCTGCCCGGCCTGGATGATCAGATTCCCGGTTTTGGTTCCGTCGTAAAGAACCGATCCCCGCACGGCGCCGACGGCCGGGTCCGAGATCGTGAGATTGTGAGGAGCCGCGGGAACCGCCACGCCCCCGTTGATGGAGATGGCCGCCGCGGAACTCGCCGAGGCGCCGTAGGCGCCCGACGGTTCTCCAGGATCACGCACGCCGTTGCTGTTTGAGTCGCGAAAAGCTCGAAGGTAATAGATCCCATCGGGCAGTCCCGCCATCGCAAACGAGCCCGCGGCCGCGTAGGTGGAAACGGCGAGAGGAAAGGCCGTCTGGGACGAGTTGCTGTAGAGCTGCACGTAAAACGTGCCCGGCCGGGAACCCGAGTACGTCATCGTCCCGGACACCGCCCCCGCAAAGCCCCCGTCGACGCGAAGGCTCAACTGGAAGCCTCCGGTGTAACCGGGGAGAAACGATGTCGGCTCGACGAGGTAGACGCCCGGGACCGAAGCGGTGAATGTCGCAGCCGCCCCGCCCGAGCGGTTGTCGCGCGCCACCTCGCGGCCGTCCGGCCCGAGGACGATGATCTCCGTGTCGTAGGCCGCCCCGGACGCGCTGACGGTCACGGAACTTCCAAGTCCCAATGACCCGGGGGACCCATCTCCCACGCGGACGGCAAAGAGCTTGGTGGTAAATCCCGTCCCCTTGTCTCGGGCGGGACAGCCGTTCGTCGACGGGTCGACCGGCATCGTGGTGTTGGCCGCAAGCAGCACCCGGTCGCAAACCACGGCGTCGGCGCCAGTCGCCGCGTTGCCTCCTTGGATTTGGACGGCGAACGGAGAGTTGAGCCCCCCGTAGGTTCCCCCCGGCTCCGAGTACGTCTGCTCGACGCCGTCGCCGTTGACGTCGCGGAAGGCGCGCAGATAGTAGATCCCGTCCGGCAGGCCCGTGAATACGTAGGTGGTCACCGTGATCTCCGCGACGGCGGCAGCCCCGGGCGCGGCGGTCGTGGCCAGCCGGACCCGGTACTGACCGTTGGAGGCGACGGCGAAAGCCGTCAGCGCGCCGCCGATCGTGCCGCCGGAGGACGGCATCGACGTCACCACGCCCGAAGGCTGAGAGGCATTGCTTCCCAAATCCCTCGCCAGGACGCGATATAGGTTGGACATCCCAAGCAGGGCCGTGGTGTCGACGTAGCTGAGGGTCGTGGAGGAAAGCGCCGAGGTCAGGGAGGTCCAGGAAACGCCCATCGTTGAGGACCTTTGAACCTCGAAGCCGGCCAGATCGGAAAGCGCCGAGCCGTCGGCGCTCTTGGTGGGCGCTGACCAGGTCAATCTCACGCTCTTAAACTGCGGGCTCGCCAGCAGTCCAGCGGGACCGGCGGGCGGGACGGTGTCGACGGAAATCGTGAAGCTCAGCGTCGTAGGCTTGGCGGAAACCGACTGGGCAGAACTCCCGACGTAGCGGTCCGAAGCGGAGGTCATCGCGCCTGTTCCGGAGACATCGATGTACGCACGGAAATAATAGGATGCGGACGCGGGAACGGGAAGGTAATAGCGTTGGGGCGAGACACCGCTAGGGAAGAAGCCGGAGGAAACGATGGTCGCAAAGAGCGAGTCGCTGGCGGCCTGGACGACGAGCCGCCCGGCCTGAGCGCCCCCGTACGTCACGTCGCCTGCAGCGGAAAATACCGCCGTCGCGCCGGTCGTGCCGGAATTCTCGGCGCCGAATGACGAGGCGACGCCGTTGCCGTTGATGGCGCGAACTTTCCAATAATAGGTCTTGGACGGCGCCAAGCTGGAGTCCAGAAAGCTCAGGGCCGTGCCCGACGAGACGCGGGCAGCCGTTCCTCCGGAAGAATTGGCGCGCCACAGCTCATAAACGGTCCCGGCCGGGTTTCCGGCCGCACTCCAGGTCACGACGGCGCTGGCCGCGTTGACGGTTCCGGTCGAAAGCGCGCTAGGAGACGCGCACAGCGTGTAGACTCCCGAGGACAGGAAGAGGACGGCACCCGCCCCGTTGGGATTGACCGCCGCGATGCCCAGTATCTGAGAGGACGTATTCGTGGGCAAAACGTCGAGGTAATAACTTGCCGAAGCCGCGACCGTCGCCGCCAAGCCCCCGGTCGAATTCAACAGCTTGTAGCCGATGGCGCCTGGAATCTTGTTCCAGTCGAACTCAACTCCGGAGACGGTAGCCCGGGAATAAAAACCGCTGACCGCGGCGGGCGCGGAGGCCAACGCCAGCGAGAAATAATGGTTGGCGCGTCCGCCCATGGGCACGGAGATGTCGGCGGAACTCAGATAGGATTCTTCGCCGGCGGAGAGGACCCCATCGCCGTTGGCGTCGCGGAAGGCGTAGACGCTGTAGTTCGTGGCCGCGCGCAGAAGGCCCACGGAGTAGGGCAAGGCGTAAGCCGCGGGCGCCGCGGTCACGGGAATTGAAATATCGACGAGGTTCTCCGCCGTGAAATTCGAAGCCCCCTGATCGCCTTGGCCAACCTGGATGAGGACATGCCCGGTCGCACCGGAGGGCAAGGAAATCGAACCGTCGATGGACCCGAGGTCATAGACCGCGAAATTAACGGAACTCGACGAGCCCGACACGGGCACGAAAACGGGAGTAAGCGCTCCGGTCAAGGAGAAAAGCCCCGCCCCGGGAGCGCCGTAATAGCCGAACGGCTCGGGGCCGTCGGGTTGGTCGTTATAGTTCGTGTCCCTGTAGGCGAGCACGTAATACGTGTTCGGCGAGGGTAGCCCGGTGACGCTGTAGCTCCCGGGAGAGGGGGTCGACGCACCTCCATAAAACACCACGTTTCCAGAAAGGTTTGAGACGGTCGTCACGCCGATCTTAAAGTCTCCCGTGTACTGGCTCCCGGCATAGGCAATCGAGCCGGTGATGGATCCCAAGCCTCCGTACATCCTGACGTTGAGAACGGCCGAGTGCCCCGCGGCGACTTCAACCGTTGCGACGCTGTCGCCGAAATCCGGCCCGGGCGAATGGACCGCCTTGACCTGATACTCTCCCGGAGGCAGGGAGTCGAACTGGTAGGGATAGCTGGAAGACGTCGTCACGGTGAACGTCAAGGAGGCCATAGACTCGCTCCAAGAAGCGGCGCCCGGCATGCGATGCACGCGCCAGGCCTGGAGATTGACGGTGCCGGCGACGGGGGTCGAGTAGAAGACCTGGCCGCTCAGAACGCCGAGAGTGGAACCGGAGACCCGGTAATCCACCAGGAGGCTGCCGGAGTTGTCGTAGTAATTGGACTCATAGTCGTTGACGGCTAAGTAGAGGGACCCGTCGTAAGCGACGCTCAGGGGAAACGTCGCGCCCGCCAGGCGGAACCAGCCCGTCCCGTAGGATTGTCCGAAAGGCTGGATGTTGGCGATGAGTTCGCCGAGGCGGGCCGAGGGAACCACGGTGTTTTGATATTCGGTCCCTGAAACGCCCCGGGCGTCCACCGTGGTCACGGCGTCCACGCTCCAGGTCCCCGAGGAGTACACGGCGTCGATGGTCTGACCGGCATAGACCGGAACGGACGCGACGTTGCCCCCGGGCCAACCCCAAGACCACGCGGACATGTTCGCGTAAACGCGCTGACGCGCGCTCGCCGGAGAGGACGCCAGCGGGAAAAGCAAGCTCGGAGAGAGCTCCCCGGCGGTCACGACGAAATTCGCCGGGGAATCCACGGCCACCGCCGCGCTCGAGACGATGCTGCCGTACATATTGATCGTAAAGATCAGGGACCGCGTCTCGCCTGAGGGAATCGAGAGCGGCGTCCAGAAACTGACGGTCCCGGAGGAGGTTCCGGGCATAGCCATAAACGAGCCGAGCTGGGTGTCCATGGCCCCGGCGGAAGCAGCCGCCGCGGTCAACTGGCCGTCTCGATTGGTGTCTTCGTAAACGCCGATTTTGACGATCCCACCTGCCATCGCGGGGAACGCCCCGCTATAACGAACGACCACGCCGGAGACGGTCCCCGCGCCGCCCGAAGCGGCGAAATCGACGCGCAAGACGGCCGAGTCGTCCATGCTGCCGATCACGCCCTGGTGGAGACTCTGCGAGGAAACGGTGATCGTTCCGCCCGGCACCGGCGCGCCGGCCGTCAAAATATCGAGGGACGGGCCAGCCAAGGAACTGCTGTTCGGAATCGTGAGGTTCGCGGAGGAAACGGAGCCCTCGTAGGGCGCGTCGAGCTGTCCATTGTAATTGGCGTCCACATAGGCGATGAGGCTGACTCCGGGGCCCGACCTGGCATCAAGGGAGTAGGCGCCTGAGAAATACCCGTCGGCGAGTCGAGTGCTGGCGGCCACGTAAGGAGTGCCGGCCCAAGCCTCCACCCGTACGGAGCCGGTCTGAGTCGAGAGATTCGTCACGGACCCAGAGACCTGCCCCCACTCCCCGGCAAAAGGATTAGGGTTGAAAACGCTGGTCGAGCCGTTGGCATCGATGAAGATCGGCGAAGCCGCATAGGACCCATCGGCGTTCCAGCCGCCGCGCCGGGCGAAGGGGGCAGGATTGTTCCCGGGCGTGCCCTGGTAAACGAAGAGGTAATAGCTCGCGGGCGTCGTCAGGCCGCTGGCGTTGTAAGGCATCGCAGACCCGGCGAGCGTGACCGGGTAATCGTACGACGTGCCGGGACTATAGAGCCCGGTCGGGTCGGTCGTGATGCGCACGACGAACGTGCCGGTATTGCCCGGCGTGGAGACGCTCCCGGACAGAGACCCGCTGATCCCGCCTCCGTCCGGGCTCCAGGCCACCACCCCCTGAGGGTCGATCTCCTTAGGAGAGCCGAAGATCGAGCCGCCCGCGGACTTAAAAACAATCGCAGATCCCCCGGGAAGGGCCGAGGCGTCCACGTTCTTCGCCCCGGGGCCAGGGAAATTCCACTCGTTGAACGTCGCCGTTATCGCGGGGGGACCCTTGAACACCACGAAAGGCCCGCCGGCCCCGGCCAGCCCCATGACCATGACCTTGTCGAAACGATTGACGACGATGGACGGACCGAGAATGACCCGAGAGGATCCCGAGACCATGAACATCCCCGTCGTGCCGCCGACCGTGACGGTCGCGCTCTGAATCTCAAAATCGAAGGCCTTGTTGGAGTCCGTGCCGTGGACATTGGCGGACACGCCCTCGGCGCGCAGAAAGGCGTGGGAAGAGACAACCAGGCTGGAGCCCACCGACAAATTGCTCGTGCCGAAGCTGCCGGTATAGCCGTCTGAGAAATCGAGGGTGGCGCTGTCCTTGACCACCAGCTTCCCGCTCACGGATAGGCTCTGATAGCCCAGGTAGAAGGTTCCCCCCGCCACCAAAACGTCGCTGGAAACGCTCAGAGTGTTGGTTCCCGCCGCCCCCGAGGATTTCAGGCGCAAGGCCTGATGGAAGCCGTTGGAAGCGGAAAGAAACCGCAGATCGAGATTGGCGATATCCCAATCACAGTCGGCGACCGCCTCGGTCGAGAAGGAGATGTCTTCTCCGCTGTAGGGACGTCCGCCGATCCAGTTCGCGTCGACGCTGGCCATGGTCTCAAATCCGGCCGTCCCGCCGACCCATATCTTCGCGGAGGTCGACGCGGCGACTTGGAGAGACAGATCCAAGAAACCGCTGTTGTCGGAGTAGGCCCCGTAACTAGAATCGTTCATGGCCAGATACAGGTTCCCGGGAGAGACCGTCGTATAGGTTGAAACGGTCGAAGTTCCCACTTGAAACCAAGAACCCCCGCCAACCCGGGCGGCCAGAGCGCCAAGGCGAATGGAGAAGTCGAGCCCGCCGGTCGTCGCAGTCCCGGTCGACGTCACAAGACCGATGCCCGACCCGCCGTTCCAGGACCCGCTGGCGGCGACCTGGAGGGTCTGTCCTTTCTGCAGATACATCCCGGTGTCGTAGCCCCCGCTGGCCGGAATGGCATATGGGACGGGGTAGACGTTCGCCCCCCCGTAGGGATTGGCCTCCAGCCTCAACTGGACGGAGGAATCAGCCGACGCGTTGGGAAACATCGACGAAGAAACCAGGAACGACGGGGAGGTCATGATCTGCCAGTCATTCTTGAAGCCCACGGAGAAGGTCCGGCCCGCGGTAAACCCAGTCCATGAAAGAAGGATGAAATAGCGGCGCGTCTGCCCCGCCCCGAAACTCTTGGTCCCGGCCGTCAGCTGCAGATAGGCCGTCGGTGGGGTGACCGAGGTCCCTCCCGAAAACGTATTGCTGGCGATATAGGCGTCTCCGGCGTCGATGACCCCGTTGGCATTGCCGTCTTCATACAGCCACGCCACGGCGTTCTGGGACGGGACGTCGCCGTAGAGCCCCAAGGAGAGGCCATCAAGACTGCTGACTGAAGAAGCCGTGAAGGTCAGGGACTGGAAGACCGTCGTGGACGCCGACTGGGAAACGAAAGCGGGCGCCGAGGAATAGGCATTGAGGGTAAACTGGGCCTGTGCGGATGGGGACAGCAAGGCGCACGCCAAAAGCGCGGCAACGCCCGCGAAAACGGGAGCGGCTGGACGTCTGATGAATGGTTCGGCTTTCACGGCTCGGCGTTCCGTGAGACTCTCTATTCTAACACCATAACGGTCCCTGCGCCAGGTGACATGCGTCACATGGCTCAATACTCGTAATTGAGGCCCAAAAGATAGTTGATCGTGCGATACGTGTACGAATACGTCTTCTCATATTTCTGGTTGGAAGCGGCCCAAAGGAAGCTGGTCCTGGCTGTCAACGTGAGATTCGGGGCGATGGGGTATCCATAGCCGAATGAAAGGACGTAGCGATCCTGCCGCTGTTTAGCAGGTCCATACACCCCGTCTCCGTCCTGGACCAAGCGTCCCAAATAGCTCTGGCGCGACCATCGGAAGCTCCCGGAAAGGCGGCTAGGCTGTTTGACATTCCCCCAGGCCAAGGCGACGGCCGGCCCGGCGCCCAGAGACCAGTAGCTGTAGGCATCGGGGACATACCGGGAGAATACGGCGTCGTATGTGTTTTGATTCGACCTGCAGTAGCCTGCGTTGAGGCCGAAGGAAACGTCCAGGCGAGCTTCTTCTCCGGCAAAACGAATCTTAAGGGGACGGCCGATGGAACCCGAAAGGGTCTGGAGGATGTCCTTGCGGCCGCTCGCGTCGAACTGCCCACGGAGATTGACGAGGCGCTGATCGAGGAAATCCTGATAGAGGACGCTGTAGGACCCCTGAAAGATGTATCGGGGATCATCGTAAGGATATGGCCGGCTTCCAGACGCCGTCAATTGATAGTTATATGTATCGAGAACGCGCTTCGAGGCCAATTCCCGCCCAAGAGGGTTGCCGAGGGGGTCCACCCCGGACTTCGACTCAAGGGATTCGTAATTCGGGAAGCGAACTCGGTAGACGTCCAGGGCCAGGCGATAGGTGAACGGAGCTTGGTAGGCGTTCTCCGCCTCCAAGCCCAGGGCGGTCTTCTCGTAATCAAAAAGCCCCTTACCCCAGGTCTCGTCGCGAGTCTCCTTGAGAAACTCGCGCTTGTAGCTCACGGACGGCTTAAGCGTCCAAGACGTCTCCTGCAAGCGCCGCAGGCCGGTCATGGACAGACGGTGATCCATCTGCTGCTGGAAGAGGGTTCCCGCACCCACCCCATCGTCGACCCCTTTGGTTCCCTGGTAAGACCCGGAATAAGTGGGCAGAAGGCTCCACTTCTCGTTGAACTTAAGCAAGACCGCGGCGGTCATGGCGGCGTTGCCGGAAAAACTCCCCTTCTGCTTTTTAAAAAAATACTGCCCCCCCGACAGCGAGCCATTGAGGACTGGGGAGACTTCCACGGCCGCGGCCGGAGCGACCAGACACAGAAGGACCGCGAACGCGGGGAGGCTCAAGGAATGAGTCCCGACTTGATGAAGATCTTGGGCTCCACGACCAAGTCGATCTTGCGGCCGCCAAATTCCGAGGCCGTCACGATCTGCTGATAGTTCCAATTAAGCAGCGAAGTCTTATACGCCGACCCGCTCGTAATGCCCGCAAAATCAGAAAGTGCCGCAACCTTGCCCTCATCTGAGATGATGTAGTTGTCGTACTTCTCCCAGATCGTGCCGCCCGCGTTTTCAGCATAAACCACCTGATGGAGCACGCCCTCCTCAGTGTAGGTGCAGTTCGGCGGGGAGCAGGAGGGTTCATACTGAACCGTGGTGGTATCGTTGTAGCTGACCTGAGTCACGGAGGTGTTGGTGATGCCGTCAGCAGACGCCGCCAAGCCGGCGGGAGTCGGGGACCAGCTCTGGTGTTCCACGTCGTTGAACTTGATGCTGTACGTGTTGAAGAGTGTCTGGTAGAACTTATCGTTCCCGCCCCCGCCCGGGTTCGAGACGTTGATTGGCACCCAATGATCCGTCACAGGATCAAAAGCGGCCGTCACGGCATCGCTGGCGTAACCGTTGTTGTTGACGTCCACCTGATGGCCGCCCGTGGCGGTCTCGACGACCTTGTCGAGCGTGTTGGAACGGCCGGTGTCGTACGCCGTCAGGAAATAATCGCATGGGGCGCCGATGCAGCCCGAAACCTGGCGCAGGGCCGTGGACATGTCGTCAGGCAGGGATCGGTTGAACGTGCCGTGGTAGAAAAAATAGTCGAAGCGATCGGAGCGCTCATTGAGAACGACGAGCTTGAACTGATCGGCGGCGGGGCGCACGATGTATTCCTCGACGCGCACGCGCTTGCCGTTGACGTCGATAAGGGCCTTGCCCTCCTGATAGACGGCATTTTTCTGCTCAAGGGCCGCCGCGGCCTGGACCTCCTCCTTGGACATCTCCAAGCCCACCTCCCGCTTGGCGATCTCGCGCGCAGACTCCGGGCCCCGGCGATCCGTTCCCTGCGGCGATTCGGACACCCGCCCCAGGCCCTGGGCCGTCACATCGACGCGCTGGGTGTCGCGAATGAGGACCTCGTTGCCTTTGTTATCGGCAACGGCGAGCAGTCCGCCGAACATCTGCACCCGCGTCTCGCCTTGAGGGGCGACGTCGACCTGGAACTCGGTGCCTCGCACCGCGCAGACCGCCGTAGGCGTGCGAACCTGGAAGCGGCGGTTAAGGCTCTTGGAAATCCAGGCTCTCAGCGAACCGACGGACAGCTTCACGGCGCTGGCCTGGGGACTCAACTCCTGAAGGGTAAACGTGGAGCCGGGGCTCAGCTCGACGCGTGAAGCGTCGTCGAAAGTCACCGTCGCGCGAGCGCCCGTCGCGGTCTTCAACTGATCGCCCGCGCCGAGAACCTGCCCGCGCACGACCTGCGCCCACGTGTAGGCTCCCCTTTTAAGGAAAAGAACCTTGCCGTCGGTGTCCGTGATCGCCGTCGCGAGGGCGGCCAGGGGGCACGCCAAAATCAGCCCCGCGAGGACGGCCGAGAAAAAAACCGCCCTCGCGTGCCGCGGATTCCTTCGCTCGGCGTGCCTGGATTCCGCTCGCATCACGTTCCGAATTCAGTCTAGCAGACGCCCTGGGGGCTGTCAACGCCACTCCAGTCACACCGGGCTAGAGGCGCGCAGCGCTCTTCGACTCGAAAAGAATGAGGGTCCGCTTCGTCTCGCCGTCCTCGTCTAAGTGGACGGCCTTGACATGGCAAGGCTCGGAGCGAAACAAGGTGTCCGCCTCCTTGACCTGGTTGGGGTTGTCGAGCGCGCTGCTCACTAATCGCAGGACGTCCTGCTGTTGGCTGTCGATGACGTCAAGCAGGTGGAGCTTGCCGTCGGTGGTGGCCGCCCCGGTCACGGGGAAGTTGGTGTAGAGGACGCTGTTGTCCTCATCGACGACGATGGCTCGGTGGTTCTTCGAGACGACCACTTTGAGGATGGACTCCCACCAGCGGGCCTCGGCGACGCCGCGCTGCTTATCCCTCACGATCGAGTTGGCAATCTCGGCCTTCACCTTTGAGAGGAAAATTCCGAACACGCCCGCCAATTCGCCGATCTCGTCGTTTCTCGACTGAAACCGGAGTTCCAAGCTCTTGAAGGAAATCGATTCCACCGCATCGCGCAGGTTGAGCAGGGGATTGATGACGAAATGGTGAAGGAAGAAATAAAGCGGGATGCCCAGAAGCAAGAGCACTCCCACGGCGCCCACGGCATACTTGTTCATGGCCTTGTTGATGACCTTGACGACGCCCTCGCGGCTGACCTGCAAGTCGAGCACGCCGAGGACGTCTCCCCGCAAGGCCAAGGGGATCGCGATGTCGTAGAGGGGCATATTGGGCACGGCGCGCACGACGGGGGTCTTCGTCAGCCACGCCTGCTCGATGGCGTCCGTGGGCAGGCTCACCTGCCTGGAAAAGTCCTCGAAGGATTTTGTCATCATGGACGGATCCTTAAACCATCGGACCTCGCCGTATTTATTGAGATACAGAAGGGAGGCCACGCGGTCGTCCTTCGAAAATCGCGTCACGGTGTCGAGCTCCGACATCGTGATCGCGCTCTGGCTCCGGGAGAGCCCCTCGATGAGCGATGGGGCGTAGAGGCGGACCATGTCGATGGATTCCTGTTTGAGCTTCTCGTCGAAGGTCCACTTGAAGAGGTTGTAGTAGAAAATGCCTCCCAGGAACATGACATAGACGCCGATCCCGGTAAACCACAAAAACCACTTCGCGGAGAGCTTCATTATTGCCCGGTGCCGTACATCCGCTCGATCTTCTCAAGGCCGGCGACCGCGTCGGAGTTGCTGGGGTCGAGCTGCTTGGCAGTCAACCACTTCTCGCGAGCCTTGTCGAAGTCCCCCTTCTGGTAGTAGATCACACCCGCCAGGTAAGCCTGTCCCGACTGCTCTTTGGCGTTCTCGCTGGCGACGGCGGCGGCAGGAGGGGGCGCGCCGGCGGCTTGGGCCGAGGCGGCAGGGGCTGGCGTCCCGGCGGAGCTGGCCGTTGTGGTCGCAGTGGAGGTCGAGGTCTTCGCCGCCGCCGCTTTCTCCGCCGCCTCCTTCTCCTTCGCCTCGGCCGCGGCCTTGGCGTCTTCTTCCCGCTGCTTAGACAGCTCGGCGGCGCGCTTGCGGGAGGCCTCCTCGCGTCGAGACTGCTCCTTGGCCCGCGCCGTAAGCTGATCGGCTGCCTTCGGATCGTAGCCGTAGGCGACGGCCTGTTTCCACTCCGAAATCGCCTTGTCGTACTGCCTCTGCTCGTAGAGACGCCGCCCCTCCGAGACATGCTGGCCCGCGACCTCGGCCCGGATCTCGGCCTGAAGCTTCTGGGCCTTCACGTTGCCCGGACCGGACTCCAGGACCTGATCGAGCTTCTTGAGGGATTCCAAAACCAAGCCCTGCTCATAGAGATGGAGCGCGCTCTGAAGTTTCTCGTTGGCATCCTGTTCGCGAGCCTCGGCCTCGACCTTGGCGATTCCCTGGGCCAAGCGCGGATATTTGGGGTTAAGGACGAGCGCAGCGTACCATTGATCCAGGGCTTCGCGCAATCGGTGCTGGCGGTAGGCTTTTTGCCCGCGGTTGAAATGCTCCGCGGCCAGCTCGGAACGCGTTTTCTTCAGCCAGTAGCGGGCCTTGAGATTGCTCGGAGACAGCTTCGCAACCTCTTCCCAACGCTCCGACGCCTCGACGAGACGGCCTTGGCGGTAGAGGGCCATACCCTCCTCAAAGCGATCCTCGAGCATCGCCCGCTCTGAAGCCATCGGCTTCGTAGCCCCCCGAAGATCAAGGGTGGCTCTGTTTAGGATCGACGCATCCTCATAACCCGGGTCGATGGCGAGTATCTTGCGCGTGAGCTCCCCGGCCGCCTCGTACTGACCCTGGCGGTAGAGGTCGAAGGCGTTCTCATAGACACTCTTCAGCGTCTTGCGCGTCACGCGCGCCTTCTCGAGCTGAATCGTATAGATGTATTTTTTCTTATCGTCCTCGGAGGTAATGGTCCCGAGGTTCAGCTTCGACATGTCGAGGAAAAGCCCCTCGGTGTCCTTGACCTTGGTCGCCTGAGCGCGCGCTTCGCCGGCGGCCGCGATCGCGATCGAGGAGGCGATGGCCAAAACCCACATTAGAAGCCGAGCCCCCCGGCGACGAGGCTCTTCATCATGGGGGCCAGCATCATGATGAACACCGTCGGGAATATGAAGATGAAGAGCGGAATCAGCATCTTGGTCGCGGCCTGTGCCGCCAGCTTCTCGGCCTTGTTCAAGCGGCGGAAGCGCATGTCCGCGGCGTAATTGCGCAGAAGCTCGACCAGGCTGGTGCCCAACTCGTCGGATTGGATGATGAGGCCGACGAAGGAACGAACCTCGGGAATGCCGGTCCGCATCGCCAGACGCTTGAGGGCGTCGCGCCGCGTGTAGCCGAGCCGCACCTCGTTGACCATCTTCTCAAACTCGTTCTCCAGCTCCGTGCGCTGATCTTGACGGATATTCTTAAGGATGCGCTCGATGGCCGCCATGTAGTCGAGGCCGGCTTCGATCGTCAGGGCCATGAGATCGACCATCGTCGGGAAGTTGCGCATGATGCCCTGCTGGCGGGTGCGGATGCGTCCGTTGAAGATGGAATCCGGAACGATGAACCCGGCGACGCCGAAGACCACAAGAAACCACTGGCCCGTCAAAAGGAAGGCGCCGCCACCGAAAGCGGCGGCGAAGAATTCCTTCAAGTGGAGCATGTCGAGCGGACTCGGCTTAAGCGGCCGGCCCATCATCATGTGGAGCTCTTCGAGCTTCACGTCGAGATGGAAGGTCTTCAACAGGAGAAGATCCAACCTGTCGATGAGGCTCCCATTGGGGTTGAGGGTGGAGAAGGCAGAACTGGTCCCGACTTCCTTCTTGGCGAGCTTGGAGAGGTCGCTGTCGGCGTCTTCGGGAGGCGGGGCGAGCAGCCGGCTGACCGTCGTGTAGAAGGCAAATGAGCCGACGACGCCCACGCCGAAGAGGAGCCAGTGCGTCCCGGGACTGATCGGAGGTTCAGACACTGATGTCTCCCAACTTGTTGACGATCTTCATGCCGATGCCGATCCAGACCGTGCAGAAAACGAGGGTCGTCACGCCGAGGCCGCTGAAGTAGTACTCCTTCATGGGGCCGGGCTGGAACAGGAACATGATGATCAGCATGATCCACGGCATAGCACCCACGACGATCGCCTGGATGCGCTGCTGGGCCGTCATCGCCGCGGTCTTCTCGACGAGCTTGGACTCCTCTCGGATGTTCTCGACGATGCGGTCGAAGATCTTGGTGAGATTTCCGCCGACGGAGCGCTGGATAACGACGGCCTTGATCATGTAGGAGAGAAGACGGCTTTGAACGCGATCCTCCACGCCCTCCAAAGCCTTCTCCATGCTCGTGCCCAGGTGATAATTCTTCAAGCAGAGGCTGAACTCCTCGGAGATCGGCGGCTGGAGGTCCTTGGTCACCATCTCGATGCAGCCGATTAAGTCGATGCCCGACTTGAGCCCGTTCGACATCAGGACCATCGCGTCCATGAGCTGCGCCTCGCACCTCTGGCCGCGCCTGAAGCGGATGTTCGTCAGCAGCCAGCCTGGCAGCGTCAGCCCCGCATAGACTCCAAAACCGGTGAAAATGAGAAAGCCGAAGGGATCGAACGTCAACATCCCGATGAGACAGCCAAGGACTGCGGGCGCGCCGACGAGGTAGTGGATCTTAATGACGATGAACTGGCGCTCGTACTCGTAGGCCCACTCCTTGGCCTTGGCCTTGTAGCGCTCCATGCCCTGCTGGATCTTCTCCTCGTTGAGACTGCCCAGAGTATAGGCGGCCAGGAAGGCGCAGAGGACGCCGACCAGGAACAAGACGAGCGCGGCCCCGCGCGCGGCGACCGAGGGCGGAGCCTTGGGCGCATAGCCGCGAGGATTGGACTGAAGGACGTCGTACGACGCATTACTCAGCGCGGCGATGCTCATCACGGCATCCTTGTAGCGCTCGGTGTTGCCGTTGACGAGGCCGTCCATCACGCTGTCCATCTGCTTGCTGATTAGGTCGAAATGAGCGAGAACGGCGCGGCATCCGAGTCGCGGTTGGACTGGTTGGCAAGGCGATTGCTT
>Ga0334722_10003754_pt1 | contig 16179 bp, 13 predicted proteins | sample C3_bottom_MG_FD_207210 | JGI IMG/M metagenome (GOLD analysis project Ga0334722, IMG submission 207210) | Sediment microbial communities from Yellowstone Lake, YNP, Wyoming, USA - C3_bottom | ecosystem: Environmental > Aquatic > Freshwater > Lake > Sediment | place: USA: Wyoming | collected...
CGACGCCCGCCGCGCCGGCTGCCGACCCGTCCGGTGAGAAGCCCGGAACACTCCGGGAATTCAAGGAATCGGCAGAACGGGCGTTCCTGATCCAGAAGCTTCACGAAAACAACTGGAATATCACCAAGACGGCCGAAGTGATTGGCACGCCAAGAAGCAACCTCTACAAGAAGCTGGAGTTGTACAATATCCGGCAGGATGCGGAATAGCGATCCGTTCGCCTTCCGCCGCAGTCAGCCAGACGACCGCTGTTTCTGGACCGGTTGGTGCGTGCACCAGGCCGGCACCCGGAAAGGGAGGAAAGTCCGAACTCCGCAGGGCAGTGCGCCGGGTAACGCCCGGTCAGGGTGACCTGAAGGAAAGTGGCACAGAAAATATACCGCTCCATCGCGTCCGGCTCACCGATGCGGAGTGGCGCGCCAAGTAACTGGCGCGCCAACTCCTCCAAGTGAGCCGGTAACGCCCGAACCAAAGAGATTCCGAAGGAAAGGGCGTGGCGGCTCGCCGAAGAGTTCGATCGGCGAGCCGGGCGCGATGGAGTAAGGGTGAAAAGGTGCGGTAAGAGCGCACCGCGCCCGCGGCAACGCGGGTGGCAGGCAAAACCCCGCACGGAGCAAAACCAAATAGGGAGGCGATTGAGGGTGGCCCGCCCGATGCCTCCGGGTAGGTTGCTGGATCCCGCCAGCGATGGCGGGACTAGAGGAATGGTCGTCGCCCCGAGCGAGTCCTGAGCGAGAGTCGGCCGAAAGGCGGGCTCGAGTCGAAGGGCGAGTCGCGGGGAGACAAAATTCGGCTTACGGCTGAACTGCGGCGGATCTTATTGTTCGGGTCGGTCGGCCAAGGGAGGAATGGCGTGGCAGCGTACCTGGTGACGGGCGGCGCGGGATTCATCGGTTCGCACATGGTCGAGGAACTGGTGCGACGGGGCGAGCGGGTGCGAGTCGTGGACAGCCTGGTGACAGGCAAGAAGCGCAATCTGGCGGCCGTCGAGTCGAAGATCGAATTCGTGCTCGGCGACGTGGCGGATCCGGCCGTGGCGAAGGCCGCCGTGGCCGGGATGGACTACGTGCTGCACCAGGCGGCCATTCCGTCCGTTCCGCGTTCCGTCGCCGATCCCCTCACGTCGCACCGCGCAGGCGTGGACGCGACGCTCCACATCCTGCTGGCCGCCCGCGACGCCGGGGTCACGCGCGTGGTCTACGCCGGGTCGTCGTCGGTCTACGGCAATCAGCCCACGCTCCCCAAGCGGGAGGACATGCCGCCGCAGCCGCTGTCGCCGTACGCGCTTCAGAAACTCGTGGGTGAACAGTACGCACAGATGTTCACCACCCTCTATGGCCTCGAAACTGTGACGACCCGGTACTTCAACGTGTTCGGGCCGCGCCAGGATCCATCCTCGCCCTACTCGGGCGTCATCTCGATCTTCGTCAAGTCGGTGCTCTCCGGGCAGGCGCCGCCGATTCATGGGGACGGAGAACAGACACGCGATTTCACCTACGTCGCCAACGTGGTGGACGGCGTGCTCAAGGCGTGCCATGCGCCCGGGGCGTCGGGACGGGTGATGAACGTGGCCACCGGCGGCCGCGTGTCGCTGAATCAGTTGCTCGCGTCGCTCCAGGCGATCACCGGCACGAACCTCGAGGCCATCCACGGCCCGGATCGCGTGGGAGACGTCAAGCATTCGCAGGCGGACATTTCGACCGCCCGGCGCCTGCTGGCGTACGAGCCCTCCGTCACGGTCGAGGAAGGCCTTCGCCGCACCATCGACTGGTTCAAGGCTGATCCGGACGCCTGGAAGTAACCACGCGCTGCGCGCCGTTGGCGGGCAACGCCCGTTGTCCGCCTGCGGCCGCCTCGCCCGATCGGCCGTTCCACGCGCCAACCGGCGTCAGCCGGTAACGGCCCCGGGCACCGCCCGAAAACCGCGCACGCGCTAGCCGCCTCGTAACCCCGGACGCCTCAACAGTTATCTCCGCACGGTCGCGGCCCACGCGGCGGTCTGCCTTTTGCGAAATCCTCGGCGGGCCCGGATGCGTGAGCGGCGGCCGGCCATGCCCAACCCCCATGACGAGCGCCAGCGCACCGGGTCCAAGTTGCGGCATTCCGCCGCCGCAGGAGGTTCGTATGAAGAAGTGCTTCTTCGTCTGGTTCTCCGTCCTCATCGCGAGTCTCGGGCTGGTTGGCCTGAGTGCACCGGCCAGCGCGCAGGCGCGCGGAACCGCCGGGGACGCCAGGACCGCACTGGCCGCTCCTCTCAACTTGAACACGGCGACCGCCGAGCAACTGGACCGGCTTCCCGGGATTGGCCCCAAGACGGCCGCGGCCATTATCGAGCTGCGCCAGAAGATGGGCGGCTTTCGCAAGGTCGAAGACTTGATGAGCGTGCGTGGCATCGGCGAGAAGACCTTCATCAAACTCCGGCCGCTCGTCACGGTGCCGCCACGCAGCAATCCCCCGGGGAGCGGCCAGTGACGGGACCGCCGCCGCGGTCCGGAGTCACGCCGTCGAGGAGCCGGGCGTCGGCGGCCGGCCTCACGCTCGTTGAACTCGTGACGGCCGTCGCCGCAACGATGGTGGTGGGCGCCATGGCGGTGCCGCTCATGCGGAGCGCCCAGGACGACCGCGACGTGCGCGGCGCCGCACGCCATCTGGCGGCAGTCTTGCAGGCTCAACGCCAGGACGCCATCGCCCGTGCCGCCTCCACGGCCGTGCGGTTCCAATCGACCCCTGCTGGCACCCGCTTCGCCGTCTTCGTCGATGGCAACGGCAACGGTGTTCGCGCAACGGACATCACGAAGGGAACCGACTCGCAGGTGTCGCCATGGGAATCGATCACCGACCATTTCCCGGACGTGACGTTCGGCCTCGCGCCAGACGTGACGGACATGGACTCGGGCGACGTGTTGACGGGAAGCCCGGTGCGGATCGGTGGAAGCGATTTGTTGTCCTTCAGTCCCACTGGCACCGCCAGTTCGGCCACGCTGTATCTACGCGGACGGCACGACCAGCAGTACGCGGTGCGCGTCCTGGGCGTCACCGGGCGGATCCGGATGGTCCGGTTCGACCGGCAGACCCGCGCCTGGGTGGCGCCGTGAATGCCCCGGCGCACGAACGCCGGCGCGCACCGCGGTGGACCGTTGGGACCGCGCCTAACCGGCCCACGCTGCGCCCGACGGCTGGTCCGGTGCTCAACGTCGTAGATCTGTCGTCAGGCGGCGCCCGGGTCGAGAGTACGCGGGCGCTGCCACCGGGCACCAGGCTTGCGGTTCGGCCGCCCGGCGCCGCACGTGAGGCGGCACCGACCCCCGCGCAGGTCGTGTACTGCCGGGTCGCCGCCCTGAACGGAGCTTCTGGGGTCACCTACCATGCCGGCCTCAGGTTTGGAGCGGGAAGTTGCTACCCAGGCTCAGTCCGCCCCCCGGTTCCCGGCCTACTACTACCCAGGCCTGGGCCCCCGTTCACCAATGTCACGAACTCGTGGTGGGCGTCATGAGCGTCAAGAGCATCGCGGAAACCGGCGGGCGTTGCGGGTGCGAGCAGTTGGCGATCGGGGCCCGGCAATGCGTGCTTGAGGAGTTGCTCGGGTCCCGGCGTGGACGCGGAACCGCACCCGGGCCGGGCTGGTCAGTGGCCGGCGCCATCGAGAGCATGCTGTGCCGCCGCCTGGCCGCGCGGTGGGTCCGGCTTCGCATGGCGCCCCCACTGGGCCTCTCTCGGGACGAGTGGACCGACACGCCAGGCATCCTGCGTCTGCCGCTGCCCGTCGGCCCCGTACTGCCGGCGTTTCAAATCGAAGTCGCCCTGCAGGACGGCCAGATCCTCAACGACCATCAGCGCCGCCTGCTCGATCGCACCGTGGCGCTCTGCGCGATGGTGGCCGACGTCGAACGTCGGGGCCCGGGCTGCCAGGCGCTCCCGTTCACCGGATCGCGGGTGCGCGACGGGGCCGCCCCTCTCATCGGCAGCAGTCCCGCGATTCGGGAATTGCGCAACCGAATCGAGCGGGTGGCCAACACGGACTTCACCGTGCTCATCGAAGGGGACAGCGGTACCGGGAAGGAACTGGTGGCGCGGCAAATCCACGAATTCAGCCGTCGACGGCGCGGCCCCTTCATCGCCGTCAATTGTGCGGCGCTCGTCGATTCCCTCCTCGAGGCGGAGTTGTTCGGCATCGAGGACCGCACGGCGACTGGCGTTCGGGGGCGAAAGGGCAAGTTCGAGCACGCGGCTGGGGGCACGCTGTTCCTGGACGAAGTGGCCGACTTGTCCTTGCCGGCCCAGGCCAAGCTCCTGCGGGCGATCCAGGACTGCACAATTGAGCGCGTCGGGGGCCACGACTCCCACCACGTCGACACGCGCCTGGTGGCGGCCACCAATCGCCGCCTCCGGGCCATGGTGGAGCAGGGTCTGTTCCGCAATGACCTCTATTACCGTTTGAGCGGCGTCGAGCTTGTCGTGCCGGCCCTGCGCGACAGGCGGGGAGACGTCATCGAACTCGCCGAGTACTTCCTGGAGCGATTCCGGACGCTGCGCCAACTGCGTGTGTCCACCAGCACGGCCGACGCGTTGCTAGCGTACGACTGGCCCGGCAACGTTCGCGAACTCGAGCGGCTCATCGAAGCCATCGTGGCGACCGCCCGAAGCGAGGTCATCGAGGTGGAGGACCTGCCGCTGGCGGTGAGAGGGCGATTTCAGGCGGTGCTCGAACCGGCGATCGACAGTCGCGACACGTTACGCGAGTGGGCGGGACGGTACGTGCGCCTGGTGCTGCAGCAGTGTGCCTTCAACAAGCGCGATGCCTGCGCGCGGCTGGACATCAGCTACCACACGCTGCAGACCTATCTCAGCCGGGAGCCCGGCCCGGGAACGGGGGCGGGGGCCGCCACGGACCTGGCCGCGCCGGGCGGCGACGAGACGTGCCACACGGTTGTCCAGTAAGCGCAGAACACGCGGCGCCGCCGCGTGAGCCGGAGGCCAACGGCCGTTGTTTCTGGCGTGGTCGGGTCGCAACCCTTAACGGTTTGCGACGGGGATGTGCGCCGGCTATCAACGCCCGGCTCCAGGAGACCAGGCGTGCCGGAGGTGAAGATGTTCATCCGATTCAGTGTCAGCGTCCTGTTCCTGCTCCTCGTCAGCGCAAGTCACGGGCTGGCCGCGGCGCCACCCCAGCTTGCGCTGGCAGCCTGCCAAGCCCCGGTGGGCCCGGTCTCTCGGCCGGCCATTGCCCCACTTGACGTGGTGGACCGCCACGCGGGCGCCCACGTCCGGGTCGAACCAGTCGGATCCGACGGCGTCCGGCTGGACCTGACCGCCGGCCCCCTGACCGTTCGGAAGACGGCCTGGAGCAACGGCAATCTCGAGGTGTGGATTCGGCTTGCGCGGGACGAGTTCCAGATGAGCCGTCGGGGCAATCTGCTGCACGTGGCGCGAGGCGGGCAGGGTTTCGACGTAGACCTGGAAGCCCCCGATGCCGGCGACCTCGCTCGAATCCGGCAAGTTCTGTCCGACTCCCCGGCCATACGGCAGTTCCGTGCCCTCCGTAGCGTGCTTGCCCCCGGGTTCGTGAAGCACGCGGCCGGCGCTGGCGTGGTGGTCCTCGACGGGGTGCTCGCGATTCTGTCCGGAGAGATGCCCGTCGCGCAGCCGATGATGGCGACACTCGCCGCCGCCGATGGAACCGGCATTGGCGAGGGCGACGAGATCGCGGGGCCATCGTGCTGGGAAGCCTACACGACTGAAACCAACGCGGCGTGGGTGGACTACGTGGCCTGCATCAGCGAGTTCGCCTGGTACAACCCGATACGGGAGGTGTGTGCGTTTGTCTGGGTCCTGAGGGCCGAATCGGCGTGGTTCCAGTTCCTGGGCTGTTCCTCGATTCCCATCAAAAAGGAGCCCGTCGATGTCCCGTCTCCGCAGCCTGGCCACTAGCGTCGCAATTGGCCTCGTGCTGGCAGGTCCGGTGGCCGCCATTGCCGTGGTCAGCCTGCCCGAAGACTGGCGGATGCCAGCGGTTCCGTACGCCACGGCGGTGGGCATGGTCGCCCTCGTGGCATGGGTTCGCTGGCCGAGGCAACCGCCTGATTGACAACGGCTTGGAGCGTGCGAGAGGCTGCGGGGACCGCCCATCCGATTGCTTGACCGGGTCCGCGCCAGCATAGTAGTGTGAGGTCGTTCGTCTGCAGCCCTCTCGCACACTCCATGGCGCAATCAGATACGGACCAACTCAGGAAGACGCCGCTGAACGCCCTCCATCGGGCGGCTGGCGCGCGCATGGCATCGTCTGTCGGCTGGGATCTGCCGGCCGAATACAGCGGCGCGGTTGCCGAGCACATGGCTGTCCGCACGCGCGCGGGACTGTTCGACCTTTCCCACTTCGGGCAGGTGGAGGTGGCCGGCCGCAACGCGCTGGCCGCCATCCAGGGCCTCACCACCGGCGATGCCTCGCGCCTCGGGGTCGGCCAGGCGCTCGCGTCGGCGATCACGACGCCGGATGGCACCATCGTCGACTGCGTGCGCACCTATCGGCTGGCGGGCCAGCATTTCCTGCTGATCGTCAGCGCGGACGCCGTCGCTCGGGTGGCCGAGTGGATTCAGAAGCATGGCAGCGAGTTCGGCGACGTCATCGCCATCGACACGAGCTCCCGGTACGCGCTGATTGCCATTCACGGCCCGCACGCTCGCGACGTTCTGCAACAGGTCACCGAGATCGACCTCGGCGCGATGGATGCGGACTGTTTCGCGAGCGGAGAAGTGCCCCACGCCCGCGTCACCATCGGCCGCACCGCCGGCCTGGGCGAAGAGGGGTATCAGATTCTCGTGCCGCCCCAACAGGCGGCGGCCGCGTGGAAAGCGATCCTCGATGCCGGGGACGAGGGCGACGTGATACCGGTCGGCACGCTTGCCCGTGACACGCTGCGGCTCGAAGCCGGTGAGCGCTTCAACGGTCAGGACATCAGTGCGGGGACGACCTTGCTCGAGGCGGGCCTGGATGCCCTCGTCGACTGGGACAAGGGGACCTTCGTCGGCCGGGAGGCCCTGGAACGCCAGCGCCAATCGGGTGTTGAGCGCCGGCTGGTGGGCTTCGAGATGGAAGCCGACGGCCAGTGCGCGGCGGGCTGCCAGGCGAGCTTCGAGGGCTCGCCTCTCGGCGTCGTCACCAGCGCGGCCCGCACTCCGTTTCTTGGCAAGTCTGTCGGGTTGGTCTGTCTGCCGGCACGCCACGCGTCGCCGGGTTCTTTCTTCGACGTATCCGTTGACGGGCGTCCGTGCCGGGCGCGCGTCGTAGCCCTGCCGTTCTACAATCGAGACAAGAGGTAAGCATGTATCCAGCCGATTTCAAGTACACGAAGGACCACGAGTGGATCAAGGTCGAGGGAGCAGTGGGTCGTGTCGGCATCACCGACTTCGCCCAGAAGCAGCTTGGCGACGTGGTGTATCTCGACCTGCCCCAGGTGGGCCGCGCGCTCAAGCAGGGCGAGTCCTTCGGCACGGTGGAGTCCGTCAAGGCGGTGTCCGAGCTCTATAGCCCCGTTTCCGGCGAAGTCGTCGCAGTGAACACGGCCCTCGCCGAGAAGCCGGAAACCGTCAACAAGGATCCGCACGGCAGCTGGATGGTGGAAATCCGCCTGTCCGCGCCAGCGGAGGCCGACTCGCTGCTGGCGGTGGCCGCGTACTCGGATCTCGTGAAATAGTTTCGGCCGGCGCGTGTGTCCGCGGGCACGCGTGTCGCTCGACGTGTCGCTACGAGTCATTCCCGTTCGAGGTTGTCATGAATCGCGATTTGACTGGTTCGTTCGAGTCCCGCCACCTGGGTCCCCGTCCGCACGAATGCGAAGCCATGCTCAAGACGATCGGCGTCGCGTCGCTCGATCGCCTGATGGACGAGACCATCCCCTCAGCGATCCGGCTGCCGCGCCCGTTGAACCTGCCGGAAGGCGAGAGCGAGTACCAGTTCATCAGCCGCCTGCGCGGAGTGGCCGCGCGGAACACGCCGGTGCGGTCGTTCATCGGGCAGGGGTACTACGGCTGCATCACCCCGGCCGTGATTCTGCGTAACATCCTCGAGAATCCGAGCTGGTACACACCCTACACGCCTTACCAGGCCGAGATTGCCCAGGGCCGGCTCGAAGCCCTGCTCACGTTCCAGACCATGGTGCAGGACCTGACGGCCATGCCCATGGCCAACGCGTCGCTGCTCGACGAACCGACGGCCGCGGCCGAGGCAATGACGATGCTGCGCCGCGTGCAGGGAGGTTCGCGCAATACCTTCCTGGTGGCCAGCACGTGCTTCGCGCAGACGATCGACACCATTCGCGGACGCGCCGAGCCGCTGGGCATCGACCTGGTGGTCGTCCACCCGGACAAGATGGCCTTCTCGGACACGGTGTTCGGCGCGCTGGTCCAGACGCCCGACGCCGCCGGCGCCTTGCGCGACTACGCCGACCTCATCAGCCGTGCGCATGCGGCGGGCGTGCAGGTGGCCGTGGCCACCGACCTGCTGGCGCTGGCGCTGACCACCCCGCCGGGCGAGTGGGGCGCCGACGTCGTGCTCGGCAGCGCCCAGCGGCTCGGCGTGCCGATGGGCAACGGCGGGCCGCACGCCGCCTTCTTTGCGGTTCGCGAGGCGCACGTGCGCCAGTCGCCCGGCCGCATCATCGGCGTCTCGGTGGACGCGCAGGGCAACCGCGCGTACCGCATGGCGCTCCAGACCCGCGAACAGCACATCCGCCGCGAGAAGGCGACGTCGAATATCTGCACGGCCCAGGCGTTACTCGCGACGATGGCCGCCATGTACGGCGTGTATCACGGGCCGGAGGGCATCCGCCTGATCGCGGAGCGTGTGCACGGCGCGGCCGTTGCGCTCGACCGCGAATTGCAGGCGATCGGCTGCACGCAGACGAACGGTGCGTACTTCGACACGCTCTGCCTCAGGCTGCCGGCGGGGAAGCGAGACGCCGTGCGCACGGCGGCCATCGGCGCCGGCATCAACCTGCACTACCCGGCGAGCGCGGACACGGTGGGCATCTCCCTGGACGAAACGGTCGACGCCGCGGACGTGACCGCCATCCGCAACGCGGTTGCGAAGGGACTCGGCGCATCGGCCTCCTCGACGACGATTCAGATCCGGGCCCAGGCGCCGGCCTGGCCCACGGCGTTCACCCGCACCTCGCCCATCCTTCAGCACGGTGTCTTCCACGCCTACCACTCCGAAACGGCGATGATGCGGTACCTGAAGATCCTGGAGCGCAAGGACGTGGGGCTCGACACGTCGATGATTCCGCTCGGGTCGTGCACGATGAAGCTGAATGCCGCGTCCGTGATGGAAGCCATCACGTGGCCCGAATTCACCGGCGTCCATCCGTTTGCGCCGCCTGGGCAGGCGGCGGGGTACGCGGAGGTCATCGCCGGGCTCGAGGCGGCGCTGCGCGAAGCCACCGGCTTCGCGGCGGTCAGCCTTCAGCCGAACTCGGGCGCCCAGGGGGAGTTCGCCGGCCTGATGGTGATCCGGGCCTATCACCGCAGCCGCGGAGACGTGACGCGCGATGTCGTCCTGATCCCGTCCTCGGCGCACGGCACGAATCCCGCCAGCGCCGTCATGGCGGGCATGAAGGTGGTCGTGGTGGCCTGCGACAGCCGCGGCAACATCGACGTCGCCGACTTGCGCGCCAAGGCCGGGCAGCACAAGCAGTCCCTGGCTGCGCTGATGCTGACCTACCCGTCCACGCATGGCGTGTTCGAGGATGCGGTGCGCGACATCTGCGCCGCCGTGCACGACAACGGCGGCCAGGTGTACATGGACGGGGCCAATTTCAACGCGCAGTTAGGGCTGACGAGCCCCGCGGCCATTGGCGCCGATGTCTGCCACCTGAACCTGCACAAGACCTTTGCCATCCCGCACGGCGGCGGCGGGCCAGGCATGGGGCCGATTGCCGTCGCCGCCCATCTCGCTCCGTTCCTGCCCGGGCACGCCCTGGTGCCGACCGGCGGCGCGTCGGCCATCCACGCGATCGCGGGGGCGCCGTGGGGCAGCGCCAACATCCTGCTGATCTCGTACGCATACATCTGCATGCTGGGCGGCCCAGGCCTGACGCAAGCCACGCGGTACGCGATCCTGAACGCCAACTACATCAAGTCGCGCCTCGAGCGCCACTACCCGGTGCTGTACACCAACGCGCAGGGCCGCGTGGCGCACGAGATGATCTTCGACATGCGGGCGTTCAAGGCGCACGGGATCGAGGAAGGAGACATCGCCAAGCGGCTCATGGACTACGGCTTCCACGCGCCGACCGTGTCGTTCCCGGTGCCCGGGACCCTGATGGTGGAGCCCACGGAAAGCGAGCCAAAAGAAGAGCTCGACCGGTTCTGCGACGCCATGATCGCAATTCGAAAGGAAATCCAGGACGTGATCGACGGCAAGGCCGACCCCGCGGACAACGTCCTGAAGCACGCGCCGCACACGATGTACGAAGCGTCGAAGGACACGTGGTCGCATCCCTACACGCGCGAGCAGGCGGTGTTCCCGCTGCCGTTCGTGCGGGCCAACAAGTTCTGGCCGAGCGTCGGGCGAATCGACAACCCCTACGGCGACCGCCACCTCACGTGCTCGTGCCCGCCGATGGAGGCGTACGGAGAGTAGCTACGGGCGTGCCGTCATCTGGTGCGCCCGCGTGCGGTAAGCGGCGATCAGTTTGAGCGTGATCGGCCCCGGTCGGCCGCTGGCGATGACCCGGTCATCCACGCGGGTGATCGGGACGATCTCGCGCGTGGTGCTGGTCAGGAACATCTCGTCGGCCGCAAACACGTCCTCGTCGAGCAGCACGGCGTCCTCGACCGGGACGCTGGCGTCTGCGGCCACGGCCATGATGAACGCCCGCGTGATGCCCGCCAGCAGGCCCTCGGCCAGCCGCGGCGTTCGGGCCACGCCGTTCTTCACGATGAACAGGTTCGACTGCGAACACTCCGCGATGTCACCCCGGTAATTGCGCAGGACCGCCTCGAACGCTCCCTTGCGCAACGCTTCCTGCATGGCCAGGGCATTGTTCAGCAGGTTGTTCGACTTGATCAGGGGATTCACCGAACCCGGGTGATTCCGCACCACCGACACCAGTGACACCTTGACGCCGTGTTCGTAGGCCGCCGGCGGCGGTGGCGTCAGCTTCTTGACGATAATCACGAACGATGACTTCGGCGACCCCGCGGGATTGTAGGACCCGTCGCCCAGACCTCGCGTGACGAGGAGGCGCACGTACAAATCCGCCGTCGGTTCGATCGCGCCCGGGCCCTTCACCCACGCGGCCATCGTCTCGCGAATCGTCTCCTCGATTTCCGCTTCGTCCATCGGCAGGGGGAGCGCAATCATGCTGGCCGATGTCCGGAGCCGTGCCAGGTGCTCCGTCAGCAGGAACAGTTCGCCATTGTAGGTGCGAACCACTTCGTAGACGCCTTCACCAAACAGGAACCCGTGGTCGAAGACCGAGATATGCGCGTCTCTCTCGTCGGAGATACGGCCATTCACGTATGCAACGGCGGTCATGCCTCAACTCCATGTGTCAGGGGAAACCCACGCCTGCGCGGGAGGGGCGAACAAGAGTACGGTACCTCTTGTGGTAGAGTGCGCGCAAGACAGCGTGCGCCGCCTTCTGCCACGCTGCGCCCCAACGGAGAGCGCCATGCGCGTACTTAGCGCCAGCCAGATGCGAGAGGCCGACCGGCGGACGATCGAGGACATCGGCATCCCGTCGATCGTCCTCATGGAGAACGCCGGCCGGCAGGTCGTGGCCGCCGTGGAATCCCTGCTGGGCGACACGGCCGATCGGCAGGTCTCGGTCCTGGCTGGACGCGGCAACAACGGCGGCGACGGCTTCGTGGTGGCGCGCGTCCTGGCCGCGCGCGCCTGTGGCGTCCTCGTCTGCCTGGTGGGCCAGCGCAGCGATGTCCGCGGCGATGCCCGCCTCAACCTCGAGGTGCTCGAGCGCCTTGGGATTGCCGTGGCCCAGGTGGTGGATGACGAGTCGTGGCAGCGCGTTGCGCCCGATGTGATGGCGTCTGACGTGGTCGTGGACGCCATCTTCGGCACCGGCTTGTCGTCGCCCGTCTCCGGCGTCGTGGAGACGATCGCTGACGACCTGAATGCCTGCGATATTCCCGTGATCGCCGTCGACCTGCCGAGCGGGCTGTCCGCGGACTCCGGGGTCGTCATCGGTCCTGTGATCGCGGCGGCGGTCACGGTGACGCTGGGCGCGCTCAAACTCCCCCTGGTGTGCGCGCCGGCCGAATCGCTCGCCGGATCGCTGGTGGTCGCAGACATCGGCATTCCCGGGTCGGTGATGGCGTCGATTGAGGGCCCGCGCATCGAGTTCGTCGTGCCGGCCGAGGCACGCGCCCTGCTACCCGAACGCGAACTCGATTCGCACAAAGGCGTGTTCGGACACGTCTGCCTCGTGGCGGGCTCGCCCGGCAAGACGGGCGCCGCGTATCTCGGCGGCATGGCCGCGCTGCGGAGCGGCGCCGGACTATCGACCGTGGCGACGCCGTCGTCCGTTCAGGCTGTCGTGGCGGCGCTCGGCGCCGAGTACATGACGCTGGCGCTGCCGGAGGATGCCGACGGCCGCGCCACCGCCCTCGGCACAGGCGCCCTTCTGGCGGGGGGATTCGACGTCGTGGCTGCTGGCCCGGGTGTTGGGACCGGCCCGCCGCAGCGCGACCTGATTGAGAACCTCATCAAGCGAACCACGTGCCCGCTGGTGCTGGACGCGGATGCGCTGTCCGTTCTCGCTGCGTCCTCGGAAGGGTCATTCCGTGCGCGTGAGGGACAGACCATCGTCGTGACCCCACACCCGGGCGAGATGGCTCGCCTGGTTGGCCGAACCGTGGCCGAGGTCCAGGCCAATCGCATCGACGTCGCGGTCCGCTACGCGCAGAGCCACAACGTCATCGTGGTCTTGAAGGGACACCGCACGCTCGTCGCCGCCCCCGACGGCCGGGTCTTCATCAACTCGACGGGAAACCCGGGCATGGCAACCGGGGGCAGCGGCGATGTGCTGACTGGCGCGATTGCGGCCTGGCTGGCCCAATTGGCGGAACCCATCGATGCGTGTGTGCTCGCCGTCTACCTGCACGGTCTGGCAGGGGACCTGGCGGCTCGTCGCCGGGGTGAAGCCGGCCTCACGTCGGGAGACATCCTCAAACACCTGGGGGAGGCGGAGCGCCACCTCGCGTCGGGCGGACGCCGCGCCGCGCCGGGCCGCACCGAATCCGATCAGGTATGACCGAGGAGTTCCTCAGCCACTCTGAAGCGGAGACATCGCGACTGGGCGGACAACTGGCCTCCGGCCTCGAGCCCGGGGCGATCGTCCTGCTTCGCGGGGATCTCGGGGCCGGCAAGACGGCCTTCGTTCGAGGGATGGCCGGAGCCGTCGGCGTTCCCGAAGACGAAGTGAGCAGCCCGACGTTTACCCTCGTCCAGGAATACCGCGGCCGCCTGCGTCTCTATCACGTCGACCTCTACCGCGTCGCGAGCGCCGCCGAAGCAGACGACCTGGGACTCGATGAGCTGTCCGCGTCCGGCATCCTCGCCATCGAATGGGCCGAGAAGCTCGCGCGTGTGCCGGCCGGCGGGATTGACGTACTCATCGAAGACCTGGGTGGGGACGCGAGGCGGATCAGAATCAGTAGGGGATAATAGGGAACAGGGAACAGGGGAAAGGGGAAAGGGGAAAGGCGAAAGGGAAGGACGACCGTGGAGGAACGGAGAGACGTGCTGGCGCGCCGGCATTGGTTTTCCGTTCCCGCTTTGCCCTCTCCCCTTTGCCCTTTCGCCTACTCTGATCGGTAGTTGGGCGCTTCCTTCGTGATCACCACGTCGTGCACGTGTCCCTCGCGCACGCCAGCAGGGGTGACCCGGATCATCCGCGCACGTTCCTGGAGCACCGCCACGGTGCCGCAGCCCACATAGCCCATGCCAGCCTTGAGGCCGCCGACCAGTTGATGGAGGACTCCGGCCACGGTGCCGCGATGCGGAACCCGGCCCTCGATCCCCTCCGGCACGAGCTTCTCCGAGGCGCCCGCGGCCTCGAGGTCGAATTCGTCCTGGAAGTAGCGGTCACGCGCCCCCTTGCGCATGGCGCCGATCGATCCCATGCCCCGGTATTCCTTGAAGCTCCGCCCCTGGTAGAGCACCACTTCACCCGGGCTCTCGTCCGTGCCCGCCAGCAAGCTGCCAATCATCACGCAGCTGGCGCCGGCGGCCATCGCCTTGGTCATATCCCCCGAGTACCGGATGCCGCCGTCCGCGATAATGGGCACGCCCGCCGCCTTGCCCACGGGAGCGCAATCGAGGATCGCCGAAATCATCGGTACGCCGATGCCGGCGATGACACGCGTCGTACAGATTGAGCCGGCGCCGATGCCGACCTTGACCGCGTCCACGCCGAGGTCGATCAGGTCCTTGGTGGCCTGGCCGGTCGCCACGTTGCCGGCCACCAGGTCGACGTCGGGGTAGAGCCCCCGCAGTTCCTTCACGATGTCCATCACCTTCTGGGCGTGCCCGTGCGCGGTGTCCACGACGAGCACGTCCACGTGGGCCGCCACCAGGGCGGCCGCACGGTCCATCGTGTCCTTCCCGACGCCCACCGCGGCGCCCACGCGCAGCCGGCCCAGCCCGTCCTTGCTCGCGAGCGGGTACTTGATCACCTTCTGGATGTCCTTGACGGTGATCAGACCCTTCAGCCGGTACTCGCGGTCCACCACGAGCAGCTTCTCCACCTTGTGCCGGTGGAGGATTTCGCGGGCCTCGTCGAGGGTCGTCCCGACGGGCACCGTGATCAGGTTCTCCTTCGTCATGACGGCGGAAATCGGCCGGTCGACGACGGTCTCGAACCGGAGGTCGCGGTTGGTCAGGATGCCGACGAGCTTGCCTTCCTTCGACCCATCCTCGGTGATCGGCACGCCCGAGATCCGGTACTTGGTCATCAGGGCGAGCGCTTCGTGGATCTTGTGAACGGGGGAGAGCGTGATCGGATTAACGATCATGCCGCTCTCCGATCGCTTGACGCGGTCAACCTCGGATGCCTGTTCCTCGACGGACAGGTTCTTGTGGATGATGCCGAGGCCGCCGTGCTGCGCCATCGCGATGGCAAGCCGGGACTCGGTGACCGTGTCCATCGCCGCGCTCGACACGGGCACGTTCAGCCGGATGTTGCGCGTGATGCGCGTGCTGACATCGACCTGATTCGGCAGGACCTGCGAATGCCACGGGATGAGCAGAACGTCGTCGAACGTGAGCGCCGTCGGAGGCTCGTTCCCCGCCTGCATCATGGCCGCCGTCACCGAATTCAAGTCCATGCCGTTGCCTCCTTGGTGGCCGCAGCAGGGCGGCCCGGTTCATCTCAGGCCTGCGCGCCGTGGCACTTCTTGTATTTCTTGCCGCTCCCGCACGGGCACGGGTCGTTGCGGCCCACCTTGGGCTCGTCCCGGCGGACCGTGACGACGGGCGCGTCGTCGCCGCCCGTCCGCGCGGGCGTGGGTGCGTCGCCGGGCGCCGAGCCCCCGCCGCCCTGCGCAAAGAAGCCCGTGTTCCCGCTGGGGGCGTTCAGGGTCAGGGGCGTGGCCCGGCGGGCCGCCGGACGGCGAATCTCGCCGCCGCCCTCGTCCGAGGCCACCGGCCGCAACCAGAACATGTACTGGACGGTCTCATCATCGATTCGTCCCTTCATGTCCTGGAAGAGCGCGAAGCTCTCCTTCTTGTACTCCACCAGCGGGTCGCGCTGGCCGTAGCCGCGCAGGCCGATGCCTTCCTTCAGGTGGTCGAGGCTGTAGAGGTGATCCTTCCACTGCGTATCGACGATCTGGAGCATGATGTCGCGTTCGACGCGCCGCAGCAGCTCATCGCCGATGCTGGACACCTTGTCGGTGTACTTCGCCTCGATGCGCTCCCACAGCGTATCGCGCATCTGGCCGGCCGTCTGGCCCTCAAAGTGCATCGCCCCCAGGTCGGCGCCCTCGACGGCAAACGTCCGCGCGGCCTCGCGCTTGAGCGCCTCCAGGTCCCACGTTTCCGGGTCCTGTCCTTCTGGGCAGTAGGTGTCGATGAACCCGTCCAGGAGGTCCTCCGCCATCCGCAGCAGATACGCGCGCGTATCCACCGGGTCGCCGTCCTCTTCGACGCGGACGCGGCCTTCG
>Ga0334722_10003755_pt1 | contig 16176 bp, 14 predicted proteins | sample C3_bottom_MG_FD_207210 | JGI IMG/M metagenome (GOLD analysis project Ga0334722, IMG submission 207210) | Sediment microbial communities from Yellowstone Lake, YNP, Wyoming, USA - C3_bottom | ecosystem: Environmental > Aquatic > Freshwater > Lake > Sediment | place: USA: Wyoming | collected...
GCTGGATTGCCATTCCATCCTTTTTCAACCGGGAAGGACACCGCATTTGCAGCATTATTGCTGGTTGTGCTTGTCGTCCTGGCGGTTTATGTGGGTGCGGAACTGGAGGCTCCTTCGGACCCCACCGACACCACCTACAATCCCCGGCCGGAGTGGTATTTCCTGTTCCTTTTCCAGGCCTTGAAATATTTTCCCGGCAACCTGGAAGCGTTGGCGGCAATTGTACTCCCAGGGGTGGTGGCCGCCTTCCTATTTGCCCTGCCTTTCATCGACCGTTCCCCTTTTCGCACCATCTCCCGGCGTCCCCTGCTGACCGGCGCCGGTGTGCTGGGGATTGCGTTGATTGGGTGGCTTTCGTATGCCGGGGCGCGGGCGCCCCTGACCAATCCCCAGGTTAAAAGGGACCCATTGCTGGTTGAAGGCCGCCAATTGTACGAAAAATTGCGCTGCGGATACTGCCATTCCATCAGGGGACTGGGCGGGAAAACGGGTCCGGACCTGGCCCAGATGGCCCGGGGCCGGGATTCGGAATGGCTGACCAAGCACCTTTTTGACCCGAAACAAATGGTTCCGGGAAGCACCATGCCGTCATTCAAACTGCTGGAGGATGAGGCGGGCGCCCTGGTGGCGTTCATTATGAGCCTCAACGAGGCGGTGACATATTCTGCCAACGCGCCCAAGCTTTTTGAACAACACTGCGCCTCCTGCCATTCGATACGCGGGAAGGGCGGGAATACCGGTCCGGACCTGTCGCAGGTGGGGGTTTACCGCGAAGCGGCGTGGATAGCCGGATATGTTTCCGATCCCTCCTCCTTTAACCATGATGCCGCGATGCCGGGATTCAAGGGGGAAATCCAGAAGGCTGATATCGAGGATTTGTCCAGGTACCTCGTGGCCCAGCGTGCTACCCATAAGTGACGCCCGGGAACAGCTGATACCGGTTATGGCGAACCGCATCTGGAGAAAGCTCGGAAGTCCCAGCCTGTTTTTCTACATCGCCGGGCTGTTGCTGGCCGCCTGCGTGGCCGGCGGGGTAATCCCGCAGGGCGAGGACATCCAGGGGATGGCGGGGAAGTGGGGCCAGATGGCCGTCCACCTGGTCATCCTGACTGGGTTGAATGAGGTTTTTTCCCAGTGGTGGTTCAGCGCGCTCCTCGCCCTCCTCTTCCTTAACCTCCTGTTCTGTTCCCTCCAGCGCTGGAAGACCCTGCACCTGGGCATCTGGATTTCCCATGCCGGCATGCTGGTCGTCCTGCTGGGCGGGCTGGTCAGCGTGTTCCTCGGGGAGCGGGGCCAGGTCGGCCTGGAGAAGGGGGTTCCCGTTTCCATGGCGCAGGGGCGCCACGGGGAGATCAAACTGCCCTTCGCCCTTAAGCTCACGGATTTCCGGATTGAATACCACCGGGAGGCCGGGCACACCCTGACCATGGTGAAAGACGGGGCGGAGACCCAGGTCCAGTTGAAGCAGGACATCGAAGTTCCGCTCGCGGGCGACCTGTTCGTGCGCCTGCGCCAGGCCTTTCCCGACCTGGCCATGACGGCGGAAGGGCCGGTCAACCGCTCCCAGACGCCCAACAACCCGGCCATCCAGGTCGAGGTGCGCCAGGGGGTTAAGGTCAGGAAGATCTGGATTTTCGAGAACTATCCGCTGTTTTACCAGCAGCACCAGGATGCGGGCATGAAGATGCTCCCGGAACTTTATTACGCCTACTCCCAGCCCATGATCCGCCAGTATGTCTCGACCGTGGAGGTTCAGGAGGGCGGGAAGAAGGTCGCTGACGCGGTCCTGCAGGTAAACAAGCCGTTCAAGTGGCGCGGGATAAAATTGTTCCAGTCGGGATACGACCTGTCGCACGGGACGGTTTCCATATTGCAGGCCAGCCGGGACCCCGGCGTGCCGCTTGTTTACCTCGGATTCCTGATCCTGCCGCTCGGAATACTATGGACGCTGATAAGGAGGTCTGGTTCATGATTGCACGCGAAGGATTGTGGCTGAATGTGGGGCTGGTTTTTGCCGGGTTGTCATTCCTCACCGGGCTTTTTGGGCTGGTTCGCGGCCGGGAGCGGACCTCGATTTCCCGCCTGCTGATGGGGGTGTCGGGAGTGGCCCTGCTGGGCGCCTGGATTTTGCGCTGGCGCAGCGCCGGCCATGTTCCGCTGGCCAACCAGTATGAATCCATGGTGTTCCTCGCCCTGGGCACGGCCTGGGCCTCGGTATTCGCCGGCCAGGGGCGTTCCTGGGTTTCGATGGTTTCCGGGGTTGGCGTAGCCGTACTGCTGGGCGTAGCGGCGCTTCTGCACGCGCCGGTGGAGCCGCTGGTGCCCGCCCTCCAGTCCAACTGGCTCCTGATCCATGTTTCCATCACCATGCTTTCCTATGTGGCGTTTGTCCTGGCCGCCATCTCCTCCGCCTGGCTCCTGCTCCGCAAGGGGAAGAAGGGGAAGGGTAGTCCTTCTGACCTGGATTTGGACGGATTCAGTTACCGCACGGTCGGGGTGGGTTTCCTGCTTCTGGCTCTGGGGATTGCCACTGGCGCCGTCTGGGCCAACGAGGCCTGGGGAACCTGGTGGTCGTGGGATCCCAAGGAAACCTGGGCGCTTATCACCTGGATCGCCTACGCGGTTACCCTGCACCTGCGCCGCTCCCGCGGATGGCGGATGCGTAAGTTCGCCTGGCTCTGCCTGGCCGGCCTGGCCTGCGTGGCCTTCACCTATTTCGGGGTGAATTACCTCCTGTCCGGCCTGCACAGCTATGCGGGGTAACAGGGCGGTTGCCGGGGCTGCCATTCTGGCTCTGGGCTTTGGCCTTTCAGCCGCCGCATCCGCCGTCGGCTCCAAACCGCACGGTCCCATCCTGACTTTCGATGAAAAATTCGTCCGGCAATACCGGGAAAAAGCCGTGCAGATGGGGATGGCGCCATATTCCCATGCCCCGGTCCGCGCGGGCAATTGCGGCGCCTGCCATGCGAGCCTCGATAAACCCAAGACCCTGAAAGCGGTTGGGGGAAAACTCTGCGCGGGTTGCCACCCGGAATCGCTCAAATACGGGAAAAGGCCCGTCGTGCATGCCGCCTACGGGGACGGGGACTGCTCAACCTGCCATGACCCCCACGGGTCGGGCCACCCGGGCCTGCTTCCCGACGAGGTGAACGCCTTCTGCCTAACCTGCCACCAGGCGGATGCGGAGGCGGTCGTGAAGTCGCACAGGGGAATCGTGGTAGAACGGGCGGAATGCACCGAGTGCCACGACGGCCATTCCTCAGAAAAGAAGAAGCTGGTCTCGGACCGCCCCGCGCATCCGCCGTTTGAGGGCGAGTGCACGGCCTGCCATGCGGCGCCAATCGGGGGCAAGGTCAGGCTGGTTGGGAAGGCCAAGGACATCTGCGGGCCCTGCCATCCAGACATTTTTGAGGGGAAAGCGGCGCATGCCCATCCGCCGTTCGCGGCGGGGGAGTGCTGGAGATGCCATTCTCCGCATGTTTCCAATGGCCGCAAGATGTTGAAAGGGAGGTTGTCGCGGATTTGCCGGGCCTGCCATACGACGATTCCCGACCGCGGCCATCCGGTGGTCAATCACCGGATTGAGATCGTGAATGCGAAGGGTGAGGTGGTTCTGGACTGCGCCGGGTGCCACACCCCGCATGGCGGGGAAAACCTGAAATTACTGCAAAAACCAAGGGGGGAAATATGCCGGAAATGTCATCCAAATTAGCCGGAGGCCTCGTATTGGCGACATTGCTGGCCATCATTTCGCCGTTGCCGGCCCGTTCCGCGGGGGATTCGGCGACGGTCTCGGCCGATTCCCGGCCCGTGAAGGCCACCGGTAATCAGCCGGCCGGGGCCGTCCGGACGGGCGCTGAAGAGCCGGACCTCGTGTTTCCGCCGCCTCCGGACGCCCCCCGCATCAGGTATCTCTACAGCCTGGCCCGCTACCGGGACATGGGATTTCCGGAACGCGGGTTCTTCGGGAAAATACTGGATTTTTTCACCGGGAAGAAAATCCCCGAGGGGCTGGCCCTGGTGCGTCCGTATGGGGTCTGCGCCGTGGGCGACCGGATTTATGTCGCCGATACCGAGGGTTCCGCCGTGGTGGTTTTTGACCTGGCAAAAAAGACCATAACCCGGTTCGGGGGAAACCTGGCGGGCCGCCTGTTGGGCCCCATCAGCGTGGTTTCCGACGGCAATGGCAGGTTGTTTGTCAGCGACTCCATGCAGAAGCTGGTTAATGCCTATGACCTGGAAGGAAAATTCCTTTTCCAGTGTTCCGCTGCCGGTGAACTGGACCGGCCGACCGGTCTGGCCTGGGACTCCGCCAGGAACCGCCTCCTGGTCGTTGATTCCGGTGGAAAGAAAGTGGTGGCATTCGGTCCGGATGGCAGGATGCAGGCCGCTTATTCCTTCAGTGGGGCCGGTCCGGGGCACCTGGTCGCCCCGGTCAATATCACCCTGGGCCCGGGCGGGGAGATGTATATCACCGATCCGGTCATATGCGGGGTGTCGGTGTATTCCCCGGAGGGAAAATTCGACCGCAAATGGGGCGAATGCGGCGATGTGGCCGGGTATTTCGCCCGGCCCCGCGGGGTGGCGCTGGACAGCGAGGGGAATGTTTATGTGGTTGACGCCCTGTTCAATGCGGTCCAGATATTCAATCCCAGCGGAAAACTGCTGTTGTTTTTCGGGGCGGACGGCCGGGAGCCGGGGGCCTTCCACCTGCCCGCCGGCATATTCATCGACAGGCAGGACCGGATTTTTGTGGTCGATTCCGGCAACAACCGGGTCCAGGTTTTCCAGTATCTCAAGGCAAAATAACCGGGAGTTTCCGGCATGGCCCCAATTCCCGGATATACCATATATTAACAGTCAAATAAGGTATTAATCAGGCCTGTTTTACAGCCCGGCGACAATCATTACCATTGACATAAGGTAGTGGCGTTTATATACTTTTGGTATCCGTGGAGGGGTTACGGTCGGCGCGGACTCAACAAACAAGGAACAGGAGGTCAGTATGTCACAACGCGCAGTTGCAATATCAATACTGGGTGCTGCGGTATTTTATGCCGCAGTTTCAGTGGCGGCGATAAACGGGTCGAAACACGATTTTACTACCGGTGGAACAGGTGCGATCAAGGATGCGTCGATAACCGACACCTGCGGGACCTGCCATGTTCCCCATAAGCCCCTGCAGAATGTCCCCCTCTGGGCCCATGCGCTGAGCGTCCAGACTTTTAACCTCTACAACAAGAACACCGATTATGCCGGCGGAGTGGCGAAGAATCTCGCCTATGACGCCGACCCGGCTACGCTGACTGGGACGGTTTCCGACGCCTGCCTTTCCTGCCATGACGGCACAGTGAATGTAATCACGACTCTCAAAATGACCAGCGGGATGGGCGGATACATGATGTGGGATAACGGCGCGGCGGTTGGCGGACCGGGCGCCTCGACTACCGGACTCAAAGGCAGCCATCCGATCGGCGTGAATTATGTGACCATCCGGGCTGCTGATGGCGCGGGGTACAAGGATCCGGCCACCTTCACCAATGTCTCGATTCCCGGAAGCAAGGTGCAGTGCAACTCCTGCCATGACGCCCATAACAAGGCCGGGACGGTCAAGATGCTGGTCGCCACCAATGCGAACAGCGCCCTCTGCATAGAGTGCCACAACAAATAGGCTGACAACAGGATTGTCCGAGGCGTTTCCCGGAGGCGTTGCCAAGGGGTAAACTTAAGGACAAGGATATGGTTAAAGTTATTGACCTCCATCGGGGACCCCGGCAACGGGGTCCCCGAATTCCTTTTAAGGCCTGCCGGCCCGGCCGGTCTGCGGCTGTCGCTGTCTTCGCGTTATTACTGGCGGTCTCCGGCTTTCCGGTGAGGGTGTATGCGGGGCTGGTATGGCCCCAGCCTCCGGCCGAGGCGCGAATCGCCTTTGAGGGCGCATATCCCCGCGCTATCGAGCCGGAGAAAAGCCCCGGCTCCTCATTCCTTTTGCGCGCATTCAGGTTCATTGTCGGACTGGGGTCCGGTTCCGGGCCTGATCGGGCCGCGTTGGTCCGGCCAACTGGGGTGTTTGTCCGGAACGGGAATGTGTATGTGGCGGATTCCGGGCGGCGGGTAGTGGTCAAGTTCAGCCCCGGCGGCAGGCATACTGATATAGGGCCAAAAGGGTCGAAAAGAATGTCGGCTCCGGTGGGCGTGGTGGTGTCTCCCGACGGGCGCATTTTTGTCAGCGACCCGCCGGCGGGTGCCGTCTTCATCTTTGATTCGAAGGGCCGATCGCAGGGCCAGCTGGAATCCCGGTCGTCCATGCAAAGGCCGACCGGAATGGCGCTGGATGAGTCGCGGGGCCATTTGTGGGTGGCGGACACCGGTTCCCACTGTGTCAGGTGCTTTTCGCTGGACGGAAAGCCGGTCCTGACGCTGGGAAAACGGGGAAAGGGAAACGGGGAATTCAATTTTCCCGGTTATATCTGGGTGGACCAGGCTACGGGTGAATTGTATGTGTGCGATGCCATGAACTTCCGGGTCCAGACATTCGGGCCGAATGGGGCTTTTCATAAGTCCATCGGGAAAGTCGGCGACCAGCCCGGATACCTCGCCCGGCCCCGGGGCCTGTGCCGGGACTCGGACGGGAACCTGTATGTGGTGGATGCGGCCATGGAGACGGTCCAGATTCTGGACAGCCAGGGCCAGCTCCTGCTCTGGTTCGGCCTGGCGGGAAGCGACGAGGGGGATTTCAACCTGCCAAGCGGGATATATTGCGGCCCCGATGACCGGCTCTATGTGGCCGATACCTATAATGGCCGGGTGCAGGTTTTCAAATACATCAAGAAAGGGCAGGGGATATGACAATAATGGCGTTTGTCCGGGCCGGGCTGGTTGTCGCCGCCGTGATCCCGGGACCCGTCCGGGCGCTGTCGGTTGTCGACTCCAAGCATGACCTGTCCGCTTCGTCACTGGGTGGCGGGGTCCATGCCCAGGCCGGGCAGACCGACGAAGTCTGTGTCTTCTGCCACACCCCCCACCGGTCCAGTCTGAATGTGCCGCTCTGGAACCACCTCCAGACGGGCGCCGCTTTCACCTTTTATTCTTCCAACAACCTCACCGCCAAGGGCTTCAGCGTGCCGGGGGCGGGGACGCTGACGGGTTCGCGAACGAAATTATGCCTCGGCTGCCATGACGGGGTTACCGCGCTGGGCAGCCTCTATAACATCGGGGGCGCTGCCGGGGTGGTAACGATGACGGGGACGATAGGATCGCTGAACCCCGGCGCCAACCTGGGGACGAACCTCACCGACGACCATCCCGTCCTTTATGACATGGATACGGTGAAGGACACGGAAAGCCTGATTCCGGGGGCCGCCGACGCCGTTAAGGTCTATAACGGCACGAACCGGGTGGAGTGCACCTCCTGCCACAATCCGCATGACCCGGGAACCAAGGCGGCGCAGACCTGGCCGTTCCTGGTGAAGGCGAATACGGATGCGGCTATCTGCAAGTCCTGCCATGCCAAGACCGGTTTTTCGACCGCCATCCATGACACCTCCACCGTGGCTTATACCCCCTCGGGATATTACGCGGGGTATCCGGCCACCACGGTGGGGGCGTGGGCCTGCCGCAGTTGCCATAAGATGCACGGAGCCAACATAACGCCGGCGAACCAGCGGTATCTTCTGGCCGGGGCGGAGGAGAACACCTGCTTCGCCTGCCACGGGTCGACCCCGCTGGCCGGCACCCCGAACATCCAGACTCCCATGGGACGGGCCTCGCACCACACCACCACGACCGTTTCCGGCGTCCACCTCAATCCGGAGACCGACGCCACCAACCTGGGCAGCGCAAAAAGGCATGCGGAATGCCAGGACTGCCACGACCCGCACAAGATGCAGGCCCGGGTGGGAAGCGTAACATACCCCGAATTTAAAAACCCCCCCAGCAACCTGATAATGGAAAACCTTATCGGGTCGTGGGGCGTTAATCCCACCTGGACCGGGATTCCCATAGGCAGTTCCCCCACGGTTTATACCGTTATCCCTTCCATGACCACGGCGGACCAGGAATACAAGTTGTGCATGAAATGCCATTCTTCCTACACCACCCAGGCGGTGGCGGCATCCAATGTGGCGCCGGACTTCAATCCGGCGCAAGGAAACAAGCATCCAGTCTGGGGGGCGGGAGCCAATACCTATTGCACGGCCACCACCATGGTGCCGCCGTGGAATGCCGGGAACACCCATAGCACAATGAGGTGTTCCGACTGCCACGGTTCGGCCAGCCTAACGGATGCATATGGCCCCCATGGCTCGGCACAGGCCAGGATATTGAAGGACAGCCTGATAGCCATCTCGTATGGCGGAACATACGCCACCCCTTTCTGCCTGAAATGCCATGCCCAGGCCGTTTACGCCGGTGGAAGCAGTAATTTGTCGAATTTTGCCGACCATCCCGGCGCCCGCGGCAATCATAGCCTTGCCCCCGGCGCGCAGGGTGCTTCGACTTATGGCGGATGCCTGATCTGCCATGGCAATTTCACGCCGAGGGGGTTTCATGGGGAATCTTATAATTGGGCGGCCACTGCCAAGACATTGGCGTCAACATCGGCGCACTTTATGACCAACCGGACCAATTTTACCGGCTGGGAGCCGGGAAACTGTTATGCCAACAATGCCGCCGGGTGCAATACATCCCACGACAAGACATATTGACAGGGATTTGAACCGGATTATCGGGCAGAAATACATGTTGTTACAGATGAATTCCGTTCCACCCGCCGCCAGGGCCTGTCGCCTGGGTCCTGATGCGGGGATCCGCCTGCTCCCAGCCATTGGTGGGCAGTTTCCGGCGTGGATAGCCCTGGTTTGCCTGGCCCTGCTGGCCGGCCCGGCCCTGGCCCAGGAACCGTTCCATACGGCGGGGGAAATGCGGTTCGACTATGACAATGTCACGGTCAAACCGGTGGACGGTCCGAGGAAATCCTCGGGAATTTTCGGCCAATCCTACATTTTCAGCGTGGGTGGACCCCTCATGAGCGAGAATCTGGGCTCCGCCCAGGCGGTTTTCACCCATACCCGGGGAGAGAACCTAGCCCAGGTTGTCGACGGCAAGGGTTCGGGCGGGTTCCAGACCACGGGGATGAACCTGTCCAGCAACCTGCTGAACGGGGATGTAAAAAAATACTTCACGGCGGCGCCCTTCTATGACCGGAAGTCCACCACTGCCGTTTGGGGTGACGCCCCCCGGACCATGATAGACACCACGACGGGGGCAACGGTGGGGATGACCCTGCCGGAACTGCCGTCGGTCAGGGTTACCCACCAGGTTGCCGAACGCACGGGAAAGAACGGGGAGCCGTTTGCCGACGCCCCCGGCACCACCGCGACCAATGTTGCCTCGTTTTATAAGGCCGGCCCGGCTATTTTCGAATACAACCAGGAGAGGCATACGACTGCCGCGGCCGGCGCATACCCCGAGTCGGGGCAGGATGTGGTAACCGCCCGGGCCGCCCTGGAGGAGCCGAACCTCAATCGGGCGGGTGTCAGGGGTTACAACTCCAGGGTGGAATATTTCGGGGCGGGGAACCGGGGTCCGGTCGCCGGCCCCGTGCAGAGGCGCCTGTCCCAATCCGGCGGGTTTAATACGGTCGACAGGAAGGTCGGGATAACTACCAACTACCTTTCATATTCGGAGTCGGTCAACCATGACCTGGTCAGGGGAGGGTATTCCGGGTCGCAGGAAACCGCCCTGGTAACCGGCTACCGGGCGACGGGAGTGGACGCCTCCAACCGCATCCAGCACCAGTACGCCCCTCCGGGCAGTCCCTGGATGAACCGGATGGCGGACCGGCAAAACCTTGAGCTGAACGCCAGCGGATTGGATACCCGGTATTCGCTGGTTTCCGAGGAGGGATATGCCTGGAGCGGGGTTCCCGGCTCCGGGATGGACGGCCGGGAGGACCAGCGGGTTTCCCTGAAGCCGGTGAAAAGGGTGGAAACCTGGGTCCAGCAGGCCTATGCCGAGGGCTGGGGCGGGCAAATTCCCAGAAAGAACCGGTTGTTGACGGGCGGCGGCGGGGTTTCCGTGAACCCGGTCGACCCCCTCGATTTGAAGCTGTCTTATGAGCATGCGCGGAACTGGATCGCGGCCGCTGGCCGCCGGGACACCGACCGGGGGACCGGCGAGGCGCGGGTGCGGCCGCTGGACAACCTGGACTTTGGGGCCTCCTATACTTATGAGGTGGACAGCGAGGCCGGTTTTGGAAGCGCTTCCTTGGTAACCGCGACCCTGACATTCGATGCCGGATGGAGTCCCCTCGTGGGCCTGCGGACTGACCTCCTGGCCCAGCAAGTCACCCGCTCCGGAGGGGGATACGGTGGGCGGCGCCCGGCGGATTTTAACCTGACCGGAAAGGCCTCGTATTCCCTTGGAAAGACCACGGCATCCATGCTTTGGGAGAGCAGGGAATTCTCTTCTTCTTCCCCCTATACCCGGATGAGCGCCTCGCTGGCCCGGGCGTTTTAGGCCCCATCACCGGTTTGGCCCGGGCGATTATTCCTGCCTGAGGCGCCAATTACTTCCTGTCAGGCCGGCGCAGTTCCGCGGGGTTAAGGCCAAAGAACGCCATCCCGGGGCTATAATCGGGGTGATTAGGCCGTTTTCGGGGCTGGAATGAGGTCGACGATCGCGGAGGGGGCATGGAAAGGGGGTTTAAGCGGATTCCCGGGAGGGCATCAGTACTATTTCCGTATGAAATAAGGCCTTTTCCCTACTGTTCTGGTAGGATTTCCCCTGTTTTCATACATTACTATACTAATAATGATTGTATTTCCCTCCCCCTATTGGTATTTTCAGGTAATTAGTTTGACCGCGGTCTATATGGCTCTCTGATGGTGGTTCGCAAAATCTGACAGGTGGAGGAACAGCATGAAGAGGACATGGGGGGACAATTCAACTTTGCGGGCCGATGTATTCCGTTTTGGCCCGGCGGCGGCCATCATTTTCCTGGCTGGACTGGTTATCGGCTGTGCCGGCTCGGCAAAAAAGCAGGCGGTCGATGCGAAACCGGTTCAGCAGGCTTCCCAGGCTAAACCGGCCGCGAAAGTGGCCCCGGCGAAACAGGCTGAACTGAAGATGGAAGAGCAGTCGGCCATCTTCAAGAAAGCCAAGTTTGTGCACCAGCCGGTCCAAATGGACCAGTGCAATGCCTGTCACAAGGATCCCGCCAATCCCAAACTCCTCACCAAGAAAGTCCCCGACCTCTGCCTGGGTTGCCACCCAACCCGGGTGGCTGACTTGAAGAAGCAGCACCTGCATCCGCCCTTCGCAGCCGGTGAATGCACCTCCTGCCATGACCCGCATGCCGGGGAAAACCCCCGGAGGCTCATGGCCAGGGGGAATGATGTCTGCTTTACCTGCCACCAGGCCGATGCACCCGAACTGAAGAAGGCCCATATAGGAATAACTTCGTTTACCGCTGCCTGCCTTTCCTGCCACGAGCCGCACGCCTCCGACAGGGAGAAACTGCTCCATACCGGCGATGTCCATTTCCCCTACGAAAAGGGCAACTGCATTGTCTGCCATGCCGACGCCGGGGCTGGTGGAAAGGTGGCCCTTAATGGCGGGGGTGAGAAGATCTGCCTGGTCTGCCACGCCAACCTGGCAAAGGTCGGTGAGGGGGACAAGGTCCATCCGCCGTTCGCCGCCAGGAAGTGCTGGGACTGCCACTGGCCCCATTCAACCCGGGAGCCGGTGCTGATGAAGGCGCCCACGGCCGAGGTTTGCGCCGCCTGCCATCCCGGAATCCCGAAGACCGGACATCCCACCGGTGAGCATCCGAGCTCACGAAAGGGCAAGATGAATCCGCTGAACCCGAACAGGCCGTTCGACTGCGCTTCCTGCCACGAACCCCATCATGGTTCCAATGACAGTTTGTTGAAGGTTAAAAAGGAGGGACTTTGCAAGTCATGCCACGGAAAATAATGAACTTACCAGCGATACTCATTGCCTGCGTGTTGGCTCCGCTAAGCGCCGGGGCGGCAACGCCCGTGGCACCGGCAACCGCGCCTGTGGCGGCCACGGCCAGGGTGGCGGAACCGGTCACCGCGTCCGCACCAGCGGCACCGGCATTGAAGGCAGCGGCACCTTCCTCCGCGTCACCTGCGACGGTTTCGGCCCCCGTATTAGGTGGACCCCGGCATGACGCCCCCCCCTCATTTATGCCAGCCAACCTGGTTCCCGGAATTGAGTCGAAGGAGAACCTGGTGTTCCCGCCCGCCCCGGACGATCCCCGCATCCGGTTCCTGTCCCATTTCCAGAAGCGGGATGATTTCCGGAAGGGCAAGCCCGGACTGTGGTCCCGGTTCGTGGGATTTCTCATGGGCAGGAAAGGGAACGATAATTCCGCCCTTTCCACCCCTTACGGCATCGCTGTTTCCGGAATCCGGGCTTATGTCGCCGATACGGAAAGCGCGGTCGTGGTGGTGTTTGACCTCACCAATGGCAACACCTCAATACTGGGGTCTGACGCCGGCGACCGGCTGGTCAGTCCGGTTGGCCTGGCGGTGGATTCCGACGCCAATGTATATGTAACGGATTCGGGTCAGAATGTGGTGGCGGTGTACGATTCCAAAGGTGCATTCCTCAGGCATATCGGCAAGAGGGGCGACCTCACCAGGCCTACGGGAATAGTTTATGACCCTGCCCGGAAAAGGATTTTGGTGGCCGACACGGGTAATTCCCGGATAGTCGCCTTCAAACTGGATGGAACCCAGGAAGCGGTCATTGGCAAGGCTGGTTCCGGCGAGGGGGCCATGGGCATGCCGGTCAACCTGGCGCTGACCGCCGAAGGGAACATCGTGGTTACGGATCCGCTCCGCTGTGACATCCAGATCTACTCGCCCGACGGCGCCTTCCAGCGCCAGTTCGGCGAGCAGGGGAACACGCCTGGTTATTTCAACCGGCCCCGGGGTGTGGCCGTGGACAGCGACGGAAATATCCATGTGGTGGATGCCATGTTCAGCAATGTCCAGGTGTTCAACCAGAAGGGTGAATTGCTGATGTTCTACGGTGAATTGGGAACGAAGCCCGGGCGTTTCCAGCTTCCCGCCGGCATCTCAATTGACGGGAGCGACCGTATATTCGTAGTGGACGCGCTCAATCACCGGGTCCAGGTTTTCCAGTACCTGAAGAAATCGTAGGAGGATGGGGTGAGGAAATTGGTTAAGCGCGCCGGCATTGGTTTGCTGGTCCTGTGCGCGCTTGCCCCGGCCTGGGTTTCAGCCGGGGACGCGGGGAAGACGGGTGCGAAGGCAGTTGAAACAAAGGGCGAAGCAAAAGCCGTCGAAGTAAAGCCAGAAGTTAAGCCAATAGTTTGGCCCGCCCCGCCCGATGTCACGCGGATCCGATACCTGATGACCCTGCCTTCTGTTATTGAGGCGCCCAAAGTTGTCCCCAAGAACGAGTCTTTCCTGTCCCGTACGGGTAATTTTCTCAAGGGTGTCGGCGCCAAGATCCTGGGGGTGAGCGCCCGATTTGGGGTGGGTGGTTCTCGCGGCGGGAAGGCGCCCCCCCCTCTGCTCCAGCCGACCGGAGTTTGGGTTTCCGGAAAGACCGCCTTTATCGCCGATCTGGGGCTCCGCACGGTGGTGGCCTGCTCCCTGGAGACCGGGATTTGCAAGCCGGTCAGTTTTTCACCCGACCCGGAATTCAAGTCGCCCGTGGGGGTGGCGGTAACCTCCGCCGGAAAATTGTTCGTCAGCGACTCCGTGCTGGGGCGCGTTTTTATGTACGGTCACAACGGCAAATTGCTGGGCGAGCTGGATAAAGAGAAGAAGGTCCTGGTCCGCCCGACCGGTCTGGCCCTGGATGAGGGGCGCAACCGGTTTTATGTTTCGGACACGGGCGCCCATAAAGTGCATGTTTTCACCGTTGATGGGAAATACCTTTCCTCCATGGGGGGGCGGGGCGGGGAAAAGGGCCAGTTCAATTTCCCCACATATATCAGTGTGGAACCCCGCACCGGGCGTCTGCTGGTGTGTGATTCAGCCAATTTCCGCATCCAGATGTTCAGGCCGGACGGGTCTTTTGACGGGATGTTCGGCAGTTCCGGAAACCGGCCGGGTTTTTTGCCCCGTCCGCGCGGCCTGGCCGCCGATTCAGACGGGAATGTCTATTCTGTTGATGGGGCGTTGGATGCGGTCCAGATTTTCAATAAAAAGGGCCAGCTTCTCCTGTATTTCGGTTCCAGCGGGTCTGAACACGGTAATTTCACGCTCCCGGGCGGGATATTCATCGACGGCCAGAACCGGGTGTATGTGGCGGACACCCAGAACGCCCGGATTGAGGTGTTTGAGTACCTTACCGGGAGGGGCAAATGAGCGTGGCGGGACATCAGTATCATTTTTGTAATGAAATCGGGCCTTTTACCTACCGTATTAGTAGGATATTAATTGATTACTATACTAATAATGATTGAATTCAGGCTTTCCAGGGGGTATCTTCATATGGGCAACATGACTCCGGTCTATATTTCTATTTGACGGCGGTTTGTAAATGCAAAAAGTGGAGGAAGGCATGAAAAGGACAAGGATTCTCGCATATGCGCTGTTGGCGGCAACTGCGGTACTGGCCGGAAGTGCGGTGGCCGGCATCCAGGGGACCAAGCACGATTTCACCAGCACCGGGGATATGAACGGAAAGGCTTACAACAAGACCACTGATATGTGCGGGCCGTGCCATGTGCCGCATAAGCCGAAACAAAATGTTCCGCTGTGGGCGCACACCCTGACTACCAAGACCTTCGAACTCTATTCCAGCAATCCTGAATATACCGGAGGGCATGCCGCTTCTTACGATGCTTCCCCGGTAAATTTCGAGGGTTCCCGCACCCGCGCCTGCCTGTCATGCCATGACGGCACCGTGGCGGTGGTTACCGGATTGACTTTGTCCAGTGCGGATTCCAGTTGGATGCTGTATTCCAACGGTTCGGCGGTGCCGGCATCGGCCTCCCCGCAAAACGGATTGATGGGAACCCATCCAGTAGGGGTCACCTATAGCCCGACCTGGGCCGGATTCAAGGATATATCCACGGACGCCAGCGTGAAGCTGGAGAACGGAAAGGTGCAGTGCACCTCGTGCCATGCCCCTCACGACAATTCCAACTCATTTTTCCTTGTGAAGTCCGATGACGGCAGTGCGCTTTGCATGACCTGCCACGACAAATAATGTTTCACCATGGTTTTGGAAATGGGATTGATAACAGGACAGCAAAATCTGACATGTGGAGGAATAGCATGAACAGGACCAGGGCAATCGCCTATGCAATGCTGACGGTTTCCATTGTGCTGGCCGGGAGCGCCATTGCCGGCATTCAGGGGACCAAGCACGATTTCACCGCCACCGGAGACCCGACCGGCAAGGCCTACAACAAGACTTCCAACATGTGCGGGCCATGCCATGTCCCCCATAACCCCAAGCTGAGCCTTCCGCTGTGGGCCCGCGCGCAGACCGCCAAGACTTTCGAGCTCTACAAGGACAATGCGGAGTATACGGCCGGCCATGCGGCGTCCTATGATTCTTCGCCGGACAGTTTTACCGGTTCCCGGACCCGCGCTTGCATGTCCTGCCATGACGGTACCATCGCGGTCGTGACCGGCGTATCCCTGGCCGAGACTGATTCGAGCTGGATCATGACCGACAACGGCACGGCCGACCCCGTGGCCACCACACCGCAGTCTGGATTGAAGGGGAGCCACCCGGTTGGCGTAACCTACAGCCCGGCCTGGGCCGGCTACAAGGACATTTCCTCCGAGAAGGACATCAAGCTGGAGCATGGCAAGGTCCAGTGCACCACCTGCCACGGCCCGCATGACAATACCAACAAGCATTTCCTGGTGAAGTCAAACACCAGCAGTGCCATTTGCACGACCTGCCACAGCAAGTAATTGGGCGTGATGTCAGATTCATTATTTGCTGAAGGCTGTCCTGTTAAGACGAGAAGGGGGGGGGTGTCCCGCCCCTTCCCGGTGATGAATAAACTGGAAATAAAAACACAGAGGAAGGTGAAGGCTATGGCAACAAAGTCTTTCTGGAATACCGGTTCTAGTGCGATGCTGGCGGCCTGTCTGCTGGTGGCGGCCACCCGGAATGCGGGGGCATCGTCGGTCATCAATTCGTTCCATG
>Ga0334722_10003756_pt1 | contig 16174 bp, 16 predicted proteins | sample C3_bottom_MG_FD_207210 | JGI IMG/M metagenome (GOLD analysis project Ga0334722, IMG submission 207210) | Sediment microbial communities from Yellowstone Lake, YNP, Wyoming, USA - C3_bottom | ecosystem: Environmental > Aquatic > Freshwater > Lake > Sediment | place: USA: Wyoming | collected...
GCCCTCGGCAATTTGATTGCTGTCAGGCACGGTAGCGGCAAGAAGATCATGGTAGCCGCACATATGGACGAAATCGGCGTGATGGTGACCTACATTGATGAAAATGGTTTTATCCGCTTTACGACGATCGGCGGCGTCGCCGTACACGAGCTTGTATACCGCCGTGTTCAGTTCCGCAGCGGCCTTATCGGCGTGATTGGAGTCGAGAAGCGTGAAAAGACCGGCGAAATCAAACTTGATAAGTTGTTTATCGATATCGGTGCTTGCTCGCGGGCAGAGGCTGAGGCAATGGTCGGAATTGGCGAGAGCGGTGTTTTTGTTGGCGAACTGCGCCTATTGGGCTCTCGGCTGATCGCCAAAGCCTTGGATGACCGGATAGGCTGTTACATTGCGATCAAGGCTCTGCAACAGGCCAAGACGGTAAACGAGATATCAATGGTCTTTACGGTTCAGGAGGAGGTTGGGCTGCGCGGCGCGCGAACGGCGGCCTACGCCTTGGAACCCGATCTGGCGATCGGGGTGGATGTTACGGATACCGGCGATACCCCTAAAGCTCATCACATGGCCATGCGATTAGGAGCCGGTGTGGCGATAAAAGTCTTTGATCGCTCGATAATTGCTCCTCCCAAAATTAAGGAATGGATGGCTAGAGTGGCTGGCGAACGGAACATCACCTACCAGTGGGAAGTCCTTGAATTTGGTGGGACTGACTCCGGTGCTATTCAGCTGGCTAAAGGAGGCATCCTCTCCGGCGGGATCTCCGTTCCCGCACGCTATGTTCACAGTCCTAGCGAAATGCTCGACCAAGGAGATGTAGTGGCGGCAGTAGCACTGCTGCGTGCATTGCTGGAAGATACATCGTTTTGATGCCGCTATCGGAATCTTTTTGGTACTTGACTCATATTGTGAAAGTTGTATACTATAAATTGTTTGTTGTTGCTTTTGGTTGTGCGCCACTAGCTCAGCTGGTAGAGCATCCGACTCTTAATCGGCAGGTCCTGGGTTCGAATCCCCGGTGGCGCACCAAAAACCGTATAATCCTTGTGGGGCAAGCGTTTCAGGGTTTTGAGACACTTGCTCCTTTTATTTTTATGGCATTCCAGAACATCCGACTTTTTTACAAAAATAAAAAGGCTTTTAGGGATGGCAAGGGGTACCGTCAAGAGTTTTTCGCAAATTGGTTTCCGCTTGGTATGAATAGCACGGTTAATTCCTTGTTGACCCCAAATCAAGACTTGACATGGGGGCGGCGGATGCTACCCTCAATTGAGGGATGGGGCTTACCCCAAACGAAGACATCCTATGAGCCACAGCCCTCGACCCATTGAAGCATCCGACGTAGGGACCCATGTCAAGTCTACCCCAGAGTGTTCTTTTAGCCGGCCACAGGATTCGCCTCTTCTTGGTTCATTTCATCGAGATGGGCCATATTCATATAGCGTTTCGTTCCCCAAGCCTTACTGGCTACATGCCGAAGTCTGGCACAGACTAGCATCAGTGCTGAATTACCATCTGGAAAGGTACCAACAACTCGGGTTCTCCGGCGAATTTCTCGATTCAACCTCTCAATGACATTGTTACTACGCAGTTTGGACCAATGAGCATAAGGGAAATCCATATAGCTTAGGGTTTCAAGGATACCCTCCTCAACCTTTTTGGCCGCTTCCTTTAGCTTCATCTCTTGGAGTTTGGTTACGACCGCGGCTGCTTTATCCTTGGCAGCCTTTTTATCCTCCTGGGAGTGAATCGCCTTTAGCATAGCGGACACTTCTTTCATCCTCGAACGAGGAGTCACTGAGAAGATATTCCGGTAAAAATGAACGTTACAGCGCTGAAATTTGGCCTCAGGAAAAGTTTCATTTACGGATTCCAAAAGCCCCAAGCATTTATCACCGACGACTAACTGGACCCCAGATAGTCCCCGCTCTTTTAAACTCTTGAAGAACTCCTGCCAACTGGCCTTGTCTTCTTTCATTCCCTCTGATGCTCCAATCACTTCCCGATAGCCCTCTTCATTGACTGCAATCGCAATCAAGATGGCCACGTTCTCATACTCGCCGCCCCAGTTGCGTTTGAGGTAAATACCGTCTACATAAACGTAAGGATATCGGCCCTGCAAAGGACGGTTACGCCATGTCTCAATGTGCCCATAGACCTTTTTGTTGAGTTGGCTAACTGTTCCAGCAGATACTTTGGTTCCCCACAGTGCCTCAGTAATGTCTTCGACCCTACGAACGGATACACCGGCTAAATACATCTCAATCAAGGCTTCCTCGACGGAACTTTCTCGACGGCGGTATCGCTCAATAATCGCAGTTTCAAAGGCCACACCTTTAAGTTTAGGAACTTTCAACCTGACATTTCCAGAGGTTGTGGTTAGATTCCTTTCGTAATGGCCAGAGCGATACCCCTTGCGCTCCTCTGTGCGCTCGTATCGGCTGGCATTTGTGAGTTCAGCCGCTTCCTGGTCTAATAAGCTGTTAAGAGTCTCCTCGACGCTGTGACGTACTAATTCCTTTAATTCTTGCTTTATAGCGCCTTCATTTAAGTGTATAATTTTGTCAGACATAGTCGCAGCCCCTTTCTTGGTAGATTTGGTGTGGTAACTTTATCTTACCAAGCGGTTGCTTCTATGTCCTTACTTTTTTTAGGACACGATACATATTTGCGAAACTTATTATACCTTATCAATGGTTATCCGCGAATAATCAGAACTAACCATCATTGCAAGTTAAGTTGCCATGCTATAGTTAATTTAGGTGATGGGGCTCACCTTACAACTGCAAGCGCTAATGGCTCCTACTGTTAGGTAGGAGCCATTTTATTTCTCTAACATGCAAGGTGGTTTCTCTAACATGCAAGGTGGTTGCCGACATGGGCTCTCCGCTATTAAACCCCTATCAAAAAAACAGCATCCAGACTACTCTGCGTCGCTTGGAACGCTCTCTGCGAATAATTTTGTCTGCGTTAACTCAAGCGCAAAACGGAGTTCTGCAGAAATTCGATGATGACCTGGAGGCAAACAAAAAAGAAGCCTTGAAACAAGGAATCACTCCCATGCTAGACCTCATACAGTTGTTGTCAGTGCGATTCGAGCTCATACCCGAACCCCAGTCTTTACGCCAAACAATTGCCTCTCTGTTATCCAGCAGTATGGCAGAGTTAGCTGACATTCGTACCGCGTCACTTACACGTTACGGCCAGGTAGAGCGGAAGCGAAAAAGCATAATGGTAACAGTACCAGCAAAGCCCCGTTCACGGCTGAAAACGATTTAGCCCAACTGCGCTCCTGGATAGACCTGTTAGCTGCTTTTCACTAGGTCCTTAGCGACAAGCGGATGCACGATAGTCTCCGGTGACAATAATCACCAGTGTAGACTATCACCTGAGGAGTACATGCTGGTTTTCATCCTTTGATGGTGCCACATTAATGTGGCATTAAGATCTCTCCTGGACATGCGATAGCTCCTCCCAATTTTCCGGAGGAGCTATTGTTTGTGCGTGCTTTCTTCTGTCTTCTATGCCTAGAGCTTCGTTCTACCGTACAATCAGGGCCACATAACTGACAATGAGCAGGGCTACAATGTTGACAACCTTGATCATCGGGTTAATCGCCGGACCGGCCGTATCTTTGGCCGGATCCCCCACTGTATCTCCTGTGACAGCAGCCGCATGAGCAGGGGTTCCTTTGCCGCCATAATGGCCCTCTTCGATATATTTCTTGGCGTTGTCCCAGGCTCCGCCCCCAGCCGTGAGCATGACAGCGAGGAAAAAGCCCGTAATAATAACACCCATCAGCATCCCTCCTAAGGCTTTAGCCCCGAGCAAGAACCCTACCAGCAAGGGAGCAACCACCGGAATCAACCCCGGCAGAACCATTTCCTTTAAGGCCCGTTTGGTCACAATATCGACACAGCGACCGTACTCTGGCCGTGCTTTGCCCTCCATCAGCCCCCCGATTTCCCGGAATTGGCGGCGAACCTCGTTGACCACTTCGTGAGCGGCTTTCCCCACGGCCCCCATGGCTAAAGCACTGAAGATAAACGGCAGGGCCCCGCCAATGAGCAATCCAGCCAAGACCCAAGGGTCTTGAATGGCAAAACTGATCCCGCCCGGCAAGTGAGCAGCTTGCCGAACTTTGTCGATCTCCTGGGTATAAGCAGAGAAAAGCACGATCGCCACCAGGCCGGCTGAACCAATGGCATAACCTTTGGTTACCGCTTTGGTAGTATTGCCCACCGCATCCAGAGGATCCGTAATCGCCCGGACTTCCGCCGGGAGATCGGCCATTTCCGCAATCCCGCCGGCATTGTCCGTAATCGGGCCGTAAGAATCAATCGCTACCACGATGCCCGTCATGGAGAGCATGGCCATGCAGGCGATGCCCACGCCATAGACGCCGCCAATGACATAAGAGACAAGAATCCCGGCCACAATGGTAAATACCGGCCAAATGCTGGCCTCCATGGCCATAGCTAAACCGGTGATAATATTCGTGGCATGTCCGGATTGGGAAGCCTGGGCGATAGCCCGGACCGGGCGGAAACGTTTCGATGTGTAATAGTCAGTGATAAAGACGATCACCATCGTCACCGCCACCCCCACCAGAGCAGCCCAAAACAGCGTGCTCTGGCCGAAAATAGCGGTGGTTGCCGGGTAGAAGCCGATTAAAGAGAGGATAGCCGAAGCAAAGAGACCTTTATACAAGGCCGTCATAATTTCCTGCTGCGGAGCCAGCCGCACGAAAAATGTCCCGATCATGGTGGCGATGATCGCGATGGCACCGAGAATCAGGGGATAGATCATATAGCCCGGCTGACCGTGGAAATAGATTTCGCCGAGGAGCATCGCCCCAATGGTGGTGATGGCATAGGTCTCAAACAGGTCGGCAGCCATGCCGGCACAATCACCCACATTATCCCCCACATTGTCCGCAATAACGGCCGGATTGCGGGGATCATCTTCGGGAATACCCGCCTCAACTTTACCGACGAGGTCAGCGCCCACATCCGCACTCTTGGTATAGATGCCCCCACCCAAACGGGCAAACACACTGATCAGACTCGCCCCGAAACCTAATCCGACCAAGGAATCAGGGTTATGAAAAACCGTGTACATCCCGGCTACACCTAACAGACCCAAGCTTACGCACATCAAGCCGGTAACCGCCCCGCCTTTAAAAGCGACCAAGAGGGCATAAGGCAGGCCTTTTTGGGCCGCTTCTCCCACCCGGACGTTGCTGCGCACAGCCACATTCATGCCCACATAGCCACTCAGGGCAGAAAAAACTGCCCCCACAACAAATCCAAGCGCGGTAACCAAGCCCAAACTAAAAAATAGAATAATGACCACGATAATACCGACAATGGCAATCGTCCGGTACTGCCGGTTGAGGTAAGCCATCGCCCCTTCCTGGATCGCCCCGGAGATCTCCTGCATGCGGGCGCTTCCGGTTGGCAGGCGCAGAACCCAGGTTGTGAGATAACCGGCGAAAATGATCCCGATCACAGCGGCAATAATGGCCACATACTCGTAAATCTGTGTTGGCACTGAAAACCCTCCTCGCTACTCACTGCTAACTTTGCATCTAACACCACTTCACCTTATTCAGCCATATCCGCTTGGATTAACACCACCTCTTTTCCGCATACCTCTTTTCTACCGACAACGAGCAGCATGATAGGAACAAGAAAAATAAAAACTCCTACAGACCTTTTCAGGCAAGGGTAGGAGCCATCAGCCATCCGGTAAAGCTAAAGCCAACCGATAGGCGCACGGGCGAGCCCCATCGCTTTATGGTTATCCGTTCCAGCTCATCCATTTCCATTTTAATTCCAATCTCAGGGAAAATCAATTGGGAACATCCTCCCTCAAGATAATGAAAAGTCCGATCGCGGCGATTAGGCCCATACTCGCGCCGAAGTAAAAGGGAGCCGGTGGCCCGAACAGATCCCACAGAAACCCGGCAATAAAGGAAGCGGGCAGAAGCGCAAGCCCCACCAGAGTAGCGTGCAAGCCAATCACCGTCCCCCGCAAATGCGACGGAGCAATGTCCGCCAAGAGGGCCTTTTCCACCCCCTCGGTTAAAGCAATATACATGCCATAAATGATAAACAGACCCCACAGGGCGGAAACGTGGGTAACCTGGGCAAACGCGAAGTAAACCAGGGCATAGACGAAGTAACCCAGGACCAGAATGCGTTTGCGGCCCACTTTGTCGGAGAACCTCCCCGCTGGATAAGACAGAATACCGTAGCTAAGGTTATACGCCAGATAAAGCAACAAAACTGAAGCCGTGGATACTCCAATTTTGCTGGCACGCAGGAGCAAAAACTGGTTGGAAGAATTCCCTAAGTTAAAGACAAAGGCCAGAATCAAAAAAGCCTTCAGCCTACCGTCCAGCAGGGACCAGGAAAAACCAAACTTCTTGCCGCTATCCTTGATTTCCCGAGGCTGACGCACCAAGAAAAGGGCCACAACCCCGAGTACCGCAGGGATCATGGATAAGAAAAAGATCCTTTTAAAATCAGCCGCATTCCGGATGAGGAGCAAATAAGCGATAGTAACCCCAATCACCGCTCCAAACGTGTCCATCGCCCGGTGCAAACCAAACGCGTGGCCACGCGACTTGGCATCCGCGGAATCGGCGATCAGAGCATCCCGCGGGGCAGTCCGGATACCCTTGCCTAAACGGTCGACAACCCGCGACGCCAGCACTCCTCCCCAAGAACCGGCAAGGACAAGAATTACCTTCCCAAACAAGGAGCCGCCATAGCCCACAATGGCTAGTTCCTTTTTCTTTCTTGTCTTGTCGCCCCAGTAACCGGAGAACACCTTGAGCAAGCTGGCTAAGCTTTCCGCGATTCCTTCGATGATTCCGACTATCGCCGGGCTGGTCCCCAAAGTAGCAGTTAGGAAAATTGGCAATAAGGGATAGACCATCTCAGTGCTGACATCGGTTAAGAAGCTGACAATCCCCAAAACAATGATGTTAAACAAGAGCCATCACCTTCCCGAAATACATGTTATCCCAATCCTTAGGCCAGCGCAAACCGAAAGCTCTTTGATCCCCCTAACTACTTCGATCCCCCTAACTACTTCTCCTCAGTTGCCCTCCGTTCCGTTAACTGGGAGCGCAGTTCTTGAATAGTTGCCTGAAATTGGGCATTCTCCGCACGCAACCCGGTGACAATCAAGTTTAGGCGCTTAACATCCCGACGCAACTCAAAATTCTCGAAAGCGTAGGACGACAGCTGACCATTCAAGCGAATAAGCCGAGCTGCTAAATCAGCCCGCTCATCGTCCACCCTACAGCTTTCGGTCGTCCGCTGCAACCTGCCCTGTTCGAAGACAGCCAGCCCAAGGTAGATGAGCTGACGCAAACAACCATCAACATCGCCATTAAAGGCATCTGCTGCAATAGTTTCCAGGCTTTCCACGTCTTGGCTCAACAAGGTTACGGTTAATTCATGCGCTTGTTGATCTTCCATTTCCGGGTGAACGTCCAGTTCCACAGCCCCCGCCTCCTTTGCCTGGAATAGAGTCAGAAAACCGCTCGCATTGCTTCTCCTCCACAGGGACAGGCCGAATGCATGTCGCACATAGTGCCCTGCCAATAACCATCTTCGTATAAACAACATCCCAGTCTGAAACCCCTGCAACTGCGAATTAGGCGTTTTGACTTTCGGCTCTATTTCCCGTATTTGTGAACTTCAACAGTAGCGCTAAATACTAGACCTTTCGGGACCAGCTTGCAGACCCCGGGCAAAATGGCGGTAATTTTCTCAGCGGTATCAACAACCTCTAAGACCATAGGGAGATCGCCAGAAAGTTCCAGCAACCGCGAGGTATGCAGCACCTTGTCCTGTCCGTACCCTTCGATGCCCCTATTTACCGTAACCCCACCAATACCTTGTTCCTTTAACCAATATGCTAGATACTGGTATAATGGTTTGCCATGGCAACGTTCACTTTCCCCAACGTAAATCTTAAGTAATTTGCACTGTCCTTCCACAGTCGGCAGTCCTCCTTCAGTATCGGTCTAGATTAGGCGGGCAAGCCCTACCCCTAGGGCACACCCCAGGAAGCCCGCAAGGATTGACAACATTGTGTAAAGGGCGGCGGTTAGGAAACTACCCCCTTCCATCAGCATAATTACCTCATAACTAAAGGTTGAAAAGGTGGTGTAAGCCCCTAAGAACCCGACCCCGATACCCATCCGCCAGAGCGGGCTTACAGCAAGCCGATCAATGAATAGGATGTTGAGAAATCCCAGCAAGAAAGCGCCGGTAACATTAATGATGAAAGTGTGCAATGGAAACCCTTGGTTCCACCGGTTGGAGATCCACAAACCCACCTCATAGCGAGAAATTGCCCCCAAAATCCCGCCAAGTCCAATTGCAATTAGGTTGTTCAAAACTATTCTCCTCCTCTTAGCACGTCTAAAGTACGAACGCTGATTGTTGCCTAGTTATTGTTGAACAACAGGCCCAAGAAAAAGCAAAACTCCTACTGCAACCTTTTGTTCAGTAGGAGCCATTAGCCATTGGCAAGAAGCGAGCCCCATCGCCAGTCTGTCTACCCAAAAGTAAACCCTCGACTGCCTTACATATTACCACCTGCGCGGAGGTTGGGCAAGATGTCTTTGACTTCGTCGTCCAGTCAAAGAGAATTGCCGCTCTTGCTCAAGCACATGCACACTGGCATCTTTTCCCTCAAAAGAGTTGTCGTCAAAGCCCTAACCTAATATGATTATTATAGAAAGACAAGATCGGAGACCTAAGCCAAGGGCTGGGGATTGAGGATTAATAAAGCTGGCAAATCTATAAATGACAAACACCAATCTTCAAGACCATAGGATAGCCAAATTCTTGAAGTCTATGAGAAACATGACAAAGGGATAAGGTTACATGAAAATTCTGTTCCTTCCTTTTTTACAACTGGCCACTGGGCATCACCAAGTTGCCGATGCACTCATCCGCTCTCTAAGAAAAAGGCTTCCTGAAGCCACTTTAAAAAAAGTGGACTTCTTGAGCTATGTCGATCAACGCCTGGAAAAGATGGTGGCAACGACCTACCTGAAATGGATCGACCATGCGCCCGAAAGCTACGACAAGGTTTACCGCTACCTCGTGTACCCATCACGTTCAACCAAACACCTGCAATGGTATGGAAACCTCTTCAGCAAAAAAATGCTGCATATGCTCCATGAGGAACGACCGGATTTGATTGTCTGCACTCATGCACTGCCTTCATATCTGGTGGCGCGTCTAAAAGAACGGGGCCAAATCCAAGCGCCCACCGTGAATGTCTATACAGACTTTTTTGTCAACAACTTTTGGGGCCGCTTTGGGATCGATTACCACTGCGTCCCTGACAACTCCGTGAAATCAGATCTAATGCGCAGCGGCATTCCGGAGAGCCGGATATTTGTGACCGGCATTCCCGTCGATGAATGCTTCGTACCAGTAGACAAGCAGGAAAAGGTTGCTCCTCCGTACAGGATTCTCGTGGCCGGAGGGAACAGCGGCTTAGGGAGCATTTCCGGCCTCCTCCGTGGCATCGGCCGCTGTCAAGGCTTTGAGTTTTTGGTTCTCTGCGGCCAAAACAAGCGCCTCTTTGACGAAATTTCGTCCTGGGACACAGACGCCATCCGACCCTTGTCTTACATCTCCTCGCGCAAGCAAATGAATGACCTATACAACGCGGCCGATGCCATTATTACGAAACCCGGCGGCGTAACAGTCAGTGAAGCCTTGACCAAAAAGCTGCCGATTTTCGTGCACTCAACCTTGCCTGGACAGGAGGAATTCAACCATCGCTACTTGACATTGCGCGGATTAGTGATCCCGCTCAAGTCGGATCGGCCGATACCAGAACAACTGCTGAATTTTCTCAGCGATCCGGTTCAGAAAATGGCCTGGCGGGAAAATGTCAACGAACACCACCGCAGCCGTCCTTGCCCAGCCTGGGAAACTATCCTGAACTTGATCGGGGCACGTGAAGCAATGCAGGTAAAAGAAGTGAACGAACAGTAAAAAGTTTATCATTGGCAACCTACATTGTGCTTCTTGAAATAGCTTCGTAGAGCCCAAATAGCCCGAACAAAATAAAAACAACTGCCGCTACCCACTTGACTGCCCGCTCAGGAATCTTCTTGCCCAAAACAATCCCGATAATGATGCCTATGCCGTCGGCTGCCATCATCCCAGTGGTTGTCCCGAGCCACACAGGTAAAATCGTGTTGAACTGAGCAGCCAAGGCAATGGTTGCCAGCTGGGTCTTGTCACCCATTTCAGCCATGAAGAAGGCAATGGCTACCGTCCAAAAAGGGCTATACCTTGATACCCTGTCCTCACCATTGAGCTGATCCCCGCGAATGGTCCAAAGACCAAAGATGATGAATGAAATGCCGGCAGCAATCCGGATATAAGTCATGGGGACGAACCGCGTCAGATAAGCGCCTGCTGCTACGGCAAAGAGATGGTTCAAAACGGTCGCAGCAAACACACCCCACATCACGGTTCGCCACCTGTATCTAGCAGCGAACGCCATGGCTAAGAGCTGAGTTTTGTCGCCCATCTCCGCAAGGACGACAAAAGAAAGTGAAGTCAGAAACGCGGTCAAGCTAATCCCTCCATGCTCAGAACTATCAAGAAGAAATGCCGCCTCCGACAAAAAGCGAGACCCCAGTATGAGCAAAAAAGCCATACTAAAGGTCTCGCTGATTGGCGTTTATTCCAACAACAGAGCCAGACGGTTTCCCATCAGTATGTTGACTCTGTTCTTTGAGCTACTCCCCTTTAGGAACTATGCTAATTGTCATGCTTATTATAGGTTTGCCAGGCCTTGCTGTCAACCGCAACAGACCCTTGATCCTGAGAATAGATTCTGAGCAAAGCGTCAAGGTCGGCCGGCAAAGGGGCTCGAACTTCGATTTCCCGTTCCTCAGCCGGGTGGACGAACCGGAGCGAGAGTGCATGCAAAGCTTGGCGCCCAATCCAGGGAGATGGCATTCCATACATCCGGTCCCCAAGGATCGGATGGCCGATATGCGCTAGATGAATCCTGACTTGGTGAGTTCTCCCGGTATCGATAGAGAGTTCCAAGAGTGAAGCGCTGGCAAACGTCCGAAGCGTGCGGTAGTGCGTAATCGCAGGTTCCCCTTCCTTGCTGATTGCCCGGCGGTTTGGTTTTGTCGGGTGTGGGCCAATCGGGGCGTCGATCGTACCTACCGCAAGCTGGGGAATGCCGCTGACCACGGCCCAATAACTACGCTTCAAGATGCCTTCACGCAATTGCTGTTCCAGAACAAACTGCGTACGAGCATCCTTGGCAAAAAGCACGCAGCCCGTAGTCTCGCGGTCTAAGCGGTGAAGGGGGCGAATCGTGCATACCAGACCACGTTCTTGATAACCGTAGGCGAGAAAGTTCGCCAAAGTGCCGTGGGCTGTCCGCCCGGCAGGGTGTACCAATAGGTTGGCTTGTTTGTTCACTATCACCAGGTTCTTATCTTCATATACGATCTCAATCGGCCCTGGTTCCGGCTTAACGCCGTATGAGACATCCGTCAAAGAGAGCACACGCAAGATATCTCCGGGTCTAACCTTCTGCTGGAGAAACACCGCCCGCCCATTCAAAAGAATTCCTTTATGGCGGGTAAGCCTTTGAATTCTTCGGCCCGAACACCGTAGGACTCCCTTCAAGTAAGCCTCCACCGTCAACCCGGCATGTTCGTTGGCAACTATGCGCTGGACGTACGATTTCATCTGGCCGTAACCCCAGTGAGCGCTTCGTCCAGTGACCTTCGGACTTCGCACAGGAAGTCTTCGGTACTGGCGATTGTCTTGGTGGGCAAGGCAGCGAGTTGGGCCAAATCTTTGGTCATAACCCCGGCCTCGATGGTCCTAAGCGCCGCCTGCTCCAACTTGTGGGCGAACTCAACCAATGCGCCGATACCATCGAGTTCGCCGCGCTTGCTCAAGGCCCCCGTCCAGGCAAAAAGCGTGGCCATAGGATTGGTGGAAGTTTCTTCGCCTTTGAGGTACTTATAGTAATGCCTCGTCACCGTGCCGTGGGCGGCCTCAAATTCATAGCAGCCGTCCGGCGACACCAAAACAGAGGTCATCATCGCCAGGCTGCCAAATGCCGCAGCCACCATGTCGGACATGACATCCCCATCGTAGTTCTTGCATGCCCAAATGAAGCCACCTTCCGAGCGCAGCACCCGGGCGACCGCGTCATCAACCAAGGTGTAAAAGTATTCGATCTTGGACGCCGCAAATTTCTCTCTGAATTCACGGTTGAAGATATCCTGGAAAATATCTTTAAATAGGTGGTCGTAGGTTTTGGAAATCGTGTCTTTAGTAGCAAACCACAGATCCTGCCGCACACTCAAGGCGTAATTTAAGCATGACCGCGCGAAGCTGGCGATCGATTCATCTAGGTTGTGCATCCCCAGGACAACTCCCTGGCCTTGAAAATCCATGATAGTTTGCCTTAATTCTTGACCGTCTTGACCGGTAAAAACAAGCTCGGCTTTGCCGGGACCCGGCACCCTGAATTCAACATCTTTATAGACGTCACCGTAGGCATGCCGGGCAATGGTGATCGGTTTCTTCCAGTGGGGAATTAAAGGCTTGATGCAGTCAGCCACGATTGGCGACCGGAAAACCGTGCCATCAAGAATGGCCCGGATCGTGCCATTCGGACTCTTCCACATCTGTTTTAAACCGTATTCCTGGAGCCGCTCAGCATTCGGGGTGATCGTGGCGCACTTGACGGCCACTCCGTGCTTCTTGTTGGCTAGGGCGGCCTCTACAGTCACTTGATCATTGGTCGCATCCCGATTTGGCAACCCAAGGTCATAGTACTCCGTTTTTAACTCGATATAGGGGTGGAGCAAAATTTCTTTGATCAGCTTCCAGATGATTCGGGTCATCTCATCTCCGTCCATCTCCACCAACGGCGTGCGCATGCGAATTTTTTCCACGGCCAAAACTCTCCTTCTTGGCGAAAATTGCTATGAATAGACTTAAGCCTCTTCTCCTTCGCTAACAGGATAGCATCTGCCTGCCACCAACATGGTCACTGTATCTTCTGCACATCAGGCCAACAATCCTTCCGACATCCTCAAATAATATTGTATTCTTTTGCGCCCAGCCAACTTGGGGAAAGCGCGCGCTAAGCCTCCACCGCTGTCTTTTCGAACACTTTGCGGAAATGAAACCCATAGACCGACAGTGTTACTGCCAATGGGAAAACCCTAGGCCGCTTAAACAGCGACCAAAGGATCAGGCGCCAATAATATCTTCTTTCTTTGCCGATGATGCCTAAGCGGATAACTGATTGGACAAATGCCATGATGTACCTGAAATCTAAAGGCAAAGCCGCCGACTTGGCTGGGTTGTATTCCTTCAGAAATACCCGGATCCGCTCATAATACTTTCCAGGTGAATAAATTGTAGCAACGATTTTGTTGTAGCCCTTGACCAGGACTTCCCGATCCATTTTGGGAATAAAGTTCATGGTCAGATCGGTGTTGTTGCCAGAAAACTCTTCCAGCAACCGGCCCTCCCTCGCTAGACGTTGGTACAGTTTGGTCCCTTTGGGCGCGTTCAACAACCCTACCATGGCCGCAACAATGCCGCTCTGTTGAATAAAGCTAATCACATTGTCAAAAACACTGGGATTGTCACTATCAAAGCCAACAATAAATCCACCCATGACCTGCAGGCCAGATCGTTGAATCCTCTTCACACAGGCAAGCAAATCGCGGTCTTTGTTCTGCATCTTGTTGCATTCAACCAAACTGGCCACGTTCGGTGTCTCGATCCCGATAAACACAGCGTCAAAACCGGCCTTGACCATCAAGCACATCAATTCTTCATCATCAGCCAAATTGATCGATGCTTCTGTTAAAAAAGTGAACGGATAATCTCTGGCGTCCATCCAGGCAATCAACGCCGGCAAAATCTCCGTCTTCAGTTTTTTCTTGTTGCCGATAAAATTATCATCGACGAAAAAAACACCTCCCCGCCAACCCGAGTCATAAAGAGCATCCAATTCCGTACATAATTGGGCAGCATCTTTGGTCCTAGGCTTATGCCCATACAGAGAGGTGATGTTGCAAAACTCACAATCAAAGGGGCAACCCCGGGAATACTGGATGTTCATCGTCGCATACTTTCTCTGATCAATGAGATTCCAGAGCGGCACCGGAGTCGTCCGCACATCGGCCCACCCATCAGCCGCGTACAACCGTGCTGCCCTTCCATGCTCCAAGTCTCTAACAAAGGCGGGCACTGTCAGCTCTCCTTCATTCAACAGCAGGTGATCGACATCGGCAAATTCTTGAGCTTCTAAACTAAACAGCGGCCCCCCGGCAACAGTCTTGACCCCCAGCTTTTTGCAACGATTGATTACCTCCCGCGCTGATTCTCTCTGGATAGCCATAGCGCTAATCAACACGTAATCAGCCCAGGAAATGTCACGGTCTGTCAAGGGAGTCACATTCATATCCACGAGCCGCTTTTCATAATGGGCGGGAAGCATGGCGGCCACCGTCAACAGCCCTAAAGGAGGAAAACTGGCTTTTTTGGCCAGAAACTTTAAAGCATGCTGAAAACCCCAATAGGTAACAGGATACCGAGGATAAACCAGAAGAATTTTCAACTTTGCTCACCTTTCCAGACCAGACTTGCCAACAACTAAGAGTAAGTCTTTCCATATTCAAGCAGTTTCACGCACAATCTTCACCTTGGCAGATGGCATATTTTGGGGGCATGATGCCACAAACCCCCTGGGCTAACCCAGGGGGTAAAACAGCAATCAATCTTATTCTATGCAATACTTGCGGCGAAACTCTTTAGCCTTTTCCAAAGTAATCAAGGCTGTCTCGTCAGTGTTCAAGAGCTTTACCAGATAAGTCTTTCTCCCCCAAGGGCTAAACTCTTTCACCATCGCCACATTAATGAGATAACCTTTATGACACCGAAAAAAGGCTTCATTGTCAAGGCGCTGCTCTAGTTTCTCCAGCGATTCATTAATCGCATAAGTGCCTTGCAGGGTATAGATGACACTCTTGCGCGCCTTTCTAGTGGCGAAAATGACCTCCTCGGGATTGATAAAAACTAAGGTATTGCTGATCTGGACAGCCAATTTCTTGATTGGCGGCGTCAAGCAGCTTCTAATCTCCTCTCGGTTGCTACCCATCCTTTTGCTGAAACAGACTAACTCCACAGCGGTTAAGCTAGATGTTTAGCAATCATCTTCTCCAAGTCATCAGGCCGAAACGGTTTGAAAACAAAATCAAGCGCACCTCTACTCAACGCTTCATTGACGATGGTTTCTTCTGTAACGGCACTGCACATAATGACCTTGGCATCAGGATCAAACCCGACTATTTCTCTCAATGCAGCCAATCCGTCCAGCTCTGGCATCGTAATGTCCAAAAGCGTCAACGCCGGCCTATATGCTTTATAAAGCTCGATCGCTTCATTGCCGTTCGCAGCCTCGATATGAGCAAGACCCATGCGCCCCAAAACCTGGCGAATCATCATGCGCACAAAACTCGCATCATCCACTACCAGCACCTGGCATGCCATATAAGACATTCTCCTCAGATTGCCCGTTCACACAAGTGCACTGACCTATGCTAAAAAAATCCTAGCACCAAACAATACAATTAGTCAACATAAACAACACCAATAGTGGCTTCCAGCCCTGATCAACATCCCATATAGTGGAATTGAAAGGGGCTATCGGGATGGTATTCAAATACTTGGGTCAACGAATCAGAGAGGAAAGAACTAAGTACAGACTTACGCAGGAACAGCTTGCCGAAGCTGCACAAGTTAATGAGTCTTACATCGGTCAGGTCGAACGCGGAGAAAAGAACCCGAGCCTGGAGACTGTGGTCAACATCGCCAATTCCTTGGGAGTCACGGTTGATTACCTTCTTCAGGAAGAAGTTCACGTCGAACCTGATAGTTTAATTAGAGTCTCCTGAAAAACTCTTGGTTTTTGACCTCGCAATTCCCTACAGCGTCTTTTCCCTTAACCCTCATATACCCTTTTTCGATGTTCCCCCATATTTCCTACTTTAAAGCTGTGATTCGTTTCAAGTTATAAGCCAAGATCCCAAAACCTACCCATGCGCTTGTTCCACGGTGGC